>Ga0075480_10000291_pt1 | contig 28635 bp, 34 predicted proteins | sample DEB08_DNA_7_FD_81590 | JGI IMG/M metagenome (GOLD analysis project Ga0075480, IMG submission 81590) | Aqueous microbial communities from the Delaware River and Bay under freshwater to marine salinity gradient to study organic matter... | ecosystem: Environmental > Aquatic > Marine > Coastal ... | reverse complement strand
CTAGGTTACACAGCAGTGGGTGGAGCAAGAGGTGGTGGTAGAAGCGGATCTGCTGGAAACGGTGGCGATGCTGGAGGTGGTGGAGCAGGTGCTTATTTCACAGGCGCACAATCACCAGGCACAGGAACATATGGCGGTGGAACTGGTAAAACTTCCAATGAAGCAGGAGGTGGTGGTGGAGGTAATGGTTCCGCAGGTGGCAATGCTTCAGGAGGCGGAGTTGCGTATGGTGGTAACGGTGGTTCAGGTATAGGCATCTCAAACAAATTTCAATCAGGCACTCAATACTACGGTGGCGGTGGTGGAGGAGGAACATTTTCTTCAGGAACTCCAGGATCAGGCACACACGGCGGTGGTAACGGGGGCGATGGCGCAAGTGGTCAATCAGCAACATCAAACACTGGTGGCGGCGGAGGCGGCGGTGGACGAGGTAGCGGCGGAAGCGGAGCATCAGGCATTGTGATCATCAGATACAAAATCGCCGCATAGGAGTTAATTAATGCCAAGATCATCATCTACCTGGACTAACGGTGCATTCAGCACTACCACTGGCAATTTTTCAACAGGATTGCGTATGGGAGGCAATAGCACTCAAGCGACGGTAACGCTTCCGTCAGGTGTTTATGTGGATGACTCTCTCACAAGAACAGTTGAATTCTGGTTCAAATACGATATAATTGGCACTTCAGGCAGATCAGGCAAAATTGTTAGCACACAATCATTAAACACTTCAGGTTACCCAACCTACAGTAATCATATGACATTGACCACTTATGGTGATGGCAACTTGTATTTGATTCACGATACATTTGAATACCAATTTGGCAATATAGGCACAGGTTGGCACCATATGGTGTGGCAATGGAACGGAGCAAATAATTTCAGATGTTGGTTGGATGGTGTTCATAAAATCAGTGCCACACATTCTATCAATCAATTCAACGCATTAAATTTTGGAAATAAATGGGCAGGCGATGGTTCAGGTCCAACGAGCACTCAATATGTTTATTTTGATGAGGTGCGTATTTCATCAGTCAATAGATACAGTCACAGCACCACAAACTTTACATCACCTACCACAGCATTTACCAATGACGCAGACACACTGGCGTTGTTTCATATGGAATCAACTTCACAGTCTGATGACACTCAGGACCCAATCACAGAAGGCAGTGCCACTTTAACATCCGCATTCACAATGACCAGCACAGTGAGTGTGGTGGATCCTTACCTTGAAGCACAATATTTTGAACAGGATTATTTTGAAGGTGATGCTGAATTAACAGATTATTTTTATGATGGATACATTGACGAAAATTATCTTGAAGGTGATGCTGTCACGGGAACCACACAAGAAGCATCAGCAACTCTAAATGTGGCATTCACACAATCCAGTTCTGCAGGCATAGTAAAAACTGTCACAGGTATTGAATTTGTTTTCAGCAACAATGTGATTTCAATCACAAGCACAAGATTGAGAGATTCTACAATCACGTATCCTGTTGCATTCACAGTGAATGCACAAGGCACAAAAACATTGTCTGGCAACAGTGATTTACAATCTCAATTCTCGCAGAACAACACAGTTTTAAGAATCAAACAGTTATCCATTTCAATAAGTGGAGCAATGAATGCCTCACTCACAGCATCAGCATTGAAAAATCACACAGCGGTTTTGGATTCAAGTGCCACACTAACAGCAACAGCATCCAGATTCACAGGCACAGAACAAACATTGGATTCAATCATTGCTTTGAGTCTACAAGGAGCAAGGAGCAGAAGTTATCAATCCTCTCTCCAATCTCAGATTTCAATCTCTGCCACAGCAACAAGAATACAAACCACAAACAGCACACTAAATTCAGCATTCAGTATCAGCACGGATACGCAAGTGGTCAAAACTGCCAATGCCACTTTAACATCTGTTGTGAGTCAATCCACAACTGGAAATAGAACAAGAAACGTCACAGCAAACATAAGTTCTGCATTCACATTGGTTTGTGATTTTAGTGAGATAGATGATTTCATTATTTCTTGCAACTCAGCATTCACACAGACAACAACAGCACAAAGAATAAGATCCACTGTGGTTTCACTGGTGAATCAAACCACTGTCAGCACCACAGCAACCAAAATTAAACAAGGCACAGCATCAATATCTTCTGTGTTTGCGTTGACTCCTGCTCCTAAAGTTAATGTAATATTTGAACCCACATTCCAAACAACAGGTGTAGGTGATTCTGATTCATTAGATTCTTTATTCACTCTAGGTATCACAGGTGATTTAACCAAAGGATTTGATATTGCTCTGCAAGGAGCATTCACACCAAGCATCACTGTATTGGCACAACGTTCAGCAGAATCTTTATTTGTTAATACATTCACAATCACTTGTAATGTTAGCAAATTGAAAGAAGCAGAAATTAATCTATCCAGTATCAGCAGTCTAACAGCATCAGGATCTATACCATTCTACAAATTTCAATTAGTAGACCTTGGCAGTCCAAATGTGACTTTCAATGGTGAGATGCAGGTGACTGGTGTTGCTCAAAGTGGAAAACAGATTGGTAATGCTTATAATTTTGGTGTGAATCCAGATGAAGCAACAGCAACATCAAATATTTTCTCAATGACAGCAAGTGAAGATTGGACATTTGAATTCTTTGTGGATCCAGGCAGTTCATTTCCAACCAATGGTAAAATATTTGGATTTAGTAATTTTGAACTAATTCAGATGCAAAGAAATGGTTCAAACTGGGAAATTAAAGTGAGAAGATCCAATGGCACATATGCATCATTAACCACATCTTATAATCAATTCAATGCCCACTATGCCATACAGCGAATTGGCAACAAGATTGAATTGTACAGTGAAGGATTCTTTAGAAGTGAATCTAATGTTGCTGTTAATGCCACTTTGTCTTCTGGTTTACCCAACATAACAACACAAAGCGATTTTGACATTGATGAAATAAGATTCACACTGGGCACAAGATATTCAAATGCCAACGCAGGTTCAACACTAGACTACACCATACCCACAGCACCATTAAGCAATGACGCAGGCACAATTTTCACATTCCACATGGACGACAATGTGGCAGACTCAGGTTTAGAAGATGTTTCAGCAACATTAACAACCACAGCAACACTAACATTAGAATTTATAGTGACAGCAGAAGTGACACTAAATTCTGCTTTCACACAATCCTGCACAGCAACTAAAGTATTGGCAAGCAGTGCCACATTGAACAGTGCTGTTGCACTTGATGTCACAGCGAACAAAATCAAACAGTTTGCAATTGAATTGGATGCTTTCAATACACAATTGACAGCGGCAAGCAAGATAGGTGATTTCTTAGTCACATTTGATGTGTCATTCACAAAAGATTTCTCAGCAATCAAAACCACAGACATCACCAAAACTTTAAGTTCTGAAGGCACATTGTCTGCTGATATATCAAGAACAAGATCAACATCCAGCACATTGAATGCGGCAAACACTGTGTCTGTCACAGCACAAAGAACAAGATCAGGTGATGCCACAATTGATTCTGTGTTATCAATCAGCACAGATGCTGTAAAAACCACAGACACATCATCAGATTTGAATACTGTGATATCATTGACAGCAGAATCATTGCCTATAAGACAGTTTGCTTCTGCTCTATCTGTCACATTCAGCACACAAACCAATGCTGTAATCACAGCAGACGCACAAAGCACATTGAATTCAGCATTCACGCAAAGTGCAGAACCTGTGGCAGATCTAGAAGGCAGTGCAGATTTAGACAGTGCATTCACAATCAGTTTGACACCTACTGTGACAAAAACATTTGTGATAGAATTAGATGCATTCAACACTGTGATATCCACAGTGGCAAAAATTGGAGATTTCTTAGTCACATTTGATACTGCATTCAGTATCAGTGCCACAGCAAGAGTTATCAGAGCAGAAGATTTAGATTTCCAATCAGAATTCTCTCAATCTTTAACTGCTAATAGAATTCAACAAGGCGCGAGCACATTGAATGCCGTGTTCTCTCAGACAGCAACAGGTGTAAATCAATATGAATTGGAAGCAGATTTAGATTCTGCTGTCACACTCAACACCAATGCAGTCAAAACTGTTTCAGCACAAATTTCCATAGCATCAGCAGGCGATTTTGTTCTAACAGTAGCGGTATCACGTACAACTGACATAGACCTAATAAATACAACATCTGTTGTTGTAGTAGCAGAAAGATTTAGATTCACACCAACCACAATGGCGAGTGTGAGCACTATGTCTATCAATGCTGGAATCAGAGCAGATGCTCAAGCAGTCTTGAGTGTCCAATTTGGTATCGTTGCACCAACAGATGTTGTTCACATTGATGAATTGGTTTATGTGATATCTGCAGAAACAAGAGAGTACACAATCAAATCAGAACAACGCACTGTGACCATAGACTCTGAAACAAGAGAATACACAGTGAAAAAATAGGAGATACAGTATGGCAATAAATAGGACAGGTTTTATACAAACACCATTGGGTTTGGAGATCAACAAAGATGTTGAAGCACAACTCACATACACTTTTCAATGGAGTGATTGGTTACCTCAAGGTGATTCATTATCCACAGTCACATACACAGTGGCGGCAAGAAGAAATGACCCCACACCAGTCACAATTGAATCATCAGGCATATCAGGCACAAAAACTTATGTGGAATTGGCAGGTGGACAAAAAGATAAAACATATCTGGTCAATGCCAAAGTAACCACAGCAGACGGTATTGTGGACAAAAGACAATTTAGACTCAACGTGGTGGAGCGAACAGCATAGGAATAATTTATGAATCAAGAAGATCTACAGAAAAAATATTTAGAAACACTCAAAGATTATTCCAACATAGACAAGCGTCTTGCTCTCATGGAGCAACAAATTAATATTATCAAAACCAACCATCTGGCACACATTGAGAAAGCAATGGAATCAATGAATTCCAAATTCAATTGGGCAGTGGGCGTGGTGTTCGTTCAACTGATTGGTATCATTTCATTCTTGATGTTCAAAATGTAATCATACCTTAAATATTGGTATGAGGAAGGCAATAAAACGACTGTCTGAAGTGATCAACATCAAACGATCCAAAGACAACCATGATGTCATAGTCAAACAGGAATTGATTTACACACCCAAAAAGTGTGAAGATTGTCCAAGAATCTGTAAATGGCGCAGAACAGTGCATCACAAAATCAGTTTTGCTGTCAAACCAAGTCGTTGGATACATTTTTGTTCTGTGTGTAAGCAATATTATAATCCTAAGACAAAAAAATTCAACACCAGTTGGAACGGTCTTATCAGTCATTATTTGCTTAATAAAGATTCAAATTAATAAATACAATGTACGAGATATAGAGTGGATATGGACTGTCAAAATCTAAATCATGCTTCTATTTTACGTGTTCTCTAAACGCATACACTCGTATTACTATCCTGTGGGGGGACTTTGTTTCCTATATCACTAATGCCATTTTGATACAATACCAAAACCCCCCACTTCAAAAACTCCCTGACAGATTCAATCTTTGCTAAATAATTTTAAGAATGGCATAAAGTATTGTTGGAAGCAAAGAAATGAATACGATTACAGAAGAATTATTATCCAGAGGTGATTGGCACATCAACGCCACCATCACATTTCGCTATGATGTCACAGAACAACAGGCCCTAAAAACAGCACACCTATTCTTAAACAAATTGGACAAACACTATTTTGGCAACGCAAGGCGCAAAGGCAAAAGAATCAAAAGATTAGTAGCACATCACACAGATAGCACAAGGCATCACTTTCACATACTGTTTGAAACACCCAAAAACATCAAACCAATTGACTTTGTGAGACGTATTAGATCAACCTCACACAGCATACCCAGTTTGGGACAAACCCACATCAAACCAACTGAATCACAGGCAAACTCAATCAACTACAATTTTAGAAACATCAACAATTTTGAAGCAATAGGCACCAATTACTAGGCATCCTGAATCAATAGATTTATGGTCATTGATTCGCGTGGATTTTACACTTAATCTATTCTTACCTCTCAAACTCCACACTGATTATCCTCAGTCACACGCTAGAAACCGCATAAACATTGACTTTTTTGGTATTGACATATGATACCAAAATGTGCTATACTGAAGTATGTTAAACACAAACAAAAAGGTAGAAACAATGATAGACCAAGAAAAAAAAGAACAACAATTACTGAAATACCTAACACATCTGATTGATGATATGGCGAAACTTGCGAAATACGAGAAATACCATAGACACAATCAAAAATCATACAGATTGGCGTGTGTGGGAGGCGATATGTCAGCACAAGGCATAGGCAACAAAGCCAAAATCATAGATGTTAGCAAAGACGACTATGCTGTGACTAATAGGTATCTTAAATTTTGTGATGCTTATTATGACAACAGTTGGGGCGACAGCATTGTTAAACAAAGATTTCATTTTGTGATGAAAAAAGTAAAAATAGAAAGTGCCACAGTGAATGATTTGTTGGCGAAAGTTGATCAGATGGATTCAGACATCAGAGATGAAATGTTTGAACGAGGTATTTTTACATCAAAATATGATGTGAGAAGCAGTTGGGCCTGGTTAGAGACTTGTGATTTTGACAATGAAGCATATGACAAAGATCACGAATCAGCAACTGAAGAGGTAGAAACGGCATAATATCTATTATGATTGGCGTAAATCATCAAGGTTTACGCCAATTTTTTGGTATTGACAATCTATACCAAAAGATGCTATAATGAAGTATATTAAACACAAACAAAAGGACACAAAATGGGAGAGGCAAAAAACAGAGGCACTTACGAAGAGAGAGTAAAACAGGCAAGTCAAAAAGCAAAGCAGTCTAACATCAATTTGAACAAAATGTTGGCAGAAGATTTAGGCAAATTTATTCAAGGAATTGCTCCACAATATGTTGAAGCATACAACAATAACCCAATAATAACCAATCAACAAATAAACGAACTGATGTCATCAGGTTTACCTCAATACCAAGCAGATGCTAATTTAAAATGGTTAGAGCAAAGATATGAATCAACCAAAGAGATGAGTGCTTGGTATTACGAACAAGGTGATACTCTGTTTGCCAAAAAAGGTGCTGGTTGGACTTTAATTGCTGGCGGACTTAAAGAGATGGGTGTATTCAATTCCAATAAGGAGGAGGCATAATATGATTGAAAAACAATACAAAGTTATGTGGAGTTATAAAGACGCACCTAAACTTGGCGGTGAATTAATATATGATAATAAAAAATTATTTTCATATGAAGATGCTGTAAAAATAGCAGACCAAGAAAATAATGATCCTAAATTAGGAATGTATAAACATCAAGTGGAGGAGGCATAATGCCAAGATTTTTTTATCACGGCACCACACAAAAAGGTTATGAAGAGATACAAAAAGCAGGAGCAATTGAACCTCAATCAGGCAATACCTATACAGATAAAATATTTCTGTCAGGCAATGACCAATATGCTCGTAGGGTAACATTTATAAAACACGCACAAGAACAAGGCGAAGTTATTGTGGTTTACAAGATACCATCTTACAAATTAAAAAAGAAATATCTCACAGACGGCAGTAAGCATATCAGTTCAATGTTAAGTTTTGGTGACAAGACCTGGTGTTATTCTAAACCAATATCTGTAAAAGATGATGAAATATTAGTTGGGTCAGCACCTTATTTTTTAAATTTACCTGAAGGTGTCAGCATATGTAGATATGGTAAGACAACAGGATTTACATTCACAGAAGAAGCGGCAAAACAATTTGATATAGATCCCAACGCCAGAGGAGTAGTAAAATTTTAATGACTGGATTTATTTTTTATTGTATATTGATTATTTTATTGGCATACGCCGCATATCACAAGAACCGTCTCAAATAGATCCACAATTCAAGGTGTTCTCAGTGTAGCAACTAAATATTGCTACAAATAAAATAGGAGAACACAATGGCAAATTCATATTATTCAGCACACCGTAAAGCAAACATCACATTTTGGAGACGATGGTATGCTATGAATCAACGCACACATCTAAGACCAGATCCTGCATACAAGGATATCAAAGTGTGTGATGATTGGAACATAGAGATATCAGGAGAACAGGGTTATCTTGCCTTCATTGAAGATATGTTTGATGATTTTGAAGAACATCTGGAATTGGACCGTATAGATCCATATGGAGATTACCACGCACACAACTGTAGATGGGTGGACAAAAAGACACAGAACAACAACACCCGTTATCATCACACAGAAAAGGGTCGTTGGTTGACATGGATGCGAAATCATTGGGGTGACACCAAAACCACCAAGATAAGATTTCACAACAGAATCAGAAGAGGATGGACACCACAAGAAGCGGCAGAAACACCACCCAACAACGGCAACAAGATCAAACGATTGAGAACCAAATCAAACAAAAAACAGTCAGTTTGGCAGAAATTGCGTAGTATCATATAAATATTGATACAACTTTCAAAGGAAAGGTGAGGAGGACATAAACTCCATCTAATAAACTATTATGGACCAGTCACAAACACCTCAGAAAAGAGGACCAAAACCAAAACAATTGGAATCATTTGAACGCATGGGCATACCCGTGGGCAGAGAAGGCATTCATGTGGATCCTGATGAAGTGCTAAAATTGGCACAGATGGGTTGCAATCTCAAGGAAATTTCTGACTTTTTTGGCATACATCCAGACACCTGCAAACGAAACTTCGCGGATATAATCCAAAAAGGGTTAGCACAAGGAAAATTAAGTATTCGCAGGGCCATGATGCGTAATGCCACAGAAAACATGGTGCCCAGTGTGCAGATATTCCTCGCCAAGGCGATGTTGGGCATGAGCGAAACACCCGCTATGACAGATCAAGACAAGGTACTACCATGGCAGGAATCATTCACAGAAGTGGAACCAGATGTTCAAGTGCAAATTGGTAAGACTGCTCACTTGACGGCAAGGGCAGATTAGTATACAATATGAACACAATGGCAACACACATCATCATAGACAAAGCATTGGACTTCTGGGAAGAATTGGCGCAAGTGGTTCAAACCAAAAAAGATCTCAACAATGGCGTGGTTCCACATGGTGATGCAGACATATTTGATATTTGTATACACAAGAGAGACAGACAGGCATGGATGGATTTGGTCAATGTTGCTAGACAACTCCACAGTGAAAGTCCTGAAATGTTCAACAAGGATCACGTTGAAGTGTTGAATGAGCTCACACAAATACTGCTCACTGATTATGAGGAACTGTATGATGATGAATTGCCATTGGACTACTACAAGCACAAGAGAGTGCCATTGCACAAAGGCAAGAAAATGAGTTATTGGGGATTCAGAGGATTTGTCAGTCTTAACGAAGTGTGGCAGAACTGTGATAAACCCAAAGAAGCACAGAGATTGAAATGGTATGTGAGACAGCAACAGGAAGCAACATTCAGAAGAATGTTTGAAGTAAAACATGGTGGCAACGATAAACTCAAACCTGGCACCATTCAAATCAAACTGGACTAAATACTGATACTACATTCGTAGGCATTGAACTGAATCAGTTCAGGAGGCAATTAGAGATTTACTCCATCTCCCCAAAGAGAAACCAAATGTATAAAATGACAGACTTTCTGGATCTAACCTGTGATCCCAACTACCAACCCTTACCTGCACAGACTCGCATAGAAAGAGAACTGTTCAGACAGATTGAATACTTGGTGTCATATGACATAACCTGTCAGGAGATTCTGCAATTATGGTTTCAAACCAATCAAACAAGGAAACAAAGCAATGAAAAGAAAATCAAAAAAATTAGTTGAATTCTTTAAAGAATTAAAACAACCTTCCAAAAAAACATTGGAAAAAGAAAAACAGGAACACCGTAGAAAGATTGCTGAAAATGTTAGATATCTACAGAGGCGTCTAATTTTAAATGATGCTCAAAGTTTAAAACATCTCCTAAGTGAAATTATATACCTAGGCATATGTGAAAAGATTGAACAGGGCGAATGGCATGAACATGATTATTATTTTTATGATCATGAAGTGCTTTGGAATGACAAGCAACCAATCACCATTGATAATTGGATAGAAAAAATGGTTGATATTCTAGAGAAACGAGTATGAGTCTAGATCAACAGTGGAGAAAATTACAAGACACACTGGATGGGGTGAGCAAACGCCCCACAGTGGCAGATTGGATGGATTATGATACCTGGGTGGTCAATAATGGTTCCAGCACATTTCCCATCACACTGCCCACAGGCACTGAGGCAATGAATAAGACAACCAAAATATTGATTGCCAATCAAGCAAATACCAATCAAGTGGTGGTGTTGAGACCAGATGGTTTGAGAGATATTGGTGTGATACAAGGCACTCAAATGATGTATCTTGCCTACATACATGGCAAAGGATATTTTGCCACCAGTACATTTAACACTTGACATCATCATCAGAATCTGTTATTATAATAACAACAACACAAAGGCGGATTTGAATTCCGCGTGTTGCATTCACAAAACACTAACCCCCCTGAAATTGTTCAGATTAACATATGGGGGTTAGGTGTGATTGTGTAAATATGATTGCCCAAGACTCCAGTTTCTAAACTCAGCTCATTGTCTTGGGCACTACAAATGAAATGCCATAAATATTAGAGAGGAGTTTAGATGTTTCCACCAGATTTTGATCCATTAGCACAGTTGAATCAATGCCAAATGGATCTCTTAAGACAGAACAAGATCATACAGAATCTCATCAAGCAGAATGAAAACATCTGTGATCTGATGATGCAACACACAGATGCATTCAACAGTTTAACCAAAAAATTCAATCAACTGTTGAGAGAACATCGCCAATTACAAGTCAAGGTGGCATTGATAGATACCAAATGAAATTGAGCAGAGTTCAAAGCATTGTGGCACAATCCAAAATTCGCTTCAAGTGTGTGTGTGGTGGGCGACGACTGGGCAAAACCATATTAAGCATCAGAGAGATGTGCTATCAAGCAAGACTGCCCAATCAGAACATCTGGTATGTGACCACTTCCTACAGGGCCGCCAAAATGATCTGTTGGAAAGAATTGAAGTCTAGACTGTTGGATCTCAATTGGATTGAAAAGATCAATGAATCAGAATTAACCATCACACTGAAAAATGGATCACAGATATCTCTCAAGGGTGCAGAATCCTTTCAGAACCTAAAAGGTATTAGACTGTCATATGTGGTAATAGATGAAGCGGCAATGGTGCACCCTGATGCTTGGTTTGAAACACTCAGACCTGCACTGGCAGATTCACAAGGAGGTGCCATGTTTATCAGCACACCGCTGGGCAAAAATTGGTTTTACGATTTATACAACAAACAGGATGAAGATCCAGCAAATTGGAAGAGTTGGCAATTCACCACATTGGAAGGTGGATTTGTGCCAGAAGAAGAAATAGAACAAGCACGCCAAGAGATGTCAGACAAACAGTTCAAGCAGGAGTTTATGGCATCATGGGAAAACTTTGGAGATTTGGTTGCATGGGAATTCAAAAGAGAAACACACATCAAAGAACTAGCACAACCTGATCTGCGTCATCTTTTTGTGGGCATGGATTTTAATATAAATCCTGGGGTAGCGGCAATCATGGTGAGAGACAAAGAAGATCTATACGTGATAGATGAGATACAGATGTATTCCTCCAATACCAATGACATGGCAATAGAATTAAAAAGACGATATCCCAAATCCAAAATAACAGCGATGCCAGATCCTAGCGGGGTTGCCCGCAAAACTTCTGCAAATGGACAGACAGATTTTACCATACTGTTGAATGCAGGATTTGATGTGAAAGCACCACGCAGACATGATCCTGTGATGGATAGAATCAATGCTCTCAATGCCAGATTAAGATCAGCAGACGGGCAAAACCACCTGTTTATCTCCAAAAGGTGTAAATATGTATTGGAGTCAATGGAAAAATACTGTTTCAAAACTGGCACAAGAATACCAGACAAAGATTCAGGGTTTGATCATATGTTTGATGCTCTCAGTTATGCGGTTGCGTTCATGTTTCCTTTACGCAGAACACAACAACCATATATACCAGAGCGATGGGGCATAAAACCAGACATGAGAACCAGATGGGGATATAAAAGATAATGGACACTTCACAAATTATAGAAAATCAAGTCAACGGATTATTAAGCAACAACGAAATTTATTCAACCTACAGAGAGAGATGGAATGAACTGTATCAAGCATACGTTGGTGGAGAAGACTACACACTGGCAGGACATCTACACAAATTTCAATTGGAATCTCAAACAGAATACAGCAGAAGATTACATCAAACACCTTTGGAAAATCATTGTAAATCGTGTCTCAGCGTCTACAATTCATTCCTGTTCAAAGCACCACCTTACAGAGATTTAGGCACATGGGAAAACAATCCTGTGGTTCAAGAATTTTTGAAAGATGCTGATCAAGATGGACAGAGTCTAGACGAAATGATGAGAGATGTCAGCACGTGGTCATCAGTGTTTGGACACGTTTGGTTATTGCTGACAAAACCAAACCTAGGATTGATCACACAGGCAGAAGAACTGTCAGCAGGTGTCAGACCTTACCTAAATATGTTGACTCCACTCGCAGTGACAGATTGGAACTACTCAAGAAATGAGATAGGCAAATACTATTTGGATTATTTCAAATACATAGAAGATTTCAACGGTGACATACAAGTAATCAAAGAATGGACACCAGAGTCAATCAAAACCAGCACAGTGAATGTGAAAGAAAGAGAGATTGTGACACAGCAAGAAGAAGAAAACCAATTGGGCATGATCCCAGTGGTTTGTGCCTACAATCAAAGATCAGATGTGAGAGGTATTGGTGTGTCAGACATTCAAGACATTGCTCTACAACAGAAACACATCTACAATTTGACATCAGAAGCAGTGCAGGCAATACAGTTGGGCACACACCCTTCAGTGGTTGCCACTCCCAACACACAGATGGGACAAGGTCCAGGATCAATCATACAGATGGAAGAAGGATTGGATCCAGGATTGAAACCTTACGCATTGGAATTCACAGGATCACCAATAGATTCAATCTACAAATCAATCAATCATGCTGTGGATGCCATAGACAAGATGGCAAATACAGGTGCCATAAGAGCAACCACCCAAAAGACTATGTCAGGAGTTGCCATGGAAGTTGAATTCAGTCTACTCAATGCTAGACTGGCACAGAAAGGTTCTGCTCTACAATTGGCAGAAGAACAACTGTGGAAAATTTTTGGTGTATATCAGAATCTAGAATGGCAAGGTGAGATCGTTTATCCAAACTCATTCAACATCAGAGACAAGGACAAAGAAATTACACAATTAAAAACTGCCAAAGAAACTGCCACAGATCCTAAAATTATTCAATACATTGATGGCGAGATTGCTGAATGGTTGGAGTATGAAGATTATGAGGGCATGGACGACACATTTGAAATACATCAGATGAGAGGTCCCAATGATGATGTGGTCACAGTGACTTCACAAGCACAACACGAACAGTTGGTGGCCCAAGGATATGGAGAAGCATAACATGAGTTGGCATTCTAAGAAGAAAACCAAAAAAACTAAGAAATCAAAACCTAAAAAAGGCAAAAAGAAATACTAATTCGCCAGGAAATCGTTGATTTTTTAACATCACAATAAATACATACAAATTGGGAAGATTCAATGGCACATATCTCATTCAATCCTACTGATTCAAATATTAACTCATTCAAGGAGGCGAGGTAAACAATGGACCATACAGAAAACACATTGGCGACACAAGAGGCAACTGATGCCACTCCAGCACACACTGAAGAAAATCAGGCACCAGCGGAAAAATCATATTCACAGAAGGAAGTGGATGACATGATGGCGAGAATGAAAGGTTCTCTGACCAAAAAGTTATTAAAACCTTATGAGGAATTGGGAGATCCAGAATCATTACGCCAACTCAAAGCGGATGCTGAAAAGAAAGAGCAAGAAGCACAGATGAAGCGTGGTGAATTTGATAAAATCTTACAAGATTTCGCCGCTAAAAAGGATGCTGAAATTCAAAAGAGAGATTCAGTCATTAAGGAATACAAGGTGAACACACCTTTGATAGATGCCGCGGCAAGATATGATTCAGTCAATCCTGCTCAGGTTAGACAACTGTTAAGCAACAAAGTTAGACTGTCAGAGTCTGGCGATGAAGTGGAAATATTGGATGATCAAGGCAATATCAGATATAATGACAAAGGATCACTGTTGAGTGTGGACGAGTATGTCAAATCTTGGTTAGACGAAAACCCACATTTCAAAAAAGCAGGAGTTTCAACTACAGGTTCTAAAAGCAACATCAAAGGTGCTGGTAAACCTGCAGAATTTGATCTCTCACAATTGGATCTTAGCAAACCTGAACACAGAAAACTATACAAGGATGCTAAAACCAAAGGGTTGTTAGCATAATAACAAACCAAAAAGGAGATAAAAATCATGGCATACAATACAGCATATGATTTAGAGAGTTTAGTGGTAAACACAAAAGCCGCTACTGTCTACACTGCTCATGAGAATTCAATATTCTTAGGCGGTAACGTAATTCCACAGGTGGCAATACCTGCGGGTTCAACAACAGCTCAGGTTCCTCTAATGGGATCTGTATCTGCTCAAAAATTAACTTCAGCAGATCCAGACGCAATTGATGACTTTACAGCATTAACTGTGACTGACACAAAAAAAACAATTGAAGCAGACATCTACGCGGCAAGACACGTGTTAAGAGACTTAGGCGGAATTGATCCACAAGAAACAGGTAGAGTTCTTGGAAATGCAATTCAATCTAAATTTGACATTGATGTAATGGGCGTAATTGGCACATTAACTGGTCAAGAGATCACAGAAGGTGACTTAGATGTTGCTGAAATCACTAAAGCAGTGGGCACAATCAGAGGGAATGGTGAAACAGGTCCTCTAGTTGGTATCGTTGGTGCTGGTTCTTACGCGGCATTAATGAACAACATTGGTTCACAAGCATTCGCAGGTGGAGAATTCCAAAACTCAGCAATGAGAAACGGATTCTTTGGATCTATCGCGGGCGTGAATTTATTCATCAGCTCATACCTAGATGCAACAAACACAGGCGTAACAGGTGCTAAAGCGGCAATTTTTGGAGCAGACGCAATGAGAATTGCAATGTTCAAAAATGTAGACCTAGAAATCCAAAGAAGAGCAGAAGCGGTAGGATTTGATATCGTTGCTAACCTTCATGCGGGTGTGGGTCTTGTTGACGCAAACAGAGGCGTGTTAATCAAAGACGCATCATAATAACAGGGAGAATCATTATGGCCTTTATAGTTGAAAACAGCACAACAATCAGTTTTGCTGAATATCAAGATGTCAAAGATAAGGATCAGAGACTTTTTGATAACAATGAAGGTCTGACTGATACTGTTATTGAAACTAATCTTATCAGAGCGACTGAGCGTATTCTCACAAAGATACGCTCATCGCAATGGTGGAGAGAATACTATCTAAGACAATCCAACAGTTCCATCAGCTCTGTGGCAGATATCCCAGCAGTTGACCCTGACAAAATCCTAGGAAGACAGGCAGATTTTACTGATCTGTGTGTGTTCACAGCACTGGGCGATTTCATATTGCCTGGTATTGCAGATTTTGGCAATGAGGACAATGCTGAGAGACAGAAGATGAGCTACTATGCCAACAAGGCAGAAAGTTTGTTTGCTGAATTGATCACAGCAGGTGATTGGTATGACTTTGATGATGACGCAGTGGTGGAATCATCAGAGAAATTGCCTGGACAGTATAATCTTAAAAGGATTAGATAATGAGAACAGAGATATTAGACTACATTGAAACACTGGATTTGGGCACATATACCAAGTCAGACAAACTGCCTTACACCACGTCAGGACAGAGTCTGTATTTGGCAAATATGAAAACCATCTATGTGGATCAACCCACTTATGTGGAAGATCCCATTGTGAACACCCTGGACAATGTTTCAATCAGTGGTAGAATATCATCAGTCACCATATACTTCTCTCAAGACGCAAAGAGTCTGCCAGCAAACTATGGCACACTGGTAACAGCATTGAAGAATGCCAAAAACATCACAACACTCACTAACATACACAGAAGAGAATGTGATGTGACACAGACATACAACAATGATGTTCTAGTTACAGAGATTGTGATCAGACTCACAACCATACAATAGGAGGAAAATAAATGGCCTACATTTATCCAGCGCCTGGTGTAAGTGGTTCACAAGCAGAGTTATCTGTCCACTATACCAGCATATCAAATGACGCAACAGGTCTTGATGTTCCTGCTTTGCAAGATGTGACTGTTAATAACGCAAATGATGTTTTCACTTGGACTCAACTTGATGTTGGTTCTAAGAAGAACATTGCGACAACAGCCACTAACTCATTGTCAGGCAACATCGTGTTAGATCAAAGTTCATTCTTTGGAGACGGATTAGATTCATCTACTGCCGCTTCACAAGGATTATTTGGTTTATCAAAAAACAAAGTAAAAGTTGAATTCAATTTATACTTTGGAGACACTGATACAGGCACAGCAGGTAAGAGAATCAAAGGTTTTGGTTTTATTACTGGTTTGGCACCTTCAGTATCAGCAGATGCTCCTGTGTGGGTATCACCAATCACTATCACAGTGGATGGCGACTACACAGTTGAAGGCGAATAATAGAATTGTTCAGGGGCATTCATTTGCCCCTGGCATAACACATAGGTAAACAGATGAAAGTGATAGATTCAAAAGACGACGCACAACTACTTCAATCCATCATAGCGGAATCTGCCAAGGCAATGAATGAAATAAAATGCGCCAAGGATGATCTTGCAAAAGCAAAGAACAGATTGAGATTTTGTGTGATGTTAGCGAATACAATGTTAAACAGAAAACCCAAACAAGGAGATCAATAGATGAACTTAAAAGATATAGCAAAGAAACCCAAATTAGTCACAGTGGTATTGGAAGATGCAGAAACTGTGAAAGAGTTTGGAGAACCATTAGAATTTTATACATGGGATAGAACACCCATCCATCAATTCTTAAAATTAGCATCAGTGAGAGAGGACAATTACCAATCCATCATGGATGCTGTGAAAGACTTAATCATGGATGAAAAAGGTGATCCCATATTGAATGATGACACCAGTCTACCAAACCATGTGTTAATGAAAGTGATTACCACAGTGGTTCAGGGCCTGGGGAAGTCACAGAAGTAGATTTAGATCCTGGCAGTCCCAATCTACGACAAGTTATTTTGATTGATGCCATGTCCAAAAGATATGGCGTCTTGCCCAGTCAGTTGATGCGTGAAGCAGACACATTGGATATTCACATCATCAACACTGCCACTGCTTGGGAACAGTATCAAGCAGAAAAGGCAAATGCAGGCAAAGGTATAGCACCTGCACCCACTATCCCTGTTGAGAAACTTCAACAGATGATGGATAGAGTGAAAGGAAAGAAACATGGCAGTTAAAAAAGTGTATGACAGGATCACACCCAGCGTGAACAGAATCAATTCAAGATTGGAGAAAGTGCCCAAAGCGGCATTTGACTTTTGGGTTAAAAACACTCCAAAAAGACGCGGAAATGCCAGACGAAAAACGAAACTGGTAAATAACAAAACAATCAATGCTGATTATCCTTATGCCACACGTTTGGATCAAGGATATTCAAAGAAAGCACCACAAGGTATGAGCAAACCCACTGGTAAATTTGTAAAAACATTGGTTGGTTTAATTTTTAAAAGAAGGTAGGGCATGGCAGATTTAAAGTATAGGGTTGATGTTGACACCAAACAGGCCCAAAACAATCTAAACACATTCAAGAACACCATCAGAGGTGTTGGAGCGGCATTGGCAACACTGGGAGTTGCTAAGGTTGTCAAATCTTTTGTGGATGTGGGATCATCAGTTGAGAAACTGGGATTAAGATTCAAGTTTTTGTTTGGATCTGCTCAAGAAGGTGCCAAAGCATTTGACAATCTAGTCAAGTTTGCCGCAAAGGTTCCTTTCTCACTACAAGAAATAGAAGCGGCATCAGGAAACCTAGCGGTGGTATCCAAAGATGCTGATCATCTAAACGAATTATTAAAAATTACAGGTAATGTGGCGGCAGTCACAGGATTAGATTTTAGAACCACTGGTGAACAAATTCAAAGAGCATTTTCAGGTGGTATAGCATCAGCAGACATCTTTAGAGAAAGAGGTGTTAGAGCACTGTTAGGATTTGAACAAGGTGCCACAGTCAGCATAGAAGAAACCATTAAAAGATTCCAAGAAGTGTTTGGTGAAGGTGGTAAGTTTGGCAAGGCAACAGATGAATTTGCCAACACATTGGAAGGAACAATTTCAATGTTGGGAGACAAGTTGTTCAAATTCCAAAAAGATGTTGCCACTGGATTCTTTGATGAATTAAAATTTCAATTGGGTGACCTCAACAAGTTTTTTGATGACAATGCGGATGTGATTAGAGAATACGCACAAACGATTGGTGAAGGTTTAGCAAATGCCATAAGAGGCACAGTTCAGGTGATTGTGTTCCTAAAAGAAAACATTGACGCTGTCAAGGCGGCGTTTGTTGCTTTGGCAATTGGTAAAATCACAGCCACTTTCTTAACATTGGCAACTGCCATCAGAAACACTGCCACAGCAATGGGTGTGCTCAATGTGGTGATGGGTAAAAATCCATTCATCAAGATATTCAGTGCGGCAATGGCGGCAGGAACGGGTCTTCTTTATTACTTTAATAAGACATCAGATGCCACTAAGGCAACAGAAGAATTCAACAAGATAGCAAAAGATACTGCCAAATTGGCAAATGAAATGAGTGAAGGCAGTATACCTGTGCCTGTCAATTCAGAAAAAACCAAAAAAGCAGTGGATGAAACCAGTGCCACCATCAAAAAACTTAGAGAAAAGATAGAAAAAGATTTTGACAAAATCAATAGAGAATTACAATTGGACAAAGGATTAAAAGGATTAACAGGTTTTGATAGAAAATTAAAAGAGATTGAAATCCAAGAAAAGAAAACCATGCTGGCAACAATTGAAAGAATTAAAGCGGCAGGCAAAGATTTAAAAGGTCAGGATCAATTAATCAAGGATGTTCAAGCACAAACAGAAGCAGTGATCAAAGAAAAACAAAAACAAGCTCAAGCACAAGAAGAATTGGAAAGATCATTTACTTTTGGCATGGAACAAGCAATGAAAGAGTATGTGAAAAATGTTACCAATGGTGCAGAGCAGGCAAGAAGAGTTTTTGAACAAGCAACACAAGGCATGGAAGATGCCATTGTGAACTTTGTGAAGACAGGTAAATTTTCATTCAGATCATTAATCAATGACATATTGGAAACACTGTTGAGAAGCAGAATACAAGAACTGTTTGCTAGAATATTCACCATGGGATCAGGTGGAGGTAACTCACCAGGTATGTTTGACATACTGGGTTCAATAGGCAAAGGCATCAAAGATATATTTGGTGGATTCTTTGCTGATGGTGGAATGTTGGGTGCAGGCAAATACGGAATCGCAGGGGAACGCGGGATGGAGTTAGTAGGTCCAGGACCAGCTCAGATTACTCCATTACAAGGCGGAGGCCAAGTTACATACAACATCAATGCTGTTGATGCCAGATCATTTCAAGAATTGGTTGCTTCAGATCCACAATTCATATTTGCAGTGACAGAACAAGGCAGAAAAACAGTGCCAGAATTTAGGAGATAGACAACATGAGCACAGCATTTCAAACTGTAATAGACAACGCCACAACTCTTTCTTTTAACAAGAGAAGAAAAGTTTCACAAACACAATCCAGATCAGGCAGAATCAGAACCACATCGCTGGGTGGACAAGTTTGGGAATTTCAAGTAAAATTGCCAGATGGACCAAGATATTCAGACTATAGAAGATTGATTGAAGCAATGGAGGCATTGGACAAAACCACAGTGGGACAGATACAATTGAACAACGCAGGGCATTCATACATTTCAGGTTATCAAGGAGATGCCTCATCATTGTCAGGCGCCACAGCAACTTTTACTTCAGGCAACACAATAACACTCACAGCAGGTTTATCAACAGGATCAGGTTATAGATTGAGAGCAGGAGATCTAATTCAATTAGGATCATCAGGATCTGTGTATTCAGTATCATCAGATGTTGCTTACAATTCAAACACTGTGACTCTTCATAGACCTGTGTTGGAATCAGCAGGATCATATTCACTAATCATAGGTCCTAGTGTGACATGGGATATCAGATGTGTTGAGTTTCCCAATTACACACTGTTTGGATATGATCAAATACAATGGAGTGGACCTTTCATATTCGTTGAGGCAATCTAATGGCACTCAACCTAACCAATTATCCCACAATACAAACCAATCTATTTGTGAAGGTAGATGTGCCTGGATACCAGACATTGACCTTTTCAGACTACCATAAAAATTACACCATACAAGGATACCTTTACACAGGCATAGGTGAACTGTTATCCATTTCAAACACCACCAGCAATCTTAGAGCGGCACCAGAAGAACTGTCAATATCAGTGTCTGGCATACCCGCAGGCAACGTTTCAGATTTTGTGGGTCAAAAGGTTAAAGGATCTCAAGTTGAAGTGTATAGAGGGTTCTTTGACGCAGGAACGGGGGAATTATTAAGCATTTCAGGTAATCCTGCTGGCAAATTCAAAGGAGTTCTAAACAACTACGCAGTGACGGATGATTTGGATGATGGTGGAGAAGGATCTGTGATCATCACATTCACCTGCACATCTGTGATTGATCAACTCAACAACAAAGTGACAGGCAGAAGAACCAATCCCATTGATCAAGCAGAATTTTATCCTGGTGATCAATCTTTTGATAGAGTGCCAGCACTTGCCAAATCTAATTTTAATTTTGGAGCACCTGAATAATGAGTTTTTTGTCTGGCATAAAAAAATACGCAAAGAAATCCTACAAGTTTCTCAGAGGCAATTCCACTGCCAGCACATTGGTAAAGACTGCCGCACTTGCTTATCTTGTGTATAGATTGAATCGTTCTGCCAACAAAGACAATGATATTGATCAAATTCCAAACATAGACGCAGGTGTTAGATTACAGATTCCACCAGCGGCAGACAACAAGATTCCTGTATTATACGGCACAGCATTCTTTGGAGGCATCATCACAGATGCTCAAATGACCAACAACAATCAAACCATGACATTCTGTCTAACACTGGCAGAAAAAACTGGCACTCTGCGTGATGGTGTCACAGATTCCGCATACACATTTAAAGATGTGTATTGGAATGATCAACGTATTGTGTTCAAATCAGATGGATTCACAGCGGATTACACAGTGGATCGTAATGGTAATTTTGACAGATCAATTGAAGGGTTGGTCAAAGTGTATTGCTATGCAGGAGGTTCTGACACACCAAGCATACCAACAGGATACACCAATGCTTCATATCCACCTGCCACAGATGTAATGCCTGAATGGGACGCCGCCACACACACCATGGAAGATTTGATATTTGCTGTGGTGGAAGTGAACTACAACAGAGAAAAAGGCATCACACAACTTGCCAAAATGAATTTTGAAATTGAAAACTCCATGAAATTGCCTGGAGATGTGCTGAATGATTACATGACCAACAGCAGATATGGAGCAGGCATCACTGCCTCAGACTTAGACACATCATTTGATGATCTAAACACCTACGCAGACACAGGAGTAGATTATGATGATCAAGGCACAGGCACACAGACATTGGCAGATAGATATCAGATCAATGGACTGTTGGACACTGCCAAGAAAGTGATGGAAAACATTGAAAGAATTACTTCAGCATCAGCGTCTTGGTTAAAGTATGATATTCACGAGGGTAAATGGGGGGTTGTAATTAACCGTAGTGGAACTTCCACTGCCAGTTTTGATGATTCCAACATAATTGGCAGTGTGGAAGTGTCAGGCACAGGACTCAAAGAACTTTACAATTCTGTTAAGGTTGAATTTCCTCACAGAGATTTGAGAGATTCAGCAGACTTTGTCACTGTGGAAATACAATCTGCAGATAGAAATGCCAATGAAGAAGACAACACACTTCAATTGATTTATGACATCATCAATGAACCTGTTCAAGCACAACTGTTGGGATTGATTGAATTAAAACAGAGCAGAGTCAATCTTGTTGCCTCATTTGAAACAGATTACACCTACATCAATCTTAAAGCAGGAGATTTAATTGAATTAACCAATGAGAGATTTGGATTCACCAACAAGGTTTTTAGAATTATAACCATCACAGAAGCACAAGGAGATGACGGTGCTCTCACAATGAAAATCACAGCATTGGAATATGATGCTGATGTGTATTCAACCACAGATTTATCACGTTTTGTGCGATCTGATTCAAACGGTATCATCACAATTGGTTCAATTGGTGTGCCAGGCACTCCACAAGTAACCAAAGTGGAAAGAGATGCTCGTCCAAGAATAGAAGTGGAAAGCACAGCACCTACAGGATTAGTTGAAGCAATGGAATTTTGGAGAAGCACAGATGTATCATCCAGCGAAGCAAACAGATCATATCAATTGATCAGCACAGTGAAACCTGCAAATGGGGGTGTTTTCACTTCAGGCACAACTGTGACATTGGATTATGACGCACTCACAGATTCTGATTTTGTATTGAAAACCAGAGGTATCAATTCAACCACAGTGGGTCCTTTTTCAGCAGTATCAGGATTGGTAGATTTTACCCCTAAACAGGAAACAGATTCAATAGGTCCAGATACAGAATTAACAGATTCAACAGGAGCACTGTTGGGAGCATTAACACTGTTAGAAGTGTTGTTAAAATTACATGATCTGTTTGGATCTGGTGATGGATCAAAATCTATATTTGAAAGAATTTTTGAAATATTTAGAACAGAAACAGGCAAAGACATTGTGGAAGAAACCAAAGCAGGCACATTTGGTGGTAGCACCATAATTGTGCAAGATGAAGGCACACAAGTCACCGCAACAGGCACCACCCTTAATTTTGTGGGAGATTCAGTCACAGCATCTGCGTCAGGCAATGTGGTCACAGTCACAGTGTCATTTCTTAATTTAGATCCTGCGCCTGAACAAGGACAAACATTGGTATATGATGAAACCAGAGGATGGGTAGCGGCAGATCCACCCACAGCAATCACAATTCCATCTCTACCAAGCACACCAGCAACACCAAGTTATATAGAATTTGTAGAATTTTATCCATCTGACAGAAACACATACAGGGATCCTGTCACTGGAGTTGGTTATGATGAAGCACCCACAACAGGTTCTTATTTTGTGAAATATGGTAAATCAGACAGCACAGATTTTTATGGTGCTCTCACAGTGGGATCAGGCAACATAAAATTATACAAGTCTGATGGCACATTGGTAGAAACACTCACAGCATCCAGTCTTGTGATTGATAACAATGTGGTTGAATATCCTTTTGCCACAAGAACAGCAGGCACAGACTATTATGTGATCCAAGATGAAGGTGTAATAGAATATTGTGACGATATTAGCAGAGCAATTGATTCACCATTAACTTGGAACTTCAACACACCAAATTATCCTAAGGATCCGTTATCTATTTCAGGAGACACACCACCTGCAAATCCTAATCCAGCACCTGTGGCAACCACAGTGACTCCTGGTGGAACCAATGTGTGTCCCAATGCTGATTTGATTATAACATTTGATCAGGATGTTGATGTGGGCACAGGCACAATCACAATCAAATTGGATTCAGATGACAGCACAGTGGTTTCATTGAATGCGGCAGACGGTGTAAAAACAGGAAGCAATTCAATCAATTATGGCGCAATCACAGGAGTTACTCCTGGAGTTGCTCATTATGTGGCGGCACCTTCAGGCATTGCCACATACACAGGCGACTGTTATGCGAATACCAATTCACAAACCATTGTTAAAAGTGATGGTTTCACATTTACACCATACAGCACATTGACAGTATCATCTTTTACGGTGGATTCAACACCTATCACAGACACTGTGAAACAAAAGGTAAACATTCAAACCAATATCAGAATTACATTCAATAGAGCAATCCAATTTGGCACAGCAGGCACATTTGTATTGAAAGATTCTGGAGGAGGCACGCATCAGACATTTGATGTGACTACTACATATGCGGATGATCAAACATCAGAAATAATTTGGATTGACACAGATGGAGTCACAGTGGTATTGAATCCTACCACAGATTTAACACTGGGCACCAATTACTATGTGAACATCACAGCAGGTGCTGTGGTGGATTCATGTCCAACAGACTGTGAAGCAATCACAGACACCACCACTGTTGCCTTTAAGACATATGATGGTCCAACGTCAACGGTAAGTATTACAAATGGATCACCAAACGACACAGGAGTGAAATTAACATTTGACACAGATGTTACACCAAGCACAGGCAGAGTGAGAGTGTTTGATTCAACCAACACTGAAATTGCTGTGATTGATTCAGATGATCCAGCAGTGAGTATAACATAGGAGCAGTATGGGTAAGATAGTCACAATAGACACAGAAGCACTAGGCATCAATTGGCAACAGAACAGTCAATATCGTATTGCTATTGATTCTGGTTTTGTTAAAGAAGATGGCAATAATCAATCACCCAATCCTGTCAATACCAATTTAAGCACATTCACAACCAATGCTGATGGACCCAGTATTGTGACCAGCACACCCACAGACAATGATCCCAACAGTGTGAGCAACGCCAAGATTGTGATTGAATTCAACAGAAGAATCAAAGTGGGCACAGGCAATTTTGAATTGTATCATTCTGATGACACACTGTTAAAAACTTGGGATATTTCAACCAGTTCAGATTTTTCAATACAAGATCAAACCATCACTTTGAACTTTACAGCATTGATTGTGGAAGGCGAATCCTATTATCTATTGGCAGATGCAGGTGTGATCTCAGATAGAGATTCATTTGATTGGGCAGGATTAACTGCCAACACAGATTTTAATTGGACCACATCTGATGGTCCAGAATTTCCAGGACTTGCGGCAAACCTAACAGGTGCTTTTTCACCAACATTAACTGTGAGTGTGAAACGTTCAGCAGAAACTGTGATGTTGTCATCATTCAATTTTACAGCAAATGGCGGCACACTGAAACAAGCACAAGCACAGTTCAATACCACAGCATCTATCACAGGTCCTGCATTCACATTCTTATTTGACAGCACCATGAACAGTGAATTCACTATTGCTGTGGAGACCACAGCATTGAAACCATTCAGCAGTTCTCTCAGCACAACATTCAACAAAGACACCTTTGTGTCACAGATTCCTTTCACAGAGACTGAATCTAATCCTGTGGGCACACCTTACATGGAAGATTGGCCCGCTACAGGCGACTGGAGTGGATATCACCATTCAGATCTAGATGATTCTTACTCAGCATTATCACACTATATCAGTGCCAACAAAATATATGCCATTGGTAAAAATAATGAATTTTTAAGTTCTAATCTTGGAGATGGAGTATCCATATACAAATACAATTCAGGATCATTTGTGTTGGGATCCAACAAATATGAAGAAACCAATGCTTATGATCTGTTGGATTTTGAAACACAGACAGACATTGATGCACTTCCAAGCAGTTCAGTTCAATTTGGACACAGAGTCAGCATGGATTCAAATGGCGCCAATGCTGTAATCTACAACAATATCACAACGGGTCATGGAAGATTTTATTTCTTAAGTAGAAGCGGTTCAACTTGGAGTGCTAATGGCACACTGTCAGATGGAGTTTCCATGACCACTTCAAATGATTACTATGCGGCACACACAGTTCAAATGAGTGAAGATGGTGCTTACATGGTGGCATCAAATTCTGTCAGAACAATCATATTCAAACAGACTTCTGGTGTATGGGCAGAACAACAAACCATCACAGTTGCCAGCACACAAGCATCTATTGATTCAGGAGGAAATCGCGTGGTGCTTCAATCTGGAACCAACACTGTGCTCGTCTACAGTAGATCCAGTTCAACCTGGAGTTTGGAATCCACCATCACATTGGCAACCACATACAGCAGAACTTACAACAATTCTATTGGTATCATGTTGAATAGTGCAGGCAACAGGTTCATTGTGGACAGCAAAATTGGTTCAAGCACATTAGGACCAACTATTCAATATGATTATATAAATTCTGCCTGGGTTGAAACCAATAGAATATTCCATCCATCCTTAAGCAATTTTGACACAGGTCGTCGTCCAGGATTTGAGAACACAACAGCAGAACAAATGGGATTTGATTCCTCAGGCAATATTTGGTTGGGACAAAATGTGGGCGAATTGGGAGCAAAATATTTAAAAGTTGATCCAATTTAACAATGATTAAAGAAAAAATACAAGATCTACTCACACTGTTCAAAAGCAATCCCATGATGACACAACGCATGACTGAATGTATGAAATGTCCACATCTACTAAAACAACAGATGAAATGTGCCAAATGTGGTTGTCATCTTAAACTTAAAATGCGTTTTCAATCAGAACATTGTCCCATTGGCAAATGGTAGAAACTTTTTTTGCCTTTTTTCAGGGTTTTTTTGGGTTTTTCTCAACACACGATAAATAAGTGTAACAGACAGTCAAGATGATTGTCTGTGTTAGGATATGAACAATGGCAAACATATTTTTAAAACCATTCTCACATTCTAGAATAGACAATCTAAAACAATAACAAGGAGATAATACTATGTCAGCGGCATCAGATTATACAGAAAATAAGGTTTTGGACCATGTGTTGAAAAACACAGCATTCACGCAACCTACAAACCTATACCTAGGTTTATGGACAGCAGATGATGGTTTAGAATCAGGCACATTAACATCAGAAGTTTCTGGTGGATCATATGCAAGACAAACTTTGTCATTTGGAACAGCATCAGGTGGTTCAGCATCAACTGACGCAACTGTGACTTTCCCAGCGGCAACTGCCAATTGGGGCACAATCACACACGTGGCAATCATGGACGCTTCTACAGGCGGAAATGTTTTATTCCATGGTTCAGTGACAACATCAAAAACAATTGAATCTGGGGACACGTTCCAAGTTTCTAGCGGAAATTTAACTGTATCTTTAGCATAATTTAAGATACGGTTTATACGAATTCCTAGGAGTGATCATTCATTTGCTTGGCATATACAGCACTCAGATCACTCCTAGAGAACAAAATGAAAAAAAGAATTTAGGAGAATAAGATGGCAACAATAGTCACAAGATCAGGTAAAGGATCACCGCTTACCCACACAGAAGGGGACGCGAATTTTACCAATTTGAACAACGCAAAAGTTGAAACACCATTAAGCGGTAACTTTGATTGTAATGATCAGATTGTGTTGTCACCAGAATTAAAAGATTACAAAGAAACTGTGTATTCATTGGGTTCAACAGACAACCCATCAATCACGGTGTCAAACGGTAATGTTCAATCAGTCACAATCACATCAGGTTTGAATTTACCAGCATTCAACGATGCCGCAACAGGACAATCAGTCACATTGATAGTGAGTGGTTCAGGTTCAGCGACAGGCACAGGTGCTTATAAATTTGCAGGCGGCAACAAGACATTAACCACTAGCAGTGTGGTGTCAATCTTTTATGATGGCACAACTTATTGGACATCTGTAGCAACTGACTTTCAATCGTAGGAGGAAATTGAAATGCCTTTTGGAGCAAGTAGATTACCTTTTTTAGCAAAAGTAGCCAGTACTGGTTTGTCATACACATCAGCGTCAGGTGGTGATTCAACCACAACCTATAATGACGGCACAAACAATTATCAAGTTCATATTTTTCAATCAGGTAGCACATTTACAGTAAGTTCTGTAGGCACAGACACCACAGCAGACGTTCTTATTGTGGGTGCGGGTGGCGGTGGTGGAAACGCAGACGGCAGTTGGTTAGATAATGGATGTGCTGGTGGTGGTGGTGGCGCTCAAGTGCGTTATCTCACAGGTGTCACATTGTCAGCACAATCTTACACAATAACAGTGGCATCTTCCCCAGGTGCTTCAGCACCAGGTGGTTCGTCATCAGCTCTAGGTTACACAGCAGTGGGTGGAGCAAAAGGTGGTGGTAGAAACGGATCTCCAGGAGACGGTGGTGATGCTGGAGGTGGTGGTGGAGGTGCTTATTTTTCAGGAGCAGTTCAAACAGCAGGCACAGGAACATATGGCGGTGGAACTGGAAAACAATCAAATGAAGCAGGCGGTGGCGGTGGAGGTAATGGTTCCGCAGGTGGCAATGCTTCAGGAGGCGCAGTTGCGTATGGTGGTAACGGTGGTTCAGGTATAGGCATCTCAAACAAATTTCAATCAGGCACTCAATACTACGGTGGCGGTGGTGGAGGAGGAACATTTTCTT
>Ga0075480_10000289_pt1 | contig 28740 bp, 24 predicted proteins | sample DEB08_DNA_7_FD_81590 | JGI IMG/M metagenome (GOLD analysis project Ga0075480, IMG submission 81590) | Aqueous microbial communities from the Delaware River and Bay under freshwater to marine salinity gradient to study organic matter... | ecosystem: Environmental > Aquatic > Marine > Coastal ... | reverse complement strand
TGAGCACTACCACCTCTACGACGAGATATGCGTCATCGTGCGCGGCTCGGGAACCTTGCACTGTCGGGATACCGAGCAACCCATTGCGAGTGGTAGTGCATTCCACGTCGCGCCCCGGCTGCTACATGCCTTGGAGAACCCAAACGACGACGATCTGTGGGTCCTTGGGGTCTTCCGGCCGGAGGGCTCAGCTGCGGCCGCTTATTACCCCGATGGCACGCCCGCACCCAACAACGAGAATTAATCGTCGGGCTAGGAGCCGATGCTGAAGCCGGCCTCTAGGTCTTGCTTGGAATACGTTCGGAACGAAATGTGAGTCTTCGTTGCCTGCACTCCGGGTACCTTGCTGATCCCGTCGGTTACAACTCGGGCCACTTCCTCGTGGTTTGACACTTCGATGACTGCGATCAGGTCAACGTCGCCGGTGACGGAGTAGGCCGCACGAACACCCTTGACATCAGCAATGGCTTGCCCAGCTTCGTTAATGGATTCCGGAGACACGTCCACGAAGCACAAAGCGGTTATGACGATGCGTAGTCTAAGCGCCAGGGCAACCGGGGTATGCGGAGAGCGAAGGGAATCACGTGGGAACCATCGATCAGATCTCCGGAGCCAATATCGTGTCTCGACGCCGCCTGGAATGGGCCGATACGGACGCGGCCGGTCACAACCATTTCTCGGTGGCGTTCCGGTGGATGGAAGAAGTTGAACACGAACTACGCCGATCTATCGGGATTCCCGCCGATCTCACGGGGGGAATCCCGCGTGTGCACGTCGAGGTGGATTATCGCGATCGCATCTGGTTTGGCGACGAGGTGGACATCACGATGGGTGTCGCCGACGTGGGCAGGACGTCCTGCCGCTTCGTCTGGAGCGTGGAACGCGTGGGTGGCAATCGCGACCTGCTGATGGAAGGCAGTCACGTGGTGGTCCACTCACCCGACGCCCAGCACGGGGCCGTCCCTTGGTCCGACGACGTGAAGTCCTTGCTGCAGGCCCGCTAGTGCCCAGGGATCCCGGCCATTTGTTTCGTTTACCTAGACATGTGAGACCGACTTCGTAACACTATGACAACGGTTCATGTTGGATAATTGACGTACGACAGATTTACAGCATAAATATGCACAGTCTCAAAAGACTGCATCGCCCACCACTGAGGGAGTTCGAATGAGGAATCGAAGGACAGCGGGAGTTCTCGCTGCTGTAGCGAGCGCGGCCATCGTGCTCGCGGGTTGCGCAACAACCACAGATTCAGCCGAGGAGACCACGGAGCAGGAGACTGCCGCCGAGGAGACCGTTGCTGAAGAGGCTGGCGCTGAGGAAGAGGTCGTCGCTGAGGAAGAGGTCGTCGCAGAGGAATGCGCCGAGCCGATTTTGGTCGGTGCCGCGATGGCACAAACCGGCTTCATGGCTCCATTCGACGCACCCGCGCTGGAGACCGCTCGCATCGCCATCGACCAGGTCAACGCCGAGGGCGGGATCTTGGGCTGCGAGGTCGTCCTGGAAGCTATCGACACCGAGACCAATCCCGACAAGGGCGCGCAGATCGCCACTGATCTGATCTCCCAAGGTGCCGACCTGCTCCTGGTCACCTGCGACTACGACGTCAACGCGAAGTCCTCTCAGGTTGCCCAGGACGCGGGCGTCGTGGTGATCGCTCCGTGCGTGGGGGACACGATCATGGGTCCGGATGCGGGCTTGACCTTGGGCTTCTCGCTCGGCTCGGCCGTTCCCGGCGAAGCCGCCATCATGGCCGAGTACGCCTACGAGAGCTTCGGCCCCCGCGCCGCTTTGTTCAAGGACATGTCGATCAAGTACACCCAAAACCAGTGCACCGTGTTCGAAGAGCGCTGGACTCAACTGGGTGGCGAGATCGTCGTGGCTCCGGAATTCAGCCAGACCCCCGAGGGCACTCTGGCAGCTCCGGTGACAGCGCAGGTGCAGGAGATCCGCGACGCTAACCCCGATGTCGTGGCACTTTGCTCCTACCCTGGTGGTGGCGCTGAAGCTGCCGCTGCCTTGCGCAATGGCGGAGTCGAGGCTCCCATCGTCTCGGGCTTTGGCATGGACGGAGCCTTCTGGCTCGGGGCCGTTCCGGAGCTGTCGGACTTCTACTTCGTGACCTATGCATCGGTGTTCGGTGACGATCCGAATCCGAAGGTCCAGGAGTTGCTGGCCGCCTTCGAGGCAAGCACGGGTTCCCCGGCCGCAACGAGCGGTCTGGTGACTGGCGCTTCCACGATCGAGGCGTTCAAGATCGCCGCTGAGCAGGCGGGAAGCACAGACGGTACGGCAGTCGCCGCGGCATTGGAGTCCTTCGACAACGTCGACCTCACCGCCGGTCCGACCAGCTTCTCACCGGAACTGCACGTGAATGTGACGCGCCCGATGGCCGTCATGCAGATCCAGGACGGTGCACACTCGTTCATCGAGTACCGCGCTGCCGAGCAGCCGATCCTGAACTAATCAGGAATCACCGTGCGGGGACCGTCCACGACGGTCCCCGCACGGCATTCACACCTCCTGATCCGAAAGTGGGTCCCATGACCGAAGGGCTCGTCGCGCGAGACATCGTCAAGGCGTTCGGTGCCTTACGGGTGCTCGAGGGCGTCCATATCGACGTCCAGCCGGGGGAGACCGTCGGACTCTTGGGCCCCAACGGAGCAGGCAAAACCACACTCGTCAACATCATTGCCGGCTACGAGGCCCAGGACGCCGGCACCGTCGCCCTTGATGGCTCACCGCTAGATGGTTTGAGCCCGGAAAGACGTGCCCATGCCGGGTTGGCTCGAACATTCCAGTCGGGGCGTTTGTTCAACGACCTGACCGTCGCGGAGAACGCAGTGCTCGGTGCAATTGGCACTGGCGTTCGCACCAAGGAAGCCAACGCCCGGGCGCTGCACGCGCTGGAGATGCTCCGGCTCACCGACGTCATGGCGGCCCCCGCCGGTGGTCTGTCCCATGGACTGTCACGGCTCGTCGGGCTGGCGCGCGCGGTGACGGCGCGTCCGCGGTACCTGATCATGGATGAGCCGGCCGCGGGGCTCAACGATCATGAAGTTCCTGCGTTGCTGGAAGCCCTCAGCGTGATCCGCAGTGAGACCGGTTGCGGCATGTTGCTCATCGAGCACAACGTCGGCTTGGTCGCCGATGCGTGTTCGCGCGTCTTCGTCTTGGCTTCGGGTGCTCTGCTCTTCGAAGGATCACCCGAAGACGCGCTCCGTGACGAAGGTGTGCTCAGTGCATACCTAGGCGACGCCACGATGGGTCTGCACGGTGGCGCCGCATGACTTTGTTGAAGGCAACGGACGTTGCAGCGGGTTACGGAAAAGTCGATGTGTTGTTCAACGGTCACATCACGGTCGAGCCAGGTGAACTCGTGGGCATCGTGGGTCCGAATGGTGCTGGGAAATCCACTTTCCTGGGCGCCATGGTTGGATCGGTCCGCGCCACGTCGGGATCCATCGAGTTCAACGGTCAGTCGATCGTGGGTCGTAAACCAGAGGACATCGTGCGGCTTGGACTGTCGCTCGTACCCGAAGGGCGCGCCATCTTCTCCGATCTGAGCGTCGATGAGAATCTACGACTCGGTCTCACCGGGCGCCGCTCCAAGGAGGGTGCGAGTGCGGCCATCAAGGACGTCACGGACCTCTTTCCGGTCCTCACTACGCACCGCGATCATCAAGCGGGCATGTTGTCCGGCGGCCAGCAGCAGCAATTGGCGATCGCGCGGGCGCTAGTCAGTGAACCGAAAGTGCTTCTGCTGGACGAGCCGAGCCTGGGTCTGGCGCCGTCGGTGATCCAAGACGTCTTCGGGGTGCTCGGTCGGATTCAGCAAACGGGGACCGCGATCGTCGTGGTCGAACAACGAGCTCACTTGGTGATGTCGATCGCGGCTCGGACACTGGTCATGCGTGAAGGGCATGTGCGCGCCACCCTCACCCCCGCTGACGCCCGCGATGAGGAGAAGCTGGCGGAGGCTTACTTCGGCACGGGAGAGGACGAAGCGTGATTCAAACGATCCTCGACGCATTGAGTTTCGGTGGTCTCTATGGGCTCGCAGCCTTGGGCATCGGCCTGGTCTTCGGCGTGATGCGGCTGGTCAACTTTGCCCACGGTGAGTTGATCGCAATTGGCGCGTACCTCCTCGTGATCACCGTCCCTTCACTCGGCCTGCCGGCGGGAATCGTGATCGCTGTGGTGGGCACCGCCCTCTTGGCTCTCTTGATGGAACTCGGGGTTTTCAAGCGTCTGCGCTCGGCCGGTCCGGCAGTACTGCTGGTTGCGTCCTTCGGCGTTAGCGTCCTGTTACAGCGCCTCTATGAGGTGATCTTCGGCGCGTTGCCGCTCAGTGCCCAGGTGGCTCCATGGATGAACGGCGTGATTGACATCGGTGGCACCACGGTCACACGGGGCAGCATCGTCACGATCATCTTGGCGCTGGTCCTCCTGGGTGGGATGTGGTTCTTCATTGATCGAACCACGCTTGGGCTGCAGATCCGGGCCGCCTCAAGCGACTTCCAGACCGCGCGACTGTTGGGCGTGCGATCCAACCGTGTTATCGGTGCCGCATTCGTCTTCAGCGGCATCCTCGCTGCAGCCGTAGCCTTCGTGGCCGTGACTCAGCGTGGATCGGTCGACCCGCTGTTCGGGGTGAACATCACCATCTTGGCGCTAGTAGGCACCGTGATCGGCGGACTCGGCAGTCTCCAGGGTGCTGCCCTCGGCGGCTTCCTGGTCGGATCGACGATCAGCTTGTTGAACGCATTCCTGGGCAACTACCGGGTCTATACCTACACCTGGTTGTTCATCCTGGTGATCATCGTGCTTCTCGTCCGACCGGGCGGAATCGTGTCAAGCAAAGCCGCGAAGGAGCGTGTGTGATGTCGATTGAATCGTCGTCGGCAGCATCCACGTCGGCAGCACTGCCTTCCTCGGCGGTCCCTGGAGTCACGCGTTTCCACTGGCCCGAACTCGCCGGCCCCATCGCGGTGGTGGTGGCCGTCACCTACGTGGTGAGTTCTCTCGGCGCGTCGTCGAGCTTCCTCGTCCAAGGCACGCTTGTTACCTTGGTGATGGTTTTGGCTTTACAGGTATTCATCGGCAATAGCGGTGTGCTGTCGTTCGGGCAAGCGGCCTTCGCCATGGTCGGTGGATTCGCCAGCGGATTAGCCACCGCTCCGGTAAAGATCAAGGAGAACGTTCTCAGTGATCTGTGGGAGCCACTCAAGGTTTTGAGCATGGGGGTGTGGCCGAGTCTGCTGCTCGCGGTGATCGTCGGCATGATCGTTGCATTCATCACCGGGCTGTTCCTGATGCGACTGAATGGACTGGCCGCCGGCATCGCGACGTTCGCGCTACTGATGGTGGCCGACAACATCTTCTTTAATTGGAAGAAGATCGGGCCGGGTCCGCAGGTGCTTCCGCAGGTTCCGAAGTTCCAGTTCGTCGATGAAGCCCTCGCCTTGGCGATCATCGCGCTGGTGGTCGTCTATTTCATGGGTATCTCTCGTCGCGGTCGATTGCTGCGGGCAACCCGCGAAGATGGATTGGCCGCTCGGGCTTTGGGCACGAGTGTGTGGCGCTTGCGGGTTCTTTTCTTCACCGTCTCAGGTGGTGTCGCCGCGTTATCTGGAGCGATGTACTCCCACCATGCAGGTGCAGTCAGCGCCCGCGATTTTTATCTCGGCTTCACCTTCACCACCCTCGCGATGTTGGTCATCGGGGGTGTGGCGAGCGTGTGGGGAGCGGTGGTAGGCACGCTCGTCGTCGCTGCAATCGGCGAGGTTCTGCTACGACTCGAACAAGGAGTCGAAATCGGCAACGTGTTGATCTATCTTCCCAACGGGGCCCGTGGTGTAGTGATCGCAGCTGCGCTAGTTGTCATGCTGATCTGGCGTCAACGAGGCTTGACGGGGGGCCGCGAGTTCTCCTTGCCGCGTTTTCGGCGCTAGTCGACGGATCGCTAGCCTGCCATGAATCGTCCGCCGTTGACGTCCAGTACCGCCCCGGTGATGTACGACGCGTCGTCGCTGGCGAGGAATAGCACCGGGGCGGCGCACTCGTCCACGGTCGGCATGCGGCGCAACGGGATGGAGTCGATGACTTCGTCCTGTTCGGCTCGGGTCATCTCGTCGAACATCCCTTGCAGTCGGTCGGTGAGGAACAGCCCCGGAGCAATGGCATTAACGCGAATGCCATCGGGTCCCACTTCTCGTGCCAGCCGTCGAGTGAGTCCAAGGAGGCCGGACTTCGCCGCGGCGTACGGCACGCCGGTGACGGGGCTGTTGGTGCGCCCACCGATAGAGGAGAAGGTCACGATGGCTCCGCCACCGACCTCCCGCATATGGGGGATGCATGCAGCGGCGCAGTGGTACGTGCCCTTGATGTTGACGTCCAACACCAGATCCAAGTCTTCTTCGGTGATGTCGGCCATGTCTCGGGGGGTACCCAGGCTCCCACCGGCGGCCGCGACCAGCACGTCGATTCGACCGAATTGCGCCACGGTGGACTCAACTGCCCGGGCGACGGCTGCCGTGTCGCGGACGTCTACTCCAAAGGCTAACGCCGAGCCGTCGGGTAGAGCCTGCGCCGTCCGTTCCGCCGAGGGCTGGTGGGCATCGAAGATCGCCACCGCGCCGCCCTCTTCGACGAAGCGCGAGCAGATTGCTCGGCCGAGCCCGCCTCCGCCACCGGTGATCACTGCGACCTTGCCGGCGAACCGTAGGGCGGAGGGAACTGACGGGTCCGTTGCGCCACTCATGGGGCCATCCTCGCTTCGTCGATCAACCTGGTTGCGGTCGGGACCCTATTCCGTATTATTGGCGACAGTCAATAAGGCGCAAGAAAAGCAGCGGGCGATAAGCGTCGCGCCGACCGAAGGGGACTGGGCATGAAAATCGCAGTAGTCGGGGGTGGCCCCGGGGGCCTGTACTTCTCGAGTCTGGTCAAGCAACTCGACCCCTCCGTCGACATCACTGTATGGGAGCGCAACGCTCCCGACGACACCTTCGGCTTCGGTGTGGTCTTTAGTGATCAAACGCTCGCCGGGATTCGGGCCTCCGACAAATCGGTGTTCGAGGACATGGGGAAGTCCTTCGCCTACTGGGACGACGTCGACGTCACCATTGACTCGCAGATGTTCACCATTGCCGGAAACGGTTTCGCTGCCATGAGCCGCAAGGAACTATTGCACGTCCTGCAGCGCCGGGCCACCGATCGCGGCGTGCCCATCCACTTCCAAACACAGGCACCTCCGGTCGAGGAACTGATGTCCGACTACGACCTCGTCATCGCGGGAGACGGCATCAACTCGGCCATCCGGACGAAGTTCGCAGACGAATTCGGAACCACGGCAGACGAACGTAACTGCAAGTACATCTGGCTCGGCACCGACCTGGTTTTCGAAGCATTCGAGTTCTTCATCAAGGACACCGACTGGGGTGTCATGCAGGTGCACGCATACCCGATGAATGCAGAACAGAGCACCTTCATCGTCGAGATGCACGAAGACGTCTGGCGGGCCGCCGGCTTTGACAAGGTCGATGCGGATTCGCTGCCACCGGGAGTGAGTGATGAGGAGAGCATCGCTCGTATCGGTGAGATTTTTGCCGACGTCCTGGATGGTCACCAGTTGATCGCCAACAACAGTAAGTGGGTCAGCTTCCAGACCATTCGAAACAAAACGTTGGTCCACGACAATCTCGTGCTACTTGGAGATGCGGCCCATACTGCCCATTTCTCCATCGGCTCGGGAACCAAGTTGGCCATGGAGGACGCGCTCGCCCTTGCGGCTTGTGTTTTTGAACAACCCACGATCGAGGCCGCTCTCAAGGCCTACGACGAGGAACGTGGCCCGGTCATCAAGTCCACCCAACGTTCGGCCCAGGCGAGCTTGGAATGGTTCGAAGAGCTCGTCCAGTACGTGGACCAGGAGCCGATCCAGTTCGCCTTCAATCTGATGACTCGTAGCCGTCGGATCACCTACGACAACCTGCTCGAGCGCGATCCGGCATTCGTCCAGCAGGTTGATGCCTGGTTACTGCGCGACCAGATCGAGCAGGGACGGGTGCCGGAGGGCACTACGCCCAGGCCGTCGATGTTCTTGCCATTCCGACTGCGCGGAGTTGAGCTGCCCAATCGCGTGGTTGTCTCCGCCATGGACATGTACTCGTCTGTAGATGGCGTGCCACAGGACTTCCACATGGTCCACTTGGGTGCCCGCGCGCTCGGCGGCGCGGGTCTGGTCATGACAGAGATGGTCTGTACTTCCGCCCAGGGGCGCATCACGCCCGGGTGTGGCGGCCTATGGAACGACGAACAGACGCAGGCGTGGAGTCGGATCGTGGACTTCGTGCACACGACGCCGTCGAAGATCGGCTTGCAGCTGGGACATTCCGGCCGCAAGGGGTCGACGAAACTGATGTGGGACGGCATAGACCAGCCACTGGACGAAGGCAACTGGGAGATCATCGCCCCCTCGCCGCTGCCGTACCTGGATGTCAGTCAGGTGCCGCGCGAAATGTCACGTGCGGACATGGAATCCGTCCTTGAGGAGTTCGTGGAGGCCGCCAAGCGTGGGGCGGAGGCGGGATTCGATCTCCTCGAATTGCATTGTGCCCATGGTTACCTGCTCTCGAGTTTCCTGACCCCCATCAGTAACAAGCGAATCGATGAGTACGGCGGCTCTTTGGAGAATCGACTGCGTTTCCCGCTTGAGGTGTTCGATGCCATTCGAGCGGTGTGGCCACAGGACCGCCCCATAAGTGTGCGCATTTCTGCCTCTGACTGGGTCGACGACGGCCTGACGGTGGAGGACTCGGTGGCGATCGCGCAGGCCTTCGCTGACCACGGAGTCGACATTGTGGACGTCTCGACCGGTCAGACCACGCCCAAGGCTAAGCCCGCTTACGGCAGGTCGTACCAAACGCCTTTCGCCGACCGGATTCGAAATCGAACTAAGGTGGCGACGATGGCGGTTGGTTCCATCAGCAGTTGGGATGACGTAAACACCATCATCGCGGCAGGTCGTGCTGATCTGTGCGCGCTCGGCCGGCCGCACCTGTACGACCCTGCCTGGACGTTGCACGCGGCGGCGGATCAGGACTTCCGGGTGCCCTGGCCGAACCAGTACAAGGCCGGTTCGCGCAAGCCGCCGGCTGGTCGCAACGAGGACCCCAAGCCGCGCTTGGAGCTCGTGGCTCCGCCAGCCGCATTCGACCGTCCCAAGCGCTGGCGACCGTCGGCGGAGTAGCTGTAAACGCCAGACATTCAGCTGGGTCAACCAGCAGAATGAAGATCCCCGAGGAAAGGAAATCCGATGTCCGATCTGAGCCATCTCGCTGCTGGAATCGTCGACGGATCAGTCGAGGTGATCGACCTCACCTCGCCGTTGCATTCTGGCACTCCGATCCTGAAGTTGCCGCCGGAGTTCGGTCAGACGGCGACCTTCGAGTTGGAGTTGGTGAGCGAGTACGACGACCGTGGTCCTGCCTGGTACTGGAACAACTTCCACACCGGCGAGCACACGGGCACACATTTCGATGCCCCGATCCACTGGGTAACTGGCAAGGACCTCGACGACGTCAGCCAGGTTCCCGCACAGCGCCTGGTGGGACCTGCGGTGGTCATCGACAAGACCGCTGAGGTCGCAGCCAACCCTGATTACTGCCTTGACCTCGACGACATCAAGGCGTGGGAAGCCGAGCATGGCGCCATCCCGAAGCACGCGTGGGTTCTATATCGGACCGGCTGGTCTCGGTACGCCGACGATCCCGTTGCCTACGCGAATGCCGATGACAACGGCCCGCACACGCCGGGTCTCACACCTGCGGCGGCTCGCTATCTGGCGGAGGAGACCGAAATCCTCGGTATGGGCGTCGAAACGGTCGGCACCGACGCCGGAGGCGCGATGGCGTTCGATCCGCCGTTCCCGTGCCACGCACTATTCCTCGGTGCCAACAAGTACGGCGTGACGCAGCTGCGCAACGTTGACAAGTTGCCGGTGACGGGGGCGGTCGTGGTGGTTGCACCGCTGCCGATAGTCAAGGGATCGGGGAGCCCATGCCGGGTACTGGCACTGGTGAGCCACTGATCGTCTAGTCGACTCGATTGTGGGGGGCGCTGATATCCGGCGCCCCCCACAATCGTTGGAGCGATAGCTGCTTCAGGCGAGACTTGCGCTGTCGAGTGCAGCGCGCAGCGCGTCTCCGCGTTCGTCTGCAAGGGCGGCCGAACGCAGATTCTTCAGCCGCTCTGCGGCGCGCGGGTCACCTGCCAACCTCGGCACAGTCCCCATGAGAAGTCCGAAGTTGCGCATCCCGTTCTTGTGAGTGTCGCCGTAGCCCTTGACTACCTGCTGGCATTCGGCGATTTCGCAAGCGAGGAGGTAGTTCCCAGGTGCGTACTCGACGATGGCCTTGAGCCAGTTATCAATTCGCTCTTGCTCTTGCCCGAAGCGCAGAGACCGGCGCCTGATGGGTCGGAGTCTGGCCAGGAAGTACAGCGCGGTGAAACCGAAGACCGAAGTGGTCTGCAACTTGATGCCCTTATGAGTGACTTTGAAGACGAGCCATTGGAAGAACCGCGATCCCAGGATCCAGCGTCCGAGCGCAGTGGGCAGAGTGTCGGTGATCTCCTCGATCTGCGGATGCAGGTACTCGTGCACTTGCATCATCTGCTCGTCTTGGACTCGAGCCTCGCCTCGAACGCGCGCGAAGCGTGACTCGCGGGTCTTGTGGAACGCAACTCGGATGGTGTCCTCGTAGGTCATCCACAAGGCGGTGTACCGAGCCGTCTCAACCGTGAGACGAGCGCCCGTTCCATCCGTTTCGAAGGGAACCACTCGCGCGACGCGGTCGAGGTATTCGTCTGCATAGCGAACGTCCTGGTACTCCGCGGTGCGTTTGATGCCTTGGACCAGGTAATAGCGCGCGGGTGCCGGAAATTCGTCGGCAATACGTTGTGCCTGCCGGACCAAGGCAGGACCCACGAGCGCGGTGGGATCCTCTGTGGCCAGTGCCATCAGTGTGGGGTCGGGAGCTCCGGGATCGACCGGCAGAGCCAAGGGGGGCGGCCCGATCGAGATCTCCACAACCGGTCGCTCCGATGCGAGCGCGGCACTGTACCCGGCATCGAACGCCCGCAAACTCGCTTCGACGCCTTTGCCGCTGGCCTTTATGGCTTCCTCGAACTGCGCACGATCGAAGGGAAGCGCGCCGGAGGCGGCGAGGCCACCGAAGAGCGAAGCGCTGATTACCGAACCGGAGTCCACGGCGATTTTAGAGAAATCCGATCGCAGGAAGCGCTTCGACGATGACTTGGCAGATTCGATGAGTTTCGTGGAGTCCACGCGCCCATCGCCCATCGCTGTTTGTTCGGGCATCGAGTAGACGCGGTTGGTCGATGCGATCAGCACCGTGCGATCGGGTGTGGCGAACCCCCGCTGAACCGCTCGGCCGGCTTCCATGAGTTCGGACGCGACAACAATGTCGACTTCACCGGGGGTGGGCATGGTGCTAAGTACGGGTTCTCCAGCCTGATCAGCGGACTTGGGGAACAACTCGACGTAGTAGACGGTGGCGCCCGTTCGCTGCGCTACTCCGGGCACCGAGGTGTTCTGGGCGTAGTAGCCGGCGTCCTCTGCCATGGCTACCGTCCAGTCCGCTAGCACGCCACCGCCTTCACCTCCCATAGCCAAGATGGCCATAGTGATGGGTCTAGTGCGAAGCGTCCCTGGTGCGCCTGTGCCGGAGGACGTCTCCGCTGTGGCCGTCACGCGGCGACCTCCACGCTCTTGCGTTCGATCAAAGGCACGGCCGCTGGTTCGATGCCGGACACCTTGCGCTCCATAGACCGTTGCAGCCAGCCGATGTAGGCACGTCGAATACGACCCTTGAAGCGGTCCCAAGCGCTCGGGTTGTAGATGACCTGGGTGCGGTAGAACGACGGACACAGGGCTGCAGCATGCGCGTTCTCACCGCACAATCCGCAGCCCACACAACTGTCGATGACCGTCGCGACCGGGTCCTTTCGCAGGGGATCGGGGTTCGGCCCGATCGTCAAAGACGGACATCCGGAGATTCGAATGCACGAGTGATCTCCCGTGCAGGTTTCCGGATCCACGCCGAATCGCTCGCGAACGACCCGCTTACCCTCCTTGACCTTCTTGTTCATCAGAGGCTTCTCGCGGCGCTGGCGGTTCAAGGTGCACTCGCTTTGCGCGACGATGACCTTCGGGCCCTTCTCCTTAGTGGTCAGCGCCTCCTTGAATAGGTCGCGCATCTGATCAACTTTGAAGGTGTTGGTCATGGTGCGGGCCCATTTCACACCGATTCCACGCACAGCGCGTTCGATGGGGTGCTTGGTCGAACGGATGGGGTTGTCGGCTTGCGAGGACAGGACGTCCTGACCGCCGGTTGCAGCGCTATACGCGTTATCCACGACTACCAGGAGTTGATCGTTCTCGTTGAACACCGCGTTACCTACGCCACTGGTCAGACCGTTATGCCAGAAGCCACCATCGCCCATGAAGGCGATGGTGCGCTTATCGGCGTTCTTCGCGTTGAAGGCTGCACCGCTGGCTGAACCAAGGCCGTAACCCATGGTCGTCGCACCGATATTGAAGGGTGCATTGATTGAGAAAAGGTGGCATCCGATGTCGGCACTCACATGGTGCTCCCCGACTTCGCGTTCTGCCAGTTTCAACGCTGAGAAGATGGGTCGCTCAGGACAGCCGGTGCAAAAGCCCGGAGGACGACCCTGGACGAGAGTGGGGTCGACTCGCTCCGCGAAAGGGCTGCGTGGATCGTCGTGCGGCAGCACCACCGCGGGGAGGTCGTTGGGATCGAGCCAATCGGCTTCATACTTCCCGAAGAACGAGGCCAGACCCTTCGTGACAGCTGCGGGGGTGTACTCGCCAGCCTTGGGCAGGAAGTCCTTACCGTGCAGGGGCACTTGCGATCCTCCGCGACGCAGGATCGCGTTGATGTTCTGCTCGATGTAGTCCGGCTGCCCTTCCTCGATCAGCAGCACGGCGCGCTTGCCTTCGCAGAACCGCAGCACCTCTTCGTCGATGACCGGGTATGTGACGTTCATGACGTAGGTCGGGATCTTCGTGTTCCCGAATGGATCCGACAATCCGAGAAGTTCCAAGGCCCTGTTCATCGTGTTGAACAAGCCGCCTTGCACGATGATCCCCAGATCGCGGCCATCGCCGTCGAGGAACTCGTTCATTTGGTTGTCCATGATGAACTTGACCGCCGCTGGCCAGCGCTCCTTCACCTTTTCCTGCTCGTGCAGGAAACTGGCGGGCGGCAGCACGATTCGATTGGTGTCGCGCTGAGGGTTCTCGATGGCCTGCTTCAAGGTGAACGGGGGACGCTTGTTGTCTTTTGCGATGAAGGATCCATGCAGGTGGCACGATCGCAGGCGCAGTTCGAGCATGACCGGGGTGTTGCTGGCCTCCGAGAGTTCGAAGCCCTTCTCGACGGAATCGACGATGGCGGTCAAGTTCGGCCGCGGATCCAACAGCCACATCTGAGACTTCATCGCGAATGCGTGGGAGCGCTCTTGCATGATGCTCGAGCCCTCGCCGTAGTCCTCGCCGACGATGATCAACGCGCCGCCGGTCACTCCGCCGGATGACAGGTTTGCCAGGGCATCCGAGGCGACGTTCGTACCGACCGTGGACTTGAAGGTCACGGCTCCGCGCAGCGGGTAGTGCACAGAGGCGGCGAGCATCGCTGCGGCCGTTGCCTCGGAGGCGCTGTTCTCGAAGTAAACCTCGAGCTCTTCCAAGATCTCGTTGGCGTCCCCGAGGACGTCCATCAGATGGGAGATGGGAGCGCCCTGGTAACCGCCTACGTACGCCACTCCTGACTGCAGCAGGGCCTTGGTGACGGCGAGGATTCCCTCACCTTTGAACTCATCGCCTGCCCCCAGGCGTAGTTCTTGGACTTCGGTGGCAAAGGACCGTTCCGCCATCGTCGGTCGACTCCTCTACAGCTAGTCGGTGACATTCCATCCTGCAGGTATCGGGTCTCATACTGCGTGAGATCGGATCGTTCCACAATTCCATCGATTCGTCGCGTAGAATTGACGATCGTCACATTGAGGCAAGATTTTAGGCCTTGCGTCTGAATCGACCACCGGCCAGGAGCCGCTGGGCGACCAGATAACCCGATCCGCCTCCCAGTCCAGGCCCCGGGTGGGTCGAGGCTCCGATATGCCAGAGGTCGTCCACGCCCGTTCTGTGTCCCGTGGCCAGCGACGACGGCCGCCAGGCCGCGTACTGATCGACCCGGCAATCGCCGGCGTACGGATCCCCGCCCACCAAGTTGACGTTCATCTGCGCGAGTTCACGGGGGCCGAGCACCACCCTGTTGGTCTGAGCAGACGTGATGTTGGTGATGTGGGGGGAGAGTTGCTCGATAACGCGATCGGCGTAGGCCTCGGTGAGCCCATCCGTCCACTCCCCGTCCGGTTCCAATATCTGCGCCATGTCATGACGCGGATGTCGGGGGTTCTCCTGAAGTTGGATCCACAGAAGGCCACTGCCCTGCGGTGCGCGAGTCGGATCGACGGTCAGTGGCTGGCCGACCGCGATCGTGGGGCGTCGAGGGAGGGACCCATGGGCAGCAGCCGTGACCGATTCGGCGAGGGAGTCCACCGAGTCCAGTACGTGCACCATCGCGACATCTGCCAGAGCAGGAGTGCTCCATCGCGGTGGCTCGGACAAGGCCACGTGGATCTGCATCCCGGCCCGACCGAACCGGTAGGCGCGCGCTGCATCCCGGCGCTGTGGATCCACAGATGCGCCGGCAAGCAGGCCGTCGTAGAGGGCGGCTGGGGTGGTGGATGCCAGGACGGCCCGCTTGGCGCGGACTCGTCGACCGTCGTGCAATCGAACCCCTTGTGCTCGGCCCCCTGCGACCTCTATGCGCTCGACGTCGGCGGTGCTCCACACCTGCCCGCCAGCGTCGGTGATGATGCCGATGAGCGCGTCGACGACTGTCCTCCCGCCCCCCTGCGGGACGGGCATCCCGCCCATGGCGATCGCTGCCGCGATGACCTTGGTGATGAAGGCACTTGCGGCGTCGTCGGGGCCGAGCCCGTTGTGCAGCGCCCAGGGCGCGAGCAATGCACGGGTGACGGGGGAGGAGAAGGTGCGGTTCAGCCACGGGGTTGCCGGCTCGAGCAGTTCGGCACCACTGGACAGCAAGCCACGCCGTCCTAGTTGACGAAATGCCTTCCACGCGAATCCCGCCGAAGACGGACGCCAGAAGTCAGTGCCCAGAAGACCGAACGCGAGCTCTGCTTTGCCGCCGAACTCAGCCATGACCTGGTTCCACGCATCGCCATCGCCGAGTGCCCCGAGACTCTCGAGTGTTCTCTCGGGATCCGTCGACAACACTGTGGAACCATCGGCGCACGCCACACCGGTAGGTGTAGTTGTGTTGAGGTACGTCACTCCACGACGGGAGAGCTCTGGCTCGAGTGCCGCGTACGCCGGACCGCCGACGAACAGCGGGTGCCAACTCGACAGCAATTCGACGGTGTAGCCCTCGAAGGTGTCCGTGCTCGTATGAATGGCGCCGCCCGGCTGACCGTTCCGTTCGCAGATCAGTACCCGCCAGCCGGCTTGAGCCACGAGTGCGCCGGCAACCAGGGAGTTGATGCCCGAGCCGACGATGATGGCGTCGTATTCCTGCTCCATACGTCCTCCTTCGTTGCGCTGCCGACCGTATATCGGGAAGATTGCGATCGTCATCTTTACGGAAGATTTGGGTCCACTCGGGAGGGTACGTGGCCAGTGAGACGAATGTGGCGTCGAGGGATGTCGCTTCGACGGACGTAGTCGTCATCGGAGCGGGGATCAATGGTCTGTCCGCGGCCGCTTTGCTGGCGAAGGCCGGACGCCGGGTGGTGGTCGTGGAGGCCCAACCCGAGCCTGGGGGAGCGGTGCGAACCCAAGAGGTCACCGAGCCGGGTTTCCGCCATGACTTGTTCGCGATGAATCTGGGTCTGTTCGCCGGTGGACCGGTCATGGCATCACTGGCGGGTGATCTTCAGCGACACGGTTTCGCACTCGTCCCCTCCAGTAAGCCGTTCTGTTCGGTCTTCCCGGACGGATCGATGATTGGCGTTCATGCGGATAACGCCGCGACCGTGGCGGAACTGCAACGGGAAGCACCGGAGGATGTGCAGGCTTGGCAGGAACTGACCGAGAAGTTGGATCAGTGGGCTCCCTACCTGATCGGAGTCCTGGGTGCGGATATGCCGTCGTGGTCGATGGCACGCACCGCGTATAGGGCGTGGCGCACACTTGGCAAAGACGGCGTCTTCGAGATGGCCAAACTTGCCCTGCAGTCCACCCGATCTTTCACCGGCGAGTACTTCGCAAATCCGAAGACCCGTGCACTTATGGCGTCGTGGGGGATGCATTTGGATTTCGCGCCCGACATCGCCGGTGGTGCGCTGTTCAGTTTCCTGGAGACGATCGGCGGTCAGCAGTTCGGAATGGTGATCGGTCAGGGCGGCGCTGCTGGGTTGATCGATGCGCTCGTGGCAGTTATCGAGGAGAACGGCGGAGAAGTCCGCTGTGCTGCACCCGTCTCGGGTATCACTGTCGATTCCGGAAAGGCCTCGGGTGTGCAGTTGGCTGACGGGACGCAGGTTCGCGCTTCGCGGGCGGTGGTCTCGAACGTCAACCCGGCATTGATGGCCGACCTCCTGCCCGAAGGGCAACGTGAGCGACTGGAGATTCGACGCGTACGCGGATTTACCCCGGGTTTGGCAACCATGATGATCCATCTGTCGCTCGACGACCTCCCGCCGTGGACGGCAACCGAGGCACGGACATTCAACTACGTCCACATCGGCCCGTACATCGATGACATGGCAATGACGTACGCACAAGCCGCGGCAGGCGTACTCCCGGATTCGCCGACGTTGGTGGTAGGCCAACCCACGGTCAGCGACCCCACGCGCTCACCTGAAGGCAAGCACACGTTGTGGATCCAGGTACGCGTGCTGCCGAACACCTTGCCCGACGGAGCGTCATGGGATCAGGTCGGCGGTGCGTACGCAGACCGCGTGATCGAAAAGATCGAGCAGTACGCACCCGGATTTCGATCGACGATCCGGACTCGCGCCGTCCTCACTCCCGCCGACCTGGAGCGCCATAACGCGAATTTGATCGGTGGCGATTCACTCGGAGGTTCGCACCACCCGGCGCAGTTCTTCTTCCTGCGACCGGTTCCCGGATGGGGGCGGCATCGCACACCGGTTCGTGATCTGTATGTCTGTGGTTCGGGCACGTGGCCGGGAGGCGGCGTGGGTGGTGGTAGTGGCGCCCTGGTGGCGAAGCTACTGGCCTAGCGGTACGGCCCGAAGTCTGGTTCCCGCTTTTCGATGAAGGCCCGCGCACCCTCTTTCGCCTCGTCGGTATCGACGAATAGGTCCAGTACGTCGAACGCGAGAGACTGAATTCCCACGATGTGATCGGAGTCAGCGTTGAAGCTGTGCTTGAGGGTCTTCAGCGCGGTCGGGGAGAGCGCACAGGCCTTGCGGCCCCATTCCTTGGCCAGTGGTAGAAGTTCCGCGGGTTCCACCACTCGATTGACCAAACCCCAACGCTCGGCGGTGGCGGCGTCGTACTGGTCGCAGAAGAACCAGATCTCCCGTGCCCGCTTCTCGCCCACCACACGTGCCAAATAGGCCGTGCCGAAACCAGCATCGAAACTTCCCACTCTCGGACCAACCTGGCCGAACTTGGCGGTTGTCGAGGCAAGGGAGACGTCGCACAGTACGTGCAGCACGTGACCGCCACCGATGGCAAAACCGTTCACCGCGGCAATCACCGGCTTGGGCACCTCGCGGATCAGCCGGTGCAGCCGCTCGATCTCGAACATGCCCATCTCGGTCTCGCCATATCCGCCTGTTGCGGCGCGCTCCTTTTGATCGCCGCCAGAGCAGAATGCCTTCTCTCCAGCACCCGTCAAGACGATGGCGCCCACCGACTCGTCGATCCATGCATAGCGGAAGGCGTAGATCAATTCATCGACCGTTCGCCCGCGTAGCGCGTTGTAGCGATCGGGTCGATCGATGGTGATGACCGCGACCCCGTCCTGGACTTCGTATCCAACATCGGTGAACTCTTCGAGCTTGATCACGGCACCTCCACTAGAACTGCGATTCCCAATCCAACGCCGATGCAGGCCGTAGCGATTGCCTTCCCGCCGCCTCGCCTCTTCAAATGACGCGCCGCGTCTACCACCGTGCGTGCCGCGGAAGCACCCACCGGGTGACCGATCGCGATCGCTCCGCCGTGGATGTTCACTTTCTCCACCGGTATCGACGGCTCGTCGTGCAAGACGGTGAGAACCATCGCCGCAAAAGCCTCGTTGATCTCGAATAGGTCGATATCGTCGAAGGACAAACCCGACCGACCGAGCAGTTTCTTCATTGCGGGTACGGGTGCTTTCGCGAATTCATCGGGTTCCACCGCCACCACGGTCGACGCCACGATGGAACCCAGAGGCTTGAGGTCGAGTTCGCGGGCGATGCCCTCAGTAGTGATCAAGGTGGCGACTGCGCCGTCGTTGATCGGCGAGGAGTTCCCGGCGGTCACGGTGCCATCGATTGTGAAAGCCGGATTGAGATCGGCGAGCCGAGAAACGCTCGTGTCGGGTCGAATGGACTCATCGCGAGTCACGCCGGACACGGGGAAGGCGAAATCGTCGTGCAGCCCCTGCTCCCACGCAGCGGCCGCCAACTCGTGCGAGCGGGCCGCCCACTCGTCTTGTTCGGTGCGGCCGATACCCCGCGCCTCGGCACTGCGCTGGGCGCACGCACCCAGGCTGTCGGTCCAGTGGGAAGGAAATGCCGGGTTGATCATCCGCCAACCGACCGTGGTCTGCTCGAGGGAGACCTTGGGATCGAGGGGCTTATCGGACTTGGGCAGCACGTAGGGAGCCCGGCTCATGGATTCCACGCCTCCGGCGATCACGATGTCCATGTCCTGGGAGCGAACGGCGCGAGCGGCCTGAACTATCGCCTCAGCGCCCGAGCCGCACAGTCGGTTCACGGTGACTCCGGGCACGCTGACAGGGAAGCCGGCTAGCAGGGCTCCCATGCGCGCGACGTTGCGGTTGTCCTCCCCAGCGCCGTTGGCATCGCCCATCACGATGTCGTCGACCCGGGCCGGGTCCAGGCCCGGGACCGAGTCCCGCAATTCCGCGAGGGCCAGTCCGAGAAGGTCGTCGGGGCGGATTGCGCTGAGGCCACCGCGGTACTTGCCGAAGACGGTTCGGCGGGCTGCGGCGATCACGGGTTGGGGCTCGGCCATGTGTCGTATTATTGCCGATCGACAAGGACACGCACTATGGCGAGCCCCGCAGGGAGAGATGGCATGACAGAAACCTCCTTGCGCTGCCTGGTCACCGGAGCCAGCAGAGGCATCGGCGCGGCCATTGTGGACCAGTTGGATGCGGCGGGCCATCGAATCGCGTTGTCTGCTCGAGGCGCGGAGGGTCTTGAGCAGGTTGCCGGGGGCCTGTCCCAACCGCACCTGGTGCTGCCAGCGGACGTCACCGATCCCCAAGCCCCTGCGGACCTGCGCGCGGCCATCGATCGTGCCTGGGGAGGCGCGGATGTGCTCGTGGTCAACGCCGGCGAGGGGATCGCAGCCCCGTTGGGAGCGACCGATGATCAGATGTGGGATTCCACGTTAGCGGTCAACCTCACCGCACCCTTTCGCTTCCTGCGTGAGTTCGTCCCACCGATGGTCGAGCGCGGATTCGGTCGCGTCGTGGTGATTGCGAGCGTTGCGGGGAAGGTCGGAACTCCGTACATCAGTGCGTACGCGGCGGCTAAGCACGGTGCAGTTGGCCTGGTGCGCGCGGTCGCCGCCGAAGTAGCCATTTCCGGCGTTACGGCGAATGCGGTCTGTCCAGGTTTCGTCGACACCCCTATGACTCAGCGATCGATTGACGCGATCGTCGAGAAAACCGGCCGCACGCCCGAGCAGGCGCGCGCGTCCCTCGAGAAGCAGCAGCCGATCGGTCGGCTCATTACTGCGCAGGAAGTGGCCGCCGCCGTCGCGTACTGCGTGAACGACACAGGTGCCCTGAACGGACAGACGATCACTATCGATGGTGGAGGAGTTCAATCATGACCGTACGACGCATCAACCCGCCGGAACTGGCTCCGCCCGTTGGTTTCTCGCATGCGGTAGTGGCTGAGGGAAGCACTGTCGTCCTGCTGGCCGGACAGACCGCACTGGATGGTGAAGGGCGCATCGTCGGGGCGACGATCGTCGAGCAGTTCGAGAAGGTGCTGACCAACTTGCTCGCAGCACTGGCTGGTGCTGGGGGTACGCCTGATCAGCTGGCGAAGCTCACGATCTTCAGCGTTGACCCGGCCGATTACCGCGCGAACGCACGGGACATCGGTGCGGTGTGGCACAAACTCGTCGGGAGGAATTACCCAGCCATGACTCTCGTGGGTGTCACGCGTCTGTGGGACGACGATGCGCTCGTGGAAATCGAAGGAACGGCCATTCTGCCGTGACTACTCCTGCGAAGGGTCACGCTGAGTCGCCACTTTCGGCACTTTGGTCGGCGACCTCGATCGCGATCATCGGTGCCACCGAACGGACAGGTGCGATGGGTCGACTCCCCATCGATTACCTTCTCAAGTACGGCTACAGCGGACGCATTCTTCCGGTCAATCCCAAGGGTGGAAGCGTCATGGGTTTGCCCGTCTATCGGGGGATAGGGGAAGCGGCGCAAGACCTCGATGGAGCCATTGAGTTGGCGTTGATCATGGTTCCGGCAGGCGCCGTGCTGCAGGCGGTGACCGATTGCGCCGAAGCCGGAGTTCGCGTGTGCGTCGTCATGTCTAGTGGCTTCGGTGAGGTTGATGACGACGGACGACGACGTCAGAATGAACTCGTACGCGTAGCTCGGGAGAGCGGCATGCGCCTGGTCGGACCGAATTGCATCGGCTCGGTGGGTGGCCCACTCTCGGTTCTCGCCACATTCAGCCCGGTGTTCTCGTCTGACAGCACACCTCGGCCAGCTGGACCGTTGGCACTGGTGAGTCAATCCGGGGCGCTGGGCTTCGGTGCGTTATCGCTAGGACTCGAGCGAGACCTACCCGTGGGGATCGCCGTTACCACCGGCAACGAGGCCGATGTCACGGCCGAGGAAGTTGCAGCGGCGCTGGCTACAGACTCGGAAGTGGTCGGAGTGTTGTTGTATCTCGAATCCGTCGCCGACGTGGAGTCTCTGGCGCGCACGGCGGCACTGGTGCCGACAGTTGCGGTGAAGGCTGGACGCAGTGAGGCCGGCGCTCTCGCGGCTGCCTCGCATACGGGGGCTCTCACCTCCGGTGATGATGTAGTGGATGCAGCCCTCGAGCGCGCGGGCGTCGCGCGCGTCGCCACTATCGATCACCTTCTCGATGCTGGTGCCCTCATCGCCACCGGCGCAAGGCTTGATGCCCCAGGTGATCCACAGGTGGGTGTGGGGGTGATCACTACATCCGGTGGTAGCGGCATCCTGGCGGCCGACGCAATCGAGGCCGACGGCATGGCTTTGTCCACGCTCGCACCCGCAACGATTCAGGCGATCGAACAAGTCATCCCCGCGTATGGCTCCGCGGTCAATCCGGTTGACGTGACAGCTGCGGTCATGGCTGAGCCGGGTCTTTTCGAGGCTTGCGTTCACCGACTAGCGGACGATCCGGCGGTGGACGCCGTCGTGGCGTGCTTTGCAGTGTTGGTGGGCGACGATGTCCTTCGCATCGCACGTGCACTCGGCGAAGTCCGCTCGCGAACCGGCAAGCCGGTCGTTGCAGCTCGAACCGGGGCAGCGAATCTGGCTCCTGAAGGAGCGAAACTTTTGGCGGAGGAGGGAGTGCCGGTCTACCCGACCCCCGAGCGCGCGGTAGCTGCATTGCACGCACTCCGCGATGCCTGCCGCGGACCGCAGGAAGGCGGCTCTGCAGCCGTAGGCACGGGTGTCGCCGCACCACCAGAATCAGCAACCGAGGATCAAGTAAAGGCGGCGTTGGCTCTCGGGGGGCTGCCGATTCCGGCCTCGGTGTTGGTCACGGACCAGGAGGCAGCAGTCGATGCCGTGAAAGCGATGGGTGGCCGTAGTGTCTTCAAGGCGGTGGTCCCCGGGTTGCTCCACAAGTCAGATGCCGGTGGAGTGATCGTCGATGTAGATGCACAGGGTGCAACTGATGCCTACGCGCGATGTGCCGCCCTCGGCGGCGAGGTACACGTTGAGCAATTCATTCCCGGAGGGGTGGAGGTGCTTGTTGGAATCACTCCTAGTCCGATGGGTCGGGTGCTGACCGTCGGGGTCGGTGGCGTTCTCACCGAGGTGGTAGCCGACGTTGCCGTCACTTTGCTTCCCGCATCTGAACAGCAGATCGATGCGCTGCTCGAACGCACTCGCGTGGGCCGACTCCTTGCTGGAGTTCGTGGCGTGCCGCCGGCCGATCGAGCGGCGTTGGTGCGGACCATCGCGGGACTCGTGGGGGCGACGGCTGCATGGCCCGCTGATATGGAAATCGAATTGAATCCGGTCACTGTTCTCGCTGATGGATGTTGGATCTTGGATGCGGTCGCCCACCGGCGCTCCGGTGAAACGGAAGGAAAGCTCTAATGGACGTTGGACGGCTCGTCGCACGAGCGATGACGCGTTACCGCGATCGCATTGCCTTGGACGGTCCAGAGGGTGTGAGCACCTTCGGTCGTACGGGTGCACGCGTCATGCAACTGGCGCGCGGGCTTCGAACATTGGGACTGGAGACTGGTGATCGGGTCCTTGACCTGCAGTCGAACCAGAACACCTACGTCGAGACGGACCTGGGGATCAGTACAGCTGGGCTCTGCCGAGTGGCGCTCAACTATCGACTCCATCCCTCGGACTGGGTGAGAATCACCGAAGACTGCTCCCCGCGTGTACTGATCTTGGATGCGAAGTTTTGGGACGACGCCGCGCCCATCCGAGCTGCAGTCGACCACGTAATCGTGATCAATGCCGGATCGGTAGGGGTGGAGGGCGCCAGTGACTACGAGGCTTTCTTGGCGGAGCAATCACAGGAGCCCTTGCTGCTGAGCGTCGACCCCGATGCCCTGGTGTCGTTGAACTACTCGAGTGGAACCACGGGGCGACCCAAGGGAGCGATCCGCACGCATCGCAACCGCATGGCCAGCTTGAACAACATCGTGACCGATCTGCTGCGCGGAGTTCCAGGTGAGGCCGACACATGGGTGCACGCTGGTCCGGTCACCCACACCAGTGGCCTTTTCGTCTTACCTTTCTTCACCTTCGGCGCTCGGCAAATCGTGCAGGCGAAATACGACCCCGAGGCACTGGTGGACGCTTTCGAGAATCAGGGGGCCACGGCCACCGCGCTCGTACCCACGATGGTGGCTCGCCTGCTCGCGTTGCCGGAGATCTCTCGCGAGCGAATGTCGGGATTGAAGTTTTTGGGCTACGCCGGCGCTCCCATGCCACCAGAACAGATCCGACAATGCTTCGAGCGCATTACCCCCTACATGGCTCAGTACTACGGATTGGTCGAAGCCATCCCGCCAGTCACCGTCCTGGGCTTTGAGGACCACGCGTTGGGGGTTGCGGGTGACGAGGGACTCCTCTCCAGCGCTGGTGTGCCCTGCGTTGGAGTGGAAGTGCGCATCGTCGACGAAGACGGCAAAGACGTCCCGGTGGGCGAGATTGGAGAAGTCATCACCCGCGGAGACCATGTGATGCGTGGCTACTACGGACAAGCCGGTTCGGACGCGACCGTTACCAAAGCGGTCCGTGACGGCTGGCTGCACACCGGCGACCTGGGTCGCATGGATGCCGAGGATCGCTTGTTCTTGGTGGATCGCAAGGGCGACATGATCATCTCCGGTGGGTACAACATTTACCCTCGTGAGATCGAGGATGTCATCGCCGAGGTTCCCGGGGTCCATGAGGTCGCCGTCGTGGGTGTCAGCGACCCTGAGTGGGGTCAGCACGTGACCGCCATGTTCACCGTGCAGCCAGGTGCGGACGTCACTCCCGAGATAGTGATCGAACACTGCAAGTCCCGAATGGCGTCGTACAAGAAGCCGAAGGATGTCCGGATCGTCGATTCCTTCCCACTCAACTCGACTGGGAAGATCGCCAAGAAGGTGCTTCGCGAACAACTAGAAGCGGAAGGCTCGCCATCATGAGTAGCGAAACCCCCGGACAGTTCCCGTACACACGTGGGATCTCGGCGGATCCCGGCGTGTGGACGATGGGTCAGTACGCCGGATTCGGTACAGCGCGGGAAACGAACGATCGGTTCCGTAGCCTGCTTGATCAGGGTCTGACCGGCTTCAGCGTCGCGTTGGACCTACCCACTCAAATGGGGCTCGACTCCGATGCGCCGATGGCCGCCGGCGAGGTAGGCAAGGTGGGTGTAGCCATCGACTCTTTCGCCGATATCGAGATCTTGATGGACGGGATCCCGCTGGAGCGGATCAGTCAGGTCCGGACGACGGCCAACTCGATCGGGTATATCTGGGCGGCACTTTTCGAAGCGCTAGCCGAGAAGCGCGGCGTAGATCCCGGTGAGTTCGGCCTGTTCATTCAAAACGACGTCTTGAAGGAGTACTTCGCTCGCGGAACGCAGATCTTCCCAGCCTCGGCCGGGCTGAAGCTATCGGTGGATGTGATCGAGCACATTTCGCGGCGAATTCCGCGCTGGGTCTCGTTGGCGATGTCCGGCTACCACATCCGTGAGTCCGGTTCCGATGCCGTCCAGGAGATCGCTTTCACCTTCTCGAATGCTCGCGCATACTTGGATGCGGCGATCGCGCGTGGGCTTTCAGTAGACGATGTAGCTCCGACTTTGTTCACGTTCTTGTCCAGCAATATGGATTTCCTCCCCGAGATCGCAAAGTTCCGTGCTGCGCGACGTGTCTGGGCCAAATTGATGCGAGAGACCTACGGCGCGAAGGATCCACGTTCGGAGCAGTTACGAATCTTCGTCTTCACCGCCGGCTCGTCACTGACTGCTCAGCAGCCCCTCAACAATGTCGTTCGAACATCGGTCGAAGCATTGGCTGCAGCTCTCGGTGGCGTTCAGACGATGCACGTGTGCGCGTTCGATGAGGCACTCGGCGTCCCTACGGAGACCGCCGCGACCCTCGCCCTTCGTACCCAGCAGATCATCGCCTTCGAAACAGGGGTCACCACCATGGTTGATCCACTGGGTGGTGCGGTCGTACTTGAGTCGATGACCGATGCGCTGGAACGTCAGATTTGGGACGAGATGCAGCGCATCGCCGACAAGGGCGGTGCCTTGGACTGCATTGAGAGCGGGTACTTCGCAGAGGCGCTCTCCGACAGCGCCTACCAGCAAGCCCTGGCAGTCGACTCTGGTTCCAAGGCCGTGGTGGGAGTGAACTCCTTCGTAACCGATCCGGTCGCCTTCGATGTGTTCACCGTGAATCCGGAGAGTGAGCGCGCGCAGGTTGAGTCCGTGCAGAGGCTTCGTGCGACACGGGATGAGCGTGCTGTTCAAGAAGGATTGGATGCTGTCCTGTCAGCCGCCGAGGCCGGTGAGAACGTGGTGCCGGCGTGTGTCCAAGCGGTCAAGGCCTATGCAACAGTCGGGGAGATCTCCGATGTGCTGCGCCGTATCTACGGAAAATGGCAGCCGTCGGGGGCCTTCTAGGCGGTAGCTGCCACCACAGCTTCAGCCACCGCGGGAGCCACGTTGGAGTCAAACACACTGGGCACTATGTAAATGCTGGAGAGCGCGTCATCGGTCACCACGGATGCGATGGCCTGCGCTGCGGCGATCATGGCTGCGTCGGTAATCTTGTGTGCGCCGGAATCCAGCAGCCCCCGGAAGATGCCCGGGAAGGCCAGCACGTTGTTGATCTGGTTCGGGTAGTCGCTACGGCCGGTCGCCACGACTTTCGCGTATTTGGCCGCTTGGACCGGATCGATCTCCGGATCGGGATTTGCGAGTGCGAAAACGATGGAGTCTCCCGCCATTTTCGAGACGTCGGCCGCGGTAATCACATTCGGTTGGCTGAGTCCGATGAAGACGTCTGCGCCCTCCAGGGCCTGCGACACCGTTCCGGTGTGATGACGCGGGTTAGTGATCTCTGCAAGTGCCGTGCGGTCTTCATCCATGCGATCGCGTCCGACGTACAACGGACCCTTGGAGTCGAAGATGATGATGTCCGAGACTCCCGATTGTTTGAGTAGTCGCGCAACGGCCACTCCCGCCGCCCCGGCTCCCATAATGACCACGCGGCTATCTGACATTTGTTTGTTCACCAAACGAAGCGCGTTGAGCAGCGCGGCAAGAACCACTACGGCCGTTCCGTGCTGATCGTCATGAAAGACGGGAATATCGAGCTTCTCACGGAGTCGTCGTTCGATCTCAAAGCATCGAGGGGCAGCAATGTCCTCCAGATTGATGCCACCGAAGCCGGGGGCGATCAATTCCACGGCGCGCACGATCTCATCTGGATCCTTGGTGTCCAGGCAAATCGGCCATGCATCGACTCCTGCGAAGCGCTTGAAAAGTGCAGCCTTTCCCTCCATGACGGGCATTGCCGCCTTGGGTCCGATATCGCCGAGGCCTAAGACGGCCGTGCCGTCTGTGACTACGGCAACCGAGTTGCGCTTGATAGTGAGGTTTCGGGCGTCTGCTGGGTTCTCGTAAATTGCCATGCACACGCGCGCGACGCCGGGCGTGTAAGCCCGAGCGAGGTCCGTGCGATTCCGTATCGGAACCTTGAGATCTACCGTGATCTTGCCGCCCAGGTGGATGAGGAATGTGGAGTCGCTCACCTTCTCGACCGAGCAGCCCTCGAGCTTGCTCAGTGCTGACTTCACCAGCTCGACATGTCCGGAGTCGCGGGTGGTGCACGAGAGGTCCAGCACGACGGAGTGGGTGCCGGGGTCCACCACGTCCAGGCCTGTGATGACCGCACCGGCACTGGCGACTGTTGAGATGATGGCGCCCGATGCATGTAACTCGGGCGTGGCGATCAATCGGAAGACGTTGGAGTAACCAGGGCTAGTAGCCGCCATGCGATTATTCTACGGAGGAGTATGTGCCATCGTCACGAACAGGCGATGAGAGCCTTATCACTGTCTACGATGCCAGATCCTCGACGTGATGCTGGGCAATCTGGAATAGCCGATCGTGCAAAGAGTAGAACAAGTCGGTCGCTTCATCTCCAGCCCAGACGCGGGGTAGGAATTCGCGAGGCAGCCCTGGGTCGATGTACGGCAGTGGGCGCCAGGACGTGAGGATGCGGGTGTAATCGGCAAAGGCCGCGGTCGACGCGATTCGCGAACCCGAGTCGTAGGCGGAGCCCACGCGACGATAAGTCTCGGTGAAGGCTGAGTATTGAGATGCGATCTCATCGAGATCCCACCACTGGCGAACCGCCTCGGCTGTGGAGCCGAAGCCGACGTGGTCGGCACCAAAGATGTTCACATGCTCGTGCACTCCCAAAACCTCGACGATGTACCGGACGTCGGCTTCCAGGCTGCGCGGAGCGATCCACAATCCACCGGCAACCTGTGCAAATCCGACACGTGCCAGTCGTGAACGCAACCGGTATCGGATGTCGCGTGATCTCTCGGGAATCGAGAACGCTGCGAGGATCCAGCCACTCGCAGCCGGAGGTTCCCGGCGCTGCAGTACGCGAGCGTCGCCAACATCGAACGTCCGCCAGGCATTCTCGGACAGGGCGTATCCCGCAGTGTTCCCTCGACGCTCTGCCACGAGGATCCCGCGGCGCTTGAAGCGAGACAGCGCGCTGCGAACCGCAGCGTCCTCGATGCCGACCTCCCCCATCAAGGTCAACAAGGTCGCCACCGAGAGCCAGCCACCCATGGTCCGGCTGTACGCACCGTAGATAGTGATGATCAGCGACTGCGGTCGATTGGCCCGAAGCGCGATGTCGTTGGGCTCCCCACCGACAGTCCGCAGCATTTCGGCGGATTCCGGCTCAGTGCGATCCACGCGGTGAGAATACTGACCGAGCCGCCTCCGGGTTGGCTTCCGGACCAACTTTGCAGCCTTGGGGCTACGGTGGGCCAGAGCGTCCTCGCATCTGGGCGAAATCGACCACCTGCTCACCGATCGTCCGAAGTTGCTGCGCAGCTGACTCGTCGTCGGTGGTGGCATCGGAGGCGAACCGGGTGGCTTGTGCATTGATCGTGGCGCCTAGGGGAGTCGGCCAGCCTCGAAGCGCGTGCGTGACCTGCCTGATCTGCTGCAAAGTCGAGACCGTCGCCTGCCAGCCATGGGCGACGGCGATGCAGCCAACCGCGCGACCGTGGGGCTATCCGCTGCGCGACGAATGTCATCCAGTGGACGACGGTATGTTGCCTTGCTGGCGATCGTCGAAAGTAAGATATATAGGCTACGCCGCAGCGATAGGGTTTCGGGCGAAATCTTGGAGGTAGCTGATGGCAGGACCGATCCGCGTCATCGTGGCAAAACCGGGACTAGACGGTCACGACCGGGGTGCCAAGGTGATCGCGCGAGCACTGCGCGATGCCGGCATTGAAGTGATCTATACCGGTTTGCACCAGACACCGCAGCAGGTTGTCGACGCAGCCATGTCCGAGGATGCGGGCTTCATCGGCATGAGCATCTTGTCCGGCGCTCACATGACCTTGTTTTCCGAAGTCATGGACCTGTTGAAAG
>Ga0075480_10000288_pt1 | contig 28786 bp, 31 predicted proteins | sample DEB08_DNA_7_FD_81590 | JGI IMG/M metagenome (GOLD analysis project Ga0075480, IMG submission 81590) | Aqueous microbial communities from the Delaware River and Bay under freshwater to marine salinity gradient to study organic matter... | ecosystem: Environmental > Aquatic > Marine > Coastal ... | reverse complement strand
TGCTCATTATATTAGAATTGATAGTGTATTTAATATGGTATTTAAAGTATTTTTAAATCATAATAAATTGTTTTGATATTTAATATGATATAAATTATGATATTTAATATGATATAAATTATGATATAAATTATGATATAAATTTATTGATTAAATACAGTAATCAAATCATTTAAAGTGTAACCTTCATTTTTCGCAATAGCAGATAATATAGACAATGAATCTGCCAGTGACATTTTAATATTATTTGTAATATCAAAATTTTCGGTTATTTCGTGTTCTTTCAATAGTTGTTGATAAATCAACTCTTCTTTAAGTAAAGCATATAATGTATCTTGTTTTATGGTGCCAAATTGTATTTGAACCTTTTCGTTAAATTTACTCAATTCATGATCTTCGTCAGTAAAACGCATATGTCCTTTAATTAATTGCGGCATAGTGTTGAATGGTATTTTTTAATACAATATATAGAGTTGCGTTTAAATTTTTATAGAATATAATATATTTATAATTAATTGTCATCTCAGAAAAATATTAAAATCTAAATCTAAAAGCAAACACCATCATTAATATTAATGAGGCAACCCGACGACAATTGCGGTAATTGGGTAAATTCGGATTGCTTTAATTTATCTCTCATATCAATTAATAAATTCTTCCAAGAGAGATTAGACGACGACGATTTTTCCTTTAAGGAATTTAAGAACGCCCATGTCATTGCTCCCTGATATTTTTGTTCCATATAGGCATCTGCGCTTGTTTGCGTATCGTTGCATCCACTAATCATAATAACATTGCTATTGGTTTCGGTATCATTGTTATCAGTAGTAAAAGTATCATTTTCTAAACTATCCAAGTATTGATATTTAAGATCTAAAACTGTCCCACTGAAGCAACAATCAAACAAGGCAAAGAGAGTAACACCCTTCTTCAAATGTAATTGAATGAGAGATTTTAATTCATCGTCCAAAATACCTTTAAGATCTGATGTAACTATCATTTCATCCTTGCCATCATTTTCATCACTATTGCGATCATATGTAGAAGACCCATGGCCACTGTAAGAAAAGAACAGTAAATCGCCTTCTTCACCGCTTTCTAAAAATGATTTAAATGCAGATAATATTTCATCTCTCGTGGGTTTCTTTTCGGTATCATCGGTTATAATGGAAATATCATCCGTCTTAAATCCATAACTGCTAGTTAATGCAGTATGAATAGACATAGTGTCGTTAATACAACCATTTAATTGAGCATCCGTTCCATTATAATTAATACCAATTAATAATCCTCTTTTATTTTTGGTGATTGTAATTTCACTCGGGTTTACTAAGGATATTAAACGGTTATGATATTGAGCGTTTAATGCTTTATGATGTTGAGCAAAACGGCGTTGGTATAAACCGATATAGTATTTTTTTGTTTGGTAATTTAAACGCATACGACTAATATAGTGAATAACCCAATTATAATAGTTAATTACATTTTGTAATGTTCTGTTATATGTTGTTGTTAATTGCGCTGAATCCATTTTATAATATTATAAAATATAAATAATTATTAGTATATATAAAATATAAATAATTATTAGTATATATAAAATATAAATAATTATTAGTATATATAAAATATAAATAATTATTAGTATATATATAATATAAATGGCAACTAATTTTAATAAATTAATTAAAAAGGGTGATTCTAGTGATTATATTTCACAAAAAAAGAAACAAACAATATTTAATGAATTCATTAAATCAACAACTGCTTCTGATTTCAATCCTGTAAAGAACAATGGTTACAAGTATAATGATAATTTTAAATTCATACCCGCGACAGAAGATGCTTCAAAATGTTTAATATTTTCAAAAAGCTATGAATTAAGAACTGAATACAAAGACGGAAAAAAATATATTAACATTGACTGTAGTCTTAATGTAACAGGGTAAATAAATATTTGATTATAGACTTAATATTAGGCCCAACTGGTTAAACTTTGGGTATACGGATTGTTTTTAAAGGCATTCAATAACTCAGGAGCAATTCGGTCATTATTGACATTTTGATCATAACTTTGCGATACCTTAACACGATCTATATTTTCAACAACACCTCTAGCGGTTATACCCGCAGTTCCACCGGAACTAGGAACCCACCACCTATTATTATCTCTATCACCATCGCGCTTATGTATAGAAATGTTTTCCACTTGGTTAAACATTTGTGTTCCTCCTTGATTCGGGTGAATTTCTTGCGTTTTATTTACATTATTTCGTTGACGGTATTCAGCTTCATATGATTTTGTAGATGCAAGACCATTTGGTCCAGCAACACCCGTATGCGATGTTGTAGTTGTATCACGTTGTAAATGAACTGGTTGATGTTTAGAAACCAAATAAGCGCTTGCACTTTGTTGTTGAACATTTAAATGATTACAATCTAAATCAGCCTCGGTCATCTCCCTAATTGTTGTTTTGGTGCGATCAGCTGGATTATATATTTGACCATTTGTAACTGGTGCAGTAGGATTTCCACTGACACGCATACTATCCACTACATCTTCCTTGCGCGTTGGTCTAATAAAATCAACAACCGGCGAAACAATTGCTTTTATAATACCACCAACAGGCCCCATTACAGTGTTTTGACGAGTTGTGGAACGATTATTTGATAAGGTTGAAAAACTTTGAATTCCATAATCACCTGTAGTTGGGCATGCGGTTCCAGGACAGGTGGCAGGAGCAAACGCTTTTTGTGGAAGTGCTTGACGACGAGACGGTTGGTGTTCTTGGTCAACGTACATACCCTCGCCTTGGTTCGCGCGTGTGCCATAATACTCAGCAGTTGTAGTAGTTCTATTCACATCTTGCAATACCTCAATACCTCTTGCTGTTTGGGCTTTTTCTAAACCAGTTGTTGTCATCCAGCGTTCAGGACCAGAAGCAAAATATTTTTCAGGTAAATGCTTTTCAACCTTTCCTTGTGTTTGTGAAGAAGGGGCATTTTTAATAAAGTGCGCTCCAGGTCCTTCGTGTCCTTGCAATTCAAATGTCATTTTTGGATTCGTAGCAACACGAAGTTCATCCACACCTCGGTCAGTCCATAAATCACGTGCTTCCATGCCTGAGTTGAATCCAGCACTACCATCATTGGTAAATCCCTTATTTAAACCGGGACCAACGCGTTGCTCTTCCCAAGGTTTTACATTTGCCATTTTCATACTAGGATTAACCCGTGATTGTATAAAATCACTTACATTCGGAGCACCATTTGCATATTGGTATCCTTCTTGTGGATTAAATAAAGGTGCTTGTTCTTTTTTAGAAAAAAGTTGGGAACCAGAACCTTGCATATTATCTAAAATGCTTTCATGAATAGTGCTATCTACAGTTGCTCCACGAATTTTCCCTCCAAAAAAAGGAGCCATATTATTATGTTTAAAATTAGTTTTATCAATTTCTTTTCCGGTTAATGAATAATTTGGACCGGGTAAATCATTTCTAGATGCTCCGTTTTGAGTAGGATTGCTATACTTGTCAGTATGTTGATTTGGATTAGTGTAAGCACCCACGTTATTCTCTCTTGTTATTTCTTCGGATGTAGGAAAATTTTTAATAGGATTCGGAGGGTTTATTCCAGGTAATGGATTTTTTGTAGATTTCATGTTTGCATAACCTTCATTATTACTTTTTGTATCTTTTTGTTTTGAAATAACATACATACTTCCTAATGCTATTAACGGAACTGCTAATTCAGCCATTTATATATATTAAATATAATAAATAGTAAATTTATTATATATTGTATTATTTATATAAATATTTATTAACTCTATATCTAAATGCTAAACAAATAATAGTTTAATTATCAATTAATCGTCTAGGCGCCTTAGCAACAAAAATATCCTTTTCCAATATACGTGTACTTAAATTATTTTGAAAAGGGAAACAGGTATTTTCTTGAGGGTTTAATGGTAATATACTGTATTTGGTTTGTTCTAAATCACGATATTCCCAAGCAGGGTGTGTTGCTCTTGATTGATCAGTTGTAGCATTTCCATTATCATAAGTTACTTGTTTTGTTTTAACAGCATTTAATTTGTAATCATTTTTCTTAGGGTCATCGCGATTGCTATTTCTAGATAAACCCAATAAATCACTTTCTAAATTTACAGTATTGGTCATTAAATTACCTCCCCATTTTTGCATACGAATATGCGGGTCTTCCATATATAGTGGTTTGCTTCCGTTACCTGGAACGTTCAACATATATCTACCAGTTCCGGTAGATTCTTGTAATTGTTTATTTATTCGGCATGGGTCATCGTGAAATCGTGTAAATGCCATTATTTATTATATATATTATTATATTTTATAATATTGTATATAATTTTATAGTATATATTTTTAGTATATAGTTAATTATTATAAATTAAATAGGGTAAGGGCGTTGATTATTTTCAACAACAAGAGGTTTCGGTAAGTGAGTAGGAAGACGATCAAAAAAGTGCAAGGTTGGAATAGATTTCAACTTTGGTTTAATTGGTTTTTGGGGTTTAACTAGATTCGTTGAATTAATTCCAAACAGCATAGATTCAATTTCAATTGGATTACTTGATAATGTATCTCTCGGCATACGTTCCGGCATATACCCGACACTAGGCATTGCGTTTATATATGCTCTACCTTGTGGATTGTGTATATATAAAATATTTTCCCTTCCTATATTAAAATGTTCTTGTTCTAAATTATAATTACCGCGTGTATTTATATTTCTTGTTGAGGCCATTACTATAATATATTAATATAGATTTATAAAAAAGAATAAAAATATTGATAATTAATTGTATTATAATTCAGAAAGTAACTTATTCAAATATTTTTCATCAATAGATTTATTAATTATAAAATCAATAATACACCGATGAGTTAAATCAAAATATTCGTATTTGAATAAAAGCTTAAATATGATATCATTTTCATCTATAATAGCAATTTTATCGGTTTCTATTTCTGTATTATTTGCTCTATATATTTCTAATATTTCACTAATATGTGTATTTGTTTTCGCCTTTTTAAAAATATCATTAAACACACCATCACTAGAAATAGAAAAATATAATTCTTCAATTATTTTATTAATTTTATCGTCATTCCATTCAGTTAAATCAAATGCTTGTAGTATTTGAATACGATACATTTGTTCTCTATCGTTATCATCCATATCATCAAATAATTTATAGGTGCATACAAAATCAGCTTGATACATTTATTAAATGATTAAATAATGTTATTATGTTTAAATAATTATATTATGTTTAAATAATTATATTTTATAATTATAAATGACAATACTTAATGTAATACCACATTATTGTGATATAATTGCGATACCTTTTTTTTTTATTACACTCATTTATTTTTATAAAATAAAAAATAAAACAGTATTAGAAAAACTAATAATGTTTTTTATATTTATTTGTTTAATTGGTGATATTTCATTTACTTATATATTTTTCAATAAATCATTATTTCAATAAATGATTTTTTATTTAATGACGATTAAGTGTTTCAGTATATTCTTTATCACGGGCCAATTCGCGTGAAGGTAATCCACCACGAATCCATCCTTCTGCTGCACTACTTTCAATTAAATTAGCTGGGTTACTAATAGTTGCTTTTACGGTTGGTATCATAGGGGTTAAAGAATACTGTGAATAACACACTTCACTACTAGGATTAATACTTTTTTTATTGTTTGCAAAATCACCTTGTTGCATATTAGATTCTAATTCAGGGTCGCATTTACCACGCCCTAAATAAGGAACCGTTAAGTAAGGACGTTCATTTAAAGAAATACGGCATTTAGGTTTGGAAATACCTTTTATTAATAATTCTGAACTTTCCTTGATATTGGAACCGCCTACACTAACTTGATGACTACCCGTAAAATTTATGCTAGGTTGACTTGTTGCAAAATCAACATGGTTTGATGTAGGGCATGATGGACGAAAACTATCAAGCATGTAATTCGCATATTCAGAGTTTTGTAATGTACGCTGACTAACATCTGTTCGGTCATCACCTAATCTTGCGGCCTGGTTAAATTTATAATCAAATACAGAAGCCATTATATTATATAATATGATTAAATATAAAAATATTACATAATAGTTTACCTATAATATTAATTCTTGGAATTTTATTAATAATTTGTCCAACGAGGCGGCATATTTCTTACACACGCAATTTCATTATTTTCTTCATCGCGACATGCTATCATATCACCATAACAAAACTCAGCAAAAGATTTCTGGTCATTTGCTACCATAGTATTCGGCATAGGATGCCAAGCATGCATAGATTGTTCAAAATTAAAATTATCACCTAAATCTTTAAATAATTTTTCATCAATCTTTGGGTCATTAAAATTACTAACAATAAATTCTTTTGTTTTATTATTGATATCATTTTCAACAATCGGAACGAAAGATGGTGCTGCCTTAGGACGATGAGGATTATCATTTATTTCCGGTAATAAAACATTCATTACAGGGTTACTTTGTGTTGGTTCTGTAAAACTTGGTTTTAAAGCATTGTATAATTGATTATTAGTAAATCCCTCTTTTTTAATTTTTTTGTCCTTTTTCATTTTATAAAGAAGAACAATAGCCCCTAAAGACAATAATCCTGATAATATAACTTTATTGTTTTTTGTAAATAAATATCCAATGATTATTAATATTATGACAAGTCGTGTTATTGCGTTTAATTTATTTTCAAATGTCATATCTGTCATAGGCCAAATATTAGATAGCTGACCTGATTTAAATAAAATATTTGGATTTTCCAACCAGAATGAATTATTCATTTATATATATAATCACAAATATTTTATAGAGTATACTATAGTATAATATAGTATAGTATAGTATAATTAGGCGGTTATACCAGTTTTTAATTCTTGTTATTATTTTTCTTTTTTTTCTTCTTCTTCTTATCCTGATTTTGAGTTGGATTATCTAGAGAGGTCATTTGGTCTCGTGTGCTCCGTTCAACTTGTTCTCCTTTTGAAAAAACAATATTTTCAATTATTTCAATATCATTAACATTATCTTTTGCAGTTAGTAATGATTGTTCTGATTCTTCTGTGGCGGCCGCAGCTGCTTTCTTTTCTGCCAAGTTTCTTAGAAGTCTTTCACGATTTTTTGCATCCCTTAATTTCTTATTTAAATTATTTTGCATTACTCCTGTATTTACTTTTCCAGGACCTTTCCCTTGTGGATTCATTCCCATTTTACTCATCATATTTTGAATATCCCCCATGCCAGGCATATCCTTCATTTTTTTCATCATTTCGCTTGCTTCTGCCAACAAATCACTTTCCTTAACATCTCCTGATTTCATCTTGGTATCTAATTTTGAACCGACATTTTTAACTAAACCCATTAGCTTAGATGGATTACCCATTAAATTTTTAAATACATCGTTAATAGAACTTGCGTTTTCCATATCAATATTTAATTCACTCGCAGTTTCTTCCGCAATCTCTCTTGCTAGTTTACCGAGATTCCCATTCATCATACTATTTACATGATCTTGAATATCTGAAGGATTTGGTAAATCTTCTAAATTAATTCCAGACGTTTTTTCAGATTCGGTTGACATATTTTCATCTACATCATTACCATTACCGTCCTTTTTATTTTCTCCAAATAGTGTTTGCATTTGGCTGATTGTTTCTTCTAATTTAGATTTAAATTCATCCTGATTAATTGTTTCAAACATTTTGGCTGTATCACCGAATGTATTTCCATCAGAAATACTAGAAACAATGTTAAATAATACTAACTGTAAATACTTCCAAATTGTTTCACGTGTTTTATCTGTAATATTTTCACTCCATAATAGCTTAAAATTAATTCCTGGTAAAAATTCAACATCTTCATTAAATATATCTACTGTTTGATAGAGAATATCAAAAAAACGTTTAGGATACACTGTTTTACAAAAAGTAAATACATACTTGAGTGAATAATCTAATTTTTCTAAATCATTCTCAAATACTAAATTATGTAAATTTTCATTCATATTATCTTTTTGTTCTGGGAAGGAAACCAATATATCTTTTGTCATATCTACAATAATTTTTTTAAATTCGCTTGGTACTTCAACCTTTGTCCCCTGTGTTTTTTCCATAATTATTATATATTTGATTATAATAATTATATATTTAAATCATAAAATAGTAATAATAATATTTAATCTCAATTACTTTTTAATTGAATATAAAGTTCTGTTAGTTTTTTTAAATTTTGTAAATATTTAAGTACCTTTTGTTGTTCCTCTACATTCATATTCTTAACTGGTTGGCGCAATGATTCTATTTTATCCAAAGCCCACACTTGTTCATCTTCTTTATATCCGTGTGTTTTTCTATAATCATTATCAATAAAAAATGAAATATCGCCTTCGTCAATTTGTTTGCTATATAGTTTTACAATATTATCGTTAAACATCTTAATTAATGCTTTTGGCATTAATGTAAGAGCTTTATTTATTGTTTTACGAGTTGACATAATATCTGTATCGTTTGGAAATACTCGTTCAATATCAATTACAAATTCAATAAAGTGTTTATTGAAGGCATCGACGACTTGGGACTTATTCATATTAGATAATGTAATATATCTAAATTATATTATTTAAACCAATTTTTAATTAATTATTTTTGTATTTTTTGTATTTTTATCTATATTGAGGTTGTATATCATTATTACGCCTCTGTTGAAGTTGTTCCATTGATACGTTTCCAACTTTATCAGGTTCATATGTATCCGGCGGAGTATCTATATTTCCAACATATTCAACATCTGCATAATGATGTTGTTGTCGCATACCACCATCTCCCTTTGCTGATAAAGATTCATGGTCTTGATCTAAAAAACTAAAATTATCAGAAGCAACACCATACCCACCAGAGCTACTAGACAAAGCAAATGCAGTTGGTTCTCCGTTAGCTTTAACAGTTTGGTTTGTATATGTTATATTTTGAGCTTCTAAATGTTTATATATATCTTGTCCAAAAAGAACATGATGTCCTTTATTTAATAATAATAATGCTGGTATCTTTGTAATTGTAGGAGGTAAAAGAATTTCTTGCCCATTTTCTAAAATAATATAAGTAGCGCCATTGCTTTTTTTAACTCTTTTATCAATATTAATAAAATGTATATCTTTCTTAGAATTTGATGTTGATATCATTTGTAATAATTTACTACAATTGTCACAGTATGTACTATAGTATAATATTGTGCTCATTATATAAAAAATACTATTTTAAAGATAACTAAATAAACTAATTAACCATTTATTATGCTTAATACGAATTTCTAATAAAATTAAATAAATTTACTAAACTAATAAACTAATAAACTAATAAACTAATAAACTAATAAACTAATAAACTAATAAACTAATAAACTAATAAATAATAAAATTGATTTAATAAATAATACTATATAATATATACAACACATAGAGACAATGGAACCATCTATTTCTAATATTAGTGAGACGAACAATATATTGACCTTTACATTGAAAGGAGTCAATGTAAGTATTGCAAATGGATTGCGTCGGGTTTCAAGTGAAATTTCAAGTATTGTATTCCGAACTTCTCCTCATGAAGAAAATAAAGCAGTTTTTGAATCAAATACAACTAGAATGAATAATGAACTAATTAAACAACGTCTTAGCTGTATTCCAATTTATGCTAATGTATCAGATTTTCCAATTGATAAATACATGCTAGTTGTCAAAAAACAAAATAACTCAACTAATGTAGAATATGTAACAACTGCCGACTTTCAAATTATGAATCTAGAAACAAAACAATATGATAAAGAACTTTCTTCTAAACTGTTTCCTCCCAATTCTGTTACTGGAGATTATCCAGAATTAGTTCGTTTACTTCCAAAGGTTTCGGATGATATTGACGGAGAAGAATTAGTAATGACATGCAAATTTGATATTGGAACTACCAAGGAAGATAGTGCTTTCAATATTACGTCTACATTTGTATACTCAAATACAATAGACCCTGCTAAAGTTAAGTCAGCATGGGCAGATAAAAAAACAGAATTATCTAAAACACTTACAGGAGATGAATTGTCTTTTGCAGAAAAAGATTGGAACTTACTAGATGCTCAGCGACATTTTATACCAGATTCATTTGATTTTAAGATTGAAACCGTTGGGCAAATTGAAAATAGAGAAATTATTTCGCGTTCAGCTATACTAATGATTAAAAAAATAGAAAAATTAAAGGAGACTATACAAAGCGAACAGGGCATTATTACTACAACAGAATCAACTATACCAAATTGTTTTGATGTCTTATTAAAAAATGAAGATTATACACTTGGTAAAGCAGTTGAGTTTGTATTGTATAATACACATTATAATAATACAATTCACTTCTGTGGTTTCCGAAAACCTCATCCCCATATTGACGAATCAATTATTCGTCTTGGATTTAAAGCCCCTGTAGATAAAGTTACTGTTACAACCTATATTGTAAATGCGGCTGACGAATTAATCAAAGTTTACAGTAGTATTGGAAAGGTATTTGAAATTACAAAGTAATATAATAATTACCATAATAATTACCATAATAATTACCATAATAATATATAAAAATATACATTTTACTTTTTTCCATTTTATAAATATTTTTTCATTTAAGTATTTATAAAAATTTCTATTATAAATATAAGGTAATGGCTGATAAAGTTAAATTACAATTAGGAGACATTATTGAAGTAATTTCGCCTAATGATAGTGAAATACATAATAAAGTATATTATATTGAATATATTGATGATGATAAATTACGTTTAGAAGAAGCAGATGGTTCTGAAGTAATGTTAACATTAACCGATGGACAATTAGATAATGAATCTATTGAAAGTATTATAATAAAAAGTAGAGCAAAAGAAAGTGGTTATGCCAGACAAAATAATTTAATTATTGGCGTATGGGTTGACGTGTTTTTTAATGGAGACTTGCCATTAACAATTACTGGTAAAATTACGAATTTGGAAGAAGACAGGGTTGAAATTACAACATACCCAGATAATGATGTAGTGTTTATTGATTTTGAATATAAAGGATTGCCTGATTATTTACCGATTGAAAAAATAAAAATAAGAAGAGCACCAGATACAAGTATAGTTTTAGATAAAAAAGAAAGTGTTGATGGTAAAAATGGCGAAGGTATAGATATACAAGTAAAATCCAATGAAGAAATAATAAATGACGATAACGATAATGATATTAATATTGATAATGATAATGATATATTAATTGACCAAGAATTAGATATTGAACTTGGAACAAAAACAATTACGCAACAAGAAGTAAAAGAACAAATAAAAACAATCATATTTAATGCAGATCAAATTAAATTTGGCGAAGATTTAGATGCTATCACGCAAATGATTGATGTTCCAGAAGAAGAAAAACGATATGACATTGAAAAACAATTAGATGATATGTTAGATGATTTATTATCATCTGTTCCAAATGCTGAGAGAAGTGACAGTGTAAAAAACAATATTAATGTAATGTTACAGCGATTTAAACAGTTAAGAAATACTTTTTCTATTTTTGATAATAAGGGTCATGCCTTAATTCCAAAATCGCATGATTCAAATTATAAACCATTGATAAATACACTTGAAAATTTAGAGAAAAATTTACACTGGATTATCCCTGTTTCAAAAAATATTAAAAAAATATACAAAAATGAAAATGAAGAAAATGAAGAAGATGAAGGTGAAGAATATGAAGAAGATGTTGATTTATTAGTTTTAACACAACAACGAAGAGAAGAAGAAAATATTATAAATAATTATCAACAAAATACAAGTGAAGGTGAACAAAACAAATATGAATATTTACAAAAAGAGTTTAACCATTTTCAAACACCATTTAATAAATTAACTGATATAAATGAAAAAAAGAAAACTATGCTAAATAAACCAGTTAATACAAATATAACTGCAATTATAGATAATTTGGGTGATTTTAATTCATCTGTAAAAGGAAACGATACATACTCCATGCCTCATAGCACCAATGTATTAGAGAGAAAACAGAGCCAAACACAAAAACGATTTGCCATTCAAAACTACAATATTGGAAATACTAAATTAGAGATAACAAAGGTTAGAGGGGAAAATCCAATTATTACACGATCACCTGTAACACAAAACGATACTATAGATATAATTTCATTAATCACTTTGCCGAAACCAGCTCTTTATTTTTCCCGTGTTAATATGAATTCGTCAAGTATTCTTGATAAATCAAATTTAAATACACATTTTATACAATATTGGAAATTATTAAACCAACATACAAGAGTTTATAAAAAAACAATCAACGATATTGATAAAACATACAGCCATAGTAGTGAGAACTATTTGAATAAAATTAGAAATTATTGTATGAATCCTGAATTACTTGAAAAAATAAATAGTGAAAATAAAATGATTAAGGATAGCAAGGATGGTAATGATAGTTTATATAATAAATTTTTAGATACGGTTATTCCAAAGACAAAGGTATTGTTTAATGTAATTAAACCATATATTAACAATCTATCTATAACCGAAATTTTAACTTACCTAGAACCATTTATGATTTATCAATCCGACATATCATTTTTACAATACAAAGAAATGACGGAATATATTAGTGAAAAGATTATTGAATATAAAAAGAATTATTTATCAAAATCACGAAATTTTAATAATATCAAAGGTTCTCAAAATATAAATATACCGTCTTTTATTAAGATTTTTGACGAAAACCCCAGTTTAAAATCCAAGGTCTTAGATGTATATGGGTTTACTGATACGATAAAAGAAATGAAAAATTCTGAATTTTTTAAACATATTATGGAAGTTGACAACGGAATATTTTATAATAATGCGATTGGATTAATAACAATAAATTTAATGATTGCTGATGGATCAAGAGATATTACAGATATTGATATGTATTTAAATAACGAAACAATAGACAAAGAAAATTTTGTTAATGCTACCGGTAAGACAAGTAAAAATAAGACAGGTAAATTAACAGAAGGAAAAAATAAAGGCACATTAGCTGAGTGTAATAAAATGAAAGTCATCGCAAAACGTTATATTGCCATAGATGAATTAATGGAAGACAATGATAAAGAAATATTCTTTGATAAAAAATACGATATAACCCCATATGATATTCAAGAACGGTTCAAAATAGACCCCTCTTTAACAACAGGTGAACAAATTAAATTCTATATGGATAAAATTATTCAAATGAAAAAGGTTGACCAAGAAAATGCTAGGCGGGACGCTGAATCAATTATTAAACAAAAACGAACAGTTGAAGATGGCGATTATGCTATACTAGAAATAACCGATGACGTAAATGCAACATTACAATATTATATTCGTTCAAATGAACAATGGCAACTAGATGATTCTATTGATGCTGAAACATTTGCTGATAGTGCGAAAATGTTTTGTAATTTAAATGAAAAATGTATTTCGGTAAAAAATACATGTACGGATGAAACTACTGGAGCAAATGAAATAAAAAAACAAAATTTAAAATTATTATTATCAGAATTTGATACAAACTTGAATGTAAATAAAGATATTATTACCAGTCATATTGAAGATTCATTATCAAATGCTGATTCTAGAATTGAAATATTGAAAAAAATACATAAATTGAAGTTATATAAAAATGAAACTACAAAAACGACGATTGGAAATACATTGACAGATGATAGTATTCAGAATCGGATTACTTCGCCATACGATGGGTTATTGAGTACTATAATGGGGCAATCCGATTTAAGCAAACGCTATAAAGATATTTGTAAATTTGTTCCTATATTTACCCGAGAATCAAATAGTGATGTAGGTGAGAATAAATATTGGTTTTATTGTATTAAAACAAACAAGCAAATGCTTCCTACGTTTATTCATAAATTAGCAACGGCATTCTTAAAAGGAATTGATTACATTAATGTATTAAATCGTATTTGTGCAGAACAAGGAACAATTAGTGAAGATGGTGATAAATGGGTTGATAAACATAGTGGTTATACGATCAAGATGATTGACTTGAACGAGGCCGAAGAATACAACGAAGAAGGATTTAAAATTATATCACATGCTGTTATTGGTGATGATGCTGGCGATATTATAATGAATCAGGGTGAAAAAGATACGAATAAACAAAATGGTATTCCTAGAAAATATTCATCAAATGATGCTAATAAAATTTACAATGTGATTGAATCATTAACTAAAAATATGGGAATTTCTTTACATGAAAAATACGATTTTATTGTTAGTAATGTATTGAAACAATTAACAAACACGAGTGTTATGCCATCAAAAGAAAAATATGAAAAAATATTGAAATTAACTGCAGCTAAAGGTAAAACAATGGATACATATGAAGATGCTTACAACGCCACTTTACTATATTTAACATTTTCGTATTATTTGATTTCTATACAAATAAGCATTCCTCCTATAAAAACAAAAATTACGTTTCCTGGATGTAAAAAATCGTTTAATGGGTTTCCGTTAGATGGTTCTGAAAATAATAGTGGCTTGGTATATGTCGCTTGCGTCTCTCATAAAATAAGAAATAGTGCTAGTTTACCATGGTCTTCTATTAAGACCAGAAGTGCGTCATATATTGCCAGGCAAATGGGGGCAATGATAACAAAGTATATTTTACCAACGGATGAAATTCAAAATAATATCAAAGAAATGAAGCAATACTATAGTTCTAATCCGGAACAAGATATACCAGAAGAACATAGCATTGAACAATGGTCTAATTTCTTACCTCCCCTAAAAAGGATTAAAATGAATACAACAAACGATATTGGAGAAGTGTTTAAAGATAGACTAAGTGAAAGTTTACGTAAAGGAACTCAAAATCAACACGAATTTATATCTGAAATAAAATCAAAAATGAGAATATTTTCATTTGGTATAATAGACAATATTGAACAAATTGTAAGAAAAGAAAATGCCTTATTAAAAACAAAAGGCGGAGAACCATTTTTACAAAATGCGTGTTGTAATCAAGGAAATATTAATACAATACAATATTTCATTAAGGCACAACCTGAAATTGCTATATTAAATAATAGAGTAGTAGGGTTAACCGACATATATGACGATATTCAAATAATGACACGAGCGTCTTTTTTATATAATCCTATAAATACAAAACGTAAATTAAGAAAGTTAGATGAAGAATTCTCTGAAAATACAATTTATAGAGCATTTATAGTTTATTGTAAATTTAATAGTTCAATTCCCTTAAATGAGAGTTTAATGGCAATATGTCCTACAAAACCAGATGGATTTAACCCGAATGATACATTGAGTGAAAGTATCCGTAAATTAAAAAGTAATGCACGTAACTACAACATAGAATCGTTAGGAAAGTTACTCAATATAATTAACACTTCTAGTATGAAAACAATTGAATCTAAGCCAATTCAACTAACTAATATGGAAAAATTGTCATTATTATTAAATAAAATAGACCAAGAAGAAACACGTTCTGCTAATTTCCGAAAATCTTTTATGGAAGTATTAGAACAGTTTGAATTAAATTCATTAACACAGGATACAGCCCAAATGAGAAAATTTAAAAATATATTAGCATTACTGAATGAAGATATGCAAAAACAAGTATTGAGCTTTGTTAAAGAAAACAGAATTCAATTAAAGAAAACAAAATTTAATCATTTTAAAACGTGTATTGAAACAATCATGGAATTTAATAAGAGCACAAATGAAGAAGAATCAAATTACAAATTAGTTAATTTTATGAAAAAAACAATTCGGTCTATGACAAAAGAATACCCTAATATTATTAAAAATAATGTAAATAATTTTGAAGAAGATAATGGACCTATTGAGGAATATGCCGAACAGAAAAAATATGTTAAAAGAAGTAAATATATAAATAAACATTGGGGGTTTTCTGATAAACATGGTGCTGATTTATTCAATACTATAAAAAATCATTACAGTGACTTTCAGAGATTCTATAACGATGAACAAACCAACTTGTTAATGAAAAAGTTAATGGAAAAAATAAATGATATTAATGAATTATCATCTAATACGCTGTTTTATTCTCCAGTTGAAATAATAAAGAAAAGCAAGAGTAATAGTAATAGTAATAGTAACAGTAACAGTAACAGTAACAATTCGGATGGAGATGGAGAGATGCATAGTTATTCTGTTTTTGATTTGGATTTAACTACAATGTTATTCCATTTTTATTTCTTGAGTATACTTACTGATTTAATCACTCTTCAAGATGATACTGAAATACTTGAACAACCTTTATTAAAATTAAAGGAAAAACAAGATGAGGAAAATGAAGAAACACTGTTTATTGACAGAGGGGATAATATTGATGTATTAATGGGAAATAAAGCAGAATTAGCAGATAAAATTGCAAATATAATTATTGTGTTTTCTGATATTGTTTGTAAGGATAAAAAAGCAATTAATTACAATTACCAACAGTTACTGGAATTATTATTACGGTCCAAAGAAAAAGAAAAGGATGATATGACAAATGATTTGGAAAGTAAAAATGATGAGGAAAGGGAGATTGATACATTTTTCAAGCAACATAAATTAGGAAAATGGAGTATAGGCGAACAAAAAGGATTCCGTAATTACGATAAGAGAACATATGATCAAGAACGCGAAACTATTGAGAAAATGGCAGCAAGAGAAGTAAACGCAAATAACCGAAGTATTGTAACCGATATGAACAGAGATATATTTCAATTAGATATGATTGCTGAAGAGGCAGTTGATGATAGAATTGAGAGAGAAGAAAATATGATTACTTATATGGGTGAAGACGCTGAACCTGAGGAATATGGTATGGATGGTGATGAGAATTACTAAAAAATAATGTAAAAATACAAATATTATAGAATGTTAATAATAAAAATAAAAACTTTTTATTATTATTTTAATTTATACTAATCAGTTAGGCGCACATATATAATGCAAGCAGACCACCAATAGTAGAAATATTAGACATAAATGCATAATAATTTTCACCACCTTTCATCGGATTATGGTACATAATTGTTGCCGCAACTGTGAATGCTATTAAAGAAATGACCGCAGTCTTAAAAAAGGATAATAGGGCAAATAAACCGGTAAATGTATAGATTGTTATAACTATAGGAGCAATAAGTTCCAATAAAATAACACCACTAATAACTAATTTGGCAAGAGTAAGCGGAACACTCATTTTCTTAGAAAAATCTACAGTTCTTTTTGAAAATAAATAAATTTTTTCAAATCCACTTAAAAAAAACACTAAAGTAATAAGAACAGAAGGGTAGAATAAACGCAGCATTATATATATTATATATTAAATTAATTTAGTTTAATATATGTGGTTTATTGTAATAAAATGATATTTGTATTAATTATGATTAATATAATATTATTAAATTATAATATTATATAATGTTTGAACGACGATGGGTAAGAAATAATAAAATTATTGTAGCTATTTTTATTTATGTTCTCTTATATTCAATGATTAATATATTAAAACCAGCATTTATGTATAATCCCGACGGTTCTATAAAACAATTCGGTGTTGGTTATCGTAAAAAAACAATTATTCCAGTGTGGTTAATATCAATTTTGATTGCTATCATTTCTTACTTTAGTGTTATGGCATATATTACAACTATTCGCTACTAGACTGACTGTGTATAATTAGGTTCATTCTCTTTTTTTATCTCTTCATCTCGCTCTTTCTTTTCTAAATCTTCTTGGTATTTATCATACCGTTCTTTCATTTCTTTAGGTGATTTGGCGCAACTAGAATTAATTATATAATTATAACTGATAGATGTAACAAATAACCCAGTTAACATATTCCATACATATTCCGAAATAGAATACTTCATTTGTACAAAGTTATAAAGTTTGTTTCTATAGTTTTCATTTTCATAAGGATCATAATTAGGATCAGTTTGTGGTAAAAATGTTGTTTTAATAATTTTACTATCTTGTAGTTTTTTCCAAGCATCATCAAAATTAGTTCTATGTTTAATAACCTGACCAGTTTGTTTTTCTAATTTACCATTTACCATTCTTTCTTTATCGTCATGTTTTTCTTCATAAGATTCAGGTGTAAATTGATTAATTAGCATAGAAGTATCCTTACTAACTTGCATTAATGCATTATTTGTTGGATTTTCGTTAAGTGGCACTAATATTTTTTTCATTAAATCAGGCAATCCCATTAGTTTAGCAACTAAATATCCAAATGTATTAGAAAATGGTGCTAACCATCCAGGAAATAAATACAAAAATAAATGTAACACACTAAATATCATTATCCACGGTATCACCGTAATATAGAGTGCCGTTTTCCATTGTCCAGTTCCACACATTGCTGACGATAAGTTAAGATTAATAAAATATTGACCAGTAATAACAAATAAAATGTAGCATACCTTTATCATTAATGCTTGCATAGCATCTCCGCTCATAAATATACTTATAATACAATAGATTGAAGTAACTATAAAGAAAAATATCATGGCTGCTAACGGGTTAGGTGATGGTGTATTATCCTTATCTTCTTTTGAACTATCTAATAAAGTAGCCATTTATATTATAGATAATATATATAATTTTTTTAATAAATAAATGTATAATTAATAATAAATGAATAGTTCGGGTGTAGTTTATAATCCAAGATTAATTGAACCCGGTGTTAAATCATTTATAAATTCTACCTTAAAGGATTGTAGAAGATTAAAGGATAATTATGAAACTATTATTTTTAATATTTCTATGTTTTGTGTGTTTATACTTGTTGTTGGAGGGTTTTTATTATATCATTATCGTGGTAAATTAACACCAGCAGAAATAGAAATAAAAAATAGAAAAAAACAGGAATACATTATATCAAAATTACAACAAATGGCACATTTACGTAAAAATCAAGGTTTAATTACTGATTTACCACGTTGGTAATAATTAATGATTTATTGAATATTTATTTAATTTATTTATTATTATTAATTTAATCTATATATGTCTAAATTAAATAAATATGTATGTATAATGTAGTTTAGTTTCTAATATGTGCTGATACAATGGTATTTTCTTCCATTAACATAAGTGCCATACCAGCATAATTATGTAAATCAATTAATGTGTCTTTAATACCTTCGTCATTTACCAAAGTAATTCCGTTTTTTGTGATGGATAGTGCTCGCTGGATTTTATCTTCAATTCGCATCAATACACCAACAACACCATACTTTGCGAATGCATCACCATAATCAGCATTCTTTTTAATAAATAGTTCTAAGCCATCATTTTGGATTTTTTTAAATTGTTCTACTCGGTTCATTTATAAGAGTAATAAAACATTATATTTAATATATTATTTTTATATTTTAAAAATAAATAACAATCTAATATACATATGAATAGTAATAGTGGTATTACGAACAATGATAATACAAAACAATATTACAAACTTAAGGAAAAATATCAAACTAGTATTAATAAAAAGAAATTAAAAATTAAAGAGGATAATTCACTAACTACAAATGAAAAAAAACAGAGAATAAAACAAATAAAATATAATTGTGTTAATTGCGGCAAAGAAGGAGGAACATTGTTTAATGAATCAAACGGTATGTTAAAAGCAACATGCAATGCGACTGACCAATGTAACTTAAATATGAATGTGAAACGTATATTTTATAATAATGCTCGTGATTTATCAAAAGTATATAATAAGCAAATTGAAAATTTAAAAATGCGGATTATAATAACAAAGTTAGATTATTTGTTTGGTATCAACACTTCAAAAGATGATATTATAGAAAAATTTAATACACTTAAGGTTGAGTTATCAAATGTAAGTGAAAAGGATATTTTATTAAATAAGAACTATGGAGATATTATTAGTGGTATTAATCGTGATCCATTATTAAATGATGCTACAATTAATTTAGAAAATGATATATATGAATTAAATGAACTCTATAAAGAATGTATGGAAAATCCTTCCTCTATTTATATTGAGAATATTATTGGTGTATATATAAATAAAATTAAACCATTAGTAGAACAAATACGTAATATGAAATATGAATATTATACATTAGAAAAAAATGATGATGAAACTATATTAGTTTCTTTACCGTATAGAGATGCAAAATTAGAACAAGCAATGTAAAATAATAACAATAATAATAACAATAATAATAATAATAATAATAATAATAATAATAATATATCTATATAGTCAACTGTTATATATTGAATAAAAAAATATATATTATTAATGTATATGTTTTTGAAATATATTTCATTTAAGGTATTTTTGGTTAGTTTATCAATTGGGTTATTATTTGCGTATTTATCTGCACCAACTCCAACAATAATTCATGTTTATCCTACGCCTGACAATGCATCATCAATAGAATATGTTGATAAAGCAAATAACTGTTTCAAATTTGATGCTACTGAAGTAAAATGCCCATCAAATAAAGATTTAATAAAAAATATTCCTATACAGAATTAATTAATAATAACTTTTTAATAATATTAGTATTTTGCTTATTAATATTATTAAAAAAGTTATATTTATATAATATAGTAAAACAATTATGAAAGGAAAACGCAGTGTTTTTAGATTACTTCATACAAATAATGGGAGATATGCTATATCGTTTATATTAGGAATTGGACTTGCTAGTTTATTTAGAAAAGTATGTAATGACCGAAACTGTATTGTATTTAAAGCACCCCCAATGGAAGAAGTTACAAAAAATATATATGCCTATGGTGATAAATGTTATAATTTTAAGGAAAAATTAACAAAATGTAATCCGGATAATAAGGACAAAGTAAATTTTTAAATTAAATTTTTAAATTTAATATATAATGCGTATATTATATATTAAATTTAATAATAATATTATAATAAATGAGTATTGGAACAACAAGTATTGATTCTTTACCGATTTCACCTCAAAGTGGTGATAATATTAGAATGGATACATATGACAAAAATATACAAATAGAAAACCAGTCACAATCATTACAAGAAAACCGTGACAATGATCCAGCAGTGCAGCAAAAAAATATGAACCAATTTGTCACTGGCATACAACAAGCAAGTGCAGCCGGTTTAACTGAATTACCTTCTAGGGATATTCCAAGAAACCAAGAACATATTTCACGGGATATTCAAATACAACCAAACCATATTCCAAATGAGAATTATCAAGTGGATTATATTCAAGAGCATCAAACAAATGAACAAATTATAAGGTCGCAAATGAAACATCAAGAAAATAAAAATAAATTTGATATTGTTTTTGATGAAGTACAAGGACCAATTATGATAGGTATCTTATATTTTATATTTCAATTACCAATTATTCAAAAACAAATATGTAAATTAATTCCGTCTTTATATGGTTCTGATGGGAACCCCAATCTGTCAGGATACCTATTTACAAGTTCAATGTTTGCTTCTGTTTATTATTTTTTAGTAAAGGGTATGTTTTTTTTAGATAAATAGCGTATTTAATGATAATTTATTATAATTTAATAAATATAATAAATTATGAACGATAATTCCGATATAGATATTAGTAACAATAACAATAATACAATTAAATTAAATAATAATAATAAAATACATATTAACATCAATTTATTAAATCAATATATTAATGCGTTATTAGTAAACGTAAATAGTAAAAAAATTCCAAAAAATGTAAATTTAATATTTGATAGTGGTGCCGTAAATGGATTATTGGGAGTGGGTGCTACTCTTTACATAAATCATCTACAAAAAAAAGAATATTTAAAAGTGAATAAAGTTTCTGGTTGTAGTATTGGTTCAATTATTGCCGTATGGTATTTATGTGGTTGTCCAGATTTAATATATAATTTTTTGGATGATTTATTTAATTACTACAAAACAAATAAAAATTTCTTTATTTATGAAAAAATTATTACTGAATCTATATACAAACTATTTCATAATGATGACCTATCAAATTTAAATAATGTATTATATATTAATTATCGTGATACAAAAAAACACAAACAGTGTATTGTTTATAATTTCTCAAGTAGAGATCATTTAATTCAATGTATATTAAGGTCTTCACATATTCCATATATTACAAATAATGTATATAAATTGAATAATCGTTATATTGATGGAATTTCACCATATATTTTTAAAACGGGTAATAGTGAATGTAAAAATATTTTTATAAAGTTAATTGATTTATATAACCCATTACAATCAGTTAATATCAAGAATGAACATAATGTTTACACCCGTTTATTAAAAGGCGTAAGTGAAACAAATGATTTTTTTATTAATAATAATACAACTTTATGTATGTATACAACTTGTTTTATAGAAACACAATTATGTATACGAAAACTAATTGTATTATTTATTATATTGATCATTGACTATATAATTATAATTAATAATAATCTACCGGATTATGTAAAGAAGTGTATGTTATATAATAAAAGTATTAGTATGTGTAAAGATATATGGAATTATATAATAGATATATTGGTATGAAACTATACTGGAAATTGTCATGAAAATGTATTGAATTTTTTGGGTTCAAATGTACCCTTTGGGCAATTATATAAACATGCTTCTAATGGAACACGTCTACAAAAATCAGAAGAATATCCCTGAGATAAACAATTAGTTAATGATTCAAATCCTTCATTTACATCTGGTTTATTGTATTTGGTGTTGGTCTGTAAATATAATGTTATAATTAGAATAGAAATTGATATTAAAAATAATATGTAATGTAGTTTCATTATATATTAAATGTTATAAAATATAGTTGATACTATTTATATATAAATATAGTTGATACTATTTATATATAACAAATAATAACAAATGCCGAACGCACAACAAACGCCATATGAAAAAAAATATTATATTAAACATAACGTATCTTTAAAAGAGTATGAAATGCATAAACATGTTTATTCACTTGGAATTGTTAAAACGCCGAAAATTTTAGCATATGATAAAGATACACAAATAATGTTAATGGAAAAAATTAATCATATGAATGTTGCCGATTTTTATGGCGATAAGGATATAGATACAAGTCCTGAACTATTTCAGAAAATTAGAGATATCATAAAAACGCTATATGAGAATAATATCGTATATCCAGATATTACTGGTTATAATTTTATTGAATATAATAATAATATATGGATTATTGATTTTGAACATTCAAATTTCAAGCCATTATTAAAAGATGATTTTGTATTAGAATTTATTAATGGATCAAATAAGTGGAATCCACGTTTTAAGTAAATAATTCTAAAATATACTTTTGAATATATTTCTTACTATATTTTGGTTTTCATTTTTATGCGGTTTAATTATATTTTTACGATATTCATTGTCATCATATTCATTGTCATCGTCTTTACGTTTATTCATCTTTTGAGTTTTTTTATTATAATGTTTCCTTTTTTTTGCTGTTATTTTTGGTATATATTTTAAAAAATACTTATTATATTCTGGTGTATTTTTTTTATTTTTAAGTTCCTCATATTTTTCAGCCTTATCACTACGTATTTCAATTAATGTTTTTTCATTACCATAACAATTAGTATTAAAGCGTTTTAATAATCCTTTTTGTTCCAACCGATTTTTATTTTGAACATTTATTAAATATTGTGCCATACACATTAAACGTTCATGGTCATAGTATGGACGATCCGAATAAATAAATGCTAATATAAATAACAACATTGTTTCAATCGTCGCAACCCTTACTTTATTACTATTTAATGTAATTTCATTATAACTATAACAACCATATGGTTCGTATATATAACATATTGTATCTCCATTAACGGAAATTTCATAATGTGTTAAAATAATATCATCACCTACACTTTGCTTTTTTATAACATCTATGTATTTAAAACCATTATTTTGTAATTTTTCTTTTAATATATAAGCAACTGCTTTAGGATCCATTGATAAAACATCAAAATCAGGAACATCTTCTAGTTGTTTTTTTTCATTTTTTGGCATATAACGTCCATATAAACTAGCAGCATACCCTCCAATAAAAACACATCCTTCATTAATCATAACATTTTTCACTACATTATGTAATGCTTCATTTATTTCATTATTTTTGGGAAAAACTCTGGTAAAATTTATTTCAGAACATTTATAATTCGCAACAAAAGGATAATGTTTATTTAATAATACAAGGCGTTTATATACTTTTTCCCATCGCGAAACATCGCCATCCGGTCTAGACAATTCATTATACATATGTAATCTTAAATAATCAGGAGGAGAATAGGATATTCCATCTTTACGTATTGATTGATTATAGATGACCTTAAATAATATTGAATCCATTTGAGTTATATCTGCAATTGGTATAAAATTAACAAAAACCTTATAAGTTCCTGTATGTATTCCTGCTCTAACTTCAATTTCAGTGTATCCTTCTTTTGCGTATATATCAGCCAATTCTTTGGAAAGAGACATTGCTTTTGAAGAGTAAAAATCATAATCAGGAATTTCAATATCTTTATTATAAAATTGGTCATTTAATGGTAAAATATTATTTATAGCAGTTCCTCCATAACAAACAACTTTTTTTCTTCTAAGAAATTTTTCCAATATTTTAATAATAGCATCAATATTATTTGATTGTTTTATTTTTAAACCAGTTTTTTTTTCGGCCATATCAACTGCATTTCTTAATAATGATAATTCTTTTTCTTGAAACGTTAATTTTTTATTACAATTATTATTTTTAACCATTATTCTACTTATAATAAATAAATATTAATTTTATTATAAATATTAATAATTTACATTTTTAATTGTGCCAAATCGTCATTTACAACAAATGGTTTTTCAGCATAAGATAATTTTTCATCTTGGTCAGATGGTTTAGGTATAAATACAGGTACATATCTAAGATTTTCAGGTTTTAATATAAACGCATATCCGGCAGTATCAAAATGCTGTGTATAATCTTTCATATAATTATCAAAGTTTTGAAAAGATAATCCAATCATTTGACAGCCATATACACTTGCCAGTCGGTGTGAATAGTTTTTATTATTAGGAGATATATCAGGCAAAACAATTGACATATTTTGTTTATTATAATGTTTTAAATCATCTGGGTCATGTGTAAATTTAACTTCACTAAATCTCAACTCTCTTACAAATGCGGAATTACTCGTTATATTTACATATTCATTTAATAGAGTTGATACAAAAATTGGATTTGCTTTATCTACCATAATAATTACTTTTTCTTTTAATCTTAATAAGGGGTAACTTCCAATATTTTTTCCATTATTTTCATAACTAAAATTTTTTCCTAATAATTTTTCAGATAATGTATCATATAATTGTTTCGCAATTTCGTCGTGTATTTTTGTACTACTCGTCATAATTCTAAAATGTAAAATTAAAGGGTCTTTCGGATTTGGGCAATTACTACCCGAAAATGCATAATTTGCAACAGTTTCCATTGCTCTTGAAAACAATATTGTATTGTAGGTTTCTTTAACATTGAAATCAAGATTTGATGATGCCGCAATAACTGGTTGATTATCAACAGAATATATTTCAAAATCTAAACAACGTGCTCCTTGCCTAATACAACTACGTAATGCACATAAATTTACAAAATCATTTTTGTATTTACCTGAAGAACAGCAATTATATGCTGTTTTTATATAATAATCCCTCAACTTGAAATTTTTAAAATTATCATTGTTTTCACTGATACTACTAATAAGTGGAAATTTAGAATATACTTCATCAATATTTGCACAATTTTTCTTGTTCAATCCAATTTTATTGACACTCCATACAAATATCATAAGGAATAACAAAAAAATAATAACAATCATTACTTGCGTAATTGAATCTGTTTTTGCCAAATCTCCGAATGATTTAATCTCATCAACTGTATTAACTAATCCAGCATTAAATGTTTTTGCAACACCTGTTCTAATTTTTGATGTAAGTTCCGATGTTTTGTCTCCAAGAAATCTTGCATATTTATTATTTGTTACCATTTTTATTCCCTTTTCACCCAAATTACCTACTGCGTTAACTCCAGTTTTTGCAAATCCAGGTGTTATATTTTTAACACCTTTCGCTACAGTATTAGTTGCTTTAACTCCAGCTTGAACGGAACTCATAACTTATATTAACATTTCATTTTTTTTTATACATAATTCCAATAATTATAATTATTATAAATAATGTTAATAATGTTAATAATGTAAAACAAAAGTGAATTAAAAAAGTATTATCATTATATAGAAAAGGTATGCCTGGTGGAATACTAAATTTAGTGTCATATGGTAATCAAAATATAATGTTAAATGGAAATCCATCAAAGACAATGTTTAAATGTAAATATTCTAAATATACAAATTTTGGCTTACAAAAATTTAGAACAGACTTTGATGGATTACGTACACTTCGCCTTAATGAATCCTCTCATTTTAAGTTTAAAATATCTAGATATGCAGAACTATTAATGGACACCTATTTAGTAGTTTCACTGCCACATATATGGAGTCCTATATTACCACCAAACGGTGATGATAGAAATCAATGGCGACCATATGAATTTAAATGGATTAAAAATCTTGGATCACAAATGATTAAAGAGGTTAAGTTTACAATTGGTGGTCAAATTATTCAAAAGTTTTCCGGGAATTATTTACAAAATCTGGTAGAGCGTGATTTTAACGAGAGTAAAAAACAACAGTATTACAATATGACCGGAAATGTAAGTGAGTTAAATGATCCCGCAAATTCAGGGACACGTACGAATGTATACCCAAATGCGTATTATGAAAGTAATGATTTGGGTTCAGAACCCTCTATAAGAGCAAGAAAGTTATATATTCCTTTAAATATTTGGTTTACATTAGCAGCAAAAATGGCATTTCCGTTAGTAAGTTTACAATATAATGAATTAAATATTGAAGTTGAAATGCGTCCGATTAATGAATTATATGTAGTGAGAGATGTCACTGAAGAACATATGAGCTATATACAAGGAAATCAAACCATAGATGAATTCCAATTCTATAGATTTCTTCAACAACCACCAAACGTTCAATTAGATTATACGTCTGCAGATAAGAGAACAAATTGGGCAGCAGATGTTCATTTAATAAGTACATATGCTTTTTTATCTGAAGATGAAATGCAAGTATTTGCTTCGAATCATCAACAATATTTAATAAAAGAAGTTTATGAATATTCATTTCCTAATGTTACTGGAACAAAAAAGGTTAAGCTAGATAGTTTAAGTATGGTTGCAAACTGGATGTGGTATTTTCAAAGAAGTGATGCTTATTTAAGGAACGAATGGTCTAATTATAGTAACTGGCCGTATAATTATTTACCATCAGATTTAAAACATCCCTCTCAAAAAAATGGTTTTAGTAGTATAAACTTGGATGGTATAGATTACACTCCGGCATTTGATCCGATAGGTGTTGGATGTTATAGTGGACAACTTAACTCTCCCTCAAATCTTTATGTTACTGGGCGTTATAATGTAGGGAATCAAAAAGACATTATGCAAACATGGGCATTATTATTAGATGGTAAATACCGCGAAAATGAGTTTGATGCTGGTGTTTTTAATTATGTAGAAAAATACTCACGTTCATCTGGAAATTCGCCTGACGGACTGTATTGTTATAATTTTAATTTAAAAACAGATCCATTAGATTTTCAACCAAGTGGCGCAATAAATATGAGTAAATTTAAAGACATTCAATTTGAATTCAATACATTTCAACCTCCTCTTGACCCGGAAGCACAGGTATTTACAGTATGTGACCAAACAACAGGTGAGATTATTGGTGTAAATAAACCAACATGGCGCATATATGATTATAATTTTGATTTGACTGTTTTTGAAGAACGTTTTAATATTTTGACATTTACTGCAGGAAACGCTGGATTAATGTATGCTAGATAAAGGATTATAATGAATTTATAATAATGAAATAAACCTACAATAAATATACAGTTATAAAATAATAATAAATATATTATTATTTTAATTTATTAAGGTGTAATAAAAACTAAATTATTTATTTGGCGGCGGCACCCTTGGCGGCGGCCTTAGCGGCGGCGGCACCCTTGGCGGCAGCGGCAGCAGCGGAAGCGGCCTTGGCAGCACCCTTGGCGGCGGCGGCGGCCTTAGCGGCGGAGGCACCTCGTGCAGCGGAAGCGGCCTTGGCAGCACCCTTGGCAGCGGCCTTGGCAGCACCCTTGGCAGCCATAAGCGCGGTTCTGGCGACCTTCTTAGCAGTCTTAACACGCTTGGCAGCGGCACGCTTAGCAGTTTTGTTTAACTTACGAGAACCTTTGCGAGAACCTTTACGAGAACCTTTACGCGATCTAGCCATTTATATATATAATTAACAAAAAAAAATTTCTATAATGATTAATGTTGATATAAATAATAATTATACTAAATCTTTTTATTTTAAAACATATAAAAATATATTAAAAACATAAAAAAATATATTAAAAACATAAAAAAATATATTAAAAACATA
>Ga0075480_10000286_pt1 | contig 28808 bp, 26 predicted proteins | sample DEB08_DNA_7_FD_81590 | JGI IMG/M metagenome (GOLD analysis project Ga0075480, IMG submission 81590) | Aqueous microbial communities from the Delaware River and Bay under freshwater to marine salinity gradient to study organic matter... | ecosystem: Environmental > Aquatic > Marine > Coastal ... | reverse complement strand
TTTTTTGCCTATCTCATTTATTTCTACATTCCTTCTCTCAACTTCCATTCCCATGTCTTCTGCGATGGTCATAAGACTTTTATTGGTGATTGAAGGGAGGATTGAGTCAGACTTTGGAGTTATGTACTTGTTTCCAGAAAGAGCAATAAAGTTGGATGTTCCAAACTCATCGATAAATCTGTGCTCTTTTGAGTCGAGATATAAATTGATTGGGAAGCCTTTATCCTTGGCGATTTTGCTTGGTTCAAGGCTGGCTGCATAGTTCCCGGCAACTTTGACTGATCCAGTTCCGCCAGTAGCAGTACGATCATAGCCGTCGACTATTATTGCAGGAACAGGCTTTAGTCCACCTTTATAATAGTTTCCAACAGGTATAACGAGGACGATAAAAATATATTCATCTGCGGGTTGGATGCCAATTCTTGCTCCACTACCTATTAATAACGGCCTGATGTAGAGAGCGCCACCAGATTCATATGGGGGGATAAAATCAATATTTTCGTTAACAGCTGTTTTGACAGCATTCATGAATATGCTTTCAGGTACTTCAGGCATAAGAGTTCTACGGGCAGAAGAGTTTAAACGTTTTGAGTTTTCGTCTGCTCTGAAAATTCTAACTTTGCCATCAACACCCCTGAAAGCTTTTAGGCCTTCAAAGCAAGCTTGACCATAATGTAAGCTTGTTGCACCAATATGTACGCTCATATAAGGATCTTTGACGAGTTCGCCATCGTTCCATGATCCATCTTTCCAAGTGTAACGAACATGGCAATTAGTGTCCATGTATTCGAAACCTAAATTATTCCAATCAATACTCATTATACTGCCTTAAGACTGAGACATTTTTTTAGCAGCGTTTAAGGCAACCATCATTGCTCTTGCTTTGCTGCGTGTTTCTTCAAATTCAAAATCTGGGTCAGAATCTGCAACGACTCCAGCGCCTGCCTGGATATATGCTTTACCGCCTTTCATAATCACTGTTCTAATCGTTATGCAGGAGTCGATATTACCGTTAAAAGAAAAATAGGCAATCGTTCCTGCATATGGGCCTCGGCGGCTTTTTTCCAGTTCTGCAATGATCTGCATAGCTCTTATTTTAGGAGCTCCAGATACAGTTCCAGCGGGGAAAGTAGAGCACATTGTTTCACAGGTGTCCAGCTCAGATTTCAGAGTTCCTGTGACATCTGACACAATATGCATAACATGACTGTACCTTTCAATAGTCATTAAGTCTGGAACTTTGATTGATCCAGTCTCAGAAATTCGGCCAACATCGTTGCGAGCAAGGTCTACTAGCATGATATGCTCAGCTCTTTCCTTCGGGTCGTTTATCAGCTCGTCAGCTAGAGCTTGATCTTCTTCTTCAGTTTTGCCTCTTTTTCTCGTTCCAGCAATAGGGCGAACGGTGATCTTGTTATCAATGCATTTTGCATGGATTTCAGGAGAGGTGCCGGTTATTGAGAAGTCATCTCCCAGATGTAGACAATACATGTATGGCGAAGGGTTTATGGCTCTCAATGCTCTGTGAACCTGAAGAGGAGATAAGTCCAGGTCTGTTTCAAAACGTTGAGAAAGGACAACTTGGATGATATCGCCGTCAATAATATATTCTTTTGCCTTTTCCACTATTTCTTTATACTCGTCTCTGGTCATGTTGGATGAGCAGGGAAGTGGTTCTGGAGTTTGAAGGGCGCTAACAGGTGGAAAGCTTACAGATGTTTTAAGTCTGTTCAGCTGTTCGTCAATTTTTACTGTAGCAAGTGCATAAGCTTTGTCTACGTCATCAGTTTCTGTTAAATCAACATGGCTGATTATCTGGATAGTGTGCTTGACTCTATCAAAAGCCAATAATGTGTCGATTATTAAGAAGGTGGCATCAGGTACATCCAGGCCATCTTGGGTTTGGCATTCAACTTTTGGTTCAATCTGCTCAATCGTTTCGTATGAAGCATAACCTACGGCCCCGCCATTAAATGGGGAAAGTCCATTGATTTGAACCTGATTAAAGCGGCTCATGAACTGTTGAAGGTTCTTGAATGAGGAGCCGGCTTCCAAAGTTTCTATAACTTTGCCGTCTTTTAGGACTTCGGCTTTCTTACCTGTTTGATTAAGAAGGTAGATTGGGTCTGAGCCAAGAAATGAGAAACGTCCAATATTTTCACCGCCTTCAACACTTTCGAGAAGAAAGGCATATGGTCTTTTATTGCCATTCTCGTCATAGGCAATTTTATGAAATGCAGATACGGGAGTTTCCATATCAGCTAAGACCTCGTAGTATACGGGGATATAATTACCTTTGTCAGATAAGCTTCTGACTTCTTCAAGAGCAGGGTAGTACATAAAAATCTTTTATTTTAATTCGATCCAGGATTGGCTGAATGAATTAGTTTCACTATTAAATTCCAGTTTGTTCATTCTGCCTCCGATAGTGAGAGAGCCAGCGCAAATTTCGATACTTCCAGATTGCTCTTCTCGCTTGAATGCAGAGTGAATATGACCGCATAAGTTAACTGATATTTTTCCTTTTTCCAACAGGCTGGTGAGCAGTTCTGCGTTTTCGAGAGCACGTCTTTGTGGAAGGGGCTCTCCAAGTTTATTTTTTAGGGGATAGTGGCCGACTAAAATGATGGGTTTTGAGTTGGCATTTTCAGTCCATTCTTTGATTTTTTGGAAATCTTCTTTTTTGAGCTCTCCACTGGAGTTAGTCCCCTTATTTGGACGGCTTTCATCAATAAGAATAAATGTGAAGTGTTCCAGCTCAATTTTCAAAGGCAGGTCATCAAGAGAGAATTTGTCTCGATTAAGGGAGTTGTATGTTTTTAGTCTATTTTGGCTAGCTTCAGTATTTTTAATGTAGAAGTCATGGTTGCCAGGTACGTTGAGGAATTCAAAAGAGTCATCGTCTTTCAGTGGTTTTAAACGTTCGAGAGCTTCTTCGAATTCACTGCCTTCGCTAACGCTTGTCAGATCTCCAGTGTTAATGACGAAGTCAGGCTTTTCTTCTTTGATGACTTTGAGGGCTTTTTCTAAATAGTGCCAATTGATGTGTCGCTTTCTTCTCAGTTTGTAATTGAGTGTGCCTATAATGCGTTTGTCGAAAAGGGCGCCAATAGACCTTATGTATCCACCTGTGTGGATATCAGAAAAGTGGATGATTTTCATTTTACCATTAAGACAATGGCAAGAATAAGAAAGATGAAGACAACACTTACTGCACCAAAGATGATAGCAGGGCTAGTTTTATTGCCATATTTACTTTCTTTGGCCTGTTCGCCTCTCTTGCCACGACGACGGCCTGGTTTTTCTTCTACTTCTTCTTCAGTCGCCTTACCGCGTTTTCTGGAGCCTCTAGTATTAGTGGAGCGATTTCTGTTTGTACCGCCAGAAGTCTTATTTCTCTTAGTAGTTGATTGAGATCTGTTTTTACCTGAGCTACTAGCTGTATTGTTTTTGCCTGAGCTGCTAGCAGGGCTTTTGGAGAATGCTCCAGTTGCTCCTTTAAGTCTAACTGAGGCAGAGCTTGAACCGGGAGATGCGCCTTTGGCCTGAGATCTTCCTCCAGCTTTGATCTTAATTGGCGTTGACTTTGATTTAGGTGTTCTTTTTGAACTCGTCAGAGTTGCTTTGATGTTATTAAGATCCTTAAGGAGTTCTTTGGTTGATGAATGTCTGTCATCAGGGTGTTTAGCCATCATTTTTTCAATTAGTTTACAGACAGACGGAGGGACACTAGGGTTGTGTGTGTTTGCAGGAGTTAAGGGCTCCTGTAAGTGTTTTTTGGCAATTTCAGCAGCATTTCTTCCTTGGAATGGGAATTCACCAGTAATGGTATGGTAAAGTGTTGCACCTAGGCTGTAAAGGTCACCTCTAACATCCATTGGCATGCCAATAAGCTGCTCAGGACAAATATATTGAGGTGTCCCCATGACTTCATCTTCATCTTCGGTATCCGCTAAGGTGTCGTTGTCAAAACGAGAAAGACCCAAGTCCATCAGTTTGGCAACTCCATCACTAGTGATCATGATGTTGTCAGGTTTGATATCACGGTGAATTAGCTTCTGTTCAGACCAGGCAAAACCTAGTGCCTCAACCATGTTGGTTGTGACATTTAAAGCAAATTCAAGAGGAACAGTTCTATCTACATCCATAATTTGCTTAAGGGTTTGACCTTCAACAAACTCCATAGCAAGGAAATAAGTGTCTTCATCTTGACCTACTGCGTAGGCTTGAACAATAAATGGGTGGTTGAGTCTTGCTGCAGCTCTGGCTTCACGAATAAAATCAATGATAAAATCATTGTTAGCTGCATATTGGTTCATTAAGATTTTTAAGGCGACTGGTCTATCGAGGGACATTTGATGTGCTTTGTAGACAATACCCATACCTCCACGACCAAGCATTCTCTCGATGACAAAATCATCGATGACTGCCTGTGGAGCGAACTTTGATGTGGGAACTTGGACGATCTGTTCACAGTGGCCGCACCCTACGTGCTGCCCCATCTCACTATCATCTATAGCTACCAAACCATGGCAATGTATACATTGGAAACGCACTATTTTTTGCCTTATTTATGAAGCCTAATCAACCAGCTTAGAAATTAACACAAAATGATTAAAGGGGAAGTTTATTTTTCAAAAAATGTTAATATTTGCTAAATAATTCTCAATTGTGCTAATAATTCTTAACTGAATTCTCAAAATTATTTTTTCTGTTTTTTGTTTTTCTTGGGAGCTTTTTTGTCTTCTTCAACAATTTCGAAAAGCTTGTTAGCTTCTCTTTTCTCCTGAACATCTTTTAGATGTAACTCTTTCCTCTTAGATCTAATTGTAATCTCTTCTAGAGTCTCTTTCCAGTATTTTACGACTGAAGAGTGTGGGCTTTCTGGATATCGGCCTATAAAAGTGTTGATATCATCGAGTAGATTCTCGGCCCTTTCTGCTGAGACTGAATTCAGGCTCATTTCTACTGCCAGTTGATGGTAGTCGCTCATTTCTGTGTTTGTAACTTCTTCTTTTACAGTGCTAACTGGAGCTTTGCCCATCACAATTAGAAGAATGATTACGAGCAGGATTGCATTTACTAGAAGGCTCAGGGAGAGGTATCTTACAAGAGACTTGATACGTGCAGAATTTTTTGTCTCAACAATTTTCTTTTGCTGGGCTTTTCTTGCCGCTTCTCTAGCCTGTTTTTCAGTTTTGGTAACTCTTGCAAGCTTGATGTCATTGATCAGTGCTATAGGAGTGTCGTATCTGTCGTCAGGATGTTTTGCAAGTAATTTGTCGATGATGTGCAAATAGCTTTCAGGAATTTCCTTACGAAGTTTTTTCGCAGATATAGGTGTTTCCTTGAGATGTTTTTTGCGAATTTCTTCATCGCCATCACCATCAAAAGGGGTTTCACCAGTTAAGGCTTCAAAAAATGTAATTCCTAAACTGTATAAGTCTGAGCGAATATCGATCTTAGAGCCTAAGATTTTTTCAGGGCTAATATAGTCGGTTGAAGCTTCACGCCTTCTGTGAGCTTTAGAGAGTCCTAAGTCACTCAGTTTTGCAGCATCAGTTGATGTGATGAGAATGTTTTCGGGTTTAACATTTTCATGACACATTTTGTGGCCTTTCCAAATGAAAGATAGAGCTTCTGCAATTTGGTGAAGAATTTTTAAGGCGTAATCCAGTGGTAAGGGACCATCTTCCTCGAGAATTTGTTTGAGGTTACGTCCCTTGATATGTTCCATAGCAATAAAGTAAGTGCCATTTTCTTCGTCAACGGCATAAGCTTGAACAATATTTTGGTGATTAAGTTTGCCGGCAGTTTTTGCTTCTCTGAAGAAGTCCATGATGAAATCACTGTCATCAGCCAGTTCTTGTTCGAGAATTTTTAGGGCAACGTTTCTATCTAATGACATCTGGTGTGCTAGATAAACAGTGGCCATGCGGCCCACACCAATTTTTTTAACAATGACATAGTCACTAATTACTACTCTTGGAGCAAATTGCTCACTTGGGACATGTTCAGTGTGGTCACAATGACCACAAGCTACCATTGAGCCCATGTCAGAGTCATCAACGGAGACTATTTGATCGCAATTACTGCATTGAAAGCGCACGTATACACCCAAATTTTATAACTAATCTAAAACTCATAAGAGTCCATAGGTTGCAAGTTCCTAATCATATATTAAGCTTAGTTGCCAAACATACAATTTAATAGATTTGAACATATGGGTAAATTTTTAATACTTTTCCTCATTATAACATTTTCTGAAGTGTATTTGATGAAGGTAGTCGCAGAAAAGACAAGTTTTCTTTTTCTGTTGGGTGTCGTCATAACTACTGGAATTATAGGATTGTCACTTGCTAAAAAGCAGGGGAGAGATCATTTGATTCGTATTCAAGAAGAGATTTCACAAGGAAGAATACCGGGAAATCCTCTAGTTGAAGGTTTAATGATTTTAGTTGCAGCAGCAGTGTTAATTACTCCAGGGTTTATAACGGATGTCCTAGGCTTCTTATTTCTAATTCCTTTCGTGAGAAGATTGGTAGCTCCAAAGTTTGCTGGATTTCTAAAGCCTAAAGCGACAGGTTCTAGTTCGACTTTTTTTCACTTTTCTTCTACAGGCTTTCCTCCACAGCCGGGACAAACTCCTTCAGGAGCACCCCAGCAGAAAGAAACCGTTGATGCGGATTTTTTTGATATGCCTGAAAATGAGGCTAAATCAGAAGATCCTAAAAGAATAGAAGACTGATTACCAGCTTCCGGAAGCTCCACCACCAGAGAATCCGCCACCGGAACTGCCAAAGCTTCCACCTCCGCCACCTCCAAATCCACCGCGGCTACCACCAGAACTGATATAAAATCCACCTCCGCTTCTATTTCCCGGCAACAGGAAGATAATAATTATGAATAGGAGAATCCACCAGTTAAACTTTTTGTTATTTTTAGAACTTTTTTTGGGAGTATATTTTAGCCCGGTGATTGAACTTCCATTTATATAGTGCGCTGAGCCGTCTATGAAATGATGGATAGCCTTAGCATAGTTCTTGTTTTTCATGAAACCAACAGCGCCACGAATTATATCCCCGACTTTGGCATCCGATATAAGACCTTCTAGGCCTTGGCCAACTTCGAGTCGCATCTTTCTGTCTTTTAGGGCTATTGTGAGAAGTAGACCATCATCTCTATTTTTATCCCCGGGAGCTTTTTTGCCCCAAGTATCAATAGCTCTAATACTAAAGCCTTCTATGGATTCGCCTTCGAGAGAATCTAAAAGCATGACATACATAGTAGCCTTGGTCTTTTTGTTGAAATCTCGGAGTAGTGAGATGATTAAGTCTTCCTGGCTTTTACTTAAGGCATTTGCTGCATCCATTACATGCTGAGGTTTTGGGATTTTGACCTCAGCTCCTAATGCGAATGCTGCAAAGAAGAATATTGCTAAAATGGATTTAATCTTCAACATGGATATCGTCCGCTAATTCGTTAACGTCATCTTCCTGCCAAGGGAAGTCTCGTTTGAGCTCTTCGCCGATGTTGAGGATTCCTTTTTCCAGGCCTTCAGCATATCTGCCTTCTTTGAAATTTGAAGTCATGATTTCTACAGTGCTATCCCAAAATCCATCTGGAACTTTGGCATTGATTCCTTCATCTCCTAAAATTGCGAGTTTATGATCCTCATATGCAAGGAATACTAAAACGGCATTGCGATCTTTTGTTTTGTAGAGCTCTTTTTCATCGAAGAATTTTTTTGCAGCATCAAAAACATCACCTTTGATACGTTTTTTAAGACAAACTGCAATTTCTCCGGAAGTCTGCTTTTCAGCCGATTCTACAGCAGACTTCAAGACCCCTTTTACTTCACTTGTTAGGAACTTCGGCATCTGAAAAGTTCACTTTAGGATTTTCTAGGTCTTTCGGGTTTTCAATCTCGAAGTATTCTCTCTTACTTGCTCCAGCCATTCCAGCAACAAGCATTCCTGGGAATTTTTTAATACTTGTATTATTTTCTTTGACCGCTTCGTTGTAGCGAGTTCGGGCAACCGCAATTCGATTTTCGGTTCCTGCTAATTCGTCTTGAAGACGCATGAAGTTTTGGTTTGACTTTAAATCTGGATATCTTTCAGAGATCATAAGTAATCTCGAAATGGCGGATTCAAATCCACCAGCAGCTTTACTAGTTGCTTTAACGCCTTTGGCATTTAATAGTTGAGATCTAGCTTGTGATACAGTGGCGAAAACTTCTTTTTCCTGTTTTGCAAAACCTTTGACTGTTTCTACAAGGTTTGGAATTAAGTCAGCTCTTCTTTTGAGCATATTTTCAATTTCAGCCCATTTTTCATCACATGTTTCATGTTTTACTATGATGCCATTGTACGCGGAGCAGCCTCCTATACATACAACAAGAAAAAGTCCGAAAATTCCTATCAATGCATATTTCATATATTACCCTCAAAATTTTAAATAATTTTATCTTATCATGAATCTTAAAACTTACCGTATATAAATCGTGCCTGATTTTATAATGACAACCTAAAGGGGGAAGTATCTGGATAGATAATTACTGAATTCCAAAACCCATCGATGCTTCATTCTTGGTGTAAGTGCTTTTTATGAGAAAAAGAAACACAGAATAAAGCGGGGCTATGTAGAGTGCGAGGTTTGAAGTGCTTTGAGAAAAAACACCAATCAAGCTTAAAATAATGAATAGAATGTTAACTATTAAGTGAAGTTCAATATATCTAGTCCAGATCTTTTGAATGCGCTCACTTGGTTCAAGCTTTTTGCCCTTAAGAATGATCATCGCTAAAGGCCACATTAAAAACAAGTCGATAGGCCAAAGTAGAATCATGTTTACATTGTGGTGTAAGTCGATATGACCAGATAAAATCCAGTTAAGAAGCATGACAAGGCCAAATACTCCGAAGAGGAAAATGACAATTGAGGAGAAGATCCATAAGGCTTTTTCAACTTTTGCTTTTCCTTTAAGAGCCATAAAAGAGATGCCTAGAGCCAGTAAAAGTAAAACGATTGCTATAATCTGAAAGCCATTGAGTGAGCTTGGTGAATTAGAAGGGAATTCCAATAAGATCTTTGACTCTGAGAAGAAAGGTTTGTCAGTTTTATGCTCAAGTAGATGATTTCTGAGTTTAATTGGGAGAAACATCTCTTGCCATTGATTCATTTCAACATCGATGTTTCCATTCATGAGAGTATCTAAAGAGAAATAGATTTCTGGATTTGTGCTGTAGCCTTTTCTTACAGTGTCTCTGAAAGTTCTATTAGAGGATATAGCTTCAAAAGTCTTCTTGATTGAGCCTTTGAGAGCTTCATCAAAATAATCCCTGACTCTGGTTGAGCAATTATCAAAGAAATAGTGATAGTTATACGGCCTGTTTTCTGGCTGATTATTCCAGTCTAGACGTTTTAAGAAAATAAGTTTTTCTTCTCTGTTAAAGTTTATTTTATCTTCCCAGACAGTTCGTTTTTCAGCTTTATAATAATTGAAGGCGCTGGAGTAGGGGTAGACTCCTAGGTTGTAAATGAGAATGCCACGGTAAAACTTAAGTGAGAATTCGACAGGATCTTTAAAGTCAAAGATTCCCCAGTTATAGACCATGTCTTGACCCGTTCCTTTATTATGGACTCGAATTGCAGTGTGGCCAAAGTTGTCGTAAACCATTGTTCCACGGTCGACTGTATGGAGATAGATGTCTACTTGTTCTAACCATTCATCTTGGGAGTAAAGAGAACTTTGAAATAGGCAAAATAACAGGGTGAGTACTTTGGTGATTTTCATGTGGAGCCCTGTTGCAAATTGAAATTATTGCTTGAATAAACCTTGCTCAATCGCAATTTTCAATGCATTGCCACGATGACTTAGTGAATTTTTGATATCTTCGCCAAGTTCAGCAAAAGTTTTATCAAACCCTTCAGGAATAAAGATAGGGTCATAGCCGAAACCATCTTTTCCGGCTGGCTCAAAACAAATTCTACCAGGGCATTCTCCACGAGCTGTTCCTATGGGGCCTTCAGGAGAAGCAAGGGCAATAACACAAACAAATCTGGCGCTGCGATCTTCTTTATCTTCGAGTTCGCCAAGTAATTTGTTCATTCGGTCTAAATCTGTTTTATTTGGACCTGCGTATCGAGCAGAGAAAACACCAGGTCTACCATCGAGAGCGTCAACACAGAGTCCGGAGTCATCCGCAAAAACAACCATGTTTTTCTCTTTGGCAGTTTCAGTAGCCTTTTTTAAGGCATTTCCTTCAAAGGTATCTTGATCTTCATCAACCTCAGAAATGCCTCCAGCTTCAGCTGCAGAAATAACTTCTATTCCTTGAGGAGCTAATATGGTTTTTAGCTCTTCAAGCTTATGTTTGTTATTAGTAGCAGCAAGAATTTTCATTAAAGAACCTGAACAGCCTCTTCAGCAAGCGGACTTCTTTCACCTTTTTTGAGAGTGATGTGAGCCGCTAATTTACTGTCGCGGAATCTGCCAATGACATATGAAAGACCATTAGAATAATTATCCATATAAGGATGGTCAATCTGCATTGGGTCGCCTGTCAGAATGATTTTTGAGTTTTTACCAACACGAGTAATGATAGTCTTAGCTTCAAGAGGAGTTAAGTTCTGAGCTTCATCGATAATCATGTACTGGTGAGGAATACTTCTACCTCTAATAAAAGTTAGAGGTTCTACCTGAAGTTCTTCGATATCAATTAAGTTTGCAGGAAGAGTTGGTTTTCTACTTCTACGATCAAGAGTTCTTATGAATTCAATTGAATCGTAAATTGGCTGCATCCAAGGTTTCATCTTTTCATCGATATCACCTGGAAGGAAACCGATATCTTTACCCATTGGAATAACGGGTCTTGCTACAAGAACTTTATTAAATGAGAAATCTCTGAGGACTTTCTTTAGACCTGCAGCAACGGCTAAAAGAGTTTTACCCGTACCCGCATTGCCACTTAAAGTAACAAGCTTAATATTGTCATTTAAGAGTGCTTCAACAACAAGAGTTTGTTCAACGTTAAGAGGTCTTAGACCAACGATTTCTTCATTGCTAAATTCTAGAGGAATTAAAATATTAGAAGCGTGTGGGGCAACTCTTGAAAGAGCAACGATTTTACCAGCTTCTTGATCGTTCATTAGAACAAATTCATTTGGGCGAAATTTTTTGCCTTCTAGAGTCAGACTTCCAAGAGTATTGAACTCTTCAAGTTGCTCTTTGGTGATGTCAAGGGAGAAGACGCCTTTGTAAGTCATGGCTTCTTCAAAGCGATCTTTTTCGTAACCTTCAGCGCTAATTCCCATAGCATCTGCTTTAACCCTAAGGTTTAAGTCTTTGGTTACAAGAGTAATTTCTTTGTCTGGAAATTTATCTTTAAGTCCCAGGGCAATAGCAAGAATTCCATGATCTTTGTGATGTCCAATAACTCGTTGAGTTTCTTCTTTAAGTGCTGGTGGCTTAAGCATAATTTGAAACTTACTACCATTATCAAGAACAATTCCCTCAGTTAGGCTACCTTTGTGTCTGAAGCTGTCCAGCATGCGGTTTATTTCACGGGCATTTTTACCCAATTCCGCCATGTCACGTTTAAACCTATCAGCCTGCTCAATCACACCAATTGGTATAATGACATGACTTTTTGGATAGTTGTTAATTGAACCTGGATCGTGAAGTAGAACGTTTGTGTCGAGAATGACAATTTTTTCCATGTGGCAGTTAGTCCTTTATTAGCCCTGAATGTGAATAATATTCACTATACAAATTTTATTAATAGAAGTTTACCGCTTTACTCAAAATTTCTAAGAAATTGTTCCGGACATTGAGCGCGCCATCTTAAAATGTGGTCGGTTAGCACCAATATAATCATTGCTTCACCAATTGGAATGAACCTAGGTAGTAGGCAAGGATCGTGTCTTCCTTTAGTAGAGAGCTCAGTTTCGTTACCGCTTTTATCAACTGTTGCTTGTGGTCGAGAGAGTGAAGATGTAGGTTTTACAGATGCTCGAATAACAATTGGTTCACCACTAGAGATTCCACCAAGCATACCACCATGGTGATTCGTCTTTGTTGCCACTTCGTCTACTGATTTTTTATAAAAGATATCGTTGTTTTCGCTGCCTCTCATTGTAGCAACTGAAAAGCCACTTCCGTACTCAAAACCTGTAACTCCAGGTATAGACATTATTCCTTTAGCAAAGTCAGACTTGAGCTTGTCAAAAACAGGTTCCCCTAGTCCAGCAGGAACTCCAGTAGCGACAATTTCAGAAATACCGCCAATTGAGTCTTGCTCACTGCGAACTTTTTTGATGAGTGAAATCATTTTTTCGGCACAGTCAGAGTCAGGGCAACGAACAATGTTAGACTCAACTTGTTCTAAAGTTACTTGAGTCGGATCTTCCACATTTGCGACTAGATCGCCAATTTGTTTTACATAACCAACAACATTAATGCCGTATTTGGAAAGAATCTTTTTACCGAGAGCTGCAGCAGCTACTCTACTAATTGATTCTCTAACGCTACTTCTTCCACCACCACGATAGTCGCGGAAACCATATTTTTGGTCAAAAGTGTAGTCAGCGTGGCCAGGTCTATACTTGTCTTTGATGTTGCTGTAGTCTTTACTTCTGTGGTCGTGATTTTTAACCAAGATAGCAATCGAAGTACCAGTTGTTTTGCCTTCAAAGACACCTGCAATGATTTCAGCTTTGTCATCCTCTTTTCTTTGAGTCGTGACACTGCTTTGTCCAGGCTTACGACGATCAAGGTCAGGCTGGATATCTTCTTCGGTGAATTCTATTCCCGGAGGGCAACCGTCAATAATAACTACATTGCCATAGCCATGGGATTCCCCGGCAGTTGAAATTCTAAATAGTTGACCGAAACTGTTACCAGCCATAAAAACTCCGCTGTAAATCTTTTAAATATATTTTGCGCGCTAATATAGTGATTCACCTGAACTAATCAAACCCGACATGCACTCATACAGGTCATACGAGTATTGACGCACCGATAAATCAGGTTAATGTGAGAAGACTAATATGCAATTCTGGATTATGAATATGGATTTCTTGAAGTTTTCTACACTTTTAATTTTCTTCTTTTGCTGTTCTTGCAGCCATGAATATGTAAGGCCTGAAAATTACCAGAATCCCTTGATTTCCATTGATACTGATATGGGAAGTATAACCTGTGAGCTTTACGAAGATAAAGTGCCAAATACAGTTGCAAGTTTCATTACTCTTATTGAGTCCGGATTTTACAAAGATATGCTCGTTCACAACATTACTCCTGGAATATATATGCAAGCAGGGTGCCCACATACCAAGCTGGGAGCAAAGGGAAGACCAGGAAGTGGCGGGCCAGGATATCAAATAAAAGAAGAAATAGTTGAAGGCTTAAGCCATGATTCACGAGGAGTCTTGTCCATGGCAAAACGCCCTGTACCCAATTCGACAGGTAGTCAGTTTTTAGTACTTTTTGATAAGCTTCAATCTTTGGATGAAAAACAAACGGTTTTTGGAAAGGTGATTAAAGGTCAAGAAGTTTTAGATTTAATTGAGAAGTTTGGCACCAAGAATGGACGTCCTAAAGGGGAGGTCGCTTTTAGTATTAAAGTTCTTAGAAAGAACGATATAGAATACCATTTTCACAAGATAGAAAAATAGAAGGCAGAATATGGAAAACCCGAAAATTAAAATCGCTACAAGTAAAGGCGATATGGTTGCAGAGCTTTTTGAAGAGCATGCACCAAATACAGTCGCAAATATTATCACACTAGCTGAATCTGGATATTATACAGACATGGGCTTTCACAGAATTCTTAAGGGGTTCATGGCTCAGGGTGGATGCCCAAATACAAAACCTGGAGAATCCGGTCAACCTGGAACTGGTGGTCCTGGATATACAATTGCTGAAGAGTTTCACCCATCTCTAAGACATAATGAGAGAGGCATTCTTTCAATGGCTAAGACTAGTATGCCAAACTCAACTGGTGGTCAGTTCTTTATTCTTTTCAAAGATGCGGCTTTCCTTGATGATGGTTACAGTGTATTTGGCAAAATTGTTGAAGGTCTAGATGTTCTTGATGCTCTAGAGGATGCAGGTAGCCCGCGTGATCCAATTCCACCAAGTGAAGATATTCGCTTCAGCATTGAAGTAATTTCAAAGAACGATCACGAATATGTAGTTAAAAAAGCTTAAGTTTTTGAATGTCAGGCCGTTTAAGTAATTATAAAAACCTTGAAAAGCGCCTGGCTGTTCAGAAAAAAATGAGCGACAAAGTCAGAATTAAAGGTTCTGGCTTTGAAAACCTCTCTTTCCTGCATGGAGTCTTACGTCGAGGTCTTAAGATCTTGAATATGGAAAAGCGTGGGCTCGAAAACGTCATCAATTTTAAATTGATTGAGCGCGAAGTTACCCTCAAAGGTCTCAATGAATTCTGGCATGGAAAGCGCATATTACATCTCAGTGATACTCATCTTGACGGAGTGCCTGGACTTCTCGAAAAACTTCAAGAAGAGATTCCTAAATTAAAATATGACCTCTGTGTCTTTACCGGAGATTTTCGTTTTGGTAAAGGAGCTTTTCATCCAGCACAGTTAGCTCCCACACTACAGCTTTTAGAATCAATCGAAGCTCCTCTCGGAGTTTTTGGTATCCTTGGTAATCACGATTTTTTAGACCAAGTTGAGCCTCTTGAGGAAAAAGGAATGAGAGTTTTACTTAATGAGTCAATTGATTTAGGTAATGACCTTTATCTGGCTGGAGTAGATGACCCCCATCTGTATATGTGTGAAGACCTAAAAGAGGCTATGAACGAAATTCCAAAAGAAGCAAAAAAAATTCTCTTAGTACATAGCCCGGAAAGCGTACAAGAAGCTTCGGATTTGAATGCAGATGTTTACCTTTGTGGTCATACTCATGGTGGCCAGATCGGTTTTCCTGTAATTGGAAAGCCATTTATCAATGCTAGGTGCTCGCGATCATTTGCTTCAGGAGAATTTGAGTATAATGGTATGCAAGGATATACCCATAATGGGACTGGAGCATCATCAGTGGCGGCAAGGTTCAATTGTCCGTCCGAAATAGTTATTCATACATTACGAGGAATGTAAATTGATTTCAAAAAAATTATGTTTGCCACTTTTTATAATTAGTACTTTCCTTTTTGTTTCTTGTTCTACTGATGACGATGAAGAGGATCCATACGCTAATAGGCACCCGGATTTCTTTCAGAGAGAAGATTTCTTTATGAAGAAAAACTTTAATTACTATGCAAACAATTTATTAGGTTACGAAGATATTGAGCGTAGTATCAAAGAAATGAAGGAACACAAGCCTGAAGTCGAGGTTTTAGAAAATGGAGCCAAGCTAAAAATCTCTTTTCCTAATCACCCTCATGAACCAAATCACTATTGGGCTTGGATAGAAGTCATCGATAAAAATGGAACCGAGTTCTATGAAGAGATTGATGAGCCGTCAGAAAAGGTTAAGAACTTCGTTTTTACAGTTGTTCCTGAAAAGGCTTTTCGCCATAGAGTAAGAATTCGAGCTTTCTGTCACGTACATGGAGAATTTGTGGATTACGTGGATGTCGATAATAAGGAAGAGAAATCAATTATTGATAGATAAAAAAAGGGAGCGCAAGGCTCCCTGAGAGATAAAGTTATTAGTTTATTGCAAATGGGTCGGCTATTGGAGCTGAGAAAGAATAATCTAGTCTTAGCCAGAAAACTAACTCGTCTTTAGTTGGGTTGTCACTATCATCTGTAGCGTCATAGTAAGCAAGCTTTGCTGTTGCAGTAAGGTTTTTAGCTAACTTTTTAGAAGCAACAAAATCAATTTCCTGACCATAAGAGTTACTGTAAGTGTGGCTCTCTGTTGTATCGAAGTAGTGGTAGATAATTCCGAAGTTCATTCCTAGAGCTTTAAACTTCAAAGAAGCATAGAAGTCCTGTAAACCATCTTTTAAACCACCACCGTTAGTTTTTAAGAACTGGTCTGCCCAACCATTGTATTTATGAGCAGTACTGAAAAGTGTGTCAAATGCTTGTTCATCAGCTTCATCAGAACCATCAATATAGCTGTAACCAATACCTGGCTCAAAACCACCAAAGTCGTATCCAACATAACCTTGGAAGAAATCTAGATTTCTATCCTCACTGTCTTGATAGTCTGTTTGGTGAGCATATGTCATATCATATTTTAAACTATCAAAAGCACCATTTAGGCGAAATCCATATGTAGCAGTATCTTTAGCAGATTTTTCATTGTCGCTTTCGCTGTCTACTAAGTATGCAAAAGCTGTTTGGCTATGACCTTTAAAACCAGTGTAGTTAACGTTTGCTAACCATATTCCATCATATTCAGCTTCTTCGAAAAGAATTGTAGCGATTTGATCGATGTACCCCAAGAAGATTTTTGTATCCTTAATAGACGTATTAGTCAAAGTAATTGCATCAAAAGCTTGAGCTGTATTTCTCCAGCCAATATTACCAATGAAACGAACATCATCTAGTAGGATTTCTTGACGACCGATTCTAACCTTAGTTTCAGGAATCATAGTGAAATCACCGTAAAGCTGCTGAATGCGAGTTCCGTCTGGGTCTGCAATTACGTCATATTCTCCATCTTTTTTACCGCCTTGTCCAGGTCTGGCATCATCATCATATCTGTCATCAAGTTTCCATAAATTGTGAACTTGTGCATAGAGGCTGAAGCCTTCATATTCAGCGGTACGGAATCCAACGTAAGAACTTAGAGTTAGACCTTTGGCTGGGTTGACATTGCCATTTTCTACATCTGAGTATTCGAATGCTAGTCTGAGCTTAACATCATATACTCCTTTAGTGAACATTTCGCCAACATCAGAAGCCTTTTCAGCTGCCATTATTGGTAATGTGCAGAAGCTCAGTAAGAGCACTACAAATATTTTCGTTTTCATTTCGACGCCTTTATTTTGTCGTTTTATTTTCACTTCTGCCATGATGTAAAAATAAAATATTTATGAAACTTTTTGCGTCTGCAAAGTTTCATTAAGGACTGCGAGTGCAGCCCATATAAAACTATAACTGTAGGTAAACGGTGCCGTTTTCTACTTTTACAGGAAAAGTCTTTAAATCGTCAACTTCACCTTCACTAATGTGAGCTCCAGTTTTAAGTGAAAAATTATGTTTGTGAAGAGGGCATGCTACTTTTGGCTCGCCACCAGCATCACCTACGAGTCCACGAGATAAAACCATTCTATTGTCATGAGGACAAAGGTTTTGTACTGCGTACCATTCATTTTTTTCTTTCACGTTAAAAACTGCGATTTGTTGACCTTCGACTTTTACACAACCTCCTAGGTTATCGCAAAAATCATCAACTTTTCCTACTGAAATCCAATCTGTACTCATAAAATAAATTCTTTCCTTAAACTTCTGCTAACACTCTTTCGTCTTCTCTTGCTGGTCTGATCTGCTTACGCTCTTCTACAAAAGCAACAGTTTCGTCTTCAGCATCGTCATTGACGAAGTGTTTGAATCTTTTCATCTTTTCTGGATCGTTGATCGCGTTTTTCCACTCACACTCGTAAGTGTTAACTAGGTGAGACATTTGCTCTTCTAGCTCTTCGCAAATTCCTAAAGAGTCATTGATAACGACATCTTTTAGGTGATCCAGTCCGCCTTCAAGTTGATCCATCCATGTGGAGGTTCTCATGAGCTTGTCAGCAGTTTTGATGTAATACATTAAAAAGCGGTCAATGTATTTTATGAGAGTTTCTTCATCAAGGTCGGAAGCTAATAAATCTGCATGTCTTGGCTTCATTCCGCCATTTCCGCAAACGTATAAGTTCCATCCATGTTCTGTGGCAATAATACCAAAGTCTTTACTTTGAGCTTCTGCACATTCTCTTGTACAGCCACTGACAGCTGATTTGAGTTTATGTGGAGATCTAATACCGCGGTAGCGCTGTTCAACTTTGATCGCTAGTCCAACACTGTCACCAACTCCAAATCTACACCATGTAGATCCAACGCAAGATTTAACAGTTCTTACAGACTTAGCATAAGCATGACCAGACTCAAAACCAGCATCAACTAACTCTTTCCATATTTGAGGAAGTTGGTGAAGCTTTGCTCCAAAGAAGTCAATTCTTTGTCCACCGGTAATCTTAGTATATAAATTGTATTTTTTACCAATTTGACCAAGTACAATTAGGTCGTCTGGAGTTATCTCACCAGCAAGAATACGTGGCACTACAGAGTAAGTTCCGTCCTGCTGCATATTGGCAAGGAAAGCATCATTTGTATCAAGAATGTGAGCTTCTTCAAGAATTGGTTTATTCCAAGTCGAAGCAAGAATAGATGCGACAGCAGGTTTACATGTTTCGCAACCTTCTCCTTTTCCATGTTTCTCTAAGAACTCATCGAATGTTGTGATGCCAGTTGCACGGATAATTTGATACATATCCTGACGACTCATTGCGAAGTGTTCGCAGACATCGTTATTGACTTCAACACCAGCTTCTTTCATCTTAGCTTTGAAGAGGTCAGTAACAAGAGGCATACATCCACCACAGCCAGTACCGGCCTTAGTGCATTTTTTAATGTCACTTACAGATCCACAGCCATTGTCGATGGCGCTACAAATGTCACCTTTAGTGACACTTTCGCATGAGCAAATTTGAGCTGTGTCCGGAAGGTCGCTTACCCCGGCACCGCCAGGTGCATCGCCATCAGAGGCAGGAGATATGAGCTGAATGGGTTCCGGTGGAAGCACCATTTCATTCTGATACAATTGTAATAGACTGCCATATGCATCTGCATCTCCAACTAGGATGCCGCCGAGGAGCGTCTTTCCGTCTTCAGAGATTATTAATTTCTTATAAACACCAGCATGTGGATCGTTTATAACAATATTTTTGTGTGGGGTTTCTCCCGGTTCAATGTTACCAAAGCTGGCAACATCTGTTCCAATCAACTTAAGTTTTGTTGACATGTCAGCTCCTTCGAAAGACGCTGGACGGCCTAATAATTGCTCGCTAACTGCATCGGCCATCTGGTAGCCCGGTGCGACTAACCCGTAAATCATACCTTCATGGAGAGCACATTCTCCTATAGCATAAATGTTGGGGTCACTTGTGCATAGCTGATTATTAACGAGGATGCCGCCCCGGGGTCCCAGAGTGAGACCGCAGGTTCTAGCCAAGTCATCTCTTGGTCTTATACCTGCAGAAACTATTATCATATCGACATCTAAGCTTGTTTCATCGGCAAATTCCATTCTTTCTACTTTGCCGTCGCCTGCGATGTCTGTTGTTGCTTTATTTAAATGTACTTTAATGTCGCGAGATTCGATGATGTCTTTAAGCATAAGACCACCTTCGTCATCAAGCTGTCTAGGCATTAGTCTTGGAGCGAACTCTACAACGTGAGTTTCAACACCAAGATCCTGAGCTGCTTTGGCCGCTTCTAATCCAAGTAGTCCACCGCCAATGACAGCGCATGACTTACTTTTCTTGCCATATTCAGTAATGGCCTCTAAATCTTCAATTGTTCTGTAAACAAAAACACCTTCTTTATCGATGCCTGGAACAGGAGGAACAAAAGCAGTTGAACCAGTAGCCATCACGACTACATCGTATTCTAGTTCGATGCCTTTTTCTGAGTATACAATTTGCTTTTCGCGATCGATGTTAACGGCTTTATCGCCGATGTGAATTTCAACACCTCTTTCTTTGTACCAATCGAGGTGAGCCATACTTAGATCTTCGGCTGTCTTTCCCGCAAAAAATTCTGATAGGTGAACTCTGTCGTAAGCAGGTCTTTTTTCTTCACAGAAAGTAACAATTTGGTATTGTCCTTCTGTATCTTTGTCGGAAAGGCGTTCACAGAACTTGTAACCTACCATTCCGTTTCCAATTACTATTACTCTTTGTTTCATAATTTTAGTGACCCCAAATCTGTCTAAAAATATTTACGATAATGTAAAAAAAATAATATTTAATTTCGATTATGTAAAAACAATTGTTTTGATATTCTAATTTGTCAAGCCAATTTTATTAAAACTTATAACTTAAATACATCTTTAATAAAACTGGCTTCGTTTGAGTTAGGCGCTAGCTTTAGCTTTTTCAGCCGCTGCTGCCAGAGTTTGTGCTTTAACTTCAGCTTCAGCTTCAGGAGAGAATTTGATTAGCAGTGATAGTAAGCCTGAAAGGATTACAATTCCGCCGATTATTAGGAAGCTTTGTGAAACGGCAGCGCTTTCTGCAGCTCCAGTAGCTCCACCTACATTGTTCTTGATAAGTAAGCCTGCAAGAACTGCACCTACGTTACCACCTGCACCAACTATACCGGCGACTGAACCAATACACTTTTTGTTGATGAATGGTACGACGGTGAAGGTGGCACCTTCAGCCATTTGAACACTTAAACTAAAAAGAATTAGTACTGCAAAAGCTAGTGGGAATAAGCTGATCTGAGAGAATGTTACTAGTACGATACCTTCGATACACATGATGATTGTTAGGAACTGAACACGACCTTTAAGACCGTTTTTGATACCAAACTTGTCACCGAAGACTCCACCAAGAGTTCTTGCGAAGATATTCATAAGAGCGAAACAAGCAACCATTGTCATTGCCGTGTTTCTCTCAATATTGAAAGCATTTTGAAGGTAGTCATCCATAACACCGTAAACTGTAAGTTCGATACCGAAACAACCTGCGTAGATTAGGAATAGGATCCAAACTCTGTAGTCTTTTGCTGCAGCCATGAATCCAGCTTCAGCTTTTTTAGGTTCAGGCATTTTACCAGCTGCGCGAAGATCTTTGAAGTTACCTTCAGGAGCGTCTTGAGTGAAGAAGAAGTAAACAAGAGCAGTGAGTGCACAGATAACGCCAGCGATAGCCATTGACCATCTCCAAGAAGAAGCAGCATCACAAATACCCATTGATACAATTAAACCGGAGATAGCCATCATACCAAGTCTATTGGCGCCACCACCAAGGTTACCCCAACCAGCAGAAGTTGCGTTTGCAGTACCAACACAGTTAGGTGCGAACATGATAGAAGTATGATATTGAGTGATTACGAAAGAAGCGCCGATGAATCCGATGAATAAACGGCAGATAAGAAATTGTGTGTAGTTTTGGACAAAAGCGATAGCGATAACAGGTATTGCGCCAAGAAGTAGAAGCCAGGTATAGCAAAGGCGAGGACCAAATTTGTCACAGAGTTTACCGAGAAGTAAGCGAGCGAAAACAGTACCAGATACTGCAACGATGATTGACATATATTTTTGTTGAGGTGTTAAGCCAAGATCTTTAACAACCTGAGGCATGAATGGTACGATTCCGAACCATGAGAAGAAACACATAAAGAAAGCAAATGCAGTGATCCAGAATGCTTTCATTTGAGGTGTACTAAAGTTAAGGAATGGGAAACCGGCTTTAAAAAGCTGTAATCTCGTTGCTTTTCCTTCGAAGTTCATTTTCATCTCTCCTTAATTACAATAATGTAAGAATATTAAACTAAATTACAAAATTTGATCTCATGGCAGTGAATTAAGCAGTATAAAAAGTTAATTCAAGTAATAAAAATCATTAAAGTATGAATAAAATAACAAAATTTATATATTTTTACCCTTATTTACAATAATGTAACAAAATATGGTAAATATAATATAAATGGTAATAATTTATATATTTTTTGAATTTAGATACTCTTATTAACATGTCTTGGTTTGTGTGGATGGTAATGAGTTAATTTTTCTATGTAAAATAAATAATATTAACTCTATCTGGGGTATTTGGAGGAGTTGAGTTAAAAACCAGTTAATAATAAAAGTATGCGCTTTTTAAAGAAGAATAAACAAATATATTCAAGGTTTACTTTTGATCAGAATACAATTTTGGAAAATATATGAAGTACCTATTTTTAGCTTTTGCTTTACTTCTGGCTTCTTGTCAGACCGGTAATATTAAGATGACAGACAAGTATGAAGATAAAGCTTTCGTTCATGTACCTTCACACGTAGAAGCTTTAGAGGTCAATGGCCGCCGAGTTCGCGGAACTCTATCCTTAGGTAGTAGAACAACAATTGAGATTCCAGTTGGTAGAACAGAGTTAGTATTTAGGTTTTATAAGATTTATGAGACACAGCATGGCGATGACCATGAAAAGATTTTCTCAGATAAGATGACAGCTGTATTTGTTGCGGACAAAAACAATCATTACCATGTAAATTGTCCAGATCCTGATGATTTCGAAGAAGTTAAGAAATCCCTACAGAAGATGAAAGGATATGTACTTCACAAAGAGAGTGGGACAAAAATTGAGTCAATCCAAGGCGTTATTGAAGAGCGCTACCATGGTATTCGTATTATGAAACCATATGAAGAGCTTAAATATTGGTGGAAGAAGTCAACTCAGAAAGAAAAAGATGACTTCCTAAAATGGATAAAAGATCAGTAGTACTTTTTAAGAGGCCCGATAATTTCGGGCCTTTTTAGTATTTAATAGGTAAAAGGATATTTCCTTTATAACCACCGAAGCCTGTATTGTTCTCATACTTATCTGGCACAGCCCCCAAAGCAGCATTTTTCGGCGAAACATTTTTAAACATTTTCGCTGAGCCATCAGTGAAGCAATAGTTCATATCTGCCGGCGGTACCTCATAGTTTAGGGTTTCATCACTACCCCAGTATCTGGCATCCCCGAGTTGATTTGACCAAGTTCCAGAATACGTACTGAAAGAGCTGTCGTTATCCGGGTGAGATAAGAGCTGTCTATTATTTCTAAAGAAGTAGGTATCGCCAACCAGGACATCAAATTCATTGTTATTGTAGACTAGAGTGTCTCCGCGATTGAACTTCATGTATTGAGATGTTGCAGAATATTTCCATCCACTGAAGATTACATAAGACTTAAACTGATAGCTAGCCGTTTTATCCCATTCTGTTTCATAGTTTGATAGTGGGCAGGCCATAAGGCTTCCATCGATATAATCTTCATAAGAGGGGATATTATCAAATTTGTTGACTTGTCGATAGTTAAAAACAAAACTGGCGCCTGGTTTAACATCGCGATGCGGCCATTTATTGTCATTGGTCATCGAGGCGGCTGTTAATCCTTTGCCAATTTGACTTGTATTAGAAAGACAAACAGCAAGTTGAGCATTGTAACGAGCTTTTTTCATCGATGGAAGAAGTAGAGAAACCAGAATTCCTATTATTGCTATAACAATTATAAGCTCCAATAGGGTGAAGTTAAATTTTTTCCTTTGCACAACAAACATAAATACAGAAATATCCTTTTTGTAAGCACTATCGTGAAAGTAGAATATCTATTTCACTGCATTTTGAAAAAAAGTGAAACTTTTATGGTTTGCTGTTTTTGAAGATGGATATTATCTCTTCTTGACTTAAAGCTTTTTTGATGATTGCGGCTTCATCGATAAGTCCATGAAATTTTCTTTGTGGTTGATGTTCGTTTCCTCCAATAACTACTTTTGCATCATTTAGGAAATTGCGATTAGTTGAGTCTGAAACTCCTTCTAATTGTCCATTCAAATAAAGTTTGATTTGGGTTTCGGTAAAAACAGCAGTGACGTGATACCAGGTATTTGTGTTTATTTTCGTTTTTCCTCGAACGGGGTTGTCGGTTTTCATAGGCCCATCACTTAGATCGAGGTATAAGGCATCTCCATCCAATTGTAGCCTCCATGAATCATCTCCTTTAGTAATAATAGGTGGGTGATCATTTCTTTTCTGAAGTTTAATCCATGCAAATAGACTTAGTTCTTTCCCTGGATTGAATAAGCTACTTTTTGGGAAAGTGACTTTTCCAGTAAAAGCATTTTTTTCAGGCCATCTACCATCTACTTTTTTTCCAGATGATTCATATCCAATGAATTCCTTTGATAAATTAGTTATAACCTCTTTGTGAAATGGCATATAGCAGGCGATTCCGGGCTTATCTCTAAATGTTTTTGACCAGTTGAGCCATCTTAGGTAAGTGAAGTTTTCTTCATCAGAAGTTGTTATTTTTTTAGAATTCCCTATAGCTTCAGAACCTTCTTTAAGTATTAGCTCTTTATTTAAATTTTTGACCAATACTTCACTTTCAGTTACTCGAACCAGAGTTGAGTTTTTAAATTTAGAGACAGAGAATTCCGTTCCCAATGCAGTCGAAATTAAATCTTCTGTACTACAGGTGAAGCTTCCATCTTTATGAGTAGAGGTAATAAAAGTTGCAGTGCCTTTTTCTAAAAAAAGTTCTTTATTTGGAATCAAACTTTTGAGAGTTAATCGACTTCCTCTCGAAAGAATTATTCGGCTCTTGTCGTTAAAAATCAATTCAGTTCTTTCAATTGCTTCTACTGTGTTTCCAGGATAGATTGATTGATCATTATGTAAAAGCTCTTGGCTAACATTGCTTATTAAGAATGCTTTAGGAGCCGAAACGACTTTGAGCTCTTCATGTGTAGAAAGGAATAAAAAGGTGATAGCGAGTAAAGCCGCAACCGCTGGCCAAATAAAATATTTCATCGGGCTTTTGTTGGTCTTAACTATTTTTAGAGAGTTGATGTTTTCGTTTAGAGTCAAAATAGCTTGTGTTTCAACTATATACTCAACCAGCATTTGACCGTTTGAGTCACTTTTTAAAATTTCGATAAGTTGTTTAGCCTCGCGCTCGTTTAACTCATCGTTCATATATTTATCAAAAAGCGTATTCATGTCAGTTGATCCATTTTGCGGTCTATGCATTTTCTCAACTGTTCACGAATCCTGTGAAGTAAGATCCTTATAGAGTTTCCCGAACGCTTAAACTTTTTTCCCAGTTCATCAGTACTTTTTCGATCATGGTAATAGGATTGAAAGATTGAACGTGATTTTGGATTGATTGTTGTTAGGCATTTTTCTAAGAACTTATTTCTTAAAGACTGGAGCTCTTTTAGTTCATCAGTCAGGTGTTTGTCGAAATGTCTATCAACTAAATGAACGAGCTCATCTCTTTGTGATGTTTGTTTCTGACGTTTCCTTCCAAGATCAATTGCTCTTCTTTTCGTTACCGTTTTAAGCCAGGGAAGAAGTATGTCGTCTTCAAGCTTTTCCCAGTTTTTATTAGCAGCGATAAACGCTTCTTGAACCGCATCTTTGCTTAAAGACCAATCTTTGATAAATGTATAAGCATATGATTCCAATAGTCCTTGGTACTGGAAAGCTGCTCGAATTATTTCGTCCTGGGATTTCATAAAGTTTTTTATTAGCTTTATCGGCTAAGCTCCAGGATTATTTCATGTTTTGTAAAAATTTCCCAAAATAAAAAAGGCCCGGGGATTCCCGAGCCTTAAAAAGTTATGCTTAAAAAAACTAGATCTGCATCGTCATCAAGAACTCTGCATTGGTCTTAGTTTTCTTAACACCAGCAATAAGAAGCTGCATTGCTTCGTGTGGAGGTGCACCGGTCATAGCACGACGAAGTTTCCACATGCGATCTTTCTCTTCTGGATGTAGTAGAAGTTCTTCTTTTCTTGTACCAGACTTCTCGATATTGATAGCAGGGAAGATACGCTTATCAACAAGCGCTCTATCAAGGTGAACTTCCATGTTACCTGTACCTTTGAATTCCTCGAAGATAACTTCGTCCATTTTTGAACCTGTATCAACTAGTGCCGTTGCAAGGATAGTTAAGCTGCCGCCTTCCTGAACATTACGAGCTGCACCGAAGAAACGTTTTGGTTTATGTAGAGCGTTGGCATCAACACCACCGGAAAGGATTTTACCAGAGTGAGGTTGAACTGCATTGTATGCTCTAGCCAAACGAGTGATAGAGTCGAGTAGGATAACAACGTCTTTACCGTGCTCAACCATACGCTTAGCTTTCTCGATAACCATTTCAGCTACTTGAGTATGGCGCTGCTGAGGTTCGTCAAATGTTGAACTGACAACTTCGCCTTTAACCATACGTTTCATGTCAGTTACCTCTTCCGGACGTTCGTCGATGAGTAGAACGATGAGGTGAACTTCTGGGTTATTGTCAGAAATAGAGTTTGCGATGTCCTGCATAAGAACAGTTTTACCCGTTCTTGGTGGAGCAACAATAACACCACGCTGACCAAGACCGATTGGCGTAACTAGGTCGAGAATTCTCATGGACATGTTGCCGCGTTTAGCGTTTTCCATAATTAAACGCTGACTTGGGAAGTCTGGAGTTAAGTTCTCGAATGGAATCTTTTGCTTCTTGATAGATGGATGCTCATCATTGATGGCATCAACTTTAAGCATTGCGAAAAATCTTTCTTTCTGTCTAGGAGGACGAATTTGACCGATAACAGTGTCACCGGTACGAAGTGAAAATCTTTTAATCTGAGAAGGGCTTAAGTAAATATCTTCTGGAGATGGCTGGTAGTTATACTCAGGAGAACGCAGGAAACCAAAACCATCTTGGAGGATTTCAAGAACACCGCCACCGTATAGTACGCCTTTCTCATTTGCCTTACCTTTAAGGATGGCAAAAACTAGATCTTGTTTGCCAACAGCACCAACACCTTCGATCTCAAGTTCAAGAGCGATTTCACTAAGCTCTTGCATAGACATCTGCTGAAGTTCCTGCATAGACATTCCCGGCTCATCAGGTTGAGGTGCTGGGATATCTTCTCTACGATGTCTTTTGTGATGGTTGTTTTTATGTTTGCCGTTGTGTTTTTTATGATGGCGGTTTTTATCGCCATTGTGGCGATTGTTTTTGTGATGATCCTTATTGTCGTCGCCTTTATTAGCGTTATCAGCACTTTCTTGCTTTGGAGCTTCTGCTTTAGGAGCTTTTTCGGCGCTCTCTTCTGGGGCAGCTTTGCCATCTAATTCGGCTTTGTCAAAAAGTTCAGGCTCTGCTGGTTTCACAGCTTTTGCTTCTTTAGCTGCTGCTTCAGCAGCTCTTGCAGCTTCCATTTCGGCTTTAGTGCGTCTGACTCTCTTCTTCGGAGCCTCTTTAGCTGCTGCTTCAGTGTTTTCTTCTGAATCTGCCATATTTTTATTTTTCCTTATTGCATAACTTTTTAACTATGTCCCGGCATTGCCGGCTTAAAAATTTTTCGGACCAGTTGTTGATAATGCCATAGTCCGCTTTCGAAAGTTTCTCATCCTGGTTCATCTGAGCTGCAAGTCGAGCATTGCATTCTTCTTTGCTCCAGCCTCTTGCGAGAAGTCGTTTCATTTGGATATCTTTAGAACACCAGGTTGAAATGACTGAGTCAAAGGCCGATTCCCACTTTACCTCGTATAGAAGAGGAACGGCTATCACCGTAAATTTCCCTGAGTAGCAGGATTGTATCTTTTCTTTGACTTTTGGATGCATCAGTTGATTTAGCCATTTTAAGTTTTCTTGATTATTGAAAACTAATTGAGCAATTGCTTTTCTATCGGGAAGGCCCTTGGCGAAAATCTCTTTGCCCCAATGTTCTTTTAGGCTGGAATGAACTTCTTTATCGTCTTCGTATATTTTATGTACAATCAGATCTGTGTCTTGAGTTTCAGCTCCTAGTTCTTTGAATATGTTTAAGGCTGTACTTTTACCTGAGCCGATTCCCCCAGTGAGGGCTGTCAGCATATACTATTTCTCCGCAGGAGATTAACAACTTTGAAAATATTTGAAACAAATTTCATTTGAAAATTGATTGAAACCTAAAAGGAATATTCAACGTGTAAAATTTTTTGATCTAGGGTCAAGTTTTTTTCAGAAGAAAAATTTTTGGAATTAGTAACCCATGAATGATCGATATATTCATAATAAAGCTCCGTTATTGATTAGTCAACAGAGCTTTATGGATTTTAAGGTAAAATTTTTATGAATTTTGTTCGAATTTAATGACTTTATACTTCTTGCCCTTCTTTAATAGAAGGTAATGACCCAACAATAAATCACTTGAATCAGGCTTATAGGCCTCTTCACTGATCTTATTATTGTTAATCGCAACAGCATTACTTTTGATCATCTGTCTAGCTTCACGCCCGGATTGAGTCAGTTTATTTTCAACAAGAAGAGAGATGAGTCCTTGGGTATCTTCTAAAGATTGGTAGGTGTTACCCTCTGTTGCAGCAACAAGAGCTTCAAAAGTTGGAGCATCAATAGCGTTTATATCACCTTTACCAAAGAGAACTTGAGAAGCATTGATCACTTTCTCAACTTCTTCCTCACCGTGAATCATTTTGGTCATCTCAAAAGCAAGTTTCTTCTGAGCAGTATTTGGGTACTGCTTAGTTTCTTCTTCGAGTGCATTAATTTCTTCTTCGTTCAAGAAAGTGAAGTATTTCAAAAACTTAATAACATCTGCATCTGGAGTTTTAAGCCAGTACTGGTAGAACTCGTATGGACAAGTTTTTTTACTGTCTAGCCAAATAGCGCCACTGGCTGTTTTACCAAATTTAGAACCATCAGATTTCGTAATTAGTGGAACAGTCAAGCAGTAGCCATGGCTATCTGTACAACGACGAATTAGGTCCATTCCAGCAGTCATGTTACCCCATTGATCGCTTCCACCAATCTGAAGAGTGCAGCCTTTCTCTCTATTGAGGTGTAGGAAGTCATAGCCTTGAAGAATCATGTAAGAGAATTCTGTGTAAGAAATTCCAGCTTCAGCACCCTGAAGGCGACTTTTAACAGAGTCTTTCTGCATCATTACATTTACAGAAAAGTTTTTGCCGATATCTCTGAGGTATTCAATAATGTTGATCTTAGAGATCCAGTCGAAGTTATTTACTAACTCGGCTGTACCGCTTTCGAAGTCAACAATATGCTTAAGCTGTTCT
>Ga0075480_10000284_pt1 | contig 28876 bp, 28 predicted proteins | sample DEB08_DNA_7_FD_81590 | JGI IMG/M metagenome (GOLD analysis project Ga0075480, IMG submission 81590) | Aqueous microbial communities from the Delaware River and Bay under freshwater to marine salinity gradient to study organic matter... | ecosystem: Environmental > Aquatic > Marine > Coastal ... | reverse complement strand
TGATATGTTAATTTCAACAATGATAATGATGTATATACCACGATTATATTCTTATTTTATTAGACATGCAACTGATGCGTTGGATTATGTAAGCTTATTGCGGTATAATAAATTAACTATGGAAGGCCTACGGACTATTTCACTAGGAGGATGGACAACTAGAACACAAAATATTTTCAGTCTTCGTTTTAGATCTTTATGGCATCATATACAAAATGTTCAATCTAATACTCCATCCATTACATCAATAAAAGAATATCCCGCGAGTGAAAATTCCCGTGATGAATATGACGAAGAACAAGACAGTAATTATTTTAAAACATCAAATGATTTTTTTATTGTAGATCAGACTGCATGTTTTAAATTGGAAAATGATATATGGTGTAAGGTAAGTAAATTTAGTGATGAAATAGAAAAAACTAATCGTGGTGATACTAAAACAACTAAGATGGAAACGATTCGTATATGTTTATTTTCAAAAAATAAAAAGGTGGATGATTTAAAAAATTTTATTGATTCTATCACAGAAAAATATATGGATGATCTTTATTTATCTAGACATAATAAACTTTTTATTTATTCTCTACAGGGCTATAAGAATAAAAATGAAGGAGAAATAGTAGAACCAATTTGGGAAGAGTGTCGTTTTAATTCAAGTAGGACATTTGAGACAATTTTCTTTGAAGAGAAAGAAATGCTTTTAAATAAAATAGATTTTTTTGAGAATAATAAAGATTGGTATGATAGAGAAGGTCATCCTCATACTCTTGGTATAGGTTTACATGGACCTCCTGGAACAGGCAAAACTTCGATTATAAAATGTATAGCTAATCATTTAAAAAGACACCTAATAGTTATTCCTTTAAGCAAAATTAAAACACAAACACAATTTAATAAATGCTTTTTTGATCACGAATATTCACACAAAAATGCCAAAGAAAAAATAGGATTTGAAAAAAAAATAATTGTTTTTGAAGATTTAGATTGTATGAGTGATCTTGTGATTGAAAGAACTAACGTGAATCAGTCAAAAAAAAAGGATAATGGGGAAGAATCGAAGGCAGTAACAAAAGAAGAATTATTGGATACAATTAAACAAGGCATGAATCCTGATAATTGTAAAAGTGATTTTGTTTCTTTGTTAGAGAAAAAGGAAGAAGGAGATCAATTGACTCTTTCCTTTATTTTAAACGTAATTGATGGTATTCGTGAAACACCAGGAAGAATTATGATTATAACAAGTAATCATTATGATAAATTAGACCCCGCTTTGATTAGACCAGGAAGAATTGATTTATCGTTGGAGATGAAAAATGCGTCCGTTTCTATTATAGAAGAAATAGTTCATCATTATTATGGAAAAAAAATTCCAATTGCAATTAGGAAAAAAATGCGTGATGATGTGGTTTCACCTGCGACCTTGATTAATTTAAGATTTAAAGCAACATCGGCTGAAGACTATTTAAATACATTAATCCGTGATTATTTTTAATTACGAGGATAATAACCTTTTTTGGCTGGAGCAGCAGCTCCAATTCTGCGTGCTTTCACAAGGGCGCTAAATACATCATTTCGATCTATGCCTGAAAAAGCTAATTTTCCACCCTTAACATTTTCACTACTTTTTCCAATTGCATTATACCTCATAGTCATAGTTCTCAACGAAGAATCTTGAATATAAACTGGCTTATTACCAATTTTTGTATTTTTTGCAGTTCTTGAATAGAGATTACGATTCACCGAAAACATATTATCAACAGAACTAGGATAAAAGTGGCCAGGCATAGCACCTTTTCCTTTAAGAATACCGTTATTTTGATAACATCCATTTTTGAATGGAAAAACAGTCGACGTTTGGATAAGTTGTTGTTCAGGTAACATTTAATATGTATAGATATAATTTATTAATAAATTAATAGATTAATAAATTAAATACTTAATAGACGTGTGCATGTCTCCATGCAACCTGTGCTCCATTATTAGCACCACCACTACTGTAATCACCTTGACTTGTTCCTAAACCAGCATATCCACGATTTACAGCTTGAAGGCGCTTAAATCTGGTAAAATCTGATGAATCATAGACATATTCTACGTTACATGTAGATGGAGGTATTCCTGATCCATCACAATCAGCTTTTGACTGCCCGCCATCTCTGTTTGTGCTATAAATAAGACGGGTATGGTTAGAATTTGTAATCATATTTGGACCTCCGCATGTATAGTTAACACGAGATAATATATCTCCAGCGTTGTTAATTACTCTAAATGTTCCCATTCTTGGTTTTATTCCTTGAGCATAGGAATTGGTATTCCATGCTTCACGTAATCGGAATCGATCGCGACTATGAACGCTAAAGTCAATTGCTGGATAGGGACGTTCTACTGAAGAACCTGGAACATTTGGATAAGTTCCACCTGGAACCGTTTTAGAAAAAAACATAGATCGACATGAAGAATTTCCACAAGCCATTACTTATATATATACTTATTATAATATATTTTTTTTACTCTGTAACAATTCTAGGCGCAATATTCATCGTCATAAGTTCTTGGAACAAGAGTTTACAAGAATAAGGTATATGCACTTCTGCGAAATTCGTAGTGTTTTCACACATCTTACAGTGATAAATGTTATGTTTTTTATTATAGGCTGCGATCGACCCACAATCCTTACAAACATGCGCCTTAAATGAATCAGATACATCGTAAACCCGTTCTTTCGTAAATCTAGAAGCTCCGTGTGAAATCATACAATCACGCTCCATTTCTCCAAAGCGCAATCCACCATCTCGTGAACGGCCTTCAGCCGGCTGACGGGTAAGATTTACCATAGGACCAATTGACCGACTATGTTGTTTATCAGCAACCATATGTTTCAAACGCTGATAAAAGCAAGGGCCAATAAAGATAGAAGTTTCCATTTGCTCTCCAGTAAGACCATTATACAATAATTCATTTCCATTACATTCATAATTAACCTCCAAAAGGCGTTTTCTAATATCTTTTATATTAAATTCCTCAAAGCTGGTTCCATCACCAAACAATCCCAATTCCAAAAGTGCTTTTCCCAATAGGGTTTCCTTAAGTTGAGCGATTGTCATACGGCTTGGAATGGCATGAGGATTAATAATAATATCGGGTTTTACTCCATTTTGTGTATAAGGCATGTCCTCTTCAGGAATAATATTTCCAATTGTTCCCTTCTGTCCATGTCTTGAAGAGAATTTATCTCCAATAAATGGTGTTCTGAGTGATCTAAGCTTAACTTTACACAAATTATATCCATCTCCATTTCGATTAAGGTAATTTTTATCTACGTAAACATCTTCGTTGGTGCGATGAATGATACTAAAATCCTCATACTTAATAGTCTTCATATGATCATTTCTATTTTCTTTAATTGGCACAATTTTAGCCATAATTATATCTTTATCACTTACCAACATGTTTTCTGGGATGACACCATCGGTATTAATTTTATCATAATTCCCAAACTTCATTCCCTTAGTTTTGGATGGATCTGGACGACAGCGAATTTCTGCATCTCCATAAAGCTTTTTGTCTTCATCTTTTTCTGTTTTAAAAAGTGTTGCTTGAAATAGACCCCTATCTACTGATCCTTTATTAAAGAGAATACTATCTTCCTGATTATATCCAGTATGACTCATGATAGCGACAATCACAGGGCATCCACTTGGAATCTTATGAAGATGAATAAAGTTCATAACTCGTGTATCCACCAAAGGTCTCATAGGGTAGGACAAAACATATGCCGTTTTATCCATTCGCATATTATGATTTGTAGTATAAATTCCCATAGCTTGTTTTCCCATAGCACACTGATACGTATTTCTGGGAGACTGATTATGTTCTGGAAAGGGAATACAAGAGGCTAAAATTCCAAAGATTGTGCTTGGGTGAATTTCACAGTGAGAATATCTATTATTATCGATTTTATTATATTTCATCGCAATAAGAGAACCATTTTGTTCAGATGGATCGATATATTCAATTAACCCTCTTCCAAATTTAATATCAGTCAATAAATCGTCCCACTTAAATTTTCTTGATGAGATCTTTTCCATTATTTCAGGTTGAAATAGCAGATTTGAATTTTCTACCCGATAAACTGGACGTGTAAGTCTACCTCCCGATGTGCATACATGAATTTCCATAGAAGGAAAATTAAACGTAATAGAAGTGAATATATTAATTATTCCTTGTTCCTTTTTCTTTTTTAGATCTTTATATAGTTTCATAGGTTCTTCAGTAATACCACACCAATTACCATTCACAATTACCTTGACTTTATTGTATAAATCTTCCGCGCACAGTTTATCTGAGATAGGTGTAAAATTACCTTCCAAATAAGAGTAAATAGCCTCACTTGAAGAAGGAAGAGTAATGTTCGTAAGATAACTCAAATTCTTGACAACACCTACCGAATGCCCCTCTGGGGTTTCAGCTGGGCATACAAAACCCCATGTGCTATTGTGCAACTTTCTAGGCGGAATAAGCTTCCCACTCTTATCAATAGGTGTGTTTATGCGCCGCAAATGACTAAGAGTTGAGATATATGTAAGACGGTTAAGAACTTGAGCAACACCTACTTTATTACTTTTTGTATTGGCAATTCCAAAATCTCCTGTAGCAAGAGCTCTTTTAAAACCGTTTTCAATCGTAGAAGCTTTTATTATTTTATAAATATTAGTCAAATTAACGATACTTTCATAATCCATATTAGTCTTCCAAGAGCCATTAATTACTTCACGGCGAATATGTTTTTGCATGTCTTTTACCATTTTATTGAAATTATTACGAAACAAGTTATTCAAAAGAATACCGCACGTATCTAGACGTTTATTCTCATACGAATCTCTATCAGATTCTTGCAAAATACCAATTGATGTTTTAATCAATTTTAGGCACATCAAACCAAGCATATACAATTTTTCTCTTTCGGTTCTACAATGAGGAAACAGATCGGTAGTAATGATTTCTTGAGTGTAAGCAATTTTTTTATCTTGAGTTGCTGTTGTATTTTTGTAAGCAGTAAATTGGACATGAGACATAATATAGTCAAATGCTTCTTGTTGGGTCAAAATTGAATTACTATCGACAATCGAGGCTTTCAATAGCCTCAAAAACTTTCCATCATTATCATGTATGTCAAGAAGAATATATTCGCAAATCTCCTTATCACGGGTAATACCCAAAGCTTTAAATAAAGTAAAGAGTGGAATAGGCTGTTTAATTTTTGGAAGATCAATATAAATTCCATTTCCGTTCTCCGTAGTTTTTGAGGAAATCATCATATTAATGACCTTAGGTGAAATTTGCTTAAAGTCTGGCACCGATCGAATTTCGGCAATCCATGACCACTTTGTGTTTTTCTTGGTATTAAAACAATAAATTTGATTTTCTGCTGCTCTTTCTTGTGCAATTACTGTTTTCTCGGATCCATTAATAATGAAATATCCACCTGTATCATAGGGACATTCATCATGAACAACGGGTTCCGACGAACTATGCTTGAGTGAACAAAGGGAAGAATTCAACATAATAGGAATTTTACCAATATTAATATTTGGAATAGTTTTTGTAATAGTTTGGCTTTTTTCACCAGCTGAAATTTCATAGGTAATATTAACATCAACTGTCATCTGCGAACTATAGGTAAAATTCCGCAAACGAGCCTCATTTGGATACATAATTTTTGATGAACCATTATTTTCAAAGATTTGAGGACGCAAAATCTTAAAATTTGTAAAATAAATTGTAGTATCCACTTTCGTATTTTCAGCATCGTCTAATTCAGTTGATACATTTACTGGATTAAACATTTGAATTGTTCTTTGTATGTCATAACTTATAAAATGATTGTAAGACTCCAATTGATGGCGAACAAGTCGCTCCAAATGACACTGTTTAAAATAAGTTTCTATTATATCCCAAGATAAACTAGAAATTTGGCTTTTAATGTCACGCAGATCGTGCTCTCCTTTGAAGTCCATGGTTAATATTATTCTAAGCTTTTTTCTCTATATTCTATTTCAATTATTGTGTTAAAGATATAATATTTAACTATAGGTAGATAACATCTATGGATCGGTTAGTTAAGGCCTTGGATAAAGATCAATCAAAAAATCGGTCAATTAATAAGTTAATTCAAGTAACTAAAGTTAAAGAAATTTCAGATGATTTATATAATGATTTCTTTCCACCTCATTATGAACAACGATTTAGGCCTTATGACGATTTAGATAAATGTAATGAGGGATTCTTGCGTAAAAAAAAGAGACCAACTGTGAAAGCAAGAAAAAAAAGAATAAAAATTGAGGCAGACATTCAATCTTTGGATGATATGTTAAAATTAATTCATGATTACCCTCTTCATGAGGACTTAAAATATGACATAAATATTGAGGGTCTTCATAAAATTAAGCCGTATTTAGAAAAATTAAATGATTTTATTGGTTTAGATGAACTAAAAGAAAATTTACTTGATCAATTAATTTATTTTATTCATGAAAAAGACGATGATTATTTACATACTGTTCTATATGGTCCACCTGGAACAGGAAAAACAGAGATTGCAAAATTATTGGGGCAAATTTATACAAAATTAGGTATTTTAAACAAAGGAACATTTATTAAGGTTACACGTAGTGATTTTGTGGCAGGGTATTTAGGACAAACAGCTATTAAGACAAGAAAATTAATTGAAGAAAATTTAGGAGGTGTTATTTTTATTGATGAAGCATATGCTTTAGGAAATGAGGAAAAAAGAGATAGTTTTTCAAAAGAAGCTTTAGATACGCTTTGTGAATTACTTAGTGATCATAAGAAGGAATTAATGGTTATTATTGCAGGTTATAGAGATGAACTGAAGAAATGTTTTTTTAGTTATAACCCTGGTCTTGAATCAAGATTTGCATGGCAATTTGAAATAAAGGAATATTCACCTACTGAATTAGCTAAAATTTTTGAAAAAAAAATTAAAGATGCTCGATGGATCTTAGAGGAAGAATTAGATTGTGTCGAATGGTTTGAAGGAAAGATGGACCATTTTAAAAATTATGGGAGAGATGTAGAAAATTTCTTTTCAAAATGCAAGATATGTCATTTTAGGCGTATATTTGGAAAAAGAGAGAATAAACATATCTTATCAAAGAAAGATTTAGAAAATGGCTTCGAGAAATTTAGTAAACATAATAATAATAATAATGCGGCAAATGAGAAAGAAAAGCAACCTAATTTTATGTATACATAAGTAATCAAAATGGCCGATCCTAACGTTAAAAAAACAATCTCTATTAATCCCGAACTTTTTAAGGTATCAAATGATAAAGGTAGAAAAAAAGAAAAGAAACAAAAGAAACCAAGACCAACACAAAGAGCGAATCCTTTAAAAAAACAATTAATGAATAAAATAAAAAATCATGCGTCAAAACATAATAAGACCATTAAAAATAATGATGATACATTTAGTGACCATATGGAATATTTATTAGCATTATCAAAAAAAAAAAATTAAAAATTCATTCTGAATTACCAAACGAGTTAGCAAAACCAAATAAACCTTCTTCAATTCAAAGTGGGGAAGGAACAAAATTAACAATTAAACCTTCCTCTTCCACTTCTAATCATGAAAAGGTTGAATTTGCTGCAAATAATCAATTACATGTTCCACCCTACAAACCTATTCCACAAGAGGTTGATGTTTCAACACCAGAAGTTTATGTTCCAACTCTTCCAGAGGTTCCGGTTGAACCGAGTGTTCCTGTAGAACCGATAGTTCCTGTAGAACCGATAGTTCCTGTAGAACCGAGTATTCCTGTAGAAATTCCAAATCCGATAGTGTCTGAACCAATTCATTCAACTCCTGTCCCTATGGCACCTAATATTAAAACAGAACCTCCCTATGGTATATTGAAACGAGGTAATAAACCTACATTTAGACAGTGGCATAAAAAGACACAAAAAAACAGACCTAATTTTGTGTCTAAACCTAAAGAATTAATTCAGCAAGTTAAAAAAAAATATTCACTTGGAAAAAATAAAAATAAAGTAAGTGTATTTTTAAAAAATAAAAAAACACGCAAAAAGATTCAAGAAGAAATGAGTTCTTTGAAAAAAATACCCATAGAAGAAGTAAAAGAATATTTAAGAAAACACAACATGATTAAAGCTGGAAGTAATGCTCCCCATGATGTATTGCGACAACTTTATCAAACCAGTCATTTGGCTGGTGAAATAAATAATAAAAGTGATGAAACTCTTATACATAATTATTTAGCTGATGAGGAAAAAGAAAAAGATTTTTAATGTTTAGTTTTTTTTTTCATTTTTCGTGTTTTCTTTTTATTTTTTTTCATTTTTTTTGTTTTTTTCCCACCTTTTCCTAAATATGTTCTTTCTATAGCTTTTTGAGCTTTTGTTAAAAAAGCTTTAGGGTCTCTCGCCACCTTTTGTAAAGATTCTTGAATACCGATTGGTGTTTTATCGACTTTATTTTCTCTAATTAACCGCATTGCTTCTTGATCACTATCACCTTGAATTAATGCATCATTCGCAGTTCTTCTTCCTATATCACTTCTTCCTAGTTTTTCACGAAGATATTTAGCGTGTAATTCTGGATCACTATGTAGAGTTGATTCATATGTATATTGAGCCATAGGTGTTTTTTGATAGTTTCCTTCATTCAATATCCGTCTTATATGGTTAAATTCTTCTCCTCTTACTCCCTCTCTTCGTGCATGCCTGATAGCATCTTGAACATCTCTTCTACTTATATCTCTTCCTGTTTTTACCGAGAAGTATTCGGCAGGGTTCAAAGTGCTTGAATAATTATCCCGATAATCTTGTAAATCACTTTTATACCTACCCTCTATTGGATCAAACCACTCACCACCTGGATTATTTATGTCAGGTTGTTCCGGAATTCCTAAAGCTCTTCTTGTAAAAGCTGAGTCTCTTGTTGTCCTAGGTCGAACTACTCTAATTGGAGCAGGTTGAACTACTGGGGCACCTTGTTGCTGTTGTTGTGGTGGTTGAACTACAGGGGCACCTTGTTGCTGTTGTTGTGGTCTAATTGGAGCAGGTTGAACTATTTGGGGACGTTGTATTCTTGGTTGGGGTGGTGGTGGTAGTTGTGGTGGGGCTGGTTGAACTACTTGGGGACGTCGACGTCGTCGTCGGTCTGCTACTGGATCAGGTGGAACTACTTGGGCACGTTGTTGCTGTTGCTGTTGTTGTTGTAAAAGACGACGTAATGTGCCATTTCCATCTCTTCCTATTCCTCTAGTTTGTGTAACTTGATGTGAATCACGCGCTCTACCAAGTCGACCCCTTCTTCTAGTTTCTGACACTTGATGTGAATCACGCGCTCGACCAAGCCCTCTTACTAAATTTACCGTCCCTTGACCAATAAAACTTCCTGTGACTGGTTGAGGCGCTTGTTGTCTCCTAGCGGGTTGAAGACCGCCAGCCGGCCTTGTTGACCCAAGTCCAACAAAACTTCCTGTCATTTGGTGTGCCCTAGGTAATGGTGCAGCTACTTGGGCTCTACCTATTGCTATTTGACGTTGTCTTTGTGGATTAGATGCATCTCTAATTTGACGTAATTCTGTTTGAACCATTTGAGGTGTTAATGAATAACTAAGGAGAGGATTAAAATATAAATTTTGTAAGATATATATAATTCTTTCTCTAACTGTTGAATTACTTGGTAATGAAGGTAAAGATACTTCAAGGTAACAACTAAATAAACCAAAAATATCAATTGTTTTTCGTAATGCATCTCTAGCTCTTTCCCAGTTAAAACTTCTACGGCTTGTTTCATAAAATTCAGTAATAAACATAGCAAAATTAACACATAATGCTTTATAAAATGATTCATTTAATCCATTATCTCTTGCTCTTCTACGCAATGATGATGCTGAAAATATCGAATCTAACTGAGCATTATTTAGAGTCCGCATTTGAACTAATGCCCATGATTCATTCATTCTTTGTTCATTAAAACCATTTCTAATTAATTCAGCTTGGACACTGCGTTCATGAAATGTTTCTCTAATGAAATTACCACGTGCATTCAAATAATTATCTATAACCCACCGTAAAACTGTTTCCTCCAAGACATTATTATTAGACAAATCTCGAGTTGAAAATTCTCTGTTTATTGCATTAATTACTGGTTGATTCATTATACAAAAACCTATTGGTAAATTAAATGAATAATTCGTCTGATAATTAAAAAGTTGATTAAATCTTACTGCCGTTACACATGGTAAATTTGCTAATCCCCAATCTATAAGTTTAGGTTGAATTGGATTAAGAGATTGTTGTTGCATTATATTATCGGCTTTTATATCGCAGTGGAAGACTCCATTATAATTCATTCTTAATATGCCTTGAAGTAATAATTGCTCTAAACCCACACTTAATCGACCTACTAAACTTTCAAAATCAGGTGCAGGTAATGCCAATTGAGAATTATTAAAGTATTTTAATAGGGACAGTCCTTCATGAGGTAAATTTAATACCCTCAAAAGAGTAAAATTACGAGTTTCTATAATATCTGCTAACTGAGATTTACAAATATCTCTCAAATTAACCAAATCCTCTCTTGTAAAATTAGTAGGTTGCCCAGCTTCTTCAAATTGGATTGAAAAATATGTGTTTACTTCACTTCCAAATATACGAGTTAAATTATCTCTAACTCTTCTTAATTTAGTTACTTCTTCATTATATTCGCTTACTGTCATAACTTTACTTACATAACCTCTTTGCTCTCGTCTAAAACTTTGCGTTTGAATCGACGGATAAAATACACATCCCCAACCTCCACCACCAATTGGTCTTCCACCTTTCATATTATTTTTTTCTAGAATCATTAACTTTATAATAAATATATATAATTTATTCAGAATTTACCATCTCCTTAACTAACTGTTTAAATGAGATAGTTGGTTCCCATCCTAATTTATTTTTAGCCTTACTCGCATCTCCTAACAATTCTTCAACTTCTGTGGGTCTATAATATTTTTCAGAAATAAAAACATATTCTTTTCCACTATTTTTATCATATCCTACCTCGTTTATTCCTTCACCTTTCCATCCTAATACAATCCCTCTCTCTCTAAATGAACATTCTACAAATTCGCGGACACTATGATATTCATTTGTAGCCAAAATATAATCATCTGCTTCTTCTTGTTGCAACATCAACCACATACCATATACATAGTCCTTAGCATGACCCCAATCCCGTTTTGCTTCGATATTTCCTAACACTAGTTTATCTCTTTCCCCTGATAATATCATTTTAAGACCTCGTGTAATTTTACGAGTAACAAAATTATGACCTCTGCGGGGACTTTCATGATTAAATAAAATTCCATTAGTTATAAATAAATTATAGGCTTCTCTATAATTTTTACATATCCAATAAGCATACAGTTTTGCTACGCCGTATGGTGATCGTGGGTAAAAAGGAGTTGTCTCTTTTTGAGGGACCTCTTGGACTAAACCATATAATTCCGATGTAGATGCTTGATAAAATTTACATTTATCTTTTAATCTAAAATTTCTAATACTTTCTAAAATTCGTAATACTCCTAACCCATCCACATTTGCTGTATATTCTGGTAGTTCGAATGAAATTTTCACATGACTCATAGCAGCCAAATTATAAATTTCAATCACTTCAATTTCATTAAATTTTTTATCAATCTCATTTAATATATTTGAAAAATAAATGGAGTCGGTTAAATCTCCATACCGTAAGTATAAATCTTCATGATGGAAAAGATGTTCAATTCTAAGAGTATTGATATTAGATGATCTTCTCATAATTCCAAAAACCTTGTAATTTTTTTCTAATAATAATTCAGCTAAATAGGACCCATCTTGTCCAGTAATTCCAGTTACAATCGCTACTTTAGTTAACATCTATTTTAAATTTAATTAATTCTGTATTAATAGTTTTAGAATTAATTAAATATTTTAACTAATTTTTTTTTGCAAAGCTCGGTATAATATATAAAATCCTAATAGAGAAAGAAGAAGAACATAGAGATTTAATACAGGGTCATTTTTTTTTAAATAGTTCATGTTTGAAAATGCTTCTTTACATTTTTCTTTTGTCACAGGATTAACATAATTATTTAATGAAAAAATACATGGATCCATCGATTTAATATCACTTACGGTTACAAATTCTGTTTGCCGAGAAGCATTTTTATTAATTGAACTAGGGGTAGTTTCCATAGTCAATTCTTGACAAGCAGGTGTTGACCCCTCTAAAAACCCTTTAAACATATCAAATGGATTTAAATCTTCCATATCTTGTAAGACAGCTGGAATCAAACCTTTAAAAGAAGGAAAATCCATTCCTAATCCTGAAGAAATAAATGGAATTTGTCCAGTAGGAATATTATTAATATATAAATTACGAGTTTCTAAATTTCCAGTTTTAATGTCTTTGCATTTTGCACCTGTTTTTAAAAAAAACTGATTACCTAATGGCTGTCCAGTTGTTGATCCTGGACCTGTACCAGAAACTAATAATTCAACATAGTTAATTAAACCTGCCGCATCTTTTACAAGAGCACCCAAACTACCTTCACTACTCATACCCATTTGACCTGGTGTAGAAACTTTTTGATAATATTTATATGAGGGGCCTAGAAGATTCTCTTCAACTTGTCCTACATCATTTTCTATTTCTGTAAAAAAGTTAGACATAAGTATACATTATATATATATTTTATTGAGCATGTATGACGCTATTCTTATATTAGGAGGATCATATATTGATCAACATACCTTGCCAGAATGGGTGCACAATAGATTAAACGCTGGTATTCAACGCATAAAGAATACAAAATATTTAATTACATTAAGTCGGGGAACTCCTCATAAATTACCGGCACTAGATAAAAAAGGGTTTCCAGTTGATGAATGCACAATTATGGCTAATTATTTAATTAAAAAAGGAGTTCCTAAATCTCAAATCTTGAAAGAATCATGGAGTTTTGATACGATTGGAAATGCTTATGCTGCTCTTTTACACCACGCAATACCAAAAAATTTACGTAATTTGCTTATAATTACAAGTGATTTTCATATGCCAAGAACTAAGTCTATATTTAAAAAGGTTTTCTCTCTCTACCCATTAGATATATTTAAGCTTGAGTTTTTAGAAACTGAATCAAAAATTTCTATTTCTGAAAAGGAAAAACAATCTTTAAAAAACTGGGAAGAGAGAAGCAAAAATATACACACATTATGTGATATGCATGATTTTATACATCAAGAACATAATGCCTATAATGTAGAAGAAAAGGAATATATTTTTAAAAGTGATGATGATAAGAAAATGTATTGTATTTAATTTAATGGCGCAGTTGGGTCAGGGCGACTAGGTGTTACGTGAGTGGTTGTAGATGTAATTGGATTTACATAATTACCAGCGTTTTGACTAATTGAACTAAGTTTTTTAATAGAAGGTGGAGTTCCTGATGCAGCAGAAACTCCTGTTGAACTTGTTATATGTTGAGTAGCTAATTGACTCATTTGTTTAATAGCATCAGTATTTTTAGAAACTTTATCTTCTAAAGAATCAAATTCTGACCTTTGAATTGCCAACTGATTTAAGCGACTTTTTAAAAATTCTATATTTGCAGCATTTTTTTCAGCTAATATCATAGGATTATTATCGGGATAAGGTTGATATTTAGGTTGAGTTAAAGACTCAATAATTTTTTCAGGTTTAGAATGATTTAAAAATAAAAGTAAAAAAAGCAAAATAATACTAAATAAAATAGCGAAATACATAATTATATTATTATGAGGTTTTATTTTCTAAACAAAATATAATTATGATGAATTTTACAACAAGTGATATAGTAAATAAAAGAACTGGATCTAATTGGAAATATATTCCAAATCAAGATGTTATCATTAAAAAGGAAACTATCCCCAGTAATATGCAACCGGCGGCTAATGGAGAACCAAATATTGCCTATCCAGGGAATGAATTTAGTGCAAGACCACTTAAACAGTGGCGTAAACAAAGAGTTCCAGTTTATGAAAATCATGGTTTTTCCAATTCAAAGACTTTAGAGGGAACTTTTGAGATCCCCGGAGGCACTACTGTTGTTCCCTCAACTATTACATGTAATCCTTGTGATAATCAGATAGTTGTTCCTGAAGTAAATATAACTTATCGTCCTAAAGATGATATTAACAATCAAATAGGGCACTTTGCTCCTCAAACTTTTGCTGATTATTCAGATTTTATTAATCAGTGTCCCCCAAATCAATTTAAATTAGAGAAATGTGTTTCTGTTTGTGATCCTGAAAAAAAAGCTAGACAACGAGTTCGCTATCCAAGCACTATAAATAAAAATTCGAGTAAACCTAAATATTATCAGTCAAATAGGGAATATATGCGTGCTAGATGTAGAACTTATGACCAAAATAGTTTCCAATTTGGTGGAGATAAAAAAATAACCAAATGTGAAAATCTTGTCCAACCAGGTGCTTTTAGACCAAACTGTCAGGGTTGTTCAAACTGTGAAGATAAGGGTATTTGTGAACAAAAAATTTCTTATTACAAACCTAATAATTGTAAATTTGCAGTTCAAGGGGGCGTTTCATCTAGTTTACGAATGGCACGATTAAAATATGATACAGTTAATACCTTTGCAAATGGATTTGTAAATAATCCAAATTTTGGTCCAGCAGTAGCCAACGCCTATGCATATAGCGGAAGACCAGAAGCACCTTTCACAATTAAAAATAAAATGTTTAATTGCTCTCAAAATGCAAACTTATTTCATATAAATGGAAATAAAAACATTAATTGTTAATAATCTTCTTTAAGATTTGATTTTTTAAATGCATCAGTTAAGAAAAGTCTTCCCTCATGGAATAATGATAAAGATATTATAGCTTTCACTATTCCAATTCCTTGTCCTCGAAACATACCTGATAAACCAAATTTTACAACATCATTTGAAATTTCTTTAATTGCTTGAGAAACAGGTATGGATTTTCCTTGAATTGAATTCGTTTGCATTATAACTTCTAATCTTGATAAAGGATTGGTAACGACAACATAAATTGGACTTACTATAGCAGATGAAATTAAATTAGATGTGCTTCTTCCAATTGTTGATTCAGATTCTAGTTTTTTTTGAATATTTTTTTGCAATTTAGGTTGTCCAACCAGTCCAAGTAATGCACTTGCTAAAGAGTGTCCCATTAAAGGAACAGTTCCTCTAAAAAGTGGTGTATAATTCTTTGAAGCACTTTCTTTTAAAATAATACCTACTGGTTTTTGATTGCCTGTTTCTTTTAAGGAAACCCGTTGTTGTTTTTCTATCATACGAACAGGGTTAATGAATGGAGCAGATAATATAGAAGCTGAAGTTGCAGCAGCAAAACCGGGATTGCCGTTGCCACCTGAAAAATAATCATAGCCTAGTAAAAATCCGAATTTAGGTATTCTTTTAAGAAGCACTCCTATAAGTCGTGGAGTTAAACCTGAAAGAGAAGAATTAATTGGCGATTTTAAAAAGACTTGATTTGCCATTTTGGTTGCTTCCTTTGGACTAACTACTTGACCTTTATTATTTTTTGCATATTGTTGGACTAATTGTCTGTAGGAAGTAATTGGATTATCAACTATAGTTTGTATAGTTGATCCTCCTAAATAAGCTAAAGTATTTTGAAAAGGCGAAATACCACTACTGTTTATTTTAAAATAATTTGAATCAATCATAATTTATAGTAAATGAACATATTATTTTTATAAAATTTAAAAAATTGAAATACTTCTTCCTGGTTAGTAGGAATAAGTCCAACTTCAACATTCGATGCTTACCAAATCTCAATTGATCCAATTTACTATGGAACATCCGCCTACTTGTATGTTAGGACGGTCTCCAAAAGTACAATCGGATTACGAAAAATTTATGAAAAAAGATTGCAACAGAGGGGATTTTGTTGCTTGCATGAAAGAACGTCTAGAATATAAAAAATTCTATTTCGTTCAAAATGATTTTCCATATCATACGGTGGATGGAATTGAGCACTGGGTGTGTTGGTATGGAAAAGATAGCAAACCTGAAGATTTTATTCAAGAAATTAAAGAAAAAAAAGAAATTATTACTTATTGGAAAAATTATTCTCAAAACATGAGTATCCAAGAAATCAATCATATTCATGTTTTCATTCAGAAGTAAAGAGTCTATTCATAGTTTCGGCTTCCTTTTTAACATCCAGAGGTGTAAAAATTTTATTTATAAAACTATTATCACGCATTCTCATAGAATAATCTTTATTTTGCTTATTACGTCCAACACGACCAAGCGCTTGAATAATTTTTTCTTGCGTCATATTTTGTAGATCTTTTCCAAGAAATCCATGACAAAATTGGTAATTTGTTCCATAAATGTAGTCATCTGTTGCCAAAATAAGTAAGAGTTTTTGTTCTTGAGCCAAGGATTTCATTATTTCCACATAACCAATACTCTCGTGCTCCATAAATACTCCAATCCCCATAAGTAACAATATCTTCCAAATCGGTTCTATATCATTCAGCTGCATGAGTTTTACAACAATCTCATCAGAAATATTTGGGGTAAAACAACTCTGTGTATCTCTATTTTTGGCCCATTTAAATAAGTGATCGCGGCTATTAGGAACATAAATATCAGGCATAGCTACACTTTTAATTTGTAATTGAAGACGTTCGATCTTGATTCTTAGTTGTTTCATTTCTGGTGGCATCCTATTTTCATCCGCCATCTTTTTATCTTTTTCCGCTTCTTTAGCCATCGTTTCATCAAAATGTTTTTCATGTTTAGCTATCTCGCTGTTTAATTTATCATTTTGTCTTACTGTCTCGTTAATTTTTTCAATCACCTGCACAGGAATTTTGGACTGTTGTAAATAAAATTTCGCCACTTTTTCTATATCGTTTGCAAGGTAAATTGATGGTCCGTGTGTTAGAGTGTACGCATCTTGTGTTGAAACAAGAATATTTGATTCATATGGAATCTTTCTATTTTTTTGAAATGATTCAAAAATTTCTTTCCAAAAATCTGGTTCTATCTTTGAAAACACATTTAAATAATAATGTTTAATCGATTTAATTGTTATATCATTTGTTGATTCAAAATAATTTTGAATTGAAAATTGTTCATTTGTAATATAATCTGAATTTTCATTTAGATATAATATAAATTTACAAATTTCTTGTAAATCCATATATCTAATAAGACTGCTACTCATTTTGCAGTGATCTATACATTCTAACATTTTATTAAAGTCTGCATTCTCTGAAAGATGGTGGGGTAACACAACTTCTCCTTCCTTAGAAATTAAAGGAATTGAATTATTACAATCGGCACTAAGAATTGTCTGGACGTCTCCATCAAACTTACTTCTGTAGTCTGCCAAAACATCTTGGATTTCCGATTCTCTTGGGAGAGTTGCACTCGACAATACTATATTTGGAATAATATTTTCTTTCCAATTTCGTTTAATCATATCATGATATGGATGGTTATCATAGTCCATAGTAATTGTTGGTTCGTCCCAATAAGTAATAATATTCTCTTTTTTATTAAATGCAGTCATATATAACATGGCAATTGAATAAGACTCTACATCAGAGATCATGATCTCCACGTTATCTCCAACCGAGTTATCAACTCTAAATATACCTCCTGTTCTATAATTTTTAGTAAATTCTTTGGCAGCAGCCCAGTGGAGTCGAATATTGTCCGCATCTGTGCAATTAAAAGCTAAACCAATTTTTTTCCCAGCCGAAATTGCGGCTTTAGCTAAAGCTAGGCCTACATGTCTTCCTGCACAAACGAAAATTATCCGATATTTTTCCGATAATCCAATAGGAGTAAGTGTTTTACCTGTTCCTGTAGGTGCAACATAAAGAACTAGCTTAGGTCGGGTTGCATTTTTAAAAGAACTGAAAATATTTTTTTGATGTTCATAGAGTTCCATATCGGCATAACGAATTAGAATATCATTTTTTTCGATTGTATGTTCACTATTTTCAAAATAGAGAATATTGTTAACATGTTCTTCAAAAAGAGCTAAAGTTGCTACTACTTCTATTTGTAGAACAGCATTCATTTTTAGATTAATTTTAATCAAATGAATTAGTGTATAATAATACATTTGCCATTTATCATTTTTTTTAAAGAAATTTTTTAGAATTTTTTCAATCAACTCAACAATTGTGAATTCATATAAGTTAGCTTTATTTTGTTCAAGAGTTCTTTCTACATTTTCCAGTCTTATTAGATCTCTTTTTTTGGGCGCAAGTTTTCCACCTAATTTATGTTTTTGTAATTTCAAACCTGATTTTTTGTATATTTTTTCAAGTTTAGGTTTGAAATAAGTATTAAAAATGTGAGCATCCATAACTACACTTTCTTCTAACTTTGCAAAGCTGTTAAAAGTCAAATTTCTATTAAATTTTAAATTAGTATTACTGAAACCTTCTTTAATCATTTGCAATACTTTTTTTTCATCAGCTGAAACAGGAACCTCAATTCCTTCCCATTCTTGCTTTGTAAGCTTTCTTTGTGACAAATCCATTACTATATTTATCTCATTTTATACCTTCATATTCATTTCAATTATAATTGAAATGAAATAAAGAATAATAAAGTAGGTAACATACTTCTAGTCAATTATGGCTCCTCTTATTATTTCAGTTGAAGGAAATATTGGTTCAGGTAAATCAACTTTTGTTTCCTTTATGCAAAAAAGGATGACTAATGTTATATTCCTTCAGGAACCCGTTGAAGAATGGAATGATATTAGAGATAGAGATAATGAGACAATACTTTCAAAATTTTACAAAGATCAACCTAAATATTCTTTTGCCTTCCAAATGATGGCTTATATATCCCGTTTAGCTCTATTGAAAAAAACAATCGATGAAAACCCCAACGCTGTAATAATAACAGAACGATGTCTAAATACTGACCGCGAGGTATTTGCCAGAATGTTGTTTGATAGTAATATGATTGAAGAAATAAAATATCAAATTTACCTCAAATGGTTTTATACCTTTGAAAATGAATATCCAATTTCACATTTTATTTATCTTAAAACAGATCCACAAATCGCATATGAAAGAGTTCTTAAGCGGAATAGAAAAGGAGAGACAATAAAAGATTATTATCTTAGGAGTTGTCATAAATACCATGAAAAATGGCTTACTAATGAGAAAATGACAAATGTAATTATAATTGATGCAAATGAGAATGAAGATAAAATGATTGAGTGGGTTAAAATTGTTGATCAATTAATTATTCAAAATAAAAAATCTTATTCTAGTGTATATTTATAAGATGGTTAATTTTATAAGACCGATTGAAAATATAAATTTACCAACTGTTTCAAATTCTTTTTTTCCAAATCCAATTTGGATTAATACTCAGTCTTTTGATTATCAACAATATTATGATAAAAAAAAAGGCTTACGAACCTTTCAACAAGCTCGCAATAAGGCTTCTTGTAAACCAGATGAAAATTTTAAAATAGATCATAACAGTAAACATTTTTATAATTTTACTGACTATACAACACGCAGGAATGTTTCTAAATATTTTCAATTAATTCATCCTTATTGTGAATTGGAAAATGAAAACCCAAATACACAAGCTACGGGAACCCAAATATTTAATAATACTATTGCACGGGAAGGTATTGCAGGTAGAGAAAGCCGAACACCGTTTGTTCCAGGAATTAATAGAGAGTTAACTCCAACTCAATTAAATCAAATTAAAGGGGCTATTCCGTATAATAAATGTGCTCAATTTAAAAATGGTTTTGGGAAATCACTTCAATATTCATTCCGCTTTTAGGTTTAAATTTCAATATATCTAACTCTTTTTGCGTAGTTTTAAAATGTTCTTCCGAAAAAATTTCCTGTAAAAGTAACCATTCAAACATACCTCCAGGGTAAACATAGACATTTGTAAACCCAAGATCTGTTAATTGAGTATACTTCTCATATATAGATAAATCATTTGAATTCTCTCCATAAATAATAATAACTCTATGTTTATCATTTTGTAAACATTCATTTATTATTTTTTCTTCCTGAGAAAAATGAATTGTTTGTGGAAGAATACAATTTTGAGCTTCTTTATTATTTTTAAGAGTATTAATTAACAAAATATTGTTATTATGTGAAGAAAGTATATTTTGTATATCCTCAAAATTTACTTTCTGAATTGTTTGTTTATTTCCCATAAATTAAATTATATAAACTATGTTTAAGCTTTAACCGATGAAAAAAAACGCCATTTTCTTTTTGCTGATACCATACCTCCACCGAATCCCATAATAAAATACATAATTAAATATACACAAAATGTTACAGTGAATGCTGCTGCTAAGACATATGTAACTCGTTTATAAAAAACATCAGCTTCAAAAGAAACTATACCTTTGAATTTTTTATCTCTTTGAATAAAATATGTTCTGATTTCCATAGAAAGGGCACTAGCAATTGCCGCTGCTAATGCAGTTAAAACAAATGCATTAAATAAATTATTTGGTCTTAAATAGGGATATGGAATTAATGAATATTCATATGCCATTTTATTAAGGTGATAAAAAAAATTAGGCTCTTTTAGATGTAAATAGACGCCATTTTCTTTTTTCAGAAACCATTCCACCCCCAAAACCTACTAAATAAAACATGATAAAATAAACTATTAAACTAATTAATGCCGAAACAAGGGATACTCTAATAGCTCTACTAAAAGCGATTGAATAATCATATGGATCTTTATCGGTAGTAGTAAACCGTTTTATATTATCACCTGGATAATGAACTCCACTTACATTATTTTCACGTTCTAAAATTTCAAAACTTATTCTTTCTTCTTCTTGATGGACAAAATAGGCTTGGGCTTCAATTGATAAAGCGGTAACAATTCCAACGGTAATAGCTGTTAATATAAATGCATTAAAAATTGTGAGGGGTCTAAAATAGGGATAAGGAATTATAGCAGATTCATATGCCATGTTATAATATGCAAAGAAATTAATTTATTTTATTTTATTTAGTTGTATTTACCTACGGCAAATCGTCCTACTTTTTCCGCAGTCTTTCTAAATTCTGCTTCTTGCCTAGCTTGTCTTTCGGCATCTGCTTTCGCTTCAGCTTCAGCTTTTGCTTTCGCTTCAGCTTCAGCCTTTGCTTTTTCTTCCTCTGCTTTTCGGTCAGCTTCTACTTCAGCATGTAATTTAGCAAACTGTGCTTTTTGTCTTTCTATTTCTTCTCTTTCTGCTTTTTGTCTTTGTTCTTCTGCTACTTGTCTAGCTCTTTCTCTTCCTTCATGACTAGCTCTATCTCTGGCAGCACGTTGTTTAAGAGTTTCAAGATCGTCTTCTTTTTGAGCTAAAAACGTTCTTGGATCAATTGGTTCTCTAGGAAATTTATGATCGGCGATGAAAGAAGATTGCAGGATTTGATGTTCGGGCACTCCATCATGAAATTGTTTTTCAACAGTTGTTACATCAAATCCATCTGGTCTTATCTGCATTTTATTAAATAATACAATAAACGGAAGATTTAATCTGTGTCCATCTTTAAAATCATTTAATGGTCCAATTTGACGATCCATTTCAGAAACATATGGTCCGACTTTAGTTCTAAATTTTAAATTTATACAGGCAGGAGCAGTATAATATCCTCTCAACTTTTTATGACATTTACTTATTTCAACTGCTTGTAATCTATATCTTCTTCCATGTTTTTTTAATCCTAAATAAGTATTAAATCTTTTAATACTCTCTGGAATATTGGTAATATCAAAGATTTCGTTATCTTGTTCGATTGGGTCTAAAGTATCTACACTAATTGAAGCAGTAGCTTTTTTTGCTGCATCCCGAAGTTCATCCAAACGTTTGCCTGTCCATCCAGATCCAGCCTGACCCCGCCGTCTTCGTGTTTTTTTAACACGAGAAGAAGTCTTACCTTTACCTTTTTTAGATTTACCATTTTTCTGCATCTTTCCTATTTTTCTTCTAGATTTTCCTTTCTTTACATATCTTTTGTGGGTTGGCATAATATATATTATAAACGAGAAAAATAAATTATACTATTAATCAAACTTAACGATAATTTCAACTTCTTCCTTCTTAACTGTTTTTACAGCGGAAACCGATAGTTCTTCGCGGCGTTTTCGTGTTTTGTTTCCAGTTGTTAGAGAACCATCCTTATCTTTATTTTTAGCTGTGCTGTTTCTACTATTCATATCATGTTCAATTTCACTAAAATTTTCTTCAATATATTTAATGACATTATTTTCGATGGCCCACTTAAAAAAATTAAGTTGCCCAATTGTAGTTTGAATAAATTTATCTGTTTCCCCATAAGGAATATTAATTCTTTCCCATCTACAAAATGGATCAAATCTTCGTTTTGAATAGGCCTTCAATTTAAGTTTATAATCACGATAAACATTAAATCGTTCTTGAGTGCCATTTTTTGAAACAATATATACAGAAAAGAATTTTTTGGCATAATTCGTTGCAATCCAATCCACAATTCTTAATGAAATCCGTGATTCCCCATTAATAATGTCTAACATCTTTTTTAGATTATTATCTTTTTTATAAAATTTTTGTAAGTTTACTAACAAAAGATCATTTTGTGTGGCAATTTGTGATGAAGACATAGGAAACTTGATATATAAATATTTTTTTGTATATTTTTATACCTTTTTAATAACCAATTGTTTTGCAAATTGGAAACTATCACTATTTCTTGTGCCCCTTTTTAAATTACAATCTAAACAAGATACAACCGTATTATCATTTGAATGACCTATCGAATTATTCAATCTTTCTAAGGTCCACTGATTCTCTTGGCGTGAAAAATTGTAAAGTAAAACCATTTTATTTTTACAATAATAACAATTCATGTTGGAAGATAATAATTTTGAATAACATTCATCGAGAGAAATAAATACGTCATGATTATATTTATTCTTTTTAATATCCTGACGTTTATAGGAATCTAGTTTTTTCTTAATTTCATAATAAATTAAATTTTTAATATTCATATTTACATTTTTATCTTCAATAAAATATTCTTTTAAATATCTAATTGTATCATCATGTGATAAATCAGGAATTTCTTTTTTACATGCGCGTTTATTTTTCTCTCTCTTTAATGAAATACGTTTATCCATTTAAAATTAAAATCATATTATAATATAATAAATAAAATGAATGAGATTTCTATGCTTTTAGATCAAGAAATTAAACTTAATAAAAAAGAAACGTGGAACAAGTTAGATAAAACGATGAAACTTAAACGACTAAATGAATATGCAGGTGTATTTTGTAAAAAAAACAATATTGACGATGAAATTAAAATAAAAAAACTAAAAGAATTTTTAAAACAAAAATTAAATCAACGTAGATTTAATACTACTAAAGAAGTAGTTTATGATATGGAAAAATCAATAATTATTAATATACCTAATTTGATTTATGTAAATAATATATTTATTTTGGAAAGACACGATAATAGACATTCAACAGTAAAATGTTTAACTCCTACAAAAAAAAATTGATATAGAGTATTAAAGATGTTAGAACAAATAATGCAGAGTATTCAATTAGCTATGGAAGAAAATAGCCTGATTGAGTTTAATACAAAGGATAAGGAAGATATTTTACAAATGGCTTTTGATTATATTGATCATTTTATGAAGGAGTTTCTTTTGACTATGCAAAAACCATCATTTCATGTAGATTTATTTGATTCTGTGCTAGAATATTTAATTCAAAATTTTGAAAATATATATAATGAAGAATTTGAGGAAGAATTAAGAAATATAATTCAAAAAGCATGTTCTTTATATTTTTCCACAACATTACCGAGACGTTCTTATAAAAAAACATTTGAAAAACCTAGGATCAATAAAGAAAAAATAACTCAAATTATTAAATTTCTTCGGGAAGTTCCTCAACATGAACAACGAACTACAAAATGGTATGAAGATAGATGGAATATGATCTCTGCAAGCTCTGCATGGAAGGCTTTATCAAGCGATGCTCATAAAAATAATCTAATTTTTGAAAAATGCACTCCTTTAAACACAGAAAAATATGCGTCTGTTAATGTGGATAGTCCCTTCCACTGGGGTCAGAAATATGAACCGTTATCTATAATCATTTATGAAGATAAATATAACACTAAAGTTGAGGATTTTGGCTGTATTCCTCATAAAGATTTTAAAAATATTGGTGCCTCTCCTGATGGGATTAATACTGATCCAAAATCATCTCGATTTGGTCGAATGGTTGAAGTTAAAAATAGATTTTCCGAATCAGTTCCTATTACTGGTAATCCAAAAGAGGAATATTGGATTCAGATGCAAATGCAAATGAATGTTTGTGAATTAAACGAATGTGATTTTTTAGAAACTAGATTCAAAGAATATCAGACCTCGATTGAATTTTATAACGATGGAAAAAGTTTTAATAAGACGGAAAATGGTAAATTGAAAGGCATTTATATTTATTTTCAAAAAGATGGGTTTCCCCATTATGAATATCCTCCTTTGAATCAATCAAAAGAAGAATTTGAAATATGGGAAGAAAATATGATTCAAACAAAAACTAAAGACGGGTATGAATGGATTAAAAATAATTATTGGTATTTAGATAAGTATAGTTGTGTTTTAGTGTTTAGAAATAGAGCGTGGTTTTGTGAGGCTGTTAAAAAGATAAATGAAGTTTGGAAAATTATTTTATATGAGAGAGAAAATGGTTTTGAACACAGAGCTCCAAATAAGAGAATTAGAAAGATATCAGAACCTATTAAAAGCAAATGTTTAATAAATACAACGTTATTAAAAGTTATCTAATATATAATGTATATATATCGTATGTTGTATAATATATATACTTCAGAAGGAAATGCTCCTTTGGGTATAACTGATTGGGAGCACTTAAGAGTTATGAGATTAGATTTTACTGAAAAAGATTTATATAATCATCGGTATGTTAAAAAAGATAAAACTATAAAATATTTGTATAAAGAACGTTCTCCAAACTCTTTATTAAAAAAAGTTGGATTTATTGCTAGGGATTTTCATCACGGTCGCCCAAGTGGGCAATTAAGTATTAGATTTTTTAGTTTACTGACTAAATACTCTGATCAATTTTCTATTTATTTTTATTCTCTTAATGGAGAACCAGTAAGTGATTTATTTTATAAGTTTGGAACAGTTAAAACTAAACCAGATTATAATTCTTTAGCTCATGAGATAGCAGCAGACGAAATTGATATTTTAGTAGACATGCAAGGGTTTATGGTAAAAAATTTTACGGATGTTTTACTTCAAAAACCTGCCCCTATTCAAATACACTGGTTAGGTTATCCCGGAACATTAGGTCTACCCACAATTGATTATTTAGTAGCTGATGAAATACTTATTCCCGAAAAATCACAAAAATATTACCGTGAAAAAATTGCCTATTTACCGCACTGTTATCAATCAAATAATCCTGATTTTATTCAAAATGAAGAATTCGTAAAAAGAGGATATTTTAATTTACCCGAAGATGCTTTTATATTTACCCATTTTAATTCAGATTATAAATTAGATAGGAAAACATGGTTTGTTTGGATGGAAATATTAAAAGCTGTCCCAAACAGTTATCTTGTTTTTACTATTCTTACGTCTACAGAGGAAGATTTATTTTTAAAACAGCTAATCTCTGATGTTGTATTAAATGGTATTGAACCAAAACGAGTGGTTTACCTTAAAAAGGAACAAAGATTTCAACATTTTAATCGATTACAAATTTTTAATCTTGGATTAGATACATACAGAGTTAATGGTCATACAACCAACGCTGACCTTATATGTGCAGGAGTTCCCTTTATTACATATACTTCCGAAACATATCATAATAGAGTTGGTAAAAGTATTTTGAACTCATTAGATTTAGATGAATTAGTATGTTATTCTTTTGAAGAATATAAAAATAAAGCTATTAAACTAGCAACTGACCAAGATTACTATAGATCTATTAAAAATAAAGTTATTACAAATAGAAAAAAAATAATGTTTAACACTCATCTTTATGTGAGGAGTTTTACTAATATGTTACATTCTATTTGGGCAGCATATCATAATACTGAAAAAAAAGAAATTGAACATTTATTTGAAGGAGAAAATAATAAAAAAATAGTTCCTTTTGAAAAAACTAAATTAACTCAATTCAATCATCATTATTATGGAAATCCAACACATAAATGGGTGTATCATGAAGGAAAAACGACTTTGGGAAATACATATATGATTGTTAAAAAAAGAAAGCAATATTTAATTGATTTCGTAGTGAACGAACAAGACCAAAGATGTATGGCCTTTACTTCAGACGGGGAGCTAAAGGATGGCGAAATTGGAGAATTGATAGATGGAGATCCAAATAATGGAATTTGGATTAAAGAAAAATTAAAAGATGATGAAATCGAAGAGGATCGTTCATTAACACTTAATAAAGATTATTTATTACCAAAAATATGTGTTTATTTTGATCTTTTTCAAGGAATGCCCGAACAAACATTAAGTCAAGTAGTAAGCTATATTTATAACCAAACTTATTTAAATGCAGAATTAATTATTATAGCTCATAAAGGAACTCAATCTATTATGCAAAATGAAAGAGCTTTAGAATTTATACATCAAAATATTAATTATGTAAAATATATTGAAGTAAGTGATAATTATTGCCTAGAAGAAATTTTAAAAAAACATTCCGAAGCCTCAATCTGTATTAGAATAGCACATGAAAATTTGATGGATTATCATTATATTAAAAATATTTATGAGAATGAAATTTTAATAAATAAAAATTAAAGTTGTGGAGGATGCATATATAAATTAAACATTTCTTGAAGAGACATTACTAAATACCTATTTAAAAATTGAGGTCTATCATCCATATCTTGAAAAGATTTATATTTATTATAAAGCCTCTCTTTTTCATTTTTTAAATATAAAATTGCTTCTTGTATATTAAATTTTGATAACTGAACACAAAATTCTATATCTGATTGGTGCCATTCATCCATAAATCTAATTCTTTCTTCTGTAAGGTTAAATTTAAATCCTCCAAAAAACATATTTTCTTGATGCGTAGTCATAATTGATTTCATTTTTGAAGCAACAAATTGTATTTGAATATTATTCCAATAATCTCTTGTTCGTTTATCTAAAATAAAATTAATTCGTTTATGGTAATTTTTAAAAAAAAGATCATTTTTTAATTTTGACAAAGTTTCCTCATCACAAAAATAAAATATATGTTCTACAATTTCTTTTGGCAAATACATAAATTACTTCATCGTGCTATTCCTATATAATTTTTTTGGATCTTCATCTTCCTTTCCCAAATGGAAATACATGATTTGTCTGGTTTTTCCAGTTGTTTTATTTTTTAGGAAACAAGGTCCAAAGTTTTCTTCCAATATAAATTGATACTCAAATCCATTATGTCTAAAAATCTCGCCGTATTCTGTTGGAACGACACAACCTCCCATCGTTTTCATTTCTCCAAAACACATAATTTCTAGGAATTTTTGAGCCTGCCAATCCTGAGCTATCCACCATTCATCCTTTTTATCGCCTTCTACAAAAATAACAGTTCCTGTAGTAAAATAAACCATACCCAATTAATAGATCTAAAAAATAAATAGTTTTTAAGATCAATTATTTGTAGGAAATACTTTTAGTTATACATGCAGTAAAAAATTTCTTATAATCCTCTTCATTTGCACCTGAAATGGATTCATTTGATGCAAATGTTTTATTTTCTCTATAATAAGCTAAAATGGCAGGAATACCTGTTACCATCTTTTTTGATTTTAAGTAGGCATAAATTTCAAAATTGTCGTCAACATCTAGATCATAAATTGTAAAAGTAGAAGGAAGTTTTGATATCATAGTATTAACAAACGGTGAAATTAGTTTGCATGGATTGCACCATGATGCCCCAAACTTTAATAAAATTATTCCTTCATTACTGTCTAATATTTCTTGAAATGCTTCTCTATCTGGTATTTCAGTTACAATTGTTGCCATTTAGATATATCAACATTTTGCCTTTATATTTGTTCCCTCTTTTTCAAAAAAATTGAAATACTTTTCTAAAATTTGCTTACTTCAGAAACTCTGATACTTGTATCATCAATCAGCAACATGTGCGTTCTTCCCAAGACAGATTCAATAAATTTCTCGTGTTACTGTGGAGAGAGTCCCGATTGCGATGCGACTACTTCCCCGTTTATATTTACATGGAAATTAAAAAATTCAAATGAAGTTGAAAAATCATGTATAACGATTCCTCTTTGTCATTTTCACTTTAATCAAATTTTACTTGTTAATGAAGGAGAAATCCCAATTGCTTATGGTAATACTATGGACGAAGCCATCGATTATATTCTAGATTATGCAGACGAACCTAAATCTCCCACATGTTGTGGAGATGTGTATTCCTCTTGTTCTGGCAATAAAAAGAAACATGTCTTTGTTTGGCATTTCAAAGAAAGATCTAAATGTGGGAATGATGAGTATATGACAACTCTCCCTCTATTTGTATGTGACCATCATTTTAATGAAATTCTTAAAGAAAATGATGATCAAAAACCAATTGCTTTTGGATGGGACTATTGGGAGGCTGTGGATTCAATAGTAGCAGTTTTAGATAAACAAGCTCTTATTTATGAATCTATGGAGCAACAGATTGCTGCTCTAAAACCACTCATCGATTCAGGTATGAT
>Ga0075480_10000278_pt1 | contig 29260 bp, 20 predicted proteins | sample DEB08_DNA_7_FD_81590 | JGI IMG/M metagenome (GOLD analysis project Ga0075480, IMG submission 81590) | Aqueous microbial communities from the Delaware River and Bay under freshwater to marine salinity gradient to study organic matter... | ecosystem: Environmental > Aquatic > Marine > Coastal ... | reverse complement strand
CGCATAAAAAGATACTGCACGCTCAAAGAAGGCAAGTAGCGCTCCAACACTAAATTCATTGAGGGAACGAAGAGAAATCATCACCGATGGTCGACCACTATCGAATAACGCTCTCTGTGTGCCAAGGAGGAAGCCTTGAAGATAATCTCCTGCTGTCATCCCCTCCTCTACCTCTTCTTTGCAGATATGTACAAGCTGTTCAGCTCCTTTATCAAAACCCACGGATTCCTCCAATACTTCGACAAACGAGAGAAATACATTATCTCTCCCATCCCGAAGCTGCTGCACATAGGCGTGCTGGTCCGTAGACCCCTTATTGCCGTAGACTGCGATGCCCTCATGTACTCGATTCCCATCAAGATCACACTCTTTCCCAAGGCTCTCCATAATCAGCTGTTGCAGGTATCGGCTTAATAAGAGCAACCTGTCTCTGTATGGTAAAACTACCATGTCTCTCGAGGCGGCCATGATCTGCCATATCCGCGCGAGCATGAGCGCAGGATTTTCCTCAGGTTGTTCCCCACGTGTGCATTGATCCATCTCGCGCGCCCCTTCTAAGAGCGCATCGATATTTATCCCCAAAAGAGCTGCTGGCAAAAGCCCAACAGCGCTCCATAGACTCGTTCGTCCTCCAACCCAATCCCACATTGGAAATCGTTCTATCCATCCCTGTTCTTGCGCATAATTATCGAGAAGGCTCCCTTTCCCAGTTATAGCAACTGCATGTTTCGGAAAAGATAGTCCCTGCTTCTCAAAGATTTTCTCAACAAGAATCATTCCATTCCGAGTCTCTTTGGTTCCACCAGACTTAGAGACCACAAGAACTAACGTTTCCTCAAGCGAAGGAATTTGACTTACGGTATGAGCGATTCCCTCGGGATCTGTGTTGTCAATCGCGAAAAAATGAAGTGGGCGCTGAGGCGTATGGAAGATGTCTGCCATTAACTGAGGACCGAGCGCAGACCCCCCTATTCCTATTAATAAGAGCGATGTAAAGGATTTTCCTGCTCCAGAACGCAAAGCCCCCTTATGAATTTGTGCTACAAAGCCTTGTATGCGACTACGCTCCTCTTCTATCGCACTTGCCAGCTCAGAGGTGGGGGCAAGCTCAGGAGCCCGCAACCAGTAGTGTCCCACCATGCGATCTTCATCCTGATTTACTCTTTCGCCCTGCTCCAATCTTCGCATTCCCTCAAGAGCTGAATTGCGCTTATCAACCGGAAAATCGAGGGATTCATGAATGCAGCTATAGTCAAAGAAGAACTGCTCATTCAATCCGATCCAGCTTCTTTTCTTAAAGTCGTTCCAGCGTTCTTTGCTCATTTTTCATTCTCCTGACCAAGAGCTGATCTGCTATATGCCCAGTTGACTCGCTCTCTACTGTTTAGCTCGAATTATTCACCATATTCTCTATGCTCATTTCGAGATTATGTCCTTTGACACTCTCCCTGCTTGCACCAGCCGAAGAGCAGACAGACGAAAGTCATATGAGTAAGAGTTTCAGAACTTCCTTGCTGATACAATACAAACACTTTCCAGCCAGAGATTCCTCTTTTACAATACCCCTTCTCGGTAGACTCTACCTCCTATTCGCTGAGCGATCTTGGTGAAAATGGTCAATTTTCACATTCCAGCGGTAGTAGCGCTCTTATGAAGAACAGGTCATACTACCCGAATACCCCTGTAAAAAAACACTCGTTTCATTGGAATATGTCAACATCTCTCAGCTCAAGTGATATACCTCTCGATTCAGCGAGCAATGGCTTAGACAACATCAAAACCGACGATGTTTCGAGCCAGAAAAGACGAATTCGTCATCTCCCGACCTTACAAGGGCTCGTGCTTCTGCTCTTCGGAATTTCAATGGTGATTGGTCCCGCTTCTCAACATTCAGATCTGATTGCAGCAGTGGTTGGATACTCGTTAATCATCCTTGTCCCTGCAATGAGCATCGCTACTCTGCTGACTGGTTGGAGGATGTGCGCTCGCATTCAGCTACGACCAACCTATGGAGTTCCTCAATTCAGCACATCAAGCCGTCCAACTTCAGAGCACCCTTTCTCTCTCTTTATTCGGCTGTCAGAAATATACCTTCCACCCCTCTTTTCTGTTTCCTTAACTCCGCATTTTCTTCAAGAACAGAACGCAGCTACATGGAAGGTTGCTGGAGACCTCGGAAAAGGAAAAGAACTGATGCAACTTCTCGAAATGCCTCATCGCGGCCAATGGAGTCTTTCTCACATAGAGTGCGCTCTTCAAGATACGCTCGGGCTTTCTAAATTTTCGTGGCAGGTCAACTTTCACCCCTCAATGACAATTCCGGTCTATCCGCCAGTGCTATCCCCAAAAGAGATTCCTATTTTTACTTCTGATACGACTTCAGGGGTTGAGCAAGTAGAGCTACAAAATAGAGGAGGCGACCTCTTTGATGTAAAGCGCTATCATCCAGCCGATGGCGCTCGAAAGATTTTGTGGAAGGTATATGCAAAGTCAGGCGAACTCCTTGCAAGACATCCAGAGCCATCGATGCGTCCCGAGGGAACTATTTCGGCATTGGTGCTCGCTGGTAAAAACGATGATGCCCTCTGCTCAACTGTCATCTCATATCTGCGTGTACTAGAGGAAGAGGGATTCGAGTTTCTGCTCGCTGCCGATGGCTGGCAAGAATCCGATACAGCTCATACTGGTACCGCGACATCTTCTTCACAGGCAGAAGAAGTCTTACTTGCCGGAGTATGGCAGGCAGATGTAACCACAACCGAAGAGAGAATGAGAAATGTAGCCTCTCTTTCTGAACATCAAGCACGAGAGCATGGAAGTCGACTGAACCTTCTGACCGTCTTTGTATCAGTCAAGCGACTAAGCAATCCTGAGTTCATGGCCGCGGCACTAGAGCTTCAAACGCTCCTCAACAAGCAGCATCTTGATAGCTTTTGGATAATACTTGATGCCGCTGATAGGCAAGAGAATGAAAAAAGCTCACCCCTTCTTGAAAGGATTATTTTTCGAGATGATGAAGGAACTGAGAAAACTGCTCCAAATGATGACGCCATGATGCAGAATGCTCGTGAGCAATTCCTCAGTGAGTGTGAGAAGAATAATGTTCGGTTTACACTCGTTCAGAATTAGTAGATATGAAAGGGATAATGACGTACGCAACAGAAATCGAAAACAGAGAGCCAAGAGCTGCTCTCTCTCCATTTCAAGCGCATACGGATTTGAAATCACGATTGCATCTGCTTTTTCTCATCATGATGACCGCTATGCGTTTTGCTGTTGGCGCTACAATAGTGTCAATCATGCACGACACTTTTAGCATTTCTACGCCCAAAGAGCTGCTTGTTCTCGGACTGTTGTTCGGTATTCTTCTCGGAACCTTTACTGCGTTCACACGCCTTAGAAGTTATGTGGCTCCTATTTTATTTTTGACTATTTTCCTCGGTATAAATGGTCTTTTTCAAATACTACAAGGATTCTTTACGCAGACAGCCAGCGGCATATTAGCACCCTTCTCGCTGCTGCTTGATTGGAACCTTATCTTTTATGTTTTTGTTTTTGGATTTATGACCACGTGGCTTCTTTGGCGTGTTCGATATTTTGGTACATTTGAAGTGCTCTCAACTCTTCTTATGTCTGTAGGCTTTTTCTCTCTTCACAGAGATTTTCAATTCGCACTAGCACCAAAAATTGTCCAACAACTTGCTTGGGATTTAAATACCTCCGCCTTTTCTTTGCTGATTATACTAGCAAGTATCATTACGATTATGACGGTCTGCTATATTGCGATTATCGGGCATCCTGGAACTCCGTTCCAAAGAAGCACCGATCGACGTACGTTTCTAGTCACGGGTGAAAGCCGATTTTTTTTCAATTTTCTTGGTTATGCCGTTATCCTCCTCTTCATCAGTCTTATTTCGAGAGGGGTCTACTCTTACTACCAGGTAATGCAAGAAAGCTTAGGTGCGAACGGAGTCGGACAAAAAGCTGCCGAAGAATCGGTCGGGAAATCTCCACTTGGATTTCATTCAGCACTGGGAAGCAATAATCAGCCTGCAGCACTTGTGCGTCTCCGAGGGGATTATCCTGAGAATCCTCTTTCTCCGATGTTATACCTGAGAGAGGGCGCGCTTTCTGCCTTCAATGGAAGGGAGCTTGTTGAAGCCATTGAAGGGTTTGATGATGATGTTCCTGGAACTTCCCCGAATCAGTTTTTTCGAGGGCAAGAGCGAATGGAATACTTTGAACGAGTTCCCGTTCCGCATTCTGTCTATTTATTATCGGATCATAATGTCGTTTTCACGGTGGACTATCCCATCTCAGTAGAACCCCTTGAAAATCCATCACCCGAACGATTCCGAGGAGTCTATCGAGCATATTCTGTGGCAGCTGCTTATTCTTTAGATTCACTCACGCAAAAGCCGAGAGGTCACTCACAATGGCCCCTGGAAACGAAGAACTTCTACCTGAAAGAACATTCAAATCAAAAATATGCAGAAATTGCTCGCTCCATTGTAGGAGATGAAGAAAACCCGGCTCTACGGGCTTCGCTGATTGTCGAATACCTCAATAAGAATGCAATTTATACTCTCAGTCCCAATCATGAGATTGATCCAACTGAAGATCCTGTTGCTCCATTTCTTTTTGGTGATATGCGTGGTTATTGTGTTCACTTTGCGCATGCTACGACCTACATGCTTCGCTCTCTCGGCATTCCTGCGCGCATTGCGACTGGATACCTCACCGATCTCAGCCAGGCCCGTGACGGACATATCCTTTTACGTATGAGCGACCGGCATGCGTGGGCGGAGGCATATTTTGAAGGCGCGGGCTGGGTTCCGTTTGACGTCCAACCCGAACAGGTAGAAAGCCATGCTGATACCGAAGTAGATGCGCAACTGCTTGAAGAACTGATGGGACTCATTGGAGCAGAGAACGCCTTGATTCCACCAGAGTCCTATGAGGACGAACAGACCTTTGAAGAACCCTCCCGACCATGGATTCCCTCGACAACTTCAATACTCTACCTCGCTATCGGGTTGTACGTACTCCTGCTTGGACGAAAGCTGATTCTACTCTACGGCTGGTTACTGCCAGCACCACTCTCAAAGAGATTAATTCGTGCACACACTGCAATTTCTGTACGACTACAAGATTATGGCTATCCAAGACTTTTCGCAGAAACTCACCGTGAACACTTGAATCGCCTTAACCAGGATACTGGAGCCTTTCCAGTTCAGATCTGGCGACTCTATCACATGCTTCGCTATGGAAATGATACACAAAACACAAAAGAGGAGATAAACAGTGCCATTTACGCTGACATGAAAGAGCTATCACATTTTTCGATTAGAAAAAGAGTTTGGTCACTGGTAAATCCGCTCAATCTTCTTCATGGATAATAAGATGTTGGTCCGTAGCATACTTTCTCTACTAGCCCTGACTTTGCCTCTCTTCCTACCCCTACTCGCAGGCACTGCTGTTGCTGAAACTACAATTCTTGATCCTCTTGATCCGAATTCTCGTCCATATACTGATGAAACACTGCAGGTCGATACCACAAAGACACATGATGAACTGCTCAGAGAAGCTGAATTACTCTTTCAAGATGAGCGTCCCCTCGATGCCCGCACGAAATTACTTCTTGCTCTCTCGAAGAATCCCGAAAGTTATCAAGCGCACGGAATGCTCGCTGCCTACTACATAGCGCATGTCCACCACTTTAAACTAGCACTCAAATATATCCGTCGAGCTCTTCAATTATTACAACTACAAGCAGGTCCTCCGCCCTATGGGGACCCCCTTACTGCTGCAACTCATGCACACTATCTCCATCTGCTTGCAGAGTCGCGACTCAGTCTGGATGATTATGAAGGTGCGCTCGCTGCTCTCGATGAATATGAATCCTATAATTATTACCAAAATTGGTACCCTGCATCTCGTGCGTGGATTCTCATGAAAAATGGAAAAATCGATGAAGCGATTAAAATAGCACGCTTTGGTCTAGCAATTGGAGTCGATGTAGGGAGAAACCTGAATGTGCTCGGAATCCTTCTCTCACTCAGAAATGATCGAGATCTATCAATAGAAATATTTCGTCAAGCTATTGCCCATGAGTTTTCCCTGGGCTCTCAAGAGGGTAACGCTGCTACCCCTCTTAATAATGTTGGAGAAGTCTATAGAGAAACATTTCAAGAGCAATCAGCTGAGCGCTCATGGATGCAAGCCGTTTCTCTTCCTGATGGTTGTCAACATGTTTTACCAAGTTTGAATCTTGCAATTATCCGTCTAGAGCGACTCGATCTTCGCGGAGCCAGTGATGCAGTTGACAACTTCGAGTCTTGTGTGGCTCAGTTTCCACTCAGGAACGGGGAAGAACATCGCGCCCTTGTTCATCTTATTCGTGGACGAATAAGTCTCTATTGGGGTGAAGTAGATAAGGCAATTGAGCACCTCTCCACTGCTCTTCAAAGACAACAATGGTTCGGGAGAATCGGAACAGATATTGAGGATCTGGAGGCTGGAGCGCTGAGCTCTCTTGCTACGGCTCTTCGTCAGAAACTACGTCGCCAAGCAGTTTTACATCCGTCTTCAGAGAGTTTCATGTCATCTCTCAAACGAACATGGCAAAGGATAAATCTTAAAATAAGATCATGGTGGCTCAATCGTAGAGTTTTGCAGTTACTTATTGACGATCTTGAAAATGCGGAAGATATCTATATTCGAAATACTGATAGTCTCCTCGATTACAGTTTGCTTGGAGATGTACTGTCACGCATGCCTGCAAAAACCCTTGAAAGGCGTATCACGCTCTTCATACAAGAGGAAGATCGCGGACCAGCACAGAACTATTACCAGCTCTACCTTGCAGAGAACAAATTACACCATGGAGATGAAGCTCAAGGGCTCAACGAACTAAGGGAGATACGAAAGAGGCTCAGGAAGCCTGCAGATGCTGCCGCGACATTACATCTCGTGCTCACTATGGCGCAGCATATTCGTCCCGAAGATGCTGAATATGAGGACCTGCTGCTCATTGGATTTACATTGAATAAAATGAGCATTCCAAGCTATGGGCTGAGACTTCCCGTCAACTTCTCATCATCGACGGGAGAACGGCCTTCAATCTTTGACAAGAGCCCATTTTTGATTGACTCAACCCGACAACACGAGTTCCTGATTACGCACGGGTTAACGGACACTGGGAAACACAGCCTGCGATTTAATTCTCGAACAGGTCTCTCAAGTCCGTTTGTCGTCACTGGCGATGACCTCTCTGAGGTTATCTTGAAACTCGCAAACGAGGTTTATGCAAAGCCGAAATGAGAACTGCTTTTCAAGGAAGAAAAGGGAAACGTAGAGTGGTAGAAGACCAATTGCTTGCGGTAAGATAAGGGAGGATAAAAAATGGAAGTATCAATGGAAGAAACAGAAAGAAATAACTCGGAAAACATTGCCGCGGCTGTGGAAACGGCAGGGAAACTTCATGCGGCTCTCAGCTCAGTGATTCGAGGGCGCTCTGATACTATCACTCTGGTTCTTACGGCGCTTTTCGCGGATGGACATGTCCTTTTAGAAGACTATCCAGGATCTGGTAAAACATTGCTGACAAAAACTCTCGGACGGCTGATCAAAGAAGATGCAAGCGAGAGTAACGTACCAGAAGGAGTGATTCCGTTTCGACGAATTCAATTTACTCCCGACATGCTTCCAGGTGATGTTCTCGGGGTAAATATATTCGAACCGAAGAGTGGCACTTTTCATTTTGTTCGGGGACCAGTATTTGCTCATATTGTGCTCGCAGATGAACTGAACCGAACGGGTCCAAAAGTACAAGCTGCATTCCTCGAATGCATGGCAGAAAAACAAGTTACCATCGATAATACGACCCACAAGCTAGACCAGCTCTTTTTCGTAGTAGGAACGCAAAATCCGCTCGATCTCGCGGGAACATATCCTCTTCCACTTGTACAACTTGATCGCTTTTTACTACGTATTCCAATGTCGTATGTAGATGCTCAGACAGAGGTAGAAATTCTTGATCATCACGAGGAAATCATTAATCGAGCTGAGGCCATACAACCAGTTACTACTCGGTCAAGTATTCTTCACGCTCAAGAGGTTACGCGCCAAGTACATGTCAGTAAAGAAATTCAGCAAACCATAGTTGATATCGTACAAGACACAAGACGGGCTTCACTCTTTCAGTTCGGAGCATCAACGCGAGCCGCGTTAATGGTTCAACAAGCTCTCCGAGGACATGCTATTGTAAACGGCAAAAGTTTTGCTGATGAAGATGATCTAAAAACTATCCTGCCGCATGTTCTGCTACATCGACTCCGTTTTCAAGGAGGGATAAAAAATACAAGTGAGGCACTTCAAGAATTCCTCGCTCCACATCTCGAGAGATTAATCAGGCGGAAGTAAATATTTCTCTGTGTGCTTGAAAGAAGGAAAGCTAAAAAAAAGGGGCCAAGGCCGCTACTATCAAGGTCTGTGGGGGGGGGGATTAGGTGATAGTAGCGACCTTGGCATCCCCAACTTAGAAGTCACAAAAGTTATGCCCTCTGTTGGAAGAATGTGCTTTATTTTTGCATTTTTTATCAAATTTTTTTTTAATATACTGTATTTACTTGGATTTTAGTCGGGGCTTTCTGGCTTTCTCGACAGGAAAAGGGAATACCAAGAGGAGCGCGCCCTCGGTCTCTCATCCTCGTCTCTTACCGTGAAAAGCACTTACAGGGAAAACTCGCTACAGACGATCTCTTCTGTCATTCGCATTCAGTTTTGTTTTCCTGAGCCTTATATTCTTCGGAGTAACCTCAACCAATTCATCTTCCCGAATAAACTCAATCGCCTTCTCTAAGGTCATTGGCGTAACAGGTGTTAGCTGAATATTTTCATCCTTTCCTGATGCCCGCATATTCGTAAGCTTTTTGGCTTTGCATGGATTTACATTCAAGTCATTTCCTCGAGTATGCTCTCCGATAATAAGCCCCTCATATACTGGCTCTCCTGGGGAGACAAACAGTCGACCTCGCGGCTGTAAATGGAATAATCCATATGCAACACCTTCTCCCGTTCTATCTGCCACAAGTGAACCTGTGGTCCGAGAAGGAAAATCCCCGCGGTATGGCTCATATCCCTCTAGATAGGAATTCATAATACCCGTTCCGCGAGTATCGGTAAGATATTGACTGCGGTACCCGATTAAGCCCCTTGATGGGATAGAGAAGTCAACTCGCACCCTTCCTGAACCCCCATTATGCATATTGAGCATCTTCCCTTTCCGCATCGAGAGCTTCTCAGTGACGATACCAAGATATGCTTCATCACAATCCACTTGTAAGTGTTCAATCGGCTCTAACTGCTGACCTGCCTCCTCTTTAAAAAGAACTTGCGGCCTGCCAATTGAAAGCTCAAAGCCTTCTCGCCTCATCGTCTCAATTAAAATTGCCAACTGTAGCTCTCCACGCCCCTTTACCAAGAACGCATCATCTCCATCTCCGAACTCAACCTGCAAACTAACATTGAAGAGAATTTCTTTCTGTAAACGCTCCCGTATGCGCTGCCCTTGAACAATTTTTCCTTCTCGACCAGAGAGGGGGGAGGTATTCACTCCAAAGATCATACCAATTGTTGGTTGATCGACATATATACGCGGTAGAGCCGCCGGCTGCTCAGCATCGCAAATAGTGTCACCTATCTCTACCTCATCCAGTCCCGCAAGAAGAATAATATCACCAGCGCGCGCCGTTTCGAGTGGCTGAACTTGAGTCCCTGAATATGCTTGGAGCGAACTTACTTTTAGTGGCAAAGGAGTCCCTTCAGCGCCGATACGAACCAATGGATCTCGGGAACGCACCTCTCCATGTACGACTCTCCCTACAGCAAGCCGCCCGAGGTAGTCATTATAATCCAGATTTGCTACCAGCATCTGAAAGGGCTTGGAGATATCACCTCTAGGAGGGGGCATCGTTTCAAGAATCTGATCGAGGAGTAGCGAAAGGTTTCCATCTGCATCGTCTAACCTTCGCTTCGCGATTCCATCTCGTGCAACGAGGTATAAGACTGGAAACTCAATCTGCTCTTCAGTTGCATCAAGATCAATAAAAAGGTCATAAACTTCGTTTAACACTTCCTCTGGTCGAGCATCGGAACGATCAATTTTGTTTAAGCACACAATGACTTCAAGGTTTAATTCCAGAGCCTTCTTGAGGACAAAGCGTGTCTGAGGAAGAGGGCCTTCTGCAGCATCAACTAATAGCACGACACCATCGACCATACTCAATGAGCGCTCAACCTCTCCACCAAAATCAGAGTGTCCCGGCGTATCAAGAATATTGATTTTCGTTCCCTTCCAATCGACCGAGCAGTTTTTTGCAGAGATAGTTATGCCTCGTTCACGCTCAAGATCCATACTATCCATTACTCGCTCTACTGCATCTTCTCCTCGCTGTAAGGCACCACTATGACGGAACAAATGATCTACAAGTGTAGTTTTACCGTGATCTACGTGCGCAATGATTGCGATATTTCGAATTGAAGCACCTTCAGTGAAATCTGACATAATACCTTTTGTAACAACACACTCCCGCTTTCCTTAAGAGCGGAATCTTTTAAACTCTTTTTCTCTCTGTGTAGGAATCTTTCCGAAACATGAACTCAGTAAGGAAGAGCCCTTGTAAATACGGAATCAGGGATTCAAAGATAACCGTAAGGATGCCATAGACCTACAAAATGGTCACCCCTACGAACACCAGGCTCTCTTTCCCTCAATACTGCCGTGCGCACCCGAGGAGGATCACGATCAAAGGCGTATCCTCCCGAGATGCCTTGCCCACTCCTTATCCGCCCTAACTCCTTGTTATGCTTATATATATGTAAAAACTTCCTCTCACATGTCACCTACCCCAAAAATGGAGTCATAATAAAGCATATACAGGACTGACTGATGCGCAGTTCTCGACCCGTTTTTACTCCCGTTTTCGATATTTGGTTTTCTATTGGTGCTCATAGGGCTTCGGTCTCCTATCGTTGACTGTGAATGCTCTGGTTTCCATAGCATAGTTAATTGAGAGAAAATCAATGATGACATCTCTACTCTATTCAAAAAATGACTCATGGATATTACGAAGAAATATTCTTCTTGGGCTGAGTCTTCTGATAGCAGTAACTGCTGGAATATTTCTCCCGGAAATTCTAGGGATTAAACCGATACAGTCAGAACACGTTTCTCATACACTACAGGTACAGAGTCATAGAGTCGCTCGACAGGTATCGTCAAATAAGATCGACGAACTTATCGCTACCTCGAAACCGAGCTCCATGAATACTCGAGAACAATATGATCCTCAAGATATTGGGGTTCAGACAACTCCCATGGCAGTGTCTTCAGAAGTTGCGAATGTTGGCATTCGTGCCCGCCAGACCATCTCAGATATAAGAGATGTTTCTCATATCCAGCCCCTACTTGAACCTGAGGTAAGGTCTCCAAACTTTGCGGTGCTTTCATGGGATGATGTCAGAAAGCCCAACATACAAGCTACTCTCGAAAGAGTACTTAAGGATTCATCTGAGCTCCTTTCTATCCTCTCTTCGAGTGAATTCCCGCGGTCTCATTTTGAACTCAAAAGCTTTCAAAGCGCCTTAGCACCGCTTCTGAACGAGAAAGCGAGTAGTGCTGCTCCTCTTGTCCCAATACTTGAGTTCCTCGACTATCGGGACTCAGTGGTTACAGCAGCCCTCATCAAAGAACAGGCCTCTCGAAGAATCAAACGAGCGTGGAAAGCAATTTCTCTCAAGCCTGTTCTTGACAATTCACTCTCTCAAAAAAGGAAACAGGCTCTTGATACTGCTTTCAAGCCGAAGTTTTTTCTTACAGAAGCTCGCTTTCGATATGATTGGATCGGAGACAAGAGAAAAAAACTATCAACGCCACTTCGTGCCTCACTCAAAGGAACATTCACTGATAAAGATATTCAATCAATTGAGTGGTATTACTCTGATACTCCCAATAAAAAGAATCGAGCGCGAATGACTGGAAAAGGTGAACGTACATTTACCATTAAAAGAGGTAGTGATATCCAGAGGGCGACTCTTATAGTCGTTGCTACGGCTAAAGATGGATCACAATATGCGAAGGCTTATAAATTCAATAAGCACCTTGAAAAATTTGCATTAAGACCCTTTGATAGGTTCTGGGAGCTGCAATACAAACTCAACCGACCAGACAAGCGTATTGATCAGCTCTTTCTGGTATCACAAGGAGTAAGACAACAGCATGACGAACCAAAAGTGCAACTTGCATCTCAATCCAGCGCACTTCAGATCGGAAGATTCTAGAAAGTAGGCCTACCGCTTTATAAGAAGTGTAACCATAACTGGACAGCCGATAATAGCAGTCACGAGACCTACCGGAATCTCTTGCATGCCTCCTAATATACGAGCGGTTGCGTCGCAAAAGACGAGAAAGAATCCTCCGCTATAAAAGCTAAAGGCTATTAGACGAGCATGCGAATGACCAACCATAGCCCGTCCGAAGTGTGGCATGATAAGTCCAATGAAGCCTATCGGACCACAAAAGGCTACGGTAAGCGCAACGAGTAGTGTAGTGAATCCAATCAAACGAAGCTGTAATGCACGTACTGGAACTCCCATTCCATGCGCATATTCTTCCCCGAGAAGAAGGAGATCGAGCGCTGGAGCAGAGTACCGCAAAATCAGTAAAAGTATGAGGGAGAGCGCTAAAAGAAGTAACGGTTTCTCGATTCCCGTAACACTCAGGGTTCCAAAATACCATCCGGTTAACTGCACTATTCCCGCTGGATCTAAAAAATACTGCAGGAGAAAGAGAAGACTGCCGCAAAAGAGACTTAATAAAACTCCACATAAGAGGACCGTGTCTGTCATACGCAATTTATTACTCCTCAGAAATGGCAGTAACACACATAAAGCCGCAATTCCTCCGATAATAGAGCAGATGGTGTTAAGCGATGAACGAAGTGAATCAGGCAGAAAAAACTGACTAATGACATAGCCCACGGCTGCACATCCAGACACACCTAAGGTATATGGTGATGCTAATGGATTCACAAATAATGTCTGATATACCAGCCCGACCAAAGAAAGAATTGCGCCAGCGGCAAAAGCAATGAGAACTCGTGGCACACGCAGCTCAAAAAGAACAAAGGATTCCTGCGCCGTTAGTGCTCCACGAAAAAAACGCGGCACAATACTTTCGTAGACACCCGCATTGAGTGCAAAAAGTAGAACTATTACCGATAGTACTATACTTCCGATCCGAAGCCTCGAAGATGCTGACAGAATAGAACCACTCATGACTGCTCTCTCATCCCCTGTGGAGTTAAAACAAGAATCCGCTCGCAAATATCGTGCAGAAATTTTTCATCATGAGATACAATAATTCCAGAGGAGCCCTTACGGAGCTGATTATTCGCAAGAATATTTCTGATTTCCTGCTCCGCCATACTATCGAGCGCTACAGTCGGCTCGTCAAATATGAAACAGCTTGGTTTTACGAGTAGAGTTGCTCCAAACAGAGCCCGCCTAAGCTCACCACCGCTTAAGCTTGAAAGTGGTATCTCTTTTTTCTCCTGCAGCTGAACAGCCTGAAGTGAGGATAAGACCTCTTCAGATAAGCACGATGTATTTCGAGAAAACCGATTACGCCAACAACTTGAGTAATACTCAAAGAGCGTAAGACTAGGAATAGACAAAAGAGATTGAGGTATATAACCGAACTTTTTCCGTAGGTCTGCAGACTCGGCTTTTTCCAACGCCTGACTCAGGAAAGTGATTCTTCCTCGTCGGGGACTTACCAGTCCTAGCAATGTCTTAATGAGCGTCGTCTTTCCAACCCCATTCGATCCCATGACACCTATCCATTCCCCCTGCTTCAGAGAAAATGAAATGCTGCTTGCTAATTGCAGATTTGAAAAGCCAATCTCAAGATCACTGACTTCCAATATACTCGCCCAACTTTCATGATTGCTCATTTGTCTTTCCAACTACAAAGTTCGCAAATGCTTCTGCAACCTTAGGATAATCCACTCCGGGAATCAAAAAGAAAGGTTCGTGAGACGCTCCTATTGAGCCGTTCGCTACGGCACGAAGCATCGGAAACTCCTTTCTCCAGCGTTCCTCTATGCGAGTCAGAGTAGAGTTGTTTTCTGAGGAGGGAATTACATGAAAAATGTGAGTAGGATTTAGAGCCATTAATCCCTCCAGAGAGAATGAGCTCAATCCAGTTGTTTTTCCGAGATAGGCCGAATGAATTCCAATTTCACTCAAAACTTCTGAATAGAAACCATCTTTTCCTGATAGAAACAGCCGGCCAATTCCCTCATGAGTCGCTGTTGGATTCCCGATAAGCACCAACACTCTTACCTCATTTAACGTCTTCTTACGAAGAGAGATAAGACGCTCCCTAATATTTTGCATCTTCTTGTCCAGCGTTGTGAGGATTTTCATCGCCTGGCTTTCGAGTTCGCACTGCCTCCCCAACGATTGAATAGAACTTCGAATGTGGTTAACGGAGGAATGATCCATAGACAAAATCGGAATCCGCAGATCTGATACAAGTCGGTGAAAGCTCCGATGTTCCTGAAGAAGGATCACAAGCGTTGGCTTAAGCATGACAAGTGCTTCTCTATTCATTCCATAGAGATCACCGACACGCGCAACCTCTTTTGATACTGACTTATCAAACAACGATACTCCAACCAGATGACGTTGGAGGCCTAGCTCCTGTACTATCTGAGTAATGCTCGGTGCAAAAGAAATAATACGCTGACAAGGAGAATCGCTCGCTTGAGCTGATATTCCGATCACAAACACCGACACGAAGAGTAAAAAACAATATCTCATAGCATCTGAGAGTAGTGGCCGACTCACAGACATATCACAATTCTTTCGTGCTCCGAAGAACATCACAGCATCAGCTCCATCCCTGCGAAAACTCCTCGTCCATACGAGCCGAATCCAAGAACGTCTTGATATTCTTTATCAAAAACGTTTTCAAGCCGACCGTAAATTCGAAGATTCTTTGAAATGTGGCTGGACAAACGAAGATCAACTATTCCATAAGGCGATAACCGCTCGCGAACGGGCGGATAGAGAGAAAAGTTATTATCAAACCGTGCTCCAGTGTATCGATATGATGCACTGAGAGTAGCAGGAATATTTCTTAGAGAGTAAGAAAGAAAAAGATTTATTTGGTCCTTTGCTCGGCGGAGCAACTGCTGATCTGTTTGAACATCCTTGGTATTCAGCAAAGTATAATCTAGGCGAATCTTTAGATTCTCAGTTGGCTCATACTCCCCATAAAACTCGAGGCCATCAATCTTTGCTTCATTAATATTCTGAAAGAGAAACGTGGCAGGATCAAAGGTAATTAACTGGTCTATAGATTGCTGATAGTAGGTAAGTCCAATGCTGGCATGATCATTGGCCAAAGTATGGTCTACACCTAACTCCCAACTCTCACTCTCCTCTGGTTCAAGCTCTGGCGAGCCATAGGTAGAGAAAAGCTGGTTGAGTGACGGTGCTCTGAATCCAGTACCGATTGCACCTCGTACCTTTAGAGTCTTGTCTAAGAAATAAATAACGGGAGATACGTTATAGGTCATCCTATCGCCGAAGACCTCATGGCTATCTAAGCGCAACGCTGATGAAAACGAGATATTATCACTTACTGACATGAGCCCATTGATAAAGTAGGCGCGATTTACTGCATCGAATGGACCAAACCTCGACTCAAAAGGACCAAAGACTCCGTCTGATTGATAGAGCGAACTCCCTCGCTCTTTTTGAAATTCAAAACCGGCAACGAGCCTGAGACTATCACTAAGAGAGAACGTATTGATCCAGTCCGCTGTGAACATTTCACCACGATAACGACTACCCAGCTCATCGAGCGGATTAATACTATCAGGGACGTTTTCATCTTTGAGGTCATGATACGCATACGAAATGCCAAATGCCGGTATCCATAAGCCTTCAAGCAATTCTCCTGAGAGAGCTGAACGCCAAAATAGCTCCTCGTTTTTCAAGTCTCTATTTGGATCATCGCCACCGATACCACCTTGATTATCGAGCCCTGCACCGGAGCGATTCAAACGAAGCGTATTATCAAGAGTCCCCCCCCATAATGAGTTGTATTTGGCTCTGAGGGTAAGACTGGTATTTTCAAAATTGTCTCGCTCACTGTTTCCCGCGCGTTCATCTGCTGCCGAGATCCCACCCTCCTGCTCTCGAACAAAACTCAAAGAGGTATCAAGCTCTTTCGTAGAATGTGCAACATAGAGCTTTTGAGCAAAACGCTTGAACGTACCGCCCTCTGTTGAGACTTTAAAACGAGGTCCTGCTTCGCCAGTTTTGGTAATGATGTTTATCACACCACCAATTGCATTCGATCCCCAAACCCCGCTCTGTGGGCCACGTAATACTTCAATCCTTTCAACATTTTCTAAAGAGAGCGCTCCAAAATTAAGCGTGCGAGTCGGTGTTACAGGATTATTCAGTTCAATCCCGTCGAGAAGCACGAGAACGTGCTCCGAATTTGCCCCTCGCATAAAAATTGAAGTATTGCCACCTCTGCCTCCACTCCGTACTACATCAAGACCAGGATACCCACGTAGCAAATCCGCAACATTGACGTACTGCGAGCGTTCGATCTCATCAGAGGAAATAACAGTCAACGACCCTCCGAAACTTGATATGTCAGATGTGGAGCGATGCGGTGTTACAATTATTGACTCTGTTTCAGCTCTCACCGTCTCTATTTCGACGAGCGATGAGCAGACAATTCCAACAAGAAAAAAAACTTTAAATCGAAACATATAAGAACACCCCTATGACTACGCACTGCGGTTTTGCAACTACTCGACCTATCAAGGCCATCTCGAGCTACGCCAGAAAATAAGTGAACAAGCATACCTATAAAGAGCTACTCATCGCCGTTGTGGCTACACCACGACGTTTTTATTTCTATCCTGAGCTCTGCTAACAGCGTTATTTGACGCTGACACCCCAATCCGCGAGGGCGTCTCCCATGTCATTTGAGATAGGTCTTCTGACTTACTGTCTTTCGCTCTAGAGCCTTCCCGAAGAGAGGTAGTTCTTCAGTGGCTGCTTTCCCAGTTCGATTCCACAATCAAGCCGATTATGGTGACAGATTACAGCGGCGGGACCGTGGCGGAATCTCACCGCTTCTTCCCTTGAATCTCTTCCTTGGTTATCTCTCTGTTGATGTCATCGTGTCAACTCACACACATCCAGTATTACTTAGCTTATTGAAATACTTGTTCCTTTCCGTTACCGAGAACGAAGGGAACAATCAGCAGGGTAATACATTCCGATTTTAGAGTTGGGAATATAAACACCTCGTCTTCTTCCGGAGTTTGCTCTTCCTCGATTTCACTCCTTGCTTCCCTCCTCTCATAAAAACAAAAGGCCTTCTCCTTCAACTCCTACCAAAGGGGTCCTTCCAAAATACGGGCCGTCCATTTTATCTTAGAAAGCTCAGAAGGGTCTCGTAGACAGCTGGCAAACCTGAGGCAAATCAAGCAATTTGCCACATAAGATACTTGAATTATTGCAATTTTACTTTTAATGCTCTTTACAGGAAAAGTGCCTCAATTCAGGGAAAATACGTCCATATACGTACCACGATGCAACCGACTTGATTTTTAGAGCGCTTCACGGCAAAGTATCGGGGCAACTATCTGAATATACTCGCCCGCACGGGGTGAACGGTGCTATAACACTGGTGCTGTAGAATCGGTGCTATAAAAGCCCGATCAGAAATCTGACGTGGCGTGCTTCCGCTCTGACAGCAGACGGCAAGGTATTTGGAGAGTAAGCAACAATTTTTAAAGAGATTTACATACTAACGAACCGCGGAGCATTATTTGGTAAACTATCGAAGGGGTGGACGAGGAAGAAGAGCCCCTGTACAAGCCCAAGAAGACACTCACCGTATCAATACAAATATCCGAGTCCCAGAAGTACGGGTTATCGATGACGAAGGAAAGCAACTTGGCGTCATGGCGACTTCGCATGCCCTGAGTCTTGCAGAGGATAAGGGACTAGACCTTGTTGAAGTAGCACCGAACTCAAAGCCGCCAGTTTGTAAGTTTATGGACTATGGCAAGTTCAAGTATCGAGAGCAGAAGAAAGAAACTGAAGCAAAGAAGAAGCGGGTAGAAACCTCCTTAAAAGAGCTACGAATCCGCTATCGAACAGACTCCAGTGACCTTGAAACAAAACTAAAGAAGGCAAGAGAGTTTCTCGGTGAGGGAGACAAAGTCAAGTTCTCGATGAGATTCCGTGGTCGAGAGGTAATGTATATGGACCTCGGAATTGAAAAGTTTGAAGAGATTGTAGAAGAACTCAAAGATGTAGCTGCGATTGATGAGCGCTCACCAGCCCGGGGAAGACAGATTTATATTGTACTTGCCCCGTTAAAAGCGACCTCCAAAGGAGCAAGCTCAAAGACAAAGAGCACCAAAGAAAAGGGCGCGTCAGAGAGCGTAGAGAGTTCCAACACCAATGGCAGTGAACAAAGCACCACTTCTCAGGAAGTGAAGGGCGAAGAAAAGCCAGAAAGTGCACAACAGGTAGAGGCAGTAACATCCTAAGCAGTAATATCCTAATTCGAGAATCCACTCGGTTATTGTGGTATTATCGGGTTGAAATCCCTTCGCTCTCCCTGGTTGGAGAGAAGCGTTCAATGCTTTAAGCGAAGAATTACCGCTCTACGATACGGTCGAACACGAGAATGTAACATGGACAAGCCAGTATCTCACTTTCATTCACCATCAACTGGAGGCCGATCGGCTTCTCTCATAAAACAGATCTATAGTGCAGAAAATCCCGTTGCGTTTACGAGGGGAATTCCAGCCCAAAGACTCTTCCTTGCCTTAAAAGACCAGGGATTGGAATCCTCAATTGAAATTCTGGAAATGGCAAGTCGAGAGCAAATGCAACTCATGTTAGATTTTGATCTCTGGAGCTTTGATACTTTCGAAGAGTCACAAGTCTGGCAATGGCTTGAGCTTGCAGATACGAGCGAAGATTTGACGATACTACAGAAGACGCTCCATAGCCTCGATCCAAAGTTAATAGCTCTACTTATTAGCCGTCACCTTGAAGTCATCATCATGGAAGAGGCAACCGAACAACCGCCGGCAGATGGCTTTCATACGCCAGATAAAGGCTCAACATGGATGCGCTCAACTCTAGAGGATCAACATCAAGACTTTCTCTTTAAGAGACTGCTCGCCATCGTCTTCGAAACCAGCCCCGAGCTCTTCTATCAACTTATCGGCATTCCTGCTGTAAGCACTCCGACAGTCATAGAGGAAGAGGCCTATCAGGAGAAAAACAAAAGACTCTTGGCCGAAGGGTTTCCAGATCATGACTGGGCTGCAGAATTGAACGCCGCTTTAGCAATCTCAATGGCAGTGCAGGCAATAGAAAGTGAAAATCTTGTGCCTGCGATAGGAGATCTGCATACCGTCCCAGCTTTCTCGCATGGACACTCCATTCCGCAACCTTTGAAAGGCTTTCTCGACGAGGTTGGAGACTCGGAGGATGTGCAACAAGAACTTACCCTACTGTGTAATGCCGCACTCATCCACTTTCGGGTGCCTACATGGGAGCAAACGCAAGTAGCAATGATCATCGAACAAGTCCGTGGGGCACTCAACATAGGACTACTACTCCTGGCAGCGGCGACACAAGCATCCTTTCAAGAACTTCTCGACTCATTAAGAATGAGAGGAATCTACCAAGTTGGCCTTTCGCGACTCTACCCTCTAAGAAATAAGGCGAGAAAGATCTCAGATGAACAATGTGAGCATGAACCGCCTCTCTTGGCTCTCATAAGTGGACTCCGCCAAAAATTACCGATGCTACCTGCTTTCATTGATTCGTCAGGCTTAGTGCAGGAGACTGAAGGAAAGCTTGAACAGGGATATCGACCTATCGAGACTGTTTGTGATTTAGAGACTGCGGAGAGGTTGGTATCTCAACTCGAGAGCCAATACACCGACGACATTGCATAAAAGCTCTCAGGCCTCACTCCTTTGAGGCTTCACCGCCACCACTTTCCCCAGAGGCATCATCACTACACTGAATCTCAGAGGCTTCTACTTTTACACAACGACCAGAATTTTTCTTACAATCAAGGGCAATCGATTCTTCGAGCTGCTTTCGCGCCTCAAAGTCTAACTGCCTCAAAACAGGAGCCATCGAGACAAACTTTCCAGAGATACAGCCAGACAGATTCTCGTGCAGTTCCCGACACGACTTGAGAGCTTCCGACTTTTTATCCTCCAGTATGCCACTTAACAATCCTCTCGAGACCTCTTCACTACTGCCCTTCCTCTGCACATTATCATACAAGACCTTGAGCTCGGTCGCTTGGCTCTCACCTTCCTTATTCTCCGAAGCCGGTGACTTTCCTTTCCCAGCCACTGGTGACGTCGTTAACTCAGGAACCCAGAAATACGAAATCCCAGATGAACAGACAGGAGCAGCATTCGCAGCAAGCGGAGAGAAAGCTATAGAAAGGACACAGAAAACCGATATCACCAGAGATGAGACTCGATAAAAACATTGTTTCATTTTAATCCTTATCCACCATCAATTGCCTTCAGAGTATCCCAGAACAAGAAAAAACCAAAAGGTGCAATTTTTTTGAATGATATTACCCGAACAGCGTCTATTGTGTAGAGAGAAAAGCGGTTTTTTACGGTATTCAAAAAGAGAGACAGACACTATGAGCCAAGCAACATCGAGCCGAGTACACTTTGATGTCGATGCCCTAGAGGTATTTGGAGACAACACTCAACGCGGAACACCAGAACGGAATCTTCTCATGGCGGTTCTAGAGCGAGCCATTCTTGATTTTGTTGGAAATGACAAGAAAGAAGCCTCACACGCAGAGGAATGGCTTTTTGGAGATGAAGTTCAAGATAAAATTCATTCCCCATTTACCTTCAGTTGGATTTGTCAGCAACTTGACCTTGATGAGAAATTTATCTCTCAAACAGTGAAATCAATGCCAAAGAGAGGCAAGCGAAGAGTTGCTCCGTGGTATTTTATGAAAGGCGGTATTTCAACTTCGTGAAAGAATGTTTCAGTATAAAAAGGCGCTTGGGTTCATCTTGAAATAAAATAAGAAAGAGGACTGAAAGAATAGATTTTCCATAACTCTTTATCGAACTAACAAGACATTCGAATGCCCGTGAGTACTTAGCTCCTCACGGGCATTCTTTTTTGCGCATTCACCATCAGAGGTAATTACACAATCATCCATAAGAGGCTCGAAGAGTAGATCAACGAAGGTCTTGCCTTAATCACGCACTGCTATTTTCATACAACTTGCGACACTACCCCCTACTGAAGGCGCCCAGAGAGGGCGAAAGCCAGAGGCAGTACGACGCATACGCACTCGTATTCCCGACCCGCCATTTCGACGGTCAATTTCTTTCATCAACCATCGAGCAAAACGTAAACGGCGAACTACCGCCTCCCGAGGTGCATACTGCCAAGCTATTGCAAACGGCGCTGCCAAGAGAAATGCTACGGAAAAAGAAAAGAGAAAAGAGGCGCCAGCAGAAGCCATACCGAGACCAACAGCAAGTGCGAGAGCAATTCCACCAAGCACAAGTGTTAGCACTCTCCACGTATCCCGGTCGCTCTGTATAAAAAGCTCACTAGATGAAACATTCGGATCTAGCAGATCTTCACGATACGCAGATAATACTTCAGTTGAAATAAATGCTAAGGCTTGTCGAAAATTTCGTAATATCTCAGGGTCAACTCGCCCCCTACGAGAGCGCATCTCCAAATCAAGACTCTCTAATTCATCACCAATGATCTTGTACTGCCCTAACAGACGCGTACACCCACCGAACCGGGCAAGATCATCTAATTCGTTATGAACTTGGCGCATCTCCATTGTACAGCTACTCGCTTTCTAAAATTGCTTACTCGCCTGATACGGTTATATCCCTCAACCCTTTATAGAGAGTCTCTCTTAAAGACTCCTCTAACCACCAATAGAGTACGGACGTACAATTCTGTCCTCTCATTTGGAATGCTTGTTCTAGACAACAATCGAATCGGATGAAACAAAGCTGACTACTTTTTTCCCTTGCCAGTTGTCCTTACTCGAACGGGCACAGGTTGGGGGGGAAAGAGTAATCCACCTATCACATCCAAGACCCAGCGAATAAACCGACTACTTGAAGCCTTATACGTTTTAAAACCCTTCATATTCTTATGATAACAGGAAACTAGCACTTAAAGAAAAACTTCTTTTGAGGCTCAAAAGAGCCAATCCTCATAATTTCAGCATGTTACATGCGATTTTTAACGATCGGGTTACGCCCCTGCTTGGACAGAGAACTTTCCGCCCCCCATCTTTCCCCCGGCCCCCTTCGCGCCTCCTGATGATCCACTGCCATGTAGCGCAAACAAGTTGCTTGAATATGAATAAACCGTCGCCTGACGTTCACGAAAGCGAATAAGAGCAAGCTCTATCAACTCTGTTAAAAGCTGCGTGAACGAAACGCCACTTTCTTCCCATAGATAAAAAGCAAGCGAGCCTGGAATAGCATTTAACTCGTTCACATAAATCTCGTCTGTTACTCGATCCGCGATGAAGTCAACGCGACTTACCCCGGCGCACCCAAGCCCCCGAAAGGTCTTAATCGCTAACTCCTGAACCTGTTGTGTGACATCTGGTGGGATATCAGCTGGTATCACTCGATCCATACTTGCCATTGATGTCTCTGACTGCGGCGACTTCGCTCCACATTTACCAGATGAGGAGCGCTCATATTTATCAGCAAAACTAAGAAGCTCACCCGATGAAAGAGGTCGCTCAATTACGCTCGCTCGCTGCTGTGACTCATTGCCCAAAACCGAGCAATTTAATTCGTACATCTCTGGCAAAAATACTTCTACCAGTACCTTTGGACAGTACATGGCGACTCGATGTGCAGCATCTAATAACTCCTTTCCTTCACGTACGACTTCTATGCCTATACTCGACCCCAAGAGGGCTGGTTTTAATATACATGGAAAACTACAGGCAGATTCGATGCGAGCGACAACATCTTCCGGAGATTCTTCGAGTTCAAAGCGGGTAAATGAACAAGCCGGCAATACGGGAAGACCGAGCCCCTTCAAGACCTCTTTCATGACGACTTTATCCATGGAGACAGCAGAGCCGGTAACATCACACCCAGTAAACGGCACATCCATAATCTGGAATAATCCCTGGACCGAGCCATCCTCACCATAACTCCCGTGAAAAACAGGGAGATATACATCAACCTCTACTGGAGGGGTTGTTTTCTGAAACCATCCGCTCTGCGGCACTGAATAGAGCTTCCAGTCCCCACGAACAGGCCTCGGCATCACTTCTGACAGCGATTGAAGGAGCTTCTCCATATCTCGGTAGTTTGCCACATCACCGAGCTGCTCTCCGACATACCATCTCCCCTCTTTCGACAAATAGACCGCTATCGGCTCATAGCGCTCACGGTCTATGGCATGAAAGGCCTGAACGCCAGAAATAACAGAGACTTCATGCTCAACTGATACTCCACCGAATAATACCGCCACTCTTTTTTTCATCTGCTCACCCATACAGGTCTGGTAAATCATTTTCGAACAACACGACATCCCCTGGCTTATTGTACCGAGTAAGATGTTCCGCTGCATCTCTTAAGGTCCTTACTTGTTCTATATCCTCAGAAAGAAATCCCTCGCTAAGCAGTCCCTCTTTTAGTGGAAATACTCGCTCATCTTCACCGACGAGTACAACATGACTGACACGAGGGGCGGCATAACCTCCAATATTCCGATTCTCCTCTTGCTCTTGCTCTCCAAGCTCAACCATTCCAGGTGTAACAAGTACACGCCGTCGATCTTTGAATAAGGCGAGAGTATCTAATGCTTCCCGAAATCCTTCAGGATTCGAATTAAAAGCATCATCAATCACAAGAACCCCATTACTCTTTTTTAAAAGTTGGAGTCGATGTTCCACTGGTGGAAGAGCCTGAACCGCCGCTTGAATAACAGAAGCAGACATCCCCGCCTCAACTGCAACTGCAATAGCCGCTATCAAATTGGATATATTATGAAATCCTAAAAGCTGAGTTCGCACCTCAAACGGCACTTCTATCTTCTCACCCGAAACACGAAAAGAGCTTCCATCTTGTGTGACAGATACTTCTTGAGCACATATATCCGCAACGAGAGGCTCATCTTTCACTCGCTGGACCCCAAATGTTACAATCCGAGATTTTACAAATTGCCTCATCTCGGTGGTATTTGAGTCATTCGCATTCAGAAAACAGACCCCGGATGGTGGTATGCCTTCAAGCAACTCTCCCTTCGTAGCCCGAATAGCAGCTTCACTTCCAAACGTTTCAAGGTGCGCTTTCCCGACACACGTCAATACGCCCCAGGTAGGCTGTGCTACACGAACGCATTGAGCGATATCACCACGCTCGCGCGCCCCCATTTCTGCAATAAAAAATTCATGAATGGTCTTCAGCTGTTCACGAATTTCCCGTGCCAAGCCAAGCTCTGTATTTACACTACCAGGAGTCATGTAACTCAAATATCGGCGAGATAAAATGCCTTGAATAAAATGCTTCGTTGAAGTTTTTCCATAACTTCCCGTTATGCCAATAACCTGCAATCCATCAAGACTGCGTCGCTTCCGTGCTGCGTCCTCAAGATAAAACTTCTTCACCTGAAGCTCGAAAGGAATGACCAAACCATTCCCAACGAGAACAAGAAGAGGGGTCCATACTATCCAATTCATGAATAGAGCAACCGCAGCACGAAGCTCAAATTCGAGAAAGAACCAGATAGCGGGGATAAATAAAACGATCAGACAAACAGCAGCTAGTCTTTGAGCACGTGCAGTAAAGACAAATGGCTTTTTTTCAGATCTCGTAGCAGCCCATGAGCGCAGCGCAAGAAAAAAAACGAGGGGGATCAGAAAAAGAGCCACCATGCGTGAAACTTCGACACCAACATTCGCTATCACTAATCCAATAACGAGCGCTAAACCGACCTGCAGGTGGCGATAATCCCTGAGGAAAAGAGATGTATCTTTAGAGAAGAGACGCCGCCAATATCGAATGTTCCTATAACTCGACTGCTGCAACCGCTGAAGTGCAATTCGAAGAGTCGCAAGCGCCCAGATTGCAATACCCACGGCAACCGACAGGAAAAGAGCCAAATCCCAGATCTTCATACTCACTATCTACTCTTCTCCAAACACTTTAAGCACCTACAGCTCTCTCTCAAAGATTATCCTAAAAAATGAGCTGATACTCTATCAAATTGATCTGGTCGGTCTAAAAATGCGTAATGACCCGCCTTCTCCCACACCACCAAACCGGTATCGGGAATCTCTCTTTCGATAATCTTCGCAATTCGTAGGGGCGCATCCGTATCCTCAGCACCCCAAACCAGCAACGTTGGCTGTTTAATCTGAGACAAAATCGGCGTAAGATCTTCATGAAGAAGCGCTATAAGAGTATTTCGCATATTCCCTGCGTCACGGTAGTCAGCACTCCCGAACTGGGCGCGTAACCACTGAAGCACATTCTCCCTTCGCTCACTGTTCCAGAACAACAATGGCAAAGCTCTTTTGCACGCCTTAAATGCCATAACCCGTATCTTTTTTCTGATCGAGAGAGGTAATCGTATTCCGGCACTCCCCACCAGTAAGAGCTTCCGTATTCGATTGGGCTGCACCACAGCTGACTTTAAAGCGACTCGTCCACCATGCGAGTGACCGACAAGCATATCAACATGGCTTACCTTGAGCTGATCGAGCACTTCAAATAAAAAACTTACGAAGTCATCAACCTGCCACACTCGATCAGGAGTATCAGATTCTCCAAATCCCGGGAAATCAACGGTCAGAATGCGGTTCGCCCCATGTTGATGGAGCGCTGTCGCAGCTCGCTCAAACAACGTGCGACTTGCCCCCCATCCATGGAGCAGAACGACAGTTTTTGCACCTGGTTGAGCGGACCACTCACTGTATCCAACTTGCATACCAAAAATCTTGAGCGTACCGTCCGTCTTCACTCGACCGTAAATCCTTTACATCCCAGGCTTCGTCATTGCCATGAGATTGAGCGCCTTCTCTAATTCTTCCTCAGAAAGCGCATTCATTTCCCTGGCCATTTGCCGCACCCCCTTGTCTTCCTTGAGGGCTCGCTTTGCTATCTCCGCTGCGCGATCGTATCCGATGATAGGAGCCAGCGAAGTACAAATTGCGAGACTTTTCTCGGCGTTAGATTCACACTTTTCAACATTTGCTCTAATTCCATTAATACAGCGTAGCACGAAGTTCTCACTGCAGGTGGAGATGAGTTCAGAGGATTGAAGCACATTAAATCCTATGACGGGAAGCATTACATTCAACTCAAAATTTCCATGCTGGCCAGAAATAGCGATAGTTGCATCGTTTCCAATAACCTGTGCCGCAACCATCATCACAGACTCACAGATAACTGGATTTACCTTTGCTGGCATAATACTCGATCCAGGTTGAATCTCAGGAAGAAAGATTTCGCCAATACCCAGCCGTGGACCAGATGCCAGCCAGCGGATATCATTTGCTATCTTCATCAGCGAACCCGCTACCGTTCTCAACGCGCCGCTGTAGAATACGATCGCGTCTCTCGCTCCCTGTGCCTCAAAATGATTACCAGCCTCATGCAACTCAACATTCAACACTGATTCGATATGGGAAATAGCCTTTTTGGCAAACTCAGGATGGGTATTCAGACCTGTTCCAACGGCCGTTCCTCCAAGAGCCAACTCCCTGACGCGTTCTAGCCCCTGGCGAACCCGCTCTTCTCCAATTGCAATTTGCGCTGCATAACCCGCGAACTCCTGACCAAGCGTAACGGGAGTCGCATCTTGTAGATGGGTTCGACCTGACTTAATTACATTTGCGAACTCGTTCGCTTTCGTCTCGAGCGCCTTTCTCAGCATCTCAAGCGCAGGCAAGAGATTCCTCTCTGCTGAAATGACGGTCGAAATGTGAATCGCAGAAGGAATAACATCATTCGATGACTGTGACATATTTACATGATCGTTCGGATGAACAAGAGATTTATCACCGAGTTTTCCACCTAAGATCTGAGCTGCACGATTCGCAATCACTTCATTCGTATTCATATTCGTTGAAGTACCGGAGCCAGTCTGAAAAATATCGACTACAAAATGTTCATCATGAGAGCCGGATTGTACCTCTTGAGCCGCAGCAGCAATCGCATCCACAAGATCTTTCGATAAGAGTCCGCACTCTTGATTAGAGCGGGCCGCTCCGTATTTGATTGCACCAAGCGCTTCTATGAAAACTCTCGGAAACCGCAAATCGCTGACCGGAAAATTCAAGACAGCTCTCTGCGTAGAGGCACCATAGAGCGCACTTTGAGGAACCTCCATATCACCCATCGAGTCTTTTTCTATTCGAGTTTTCATTCCGTATTCCCCTATCTGATTACCTGCCTTGGTCAAAATCACCAGCCTGACTGATTTCATGATACTCGTTTAGTGTTATCGTTCTGCCAGTTTTTATCAATACCTCTAGCTATTTAACCCGTCTTGAATGTCCAGATTCTATTAAAGTTGATGGTCAATACTGTCGACCATAACGGTAGGGCGTAAGCTCGCAATCTGAGCGAGAGGGAGATTTTCTTTCTTTCCTCAAATGACTACTCAAAGAGACGAGGACAACAAACGGGTATGACGAAGACGGCTACAGCCTCAAATAAAAACGGCAAAGATGATAAATGGCTGGTCCCCAAGCTATTACCTGCTGATCAAGAGGCTCTTTCACAAAGCTTACGACTCGCGAGAAGTAGTCAGGAAAACACCTCCGCACTGGCTCCAGTTCTGAGTCAAGATCCAGTGCTCGTCATTGAGATCTTAAAAGAAGCGAATAACTCTGCATTTGCTGGCGAAACCAAGACGGTATCGACCCTTCGACCTTCTATTATTCGACTCGGCGCCGAGCGAGTTGCTGAGATTCTTACAGATATATCAAAACGAGAAGAAATTACTGATCCTGGTGTACATCTCATATTCAACCGGCATCGCTCGCGATGTAAGCGTATCGGAGGCGTTGCACAAATTGTTTCTGAAATTCTCGCGAAACATCTTAGCGAGGAATGTGAACTTGTTGGTCTCCTTTGTTCAATAGGAGATATGCTTGCCGTCTATCATCTTGGCAAGCAGTACCTTGAACTCGCTGAAGACAGTCCACGGGCAACCGTAAACTACCGCCTCGTAAAAAATCATAGCTTTGATGTGTATAAGCGGGGTATTGCATACCTACGAAGAAGTGGGGTGCCTGAGAGTGTTACAAGCATTATCGACGAGGACATACCGCTTCCGCAGATCGAACAGAAGACTATGCGACTCATTTATCGAGCAGCACTTGAACTCATTGACGCCTACGACAATGAAAAGTGGGAGAAACTCTCCCCCGACAAAGAACTCCCCACAACCAGTATCTTTCGTCTATTAAAAATAAATGAACGACAACATCGGGCAATCTATGAGCAAGCGACCCAGTATCTCCATCATATCACTGCTCTTGATTCAGGACGGGAGCAACTCCTGAAACAACAAGGGAGCGATGAAAACGATTATTCACCTAATGAAGACTGGTTTGATCTCGATGATGATGATGATGACGAAGAAGACTGGAGCTGGTTTGATAATGAACCCGAGCCGGAAACAAATAACGAGACATCCGAAGCTACTGATAATGCTCTGGAAGATCTTGATGCAGACCTTGATTTCTTACTCACTGACTGTGAAGACGATTCGGCTGAGCGCTCAGTTCAGACTCTCCCTCGAGAGAATAGTTCTGAAATTGAGACCTCTTTTGTTACTATGCATCATGATGCCTTGGTCGATTCGCTTGATACACTCGTAAATGGACCATTTTCAACAGCTGCCCTGATTGCGTTTTCAGAGGATCGAAAAGAGGCTACTATCCTCGCTCAACGTGGCAGCTCACACTCTGAAACAACAATCATGATTGCTGACACAGACTCTCCTTTTCTTCGTGCGCTCTCACAAACTCAGGTCTTTTCGACGCGGAGAGACGCGAAATCTCCATTCGGCAGCCCTTCTTATGCGATATCACCAGTCCAAATTGAGAAAGAGGCCT
>Ga0075480_10000275_pt1 | contig 29484 bp, 22 predicted proteins | sample DEB08_DNA_7_FD_81590 | JGI IMG/M metagenome (GOLD analysis project Ga0075480, IMG submission 81590) | Aqueous microbial communities from the Delaware River and Bay under freshwater to marine salinity gradient to study organic matter... | ecosystem: Environmental > Aquatic > Marine > Coastal ... | reverse complement strand
TGCCATGGATACAGGGTTCGTCAGCAGAGGTTCCTTAGCTACCAGAGTAATTTCAAAACCTTCGGGCAGTTTAAAGCTTTCTAAATCGGTCCCTTGTACTGCGAATATAAGAAAGAGTGAAACAAACAGTAATTGTCTTAGCAGTTTCATAATCTTTCCTCGTTATATTTAATTTATACTTTACTAAATTATAGCAAAGCGCGCAAAAACATCATCTCTTGCGATTTACTCACAGACTTTAATTCGCAGGTAGTCATTCATCAAAAAAGGGTCTCCATAAATTTATTTCATGCCATTCCCAACTGTTATTGTTAATAACAACACCAGAATTTTTTGTCAACATATGTTTACCACCTGTATCTTTAAGCAATTTTGCATGCCCATCTAAATATAAAGTGGCATAAGCATCAAAGTGGCCATACTCTCTGCCATAGATAACTTCTCTTTTAGCAAAATGATCGGCGTTGATTGCACTTTCCGAAGGATTGTCACTTTTCAACAGGCTTGGCTGCTCATTAAAGTTTTCCCCAAAACTACTTCGGTATGCATAACTTATACCAATATGCCATGTAGGAGTAATGCCTCCTGGTAACGGAAAACCACCATAGTGGTTATTACCTCCCAGCCATGGATCATTGGCTGCCATTCCGCCCATTTGAAGAAAGGGATGTTTCCAGCTAGGACAGTAAAGTATTTCAGGAACAATATACTCGAGTTCGACTAAAGTTCCGAAACCATAAGTTTCATTCCCAGCTGTCCAGTGTGTTGTACCCCAACCATGACCAGGACGGATCGTCGCATTACCGCCAGGGTATAAGTTGTTATTTTCTTTGCTGTATAAGGACAGCCCTATAGAAATCTGGCTGTTATTCGAAAGACAAACAGCTCTTCGTGTAGCTTCTCTCGCGTTAGTTAGAGAAGGAAGTAACAAACTTACCAAAATGCCGATTATGGCGATCACAACCAGTAACTCTATCAGAGTAAATTTTTTCATTTTAGCTCTCTCTTTGTTTATAGACTCTTTAAAATACGCTCTGCACAATATTTCAACAAGAGACGAAACAGCTCTTATTTATAATAAAACGCGCATATTGATTGATTTTCACTTCAGTAAAAGTACATTCAGTTAAAATCTATGGTAAAAAAATGAGAGTTCTAGAAAATCAATTAGTTACAGAGCTTAAAGCAGCTATGAGGGATCAAACCTCGATCAGTGAACTTTTCGAGTATTTGCCCGAAATTATTTTTTTTGTAAAGGATCTGCAGTTTCGTCTTCTTATGGTAAATGACGCATGCGTGCGCTTATTGAAAGCCTCCGATAAAAAAGATGTGATCGGTAAATCCGGGTTCGACTTTTACCCCAAACTCAGGGCCGATGCATTTCATGAAGACGACAAGTTGGTATTTGATAATGGCAAACCTCTTTTCAACCGGCTTGAATTGATTCTTGATGAACAGGGAACTATGTCCTGGTTCAGTACGAATAAGCTTCCTTTGTTTGGGAAAAACGGTAAGGTAATTGGTTTGATGGGGACAACCAGAAATCTGGGAAAAGCAGAAGGGCTTTCACAGTTTCCTCCCAAAATATCCAATGCTTTAGAGTATATTTCAGAAAATTATAAAAGTCCGATTTCTATAGAGAGCCTGGCGGAAATCAGCCATCTTTCTATCAGCCAATTCAGAAGAAACTTTAAGAAAGTATTCAAAATGTCACCTCTTCAATTCATTCTAAAATTGAGAATTCAGGCAAGTTGCAATTTACTGCGGTCTTCAGATGATGGATTATTAGAAATAGCAGAGGCCTCTGGCTTTAGTGATCAGAGTTATTTTTCTAAACAATTTAAACAACATATAGGCCTTTCACCTGGCCATTACCGTAGCAAATATGGTTATTAACTTTTTTGCTTAGGTACAAAATCTCCAATCTCGTAAATGAAAAATACGCCCATTTTGCAGCAAAACGAACCCTTTATACGCTTAGCGATCCTTTAAAATTTATGTACTGATCAGTAATTTAACAAAGTGTCAAATGATCTTTTAATTGTGTAGGATTACGAGAAATGAAAACATTAAATATCTTTAGGTCAAAAGTACCAGCTCTAATTGCAGTTCTCTTGAGCTTGTCATTGACTTCTTCTTTATTCGCCAAAAAGAAACAGCCTGCTCCACAAGTTGAGTTGACAGCTACAGGTAAACAGCTTGAAGCTAATTATACCAAGCAGATGAATGCTCTAAAAAAAGAGCTGTTGACGTACTTATCTGCAGTAGATGACAAGAAAAAAGCTTATTACCTCAAAGCTCTAGATGCCTATTCTGCGGCAGAAAAAAACTTGAGCAACACCAGCAACTCTAAAGATATGGTCAAGAAAGCTCAAGGCCTGGTGAACCATGCCAAAGGTAAGTGGATCGGTGGTGCAGACCACAATATCAGAAGAGTTCAGGCTCAGCTCAAAAAAGCAAAAAGTGCAGCTGAGAAAAAGAAATATCAGAAAGAGCTGGAAAAGTGGCAGAAAAATCGAGCTGATGGAGTCAAAGAGCTTCAAAAGCGCCAGGCGATGCTGGATAAGGCACTAAATGATCAAGCAAATTACCAAAAGAATGTAACTATAGCTAAGGCGAAATTGATAAAAGCCAAATCTGCGTTGGAAGCTGCTGCTAAAAAATGTGGCCTTTTCACAGTTCTCAATAGCAATAAGCTTGATTACAAAATGGCTAATTTTGTCATTATTAACGAGGCCAGCCCTCGTGGTCTGGCAGAATTTGGCCAAAAGAGTTCAAGTAATGCAGCCCTTATAGATAAATTACTGTCCAGCAATGAACTAATGTTAACCATGTTAACTGCAGATGGCGCTCAGCGCCCTCGCGTTGGCAGAGGTTTCGGAAATGCTCAGTGGGGCAATGCGATGAAAATTTATTCTGATATTCGCAATGCCAGTTCGAAATCAAAAGAAGGTGTTTATAATCGTCTTGCTATCGCTGTCAGTTTAGCACATGCAGCACCAATTAAACAAAGTAATCCGAAAGCAGCTACTACAGCACCTGAATTCGTCAATCCGGTAAAGCGTTATTTACATTATGAAAAAGCCTATGTTGGCGGTGAGCTTGACCCTTGCTTTAAGAACCTCAGCATTTGGGAGATGCGTATGGTCGTCAATGGAGACGAACCAGATGATATTCTAACTTGGGGACGTGAAACTATGCGCAATTATCGTCCAGACCATATTACAACTTCCAGTCAGGGCTGGCGTTATGTACGCATCATTTCTAGTGATGTTAACTACGGCTCTGGAGATGTGAAATATGATTCTCCAGAACTTCAGCAGTACCAGAACATTCTTATGAATGGTGGAGTTTGTGGGCGCCGTGCCTTTTTTGGTCGTTTTATCCTGCGTGCTTTTGGAGTTCCAACTATTGCACGACCAAGTAGAGGTCATGCAGCATTAGCTCGTTTTACTCCTGAGGGCTGGACAGTTTGTCTTGGCGGTGGCTGGGGTGCCGGTTGGACGAAGACACAGTATACCAGTGATAAAGACTTCCTTGCCAGTACTCAAGCCCGTAAAAACAGAGATGCGTTTATTCAAGTTAAGCGTGCTCAGTGGGCCGGCGATGTTATCGGAGAAAAAAGAGTCTTTGGTGAAAATGATAAAACCAAGCCGGGATTTTGGAATGGTTTGGCAATCAAAACTCAAAGAGGAATTATCCAAAGTTTAAATGCCACTGAGCTCAAAGCTTTAGGCGCTAATATCGGTGAAGCTGACGGAAACTCCGGCGTTGAGAAAGGCATGAATGCTAAAGTATCGGCTGCCGATAAAAAGATCACTTACAGCAATGGTACTATTATGATTCCAGCAGCAGCCTATAAAACTTCAGGCACTAAAGGCGTCAGTACAATGAAAAGCTTTAATGGAGGATTGCAAATTTTCCTCCCTCGCTTTGCAAGAGAAGGAACCTCTTTGTTACGTGGCGGTTCCTGGAAAGGTGATGCCAATGCTTTATCTTCTCCTTGGCGCTTAAAAAGTGGCGGTTACGGAGCTTATGAAAACTGGGGATTCCGTGTGGCTCTAACGCATAAAGGAGGCAATGCTCCTAAAGAAATTTCACTGGAAATTGCTCCCGGTGTGAAAATGCAGTTCGTTTATATTAAACCTGGTTCATTCACTATGGGTGGAGACAGTAAAGTAGATAGTAAATGGAATGGCGTGGAAGCACCAAAGCATGCGGTACAGATCACCAAAGGTTTCTACCTTGGTAAATATGAAGTAACTCAGGCACAGTTTCAGGCCATCATGGGGCAGAATAAGAGCAGATCGAGTAAAGGACCCGATTTCCCAGCGGATAATGTCACTTGGGACGATTCCTTAAAGTTCTGTAAGGATGTTTCCTTTAAAACTAAGCGCGAAGTTCGTCTTCCAACAGAAGCGGAATGGGAGTATGCTGCTCGTGCTGGTAGCTCAAGTAAATGGTTCTTTGGAAATAATCCAGCAAAGATGAATGACTATGCCTGGAGTGCTAGTAACTCTGGTAAAAAGTCTCACAAAGTCGGTTTGAAAAAGCCAAACCCATGGGGACTTTACGATATTTATGGCAACGTCGTTGAAAGAGTTGCTGATGTCTACGACAAAAATTACTACGCTCGCAGCCCAAAGAAAGATCCAGTTGGACCAGGGCAGGGAGCAAATACTTACTTTGAGTACGAGATCAATGCAGCTTCCTCAGGAACATATGATCTGACAGCTCTAGTTGTTACTAATAAGCACAGTCAAGAATTGAGTTATTCCGTAAATGGCGGAGATATGACGACTTCATTCCTCCCATTTACAATTGGTGCCTGGAAAGAGACTAAGCCAATGAAAGTAACTCTTAAGAAAGGTAAGAATACTCTTCGCTTTTCTCGTCAAATTGCACCTCAAAAAGGTGTGGCCGTTAAGTCTTTCACTTTAAAACCAGCTAAGTAAGAATTTAATGATTAGGCACTAGGCAAATTTCTCTAGTGCCTAACTCTAAATTCCAAGCCGGGAACACAGGCAATGTCATTGTATTAAACCTTACCCTGGGATCGCTGAGTCCCAGCTCGGCATTCGGAAATATGCTCGACCGAAGAAAATATATGTCGCACTTTCAGCGCTTCATAAAAGGAGGATACTATACCCCAGGGTTGCGCTTCGCTTACCACTGGGCTCTATATATGTCAGGCCTTCTGCCCTTATTTCAATGACATTAGGAACACTGGCGCCTCACCTGTTTAATTCATCCCCAGATTCCGCTGCTTTTAAGAAAAAACCTCTACGCTCAACATCATTATATTAAGGAATTTGGCCTGAATAGGTCAATAAATATAAAACCTATGGTCGAAGGCCTAGGAACTATAGAATTATGGTTGACGGTAACCGCATTGAAACCTGGATCAATAATAAGTTTGTTGGCGACCAAAAACACAAAGGAAAGTTTAGCGGCTCATTAATGATCAAAAATCAAAATGAGAGCACTGTCCTAAAAAACATCCGCTACAGAAAAATGTAAGGGGCAGCTAAGAGCGTTGCCTCGAGAAAATTTATTTACCAGCTTTCTTCTCTTTCTTTTTCTTCTTTTTGGCTTTTGCCGTTTCAGCATTGGGATCTTCAAAACCAGGGACTAACTCTGCCCCATTATAGAGAGCAGGCTTGTTAATATATTTATCGATTAAAGCCTGAAGCTTTTTACGCTGTGGTTCATACTCCGGATTCTTAGTTTCCTTTTCCGCATAACGCTCTTTATCAGACGTAACTGGGATGTCGTACATTCTGCCATCTGAGTGAAGCCGGAAACGTTTATCTCTTACATAAAAACCTTTATAAGGCATGACTATGTATTCACGGTTCTTCCCTTCTTTTTCAAGGAAATTATGAGATAGGTCCATACCATCAACTTCTGCTGTTAAATCAATTCCTGCGATAGAGGCAATTGTTGGAAGAACATCAACAAGGCAGAAGAAATCTTCGCTTACTGCTGGTTTAATTTTTCCTGGCCATCTGACGATAAAAGGAACTCGGCTTCCAGCTTCTACTAAATCTCCTTTACGCCCTTTTAAGTCCATGCCTGGAAGCTTAGAAGTGATCTTCTTATGCGTCCCATTATCACCTGTAAAAATGATCAAAGTATTATCATCAATACCATGTTTTTTCAGGCGGGAAATTAACTGACCAATGATATCATCCATGTAGGTAATCATATGGCCAAAAGCTTTGGTCGATTTATCTAAGTCATCAGTAAACTTTGTCGCTGCTTTGTCTGCTAATTTTGGCGGAATAATAAATGGCGAATGAACCAGCGCCATTGGAAAATAAATGAAGAATGGTTCATCCTTGTTTTTATCTATAAAGTTGAAAAGGTAATTGGCATAAAAATCCGGACCGAAGTCCTTCTCTTCACCTAAAGTCACTTTGCCATCCGTATTTATCCCCGGTTTGTAGTAACGGCTGTCTTTATTGCCTTTATAGAACCAGGTCCACATACAAAAGTTATCAAATCCATGAGAAGCTGGCTGATTCGGGAAAGCATCGAACTTTCCTAATTGCCATTTACCAGCAATGGCTGTTTTGTATCCGGCCTTTTTGAAGTAGTGACCAAAAGTGGGCATATTGGCTGGCATTCTCAATCCAGCAGTTTTACCAATCAAAGCTTTAAAACCATTCCTATGCGGATAAGTCCCGGTCATGATCATGACACGAGTTGGAGTGCAAAGTGGCGTTGCATAAGCGTTATTGAAACGAATACCTTCCTTTGCCATCTGATCCAAATGAGGGGAGGTGTAAATGGTGCTACCGTAAGAAGCTAAACCTTCTGTTCCGATATCGTCAGCCATTATGACTATCACATTGAGTTTTTTGGTGTTTTCCTGGCCAAATGAAAAGCTTGCAAACATTCCTATTATCAGGAAATTCACAAGCATATATAATTTATTTTTTACATACATCATCGATTCGAGTCCTTTAGTTAAGTGGGGAATAAACTATGTGCCTTATTTAAACCTGCGGTAATCCCTTTTCTCAACACCCTTATTAAAATTTATTTAATCGGACATTTATAGAAAAATAACAATTTATTTAAATTATTGCCATCATTTTAACTTCTTTGTGAAATATGTTATCATATTAGCAGTCATAGGTTTAGAACTTTTAGCCTTTCAGCAAAAGAGAAGGGTTACACCAAGAGTAGCTGTTAAGGTTTCAAATTACTCCATGTTTATGAGGTCAAAATGGAAATAGTTTAAAATGAAATTCAAATATTTAACTGCTCTTTTGCTTTGTGCTTTCCTGAGTATAAACACAAAAGCCAATGATAAACCAAATATCGTTCTCATACTCATAGATGATATGCCCTGGTGGGGAACTACCGTTGAGCAACAGGCAGGGAACCCTCAATCGAAATCAAAATATAGAGTAACACCACATATAGAAAAAATTGCCGAAAGAGGCATGACTTTTTCGAATGCCTATGCAGCTGCAGGGATGTGTGCACCATCCAGAACAAGTATACAAACCGGTCTATCTCCAGCTAGACATCTATTTAGTGGCAACAGTAACTTTGGCGAAAGTTGTCCTTCAGAAGTCACTTACACAGTCAAAGAAAAAAACAAAGGTGCCCTTCTTATAGAACCTTCTCCACTTGGTTCATTAAATCCAAAATTTTTAACAATTGGTGAGGCTCTTCAACAAAGAGGTTATGCCACAGGCCACTTTGGTAAATGGCATGTATATGGCAAAGGCCCAGAAGCAAACGGCTACGACGAAAGTGATGGCGAAACATCTAATCACGAAGGTGGAAAAGAAGGAAGCACTGATCCAAAAGACCCAAAAAGAATCTTCAGTACGACTCGAAACAGTATTAAGTTTATTGAGAAAAATCACAAAGCTAAGAAGCCTTTCTATGTCCAGGTTTCACACTATGTAGAACACAATCAACAGCAGTACCTAAGTGAAACTTATAAAGACTTTGAAAAACTCCCTAATATTCAAAGTATTAAGGATAAAACTCATCTCAAAGAAGCTGTGACCCACGGAGCTGCAGTTAAAGATCTGGATGACTCAATTGGGACTATCCTCAATAAACTCGATGAACTTGGAATTCGAGACAACACTTATGTTATTTTTACCTCTGACAATGGCAAAGGACTGAACAATGGTAAAGAGACTATCTTAAGAGGAGAAAAATGGTGGCTTTGGGAAGGTGGAGTTCGCGTCCCATTTATGATTGAAGGGCCCGGCATCAAAGCTGGCTCCAGATCTTCGTTAAACATTATCAACTATGACTTCCTTCCTACTTTCTTTGAAATGGCTGGTGGCAACCCTCAAGAACTTTCTAAACTTGATGGAAGAAGTATCATGCCCATTCTTAAACAGGAAAATACTGAAAAGTTTAAAACTAGAGCATTATTCTTCCACTACCCTCACCTAAGAAATACGACACCTCATTCAGCCATTATCAAAGGCGACTATAAGCTCTACACATTTTATGAAATTCCAGATAAACCTTATCTTTATAAATTGAGCGATGACCTTGGTGAAGAAACTAACTTAAGTTCACAAATGCCCGAAAAAACTGAGCAAATGAAAAAAGAATTAGAGCAATACTTTTCCCGAGTTGGAGCTTATCTACCAAAACCAAATCCTGATGCCGATCAAAACAGAGAAAGGTTTGATCCAGATGTAGTTGTCCCAACAGCTTCTAAACTAGTAGGTCAAAAACTTGTGCTTCCAGGCAAAAGTAAATCTAAAAAGTTAGCCCAATAAATAATTATCGAATCAAGATTTTTACAGACTTAGGAGCAGCTTTCTGCTCCTGCCTGTCCAACTGCCCCTCTGAGATAATCAACTTCACTACACCTTTTAAAGAAGAATGTGGAGTTAAACTACTTATGGCTGTATCGCGTATATCCAAATGCTTGACATTCACACCAATAAACTGATACATATTGAGCGCTCCCGTACCTTCTACACTCAAAGAATCAATTTTTAAAAGGCGGAAAAAGCATAACTTGGAAGAGTGGCGCGCTGTTGCCCTCATTTTTTTCAAAGCTCTACCGGACAGAGCTAAATTGAGACGTTTACGGTCATAGCTCATCTGAGAAGCATCCCAACCTGGATTCCAGCATTTTATTAGCTCCACCAGAACTTCCGGTGATGTAAAATAAGTCTTTTTAAGTGCCATCTGATAGTAAATCATTCTCTCCATCATTGAACAGCGAAACCTTCTTTCTTCTTCTGGCAAAGCATTCAGGTCACGTAAAACTCTTAAAAAGTGCTCATCTTTCAATTCTCCAGACTCCAGTCTTTGAAATGATTTATAATCATCAGCCAAATCGGCTAAGGGTTTGGAATCATTGGCGGTATACTGAGCAATTTCATCAAACTTCTGACAAATGAAGAGATTTTTTATGATAAGTTGTGCCAAGGAATTGCTCTCAGATTTTTTATATTGCTCAACAAGTAAATTCAACGATGTCTCCATAGAGCCTATCGGGTCCGAAAAATAAACAGGATAAAGGGCCGCTTCATGAGCTTTTTCGTATTGTTTAGTTTGAAGCTCTAAAGAGACTTTCAACTGTTCTTCTTTTTGTTCCTGGTACTTCCTGAAATTTTCTTCACTGAGTTTAAAAGCTGCCCGTTCTTTTTCTTGAGATAGCTTCAACTCTTCATGTGACTGGGTTAAATCATTTAAGGCTGTTTCAGTTGCATCCTTACTATCTTGTAGCTTAAACATGAAGACTGAGGATCCTATGGCTATAAAAAATAAAGCTGTGATTGCAACCAGGCAGATGGACTTATTACGCTGATAAAACAGACTGAATTCTTTCATAAAACCTGCGTTCTCTGCTTCAGTGGAATAGCCTGTCAAAAATTTATTAACTTCGTTTTTCAACTGATCGGCGGATGTATATCTATCCTCCTTTTCATAAGCCATCGCTTTGCGAACTACCGCATCAAGACTCTCAGGAATCTTTTTATCAGGAAAACGTTCCAGTGGAAACTCCAAGCGTCCATTTATTGTCTTACTGATAACGGTATTTACACCTCCTGGAACTGGTGTCTTACCCGTTAACAGTGAATATAATAATGCTCCAAGAGCATAAATATCTGTCTGACAGTTTATTCCGCCTTCGGCTTTTCCTTGTTCAGGAGCCATATAGCCTGGAGTACCCTTTATAAAACCTTTTGTATACTCCTGAGCTTCCTCAATTTTGCAACCCAACCCCCAATCACATACCTGTACTTCTCCAAAAGTCCCCACCTGTATATTATCCGGCTTGATATCAAGATGCAGATTTCCACATGAATGAGCATATGAAATAGCATCACATATTTTCAAAAATATTTCTAATAAGTTATTAAGAAGAACATTCTCTTTCTTCATAAATGAAGACAAGGAGTGCCCTACTTTCAGTTCCATCGTAAAATAAGGTTCACTATCCTCTTGAAGGCCAATATCATAAACAGATATAATATTGGGATGCTCCATAGATGCCGTTAAGTAAGCTTCTTTTAAGAATGATTCACAGTAATCACCAGAAACATCTTTTCTGAGTTGAGCCATAGCGATATGTCGGCAGGTTTTAGAATCATAAACCTTAAAAATTTCTTTCATGCCACCACTGGCTATCAGTTCTGAATTCTGATACCGTTCTTCAAGCTTTGAGGGTATATTATTAGCCAATTCACTCCATTCATCAGTTCCCTGATAAAATTGGCTATAGTCTAGTTCATTACCTTCTTCAGAATCCATAATTAAATAAATTCGATTTCTGCTCTGAGTTTGTTAATCTCTATTGTAAGGCGCTTCTTAACTCGGTTTCGCAATACAAAAACACTGTCTTCCGTGATGTTGAGCTCTTTGGAAATATCTCTGGCATTTTTACCTTTTAGACTGAGATTAAAAACTTCTATTGCATGGCCTAAAAAAATAGTTTCGACTTTTTCCATAGCAAATTTTGTCAGATACTTAATCCATTCATCGTCTATAATTTTCTCAATGTCTGTTTCTGTGACATTTGCAACACTATTCTCAAAAAGCTCTAGTTTTTCCCCACCTTTTCGTTTGATTTTTTGCAAATGATTTATGACCGTGTTCCTTATTATTGTGCTGAGCCAGGTTCTAAACTTTGCTTCTTTTTTGCGATACTCATAACCTGGCAACCCTTTCCAAACTTTTAAAAGAATATCCTGCACAAGGTCTTCTGATTCACTTAAAGGAATTCCTGATTTTTTAAGAACCATTTTTATAAAAGTCGCATAATAGGAGACAAAGTCATCCCAAGCAGATTGATCATCCTGATTCTTAGCTCTTTGAATCAATGATTGGTGAGTATTCCAATTGTCTTCCATGCACAAACCGTTATCATTTTTCTCTAAACACACACCCATTATATAATAATCTCCAGATTAATTCATAATTACCATTAAACTTTCTAGCGTTAATCCACCTCGTTTTTTTATTGCAAAACTCTACGCATCATAAACTCATACAAAAAATGCTGGCAGTTCGAAAACTGCCAGCTGGTGTGGGGTTTGTGCGTGTGTCGAGATTGTTATTCTGCGGGTTTTAACAAAGGCCTCTATCAAATCTAAACAGGTCTCATAAAATTTATTGTTTTTTTGCTTTCTGAGCTATGCGACAACTAATGTTAGTTGGTGACTTTAGAGCTTTTCCTTAGTAAAATTGATAAACAAATAACTTTTCTAGTAAAAAAAATCATGAGAGTGTTTAGAACCTGTTTTGCTCAATGTTAAGACCCGTACTTGAAATTATACAAGGATTTAACAAATGCCTTTAAAACTAGTATTAACTAATTCAGAATTCCTTTCTTTGGAATGCCTTAAAGATCTGGAGAGAAAATGAAATACTTATTAATAATTATATTGTCAATATCACTGACATCCTGTATGGAAAAAACATCTGCAGCTCCTTCAAATGTTCCAAGTGCTGAAGAACAGAAACAGGTTAAAAAAGAAAAAAACCTCACTGAGCCTTCTCAAGTAAATACTGAAAATGCAGAAAACCCGATAAATAAAATAGATTCTTTGCTTAGTGCAGCTTTAGCGAAAGAAAACCGAACTCTCAATGCCGCCTTGAACGATGAACAATTTCTTAGAAGAGTTTATCTTGATGTCATTGGCCGTATTCCAACATACCAGGAATACAAAGACTACATGAAAGTCAAAAATCGCGATAAGCTGATTGATAATCTTTTCGACTCAGACGGCTATACCAGCAATAACTATAATTATTGGCTGGACGCTTTAAGGGCTCATGGATGGATGAAACATGTTTCAGGTCAAAACTATCTGAATTTCATTAAGAAAAGCGTTCATGAGAACAAGCCTTACGATAAATTTGTACATGAACTGATCAATGCCAATGGCCAGGCTCTGAAAGAAGGCAATGGCCCTATTGGCTATTATATGCGCGATCAAAGAATGCCTCTCGACAGTCTTTCAAACACCATGCAGTTGTTTCTTTCAACCAGCATGGTCTGTGCACAGTGTCATGACCACCCTTACAAAAAGTGGACTCAGATGGACTTCTATAAGTTAGCAGCTTTTAACAATGGGATCTACTATCCGACTCAGGAACTGAGTAAAGAAGCCGCTAAGGAAGTTAAGGAATATGCCAAATCAATTGGAGTTGACAGAGATAAAGCCAACATCAAGTATCAGACTCATTTGTATGACGGTATCTACAATTCTGGTGTAGGAAAAATTAAGCTGCCTTCTGATTACGATTATGATGATGCAAAACCTGGTCAGTTAGTTGAAGCTGGTGTTCCTTTCGGGGATGAGGTAGATATTGATTATCATTCATCCAACGGAGCTCCAACTTACGACTTCACAATCGGTAAAGCAAAAGGGAAATCTTCATTAAAAGACGTTAACTCCCGTAAAGCCTTTGCAGACTGGATCACTTCACCTACTAACCCAATGTTTACCAAAACTATCGTTAACAGACTCTGGAACCGGATTATGGGGTACCCTCTCGCTGGTAAGTTACTGGATATGAAATCAAGCGATATGGGAGCTGTACCAGAATTAACTGAGTACCTGATAAACTATATGAAAGAGATCAAGTACGATCAGAAAAAGTTTATGAAAACAATCGTCAAAACCAATCTTTACCAAAGAGTCGCCACTATTGAAGCCTCTGGTAAAAACCACCTGTTTAGCGGCCCTGTAAGCCAGCGCTTAAAGTCAGAGAAGATTCACGACTCATTGAGCAGTTTAAGATCATATGATGTCGACAAAAAACTTAAACCCGCTGAAATCAGTCTACATACATATATCTTCAATGAACTTTCAAAACGTAACGTTAAAGAAAGACGTGAATTCTCAATGAAGTATATGAAAAGCAACGAAAGTAAATTAATACCTGTTTTTCATAAAGATCATCCTCAAGTTGCTAGTGTATACAATGGCAAAGAAGGCAAATCTGCTCTGCGCGCTTCAGAGATGAAAAGCCCAAGCCGGGAAGGAACTTTCCTCCATACTTATGGGGCTTCCAGCCGGGAAGTCATTGATGATTCACTTCGTGATGCAACTATCCCTCAAGCTCTACGCTTAATGAATGACTACAAAAACTTAAGTCTATCACGCCTCGCTTTCTATAAGGATATTCAGAAAGCAAAAGGACTAGAAAATAAGATTACAATTATCTATCAGGCTGTCCTCGTTCGCACTCCTTCTGCATCCGAACTTTCAATGATGAAGGCTCATGTCGAAAAAGTGGGTAAAACCGGACTAGACGAAGTTTTATGGGCATTAGTCAACTCAAACGAATTTAAATTTAACCTTTAAGAGCATAACGATGAAAAATTTACTAAATAAAGCCGATTCAATATCACGCCGAAATATTCTTAAAGGCATAGCTGCCACTTGCTTTTCTATGAATATTATCGATACTTTGAACGCCGAACAGAAACAGGCTGTTTTAGCGGGTGGAGGTAAAGCCAAGTCTGTTATCTTTATAAACGTCAGAGGCGGCATGAGTCATGTTGACAGCTTCGACATCAAAGAAACAAACAAGGATGCTTTCAAAGCCAGTGCCCCGATTAAAACCAATGCAGATGGAATTCGCATTGGTAAGTACTTCCCAAAAATAGCCAAACACATGGATAAGTTTGCCGTCATCAATTCCATGTCGAATAATCAGGGCGCTCACCAGGAGGCTCAGTACCTCTTACTTACTGGTTACGAAAAACGCGGTACTGTAATCCACCCCAACTTTGGTGCCTGGGTCAATAAGCTGTCACCCACTACGTCAGATATTCCAAATTACATAAAGACCAGCACTAAAAACCTCGGTGCAGGATTCTTCCCAAGCCGAACTGCTGCACTACCAGTAGCCAATCCGACTCAAGGCCTTCAATACGTTCAGAGATACAATGAAATCACCTCTGAAAGTTTTGACAGTCGCTATAGCCTAATGCAAAAAATCAATAAAGAATTTGCCGGGCGCTACAGCACAAGAACAAGCAATGCTTATGATGAAGTCTACGCCGATGCTGTGAAACTTATGAACAGTAAAGATCTGGAAGTTTTTGACCTCAAAAAGGAAAAACAGGCGACTCTAGATGCTTACGCTAAAGTAGATTATGTCAATCCAAAGAAGGATAAGAAAGACAAGAAAGAGAAAAAAGGTGGCGGCAATATGAGTAAAATCGGTAGTGGTTTACTTCTTGCCAGAAGACTCGTAGAAAAAGGCGTCCGCTACATTGAAGTCGACCACGATGGCTGGGATCATCACTACGGAATTTATGAAGATTTCCCCGAAGAGGCCCCGGACCTGGATCAGGCTGTAAGTGCCCTAATGGCCGACCTTTCTTCGCGAGGATTACTGGAATCAACTCTAGTTGTCTTTGCCACAGAATTCGGTCGTAGTCCACAACTAAACAGTCGCGGTGGCCGCAACCACCACCCTGGAGCTTATTCCTGTATGTTAGCCGGTGCTGGAGTTAAAGGTGGCCAGAAGTATGGCAAGACAGATGATCAGGGTGCTAAAGTTATCGAGAACAAAGTTAAAGTTAGAGACTTTAACGCAACTATAGCCTATGCCATGGGACTCCCTTTAAAACACACTGTAATGAATAAAGAAGGCCGCCCATTTACCATTGCAGATAAAGGTAAACCGATTACTGCTATCTTCTAAATTGAGATTTGTAAAGTATGCTAAGGAAAGCCCGGATTCTTGCCGGGCTTTTTGTGTTTTGTAGATTCAAAAAGGCATGTAATAAAACGTATTTCACCCAATCCTGTTAAGATTTTAGTTCAACATCTGTTAGTGCAGGAAAAGAGGACTCTTATGAAAAAATTTATACTCTTATTTATTCTTACATTTTGCTCCATAGCAGCAGAAAAGCCCAATATTATAGTCTTTCTAGTCGATGACTGTGATAAAGACGAAACCAGTGTTTATGGCGGCAATGTTCTAACCCCAAATTTGGACAGACTCGCAAAGGAAGGTATGACCTTTCATAATGCTCATGTCACATCAACAGTTTGTACTCCTTCCAGATATACTTTTCTTACAGGAAGATATGCTGGTTCTTCATGGGCAAAACATTTTATGAATGAATTCCCTGCTGGCTCTCAGTCTTCACCAGGCTTCAACATGACTTTAGAAAACAACAATATGAATATTGGTTCACTCCTAAAGAAGAATGGGTATGCGACTGGCTTTGTAGGCAAGTTCCATGTCGGTCATGAATATGGGCAAAATCAGAAAGGCTTTACTTTCTTTGAAAAAAATGCCGAATGGACACCGAATATAAATAAGGCGATGTTTGAAAATGAGAAATTCTACCGCCAGAAAATGAAAGAATACGGCTTTGGCTGGGCCAAGAATCTATACTGGAATAACCTCAAAACTCCCTTTAAAGGACATAATCCAGAATGGACTATCGATGCTGCACTGGAATTCATTCAAAACAACAAAGATCAACCTTTTTACCTTCACTACTGCACAACACTTATGCACGGCCCAAATAAAGAATGGTTTAAGTCTTTATCAAAGCAGGACATTACCGGTGAGGGAATTATTAAAGATCACAAAGCTAAAAGCCGCACTAGAGATGACCTCATGCAAAGAGTTAAAGCTGCGGGGCTTGGAGAAGAACAAGCTGGTTATACCTGGATGGATGATGGCATTGGTTTAATTCTAAATAAGCTTAAAGAACTGAAAATAGATGAAAATACTATCTTTGTTTTCACTGCAGACCATGGTTCTACTCGCAAAGGCTCCCTCTTTAAACATAAAGGTACAGAAGTTCCCTGTATTATCCGTTGGCCTAAAGGAATTCCAGCAGCTTCAGAAAGTCATGAGTTAATTCAAAATACTGATTTCGTCGCGACCTGGATTGAAACAGCCAGGATAGATAAGAAAGACTATAAAGTTGACGGCCTTTCTTTTGCTTCATTATTTAAAACCCCAAATAAAGCTATTCGTGACTATGTCTACAGTGAGCTTGGAGCTGCCCGTTCAGTAAAAACCAAGGATTGGAATTACATTGCCCTACGTTACACCAAAGAACAGGTAGAAGGTATTCACAAAAATGATCGAGGTATCTTAAAAAGTGTATGTGGACTTTCTGGTGGTTTTGCCCGTGGCGGAGAACTTCCTGGAGGGAAAGATATGAATCAACTTTATCATTTAACACAGGATCCTCAAGAACTAAAAAATATGGCTGAAAATCCTGAATATAAAGAAATTCTTGCGAATATGAAAAAGATGCTCAGCAAAGAACTTAAAAGATTCAACAGGCCTTATGGCGAATTTATCATGGGTGGAAACGCCGTTGCTTACGAACAGCAAAATAACTTAGAAAGAAAAATAGCCAAAGCATCTGCATCTCTTAAAGAAGAGAAGATGAAAGATAAAAGGCAGTCAAAATAAGCTTTCATGCTGATGATATAACTTTGAACATTCGGTTTCTATAAATGAATTATCCTCTGGGGCTGAGAGCCCCAAACTGTGGAGAAAAAAAGCCCATAGTAGTCATTTCACTACTATTGGGCTTTGTTTTAATTTGATATCAAGCGGATTAAACTATTTAAAGTTCATATCATTTTTCAATTTGTTGTGGTGCTGAGAGCCCCAAGATACTGACTTCATACTAATGCTACCATCCAGCATACATGCCATAGCTTGAATTCTTGGATATAGGTACGAAGGGTAGCCTCTGTTGCCACTATCATCAGCACCGTATAAACCTCCGCCTAAATTGTGACCTGAAGTATTTTTCTGCCCGCTACCACTTTTTCGGGTAGGCATTAAAAATGGTTCGTACTCATTGTTTAAAGAAGCAAATGCAATGTGTTTATATCCTGGTTTTGAACTAGTTTCAGAATTTGAATTGTCTGGAGTAATTCCAAAATATTTATTCATACCGTAATGGCCACGGCCTTCTCCATGTGATGGTGGATAGCCTCCTCTATGATCAAGAGTTATAGGACAATACATGATGTCTCTATAACCACCATTTTCCATTTCTTCCTTGCGGGCCCCTTGTTCAGAAGCCATATTCTCCCCCTGTATTGACTCATAAATCAGCACACGCCAGTTAGGCATGTCATTTCCGTAATGCCCAGGGTTGTTTGAGGCTAGGCACATCCAGCCACTATTCTGAGAGGCGTAAATCATAGTCCCTTTATAGATCTGCTTCAGATTACTCATAGACATGGCAGTCTTTGCCGCAAGACGAGATCTATGCAAGGATGGTATTAATATAGATAACAGAATACCAATTATGGCAAGCGCGACCAGTAGTTCCAGCAAGGTAAATTTATTATATCTCTCTTTAAATACTCTCATATACACATTCCTGACTTTTAATTTAAAATTATCAAATACAATCAATTTAAATCATCCTTGAATGCATTAATAAATGCTCTTAAAAAACAGTAAAAAGAGAAGGAGGCTTCCCCTAAATCTTCTTACTAAGAGGTGTGTTAACATTGAGAAATTTAAAATCTAAACATGTCCACTTAATATTTCGTAAACTTTCTGGATTTTTAGAATTATTTCCTAATTGAAATTAATCAGACCTATAAGCTTTCCCAATGGACAATATTTACATTTTATTTACTTTTAATTTATTAAAAGTTAACATTTTTTCATTAAGGCTATTGTTTTTGAATTACATTTGCGTTATTTTTTTGAAAAACGTGAAAAAGTTGTTGTGAAGGAAAAGATAATGACAAATACCAGGAGACAGTTTTTAAGAAGCAGCGGAGCCCTATTAACTCTGCCTTTTTTACCCTCTATCGCTGACGCAAAAACTCGCAAGTCAGCCAAGACGGCCAAAAAATGGTGTATGCTTTATATACCGAACGGTATAAATCGTCGTGGTTTTTTCCCAGGAGAAGAACAAGCTGTACTTCCTGGATTTAAAGGCGGTTTCAGTTCCGACAAAGACAAAGATAAAGTTCGCAAAAAGAACGTTCCTGGATACTACCCTCTCGAACTAACTCAAACAATGCAGCCTCTTAAGAATGTCAAAAATGAAGTGACTCTAATCACCGGGCTGGAAAGAACTTTTAAAAATGGTCAGGATGTTCATGAACAGGGAGCCTCAGCATACCTCACTAGTATCTCGCCGGATATGGCAACAGAAAGAGGCCTAAAGTACCCACAGGGAAGAACTCTTGACCACATTATCGCCGACCATGTTGGACATAAATCTGTACTACCGACACTTGAGATCAGCACCAATGGCTTCACTGCTCCAAAAGAGCCGCCAATGTTCAATAACATTTCATGGTATGGAACCGGCAAAGTAGCACCTTCAATTCGCGACCCGCGCAAACTTTACGAACGCTTATTCATGTCTAAAAGCTTCCGTGGCCATATAAATGATGTCAGTAGCCTACTCCTGCAGGATTCCAATAACCTTTCTAAGCGTCTAGGAAAAGACGACAAAGAAACCTTTGGTGAGTTCATGCACAATATTCGCGACATCGAAAAGCGTATTGTAAAACTACAACGCATCGTCAATTCTCAAGATATGAAAATACCTATTAATGAGCGTCTCCCGAGAGCCCAGTATATGAGCTTAATGACCGACCTCATGATCCTTGCCTTCCAAATGGGAATCACCAATATCTGTACATACATGATTGGTCCAGAACGTTGGGACGCTCCACTAATGTACGAAGGCGTCTTTGACCGTGCGGTGAATCACCACTCACTAACTCATAACCAGAAAGGCGAAGGTTATAAAGACGTTATTAAAGTCGATGTTTTCCATATGAAGCAATTTGCTTACATGATCGAAAGAATGAAGTCAATCAAAGAGGCAGACGGCACCACCATGCTCCATAACTCAATCATTTCTTATGGTGCAGCTTTAGGTGATGGTGCAACTCATCAATTCTTTGATCTACCAATGATTGTCGCAGGTGGAGCACAAGGCGGGATCCCTAAACAAGGACGTTTCATTAAAGCCAAGACGGGAACACTAAACTCAAACCTTTGGCTAACCATTGCACAGTTAATGGGAGCAGAGATTGATACCTACTCAGATTGCACTGGAACTTTCTCTCAATTAACCAGCTAATTTTAAACTTTAACCTGGAAGTACTTATGTTAAGAAAATTATATGCAACATTGCTGCTCATACCTCTGCTGGCCAGCAGCAGCTATGCAGCTGGAGACTTCGAAACTTTTCTAAAACCATTGTTCTCCAAAAGCTGCGTTTCATGCCATGGGCAACCTCGTCCCGGCAAAACACCAAAAGTAAAAGGAAAAGTAAACTTATTTGATGTCAAAACTGAACAGGAATTTCTTGCTCAGCCAAAGATGATCAAAGAAATGATCGAGGCTATCGATGCCAATGACATGCCACCGGAAGATGAACCTCAATTCGATGCAGCAACTAAGAAAAGAGTTATAGCATCACTAAAAAGCTATCTGGTTTTCGCTGCGAAAAATGAAAAAACAGCTCAGGTAAAGATTCACAGACTAAATCGCTTCCAGTACAACTACGCCGTTAAAGACCTTTTTAAATTAAAGAAAGATATCTTCAATCTGCCGGAAAAACTGATGACCAGAAAAACCGGTCCACAAAATTATCTGAACAATGTAAAAAGCGGCAAAATGCCAGCTAAGGTCAATGTCACAAATAAATCTTTTGATAAGCGTCTTCCTTTTCAAGGTGTTGAGCCCTTCCCTCAAGATACAAGAGCTTCTCATGGTTTTGATAACCAGGCGGATAACCTAACTCTTTCCCCTCTTCTTTTAGATGCCTTTTTAAAGTTGAGTATCTCTATAATTCAGAGCCCGGACTTTAACTCACGCAATGTCGGTGTTTGGAATGAACTTTTCGCAGAGCCTAATAACAAAACCGGCATTAATGCAGAAATTAAAAAACGTCTGCGTAAACATCTGACAATGGCTTTCAGACGTCCGGTCGATGAAGAAGTACTTAACGGTTACACCAGCTACACAATCAATAAGATGAAAAGCGGTCTATCTTTCACAGACAGTATGAAAAAGGCCGTCACCGCCAGTCTTTCTTCGCCTTTGTTTATCTACAAACACAGAGCTAACACTTCAGCAGAAAACGAATACTACCTGGCATCGAAACTCTCCTTTATGCTTTGGGGAAGTATCCCCGATGAAGAACTGCTAACTCTGGCCGAGCAAGGCAAACTCAGTAAGAACCTAAAAACTACTGTTGAGCGCATGATGCTGGATCCCAAAGTTGAACGCTTCCTCGATACCTTCCCGGCTCAATGGATGCAGCTAAACGGCCTCCTTGATGCTCAGCCAAATACAAAAGACTTTGAACTTTTCTGGGCCGACAAATTTAGGCCAGCCAGCACACAAATGGTCCTGGAACCGCTACTTCTCTTCGATACCGTCTACATGGAAAATCGCCCGGTATCAGAGCTCATTAAACCTAACTTTAGCTATCGCAGTAAATTTTTAGACAAGTGGTACGACCTAAATAACTATAAGCTCACTCCACAACAGATCGCTGAAGATAAAGCTATCGCCAAAAAACGTCGAGAACTTGAGCACGCAAGAAATATTGCTCGAGACTTTGTCAACAAAAGAAGAGACAAGGCCAAGAGGCTTATTCAGGTAGACATCAAAAAGAAATTTGGTAAAGTGCGATTTACCAATGTTAAACCTCACTCAAGTTGGGACTTTAATGGCAACCTGAATGACGAACTCAATCGCATTGACCTAAAAGCCCATGGCAAAATTTCATTTAAAAACGGCATGCTGGTTCTCAACAATGCCTACCTCACTGGTGATGCCCGCGATCACTTCAGAGAAAGAACTTATGAAATCAGATTTAAGTTAAACTCTATCAACCAAAAAGGCGGTGGATTAATCGGCATCCAGGGTACCGATCAAAAGAATATTACCTATGACTCTCTTGTCTTTAGCAAAACACAGGACAAACAATGGCTCTCAGACAGCAATCAAGGTAAGAGAACACAAGCATTCAAAGGCTCTCCAGAGATTAATCCAGGAGAGATGATTCACCTAGCCATATCCTACGGGAAAAATGGCGAAGTTGAAATGTTCCGTAACGGTAAGCTTTATGGGAAAAAGTACAAAGCAGTAAATACTCAGGATTACCACAGAGGTAAAGGCTTATTCTTTGTAGGAATCAGTGATTTAATCGGTAAAGGCAAAACTCTGAGTGTTAGCATAGACAGACTAAGAATTTACAGAAGACATCTAAGTGGCAGAGATCTAAAAGCTTTATCTCTTGGAGCAAATCATCATTTATCTACGAACGACATAGTAGCCAAACTGAATCCCGAAGACGCAGCTACCTTCCCTGCTAAGGAAAAAGAACTACAAAACTTGGAAGAGCAATTAAGAAAACTCCCTCCAAATGATCACCGCATGATCAAACTAAAGGATACTCTAAGAAGAGACTTACGTAGTCAGGAGTTCGTTCGCGGACAGGTAAATGATCCTCGTTATGGCGGCATCATTACAAACGCAGCTTTAATGACTATGACCTCTACATCCAAAAGATCTAAGCCCATAGCCAGAGGAGCCTGGATGATCGAGGTCATTTTTAATGATCCACCACCACCGCCGCCAAATAACGTCCCTGCCCTCGATGAAGAGAACTCAACTAAAAAGCTAACTATCCGTGAGGCATTTGCTAAACACAGAGACAATCCAGACTGTGCCGGCTGCCACGCCAAACTCGACCCACTTGGATTCGTCATGGAAAACTTCAACCCAATCGGACTTTGGCGCGATAAATACAAGAAGAATAATCGCCCCGTCGATCCACATGGAACGCTTCTAAGAAAACATGACTATAAAGACATAGTCGAATTTAAAGACGCTCTCATCAAAGAAGAAAAGCGCTTTGCTAAAGCTTTTGCAGCTCACCTTCTAAGGTTTGCACAATCCAGAAAGCTCAGCCCTGGCGATGCACTGACTGTTGAGAAAATCGTTAACAGAGCCGAGAAAGATAAATTCAGACTTCAGTCTTTAATCAAAGAAGTCATTCTCAGCGAAAGCTTTTTAGAAATGTAAAACCCAAAGGCTTACCCTTCATATTGTTTATAAACTCAGGGATCTCTGTGGTTTATTCTTCACCACGGAGGACTCGAAGGGCACAGAGGCTTGAGGGGAAATTAAGAAAGTTAGGTTATTTAGACAAGATAATTAATCCAAATGCTCTAAGTCATTTAAATCTTTATGCCTACCACTTGCTTTTTTGTTAACTTTTAAATCTTCAAGACTGATTAAAGGAATAGAAACTTCGTCAATAATTACGTTATTTCGGTTCTTATAGCATTCTTCAAACTCGACCCCATCTATCTTTGTGAGAATTTCAATTCTCATAGGAGGTAATCCCATTCTTACTATATTATCGCTAAGAAAAAGCTCCTCTGTCACATTGTCGGATACAAGTCCAAAATCAAAGAGAACTTCTTTCGCCTTTTTAGCATTTTCCAAAGATAGAGCAATCCATACATCCATGTCTGCGGTAGCACGTGGGTAACCATAGTAGCCTACAGCATAACCACCAATTAGCATGTATTTTACATTATGATGATTTAACAACTTCAAGAAGTCTTTGAAGTCTTGGGGCAGTATCATAGCCGAACACTATTTTTCGATTTAATTCTACTTCTTCGAGTCTTTCAAGTGGACTTTTTGATTGCCAGAATTGCTTCTCATCAGTTTCCTTCAAAGAAGTAACTGAAAAAGCAGTTCTATCAACTTTTATGTCTCGTACTTTAACCATAAGACTATTATAAAAGCAATTTTGATTAATGTACATGTGTGATGGCGACTTTTTATTTAGGTATTCATCTTGTGATACCTATATTACTCTAATGCCTTAAACTGGGTTAGTTCTACTTTCTGCCATCTATTAAAGTAATCGACTTAATGTTAATAAATAATTTACTAGAATCTTTAATTCTCCCTTCTAGGTGATCTCGGTGGTTTATTGGTTCACCACTAAGCTAGGCTGTGAGCTTTCTACTTTTCAGAAATTCCACTACGAATTAAATCTGGAATATCTGTTGTTATGGACATAACATTTAGAGCTTTGAATCTATTAGCTGTCTTAACATCATTAATTGTCCAGACATGATGCTGAAATCCGCTAGCTAAAACGCCCTTAACAAACTTCTCATCAATTTTTTTCGTATCTGTACTTAAGCCATCAGCCTTTATTTTTTCTAAAGTGGCTAAAACCGACTTTAGAGAAGTGTCTTTTTTAATACTCTTTAGGAGAAATGCCTTAAATTGCGGAGCTTTAGATTTCATAAGCTCGATGACTTCTTCCTTAAAGCTAATTATAACAATCTGCTCATCTTTCAGTCCTGATTTCTTAGTCTTTTCCAGCAGAGCAGGAATAATCTCGATTCCGCATTTTACTTCAATAAAAATTTTCTTCTTAGGAGGAATTGTTGAAAACACTTCTTCGATTGTAGGAATAATTGTTCCTTTAAAACTATTTCCACGAAATGACCCCACATCCAATTTACGTAGCTCTGCCAATGTTGACTTGCTTACATTTAACTTTTTCCCAGAAACTCTTTTGGTATCTGAGTCATGAATACAAACAATATGGCCATCTTTAGAGAGACGGAAATCAGCTTCGATTGCGTCCGCGCCCTGTTCCCATGCAAGTTTAAATGCAGGTAATGTGTTTTCTGGAGCTTTCTTTGAAGCACCACGGTGAGCAACAATAAATGGCTCGCCGGCAAGAATAAAATTACTGCATATAAAAAGTATTGAAACTAAGATAATTTTCATCATTTCTTCTCCTGATCGAAACAATAACTCACCTGGCGATTTATTTCCTTAAACCAAGTTAGTTCTACTTTCTGCCGCTTTTTCAAGGTAATCGACATAATGGACGTGAACTCCGTCTACAAGGAATCCCCACTCACTTTCTTTATCGCCAGTGTGAACCAGTGACCAGGTATCTGGTTCAATCGATTTCACACAGTGATATTTATCAGAAGTGATCATATTGGAGTCAAAAGCTTTTACTGTATTTATACCTTCCTGATTTTCTTCCACATATCCACCACTGAGAATTGTAGAGCGTCCTGCCCAAGGGTGATTATGTAAATGTTTATCATCATCAGGTTTTAGAAAATGGTGTAGCAGGAGGCTGTTTCTTGAAGAGTAAGAGTCCTTGGTATTCGGCTGAGGTTTATTTATCCAAAAGCGCATTAAGTAAATACCATCGTCGTGACGGCCGAGTATGGCTCTGAACCAGCCTTTTTGAACTGACTGGTGTGCTAGATCAATCCAATAAGGATGATCCTCTTTCTTCACTTCATTGTCTAGCCAATTAATGTATTCTTCGAGGGTCATGAAATTCCTTTTTAAATCTATGCCTGCAAAATAACACATTTTTGAAATAATTCAGTTGTGACAAGTATACACATGCCAATTTATTTTCATACTCTGCGAAAGCTTTAGGAAAGTGTAAATAAATAGGTGCCAAAAGTAAGTATTGATTTCAGAAAAAAATGATTTTTTTTAAAGTCGCTGTCTACAATCGGAAATGTATTACGTGTTGGGCTTAATGAAAATAAAAATTTGTAACAGGTTTACCAAACAAATACATTAATCTAACGGCCCAATAGGAAGGTAGCTATGCAAAAGAAAACATTTACTCTTATCGAGCTTTTAGTGGTAGTCGCCATTATCGGTATTCTTGCTTCAATGCTTCTTCCTTCATTAGCAAAAGCAAGAGAAAAAGCAAGTTTTGCAGTCTGTACCTCCAACAGAGATCAAAATTATAAGACAATTATGGTCGCAATTGATGATACCAAAGAATACCTCCCCATCTTTTTATCCTCAGGTTCTGCCAATGATGTTGACAGGGAATATGAAAAGGATGATTGGGCTGGGACAAGACAAAAAGATGGCCAAGTTACTAACCCTGTGGCAGGGTTATACGTAGGAGACGAATCATTTGAACAAACAATGAAGTGTCCAAGTTTACCTAAAGGTGAATTCGGTTCTGGAGTTGGGAGTAATGGAGTTTTTGATTACGGTTTTATGGAAGCTATGTCGGGCATCAAACTTTTCCATTTGAATAATGAAGTCAACTGGAATGGCAGGGAATTGGCAACTCCTCTAGTGGTTGAGGAAAATCCATATTACAATATCAACGAAAGTAATCCTACAACTGCATTTGGTAATGGTGACTCTTTTGGATACTGGCACGATTTTGGAAAAAAAGCGGGTTACTCAGCTTTAGAAGGCCATGCTGTCGTATTTCGAACGAAAGGTGTTCGTTATAAAGCTGCTGATATAATCATGGACTATAGAGGCTCCAATAAACAAGTTAGTGTTAAAAGTTCTCTTGAAGATTGGCCTCGTCCTTATCTTCAGTAAAGCTTTTCCGGCACTCTGCATTCATCTAAATTTCTCTTCTCGGTGTACTCGGTGCTCTCGGTGGTTTATTTTTTTACCACGGAGGACTCGAAGGGCACGGAGATTGGTAGGAATGAGTTTCATCTAGGCTCTTTATTTCTTATTCTCGGTGTACTCGGTGCTCTCGGTGGTTTTTTTTACCACAGAGGACACGAAGGGCATGGAGGTTTCTTAAGAGAATAATAATTTAACTGGCTCTTTATTTCTCTTCGCCCAATTGCAAAATGTAGTGACCGTCTATCACTTTTTCAGTTTTATTTACAATCACAATTAAATACCGATCATCAATTGGAACTGGGATACCGATATGTTGAAATCTATTATCAGATGTTTCATAAATATGATGAACTTTCCATTCCCAGTTAGCGCCTGTAATTCACCTGGCACTTTATTACTCGTAATTCACCTCGCCTACATTTCACCTCGCCTACATTTCACCTCGCCTACATTTCACCTGGCACTTTATTTCTTGTTCCGAAAATTAATGGAAAAGATGCGGGTCCAAAAGTAAATACTATGTCGCACCCCAGAAAAGTTAAAGGTTTCGTACGAAGTGAACACCAGGAACCTACTCCTAAATTCTTGAAAAACTGGGGCGATGTTTGTGGAGAATGGTGAATGCGTTATAAAGATCTCGTGGCCGGTTGGTGGTTCGACGGTTATAAAACCGCAATGAAAAACTCATATTCTAAGTTACAGAAAGAGAAATATAACATCGACACATGGGTTGCTGCTATAAAATCAGGAAACCCAAACGCCGAATTGGCTTTCAATGCTGGTGCTTACCCTGGGGCTGCACTCTGCACAGACGGCAAACTCTGTCCACATCAAACTTTTACTGCCGGTGAAGGACATGGATTTGTTTTTAAAGGTAAAAAAGGTAGTAAAACAGCAGTAACTCCTAAAAATTACCCTTCACCTGAAGGTGTTATCTGGCATTTCCTTTTTCCAGTTAGTAAAGGTTGGGGTGCTGGTACAGAGCCAAAGCCGGAATACACAGCAGATTACCTAATCAAAGGTATTGATACAGCAAATGCCCAGGGAGGAGCTGTAACTCTAGACACTCCTTGCTTACCAGATGGGACTATTCCTCCTGCAGTTCTAAAAAGATTACAAGAGTTGGGTAAAGTTAAAGATAAATTGAAAGATGGTAAGCAGTCTTTCTAATTTGAAAGTTTAAAACTTATATCTATAAGCCATACCGCTAAGTGTGGCTTTTTTTATTTCATCTCAGGCCAAAAGAACATGTTATTACCGTTCTGTCCCCAGCTGTGTTCAAATGAACTTTTTGAATAGCTTTTTGCACCACCTGAGCCGCTGATAAAATTCATGGAGACTTTTTGTATAGAAGTATATTTGTGGAAGTACTGTTCATTGCCAAAAAGGTTTCTGTAGAGATCCCCAATTAAAGGAGAATCATTTTTAATCTTACTGACTGTACCCTGATAGTAGTCATCCGGCAGTCTGTTACTGCTCCATTTTGAGTAACCCATTACAGAGTTATTACTGCCTGGCCCGCCACCCCAATTCCACATATTGGTTCTTTGTGCTTCTGTTTTGTTATCGAAGGGACAATAAAAGACGCTTTGTGAAGAGCTCATATATTTATCTTTTAAAACATTTGATTGAGCTGTTTTCCAGGCATGAAGAGAAGTGTCATCCAGAGCAGTTGTTGTCTGTAGGAAACGCTCATTATTATCATCGGCATATATCATAAAACCAACATAAAGTTGCTTGAGATTATTAAGGCAGATAACATTGCGGGCACTTTCTCTGGCCTTACCCAAAGACGGCATCAGAATACTTACTAATATGCCTATGATAGCTACAACAATAAGCAGCTCCAATAGGGTAAAGTTAAATTTTTTATCTTTCATACAACACACTGATTTAAGTTAAACACAATTAAGCATATTACATATAAAAGGCATACTCAAACTATTGATAGATAAAGATCTACAGATTGACGATTAGATAACAAAAGATGTTTTTATTGTAATAAAATTGAGCTTTTAGGCAATTATGTCTTTGATTACATGACCAAAATCTCTATCCAGCCTTTTGTAACCAGGGACTTCTAAACGTCGAGGGTCAAGTCCCATCAAGTGATTTATGGTAGCATGAACGTCTGTCACATAGTGTGGCTTTTCCTCTGCATGGTAACCCAGTTCATCGGTTGCCCCATGCGCAATACCGCCTTTGATTCCACCACCGGCCATCCAGACTGAGAAACCAAAAGAGTGATGGTCTCGACCATCTGCTCCTTGAGAGCCTGGAGTACGTCCAAACTCTGTTGCAAAAACAACGATGGTATCTTCGAGCATTCCTCTCTGCTTGAGATCTTTGAGTAAACCGGCTGTTGGCAGGTCCACTTGTTTAGAAAGCTTAGTATGGCCTTTCTTCAATCCTGAATGATTATCCCAAGCACCTGCTGCTCCATCGCCATGCATTATCTGAATAAAGCGAACTCCTTTTTCAGACATACGACGGGCAGCCAGCAACTGTTGGCCGAAGGCTTTAGTTTCCTTTTGATCCAAACCGTACATTTTCCTGGTTGCTTCAGATTCATCTTTAAAATCCATTGCTTCAGGAACTGCGGTCTGCATTCGGAAAGCCAGTTCATAAGATTTCATTCTAGCTTCAAGAACAGGATCATTTGGAAATTGCTTTGAAGATAAGCGGTTTAGCCTATTGGTGAAACTGAGGTTTTTAAGCTGTTCTTCCTTCTTCATTTTGTTGAAAGGTTTGGCAAAGTCCAGAGGGTTTTTTGGATCAATTTTAAGATTCACAGCATCATAAGCCGGTCCCAGGTAATGACCATCTTTTTTATCAAAGAAACGTGGACCAATATTGATGAACTGAGGCAGGTTGTCACTCAATGAGCCTAAACCGTAGTTTATCCAGGCACCAATGGTGGGTACTCGAGGATCTAGCATATGACGGCCAGAGTGAAACTGCACCTGTGCACCATGGTTATTATCCGTCGTCCACATAGACCGAATAAAGGCTATGTCATCGGCACAGGAACCGATATTTGGAAACCAGTCACTAACTTCTAGTCCTGACTCACCGTACTTTTTGAATCCAGTTTGGAGAGGGAATATTTTTGTTCTGGTTTGACCATTGGCATCATTCTGAATGGGAACTCTTAGATCTTTGGCCTTGGCTGGATCCAGCACGTCTTTATAGGGAGTTTCGTTAATAGTTTTACCGGCATATTTGTTCAGTGCCGGTTTGGGATCAAAACTTTCCATATGGCTTACGCCACCGCGCATAAATAACCAAATGACTCTTTTAGCCTTTGGTGTAAAATGAGGCTTTCCATCTGGTAACACATGTTTTTCAGACGCTGAAATTCCGTTGATAGCAAGGGCGCTAAAACCAAGCGCTGAATTTAGAATGCATTGTCTTCGTGTTAATAAATGATTGTTCATCGTATCACCAAAAAATCGTTTAAATTGAGAATTGCGTGAATAAAGTGCTCGCGTTTTGGCTGCTCTTTTAGATAAGTCTTACTTTCTTTAAGCTCGTCTGCACTTGGCTTGCGGCCTAGTAGTTTTGTGAATA
>Ga0075480_10000274_pt1 | contig 29495 bp, 12 predicted proteins | sample DEB08_DNA_7_FD_81590 | JGI IMG/M metagenome (GOLD analysis project Ga0075480, IMG submission 81590) | Aqueous microbial communities from the Delaware River and Bay under freshwater to marine salinity gradient to study organic matter... | ecosystem: Environmental > Aquatic > Marine > Coastal ... | reverse complement strand
TGTTAAAGTAGATTTTCTTCATTATTTCTCCAATAATGATTTTACCAGCGTCTTCATTCAAGTACGGTAATTGAGAAATGAAAGATTGTATTTGGTTTTCAACATTCTTCATATAGTTAGGATCGTTAATTAGTCCCGAAAGATCTTCGTTACCAAAGTTCAATGCTAACTGAACGTTAATGTCGTTGTAGTTGTTCTGTGTATTGTTATTGATGGTACTATTGTCTATATTATTGATGTTGTTAATAGTATGTGGTGCAGATTGTACTTGTATTGGTGGTGTACATTTAACGTACTTGTTATGTTTCCATTTAGCTTGTTGAGTTGTAAATTGTGTCAAACATATCTCGCATTTTTTTGATTCTAAACCATTACATTTACTTTCGTGATGTTTTAATCGTTGATTTGAAGACAATACTTTATTACATTTAATACATTTGAATCTTAGGCTGTTATTTTGTTGAATAGGGCTGTTATTTTGTTGAGCAGGGCTGTTATTTTGTTGAGCAGGGCTGTTATTTTGTTGAGCAGGGCTGTTATTTTGTTCATCTTCTAAAATATTAAAATTAACATTAAATCTTCTTTTACAAGGTGTTTTTCTATTTTGGTGTCTACGCAAATCGCTCAGTCTTTTAGTAGTATATTCGCAATAATCACATTTATAGAGCATTTTATATAACGCAGTTTAAAATTTTAAATATAAATTAAAGACCGTATCGCAAGACTAATGAGTCATTATTGCACAAGGGGGGGAATTTTTTTTTGAAATATAAATTCCATTCCCCATTTTTATTTTTGGATTTTGGTTATCAAAATTTATAAATTTTTTATAAACTTTTATATAATTGCTATATCAAGATATATTAATGTAATTTATCAAAAAATTCATCAATAAGACATATTATATAAATATTGTGACAAAAAGTAAGATTGTGTGAGACAATTTCGAAATTTCCAAATGATCAAATCAAAAAATATTTTTTTTATTAAATTTATATAATTGGCTTTATGGAATAATTTATTTAAGCTGGAAAACAAGTTATGTATTTGAAAGATGATTGTTCAAACAATAATTGCGAATCTAATATTGTATACGATTGTTATGTATTTTGCTTATTTACTCGTGATGACGAGAGTAGTAAATATTAAATTACTGGATTTGTACATTTAATTAAGTGTAAATAAGATTCTATTGGAAGTAAGTTCGTAGGATTGGTTGGATCTAATTCGACTATAGTCATTGATTTGTATTAAATTATAAAACTTTCATAATTACGACTCCTGAACCACCTTTTCCATAATATCCTTTACCTTGATATCCTTCACCTCCACCCCCACCTCCTGTATGGGGTAGTGCATGTAAGGCAGGTGACGTATTATTTGCACCACGTGATGCACCACCTAATCCACCATTACCACCATTTGTTGACCACCCACCCCCACCTCCTCCACCAGCGAACCAAGATTCATTGTTTACAACATGACCATAAATTGCACCATCAAAGATATCTGTAAAATTGTATGTAATACCATCCTTTGTTACTTCTTTTAAACCAATTCCACCATGCCCACCACTTGATTCATTCTGTCCAGCTCCACCAGCACCCCCACCACCTGCACCTATATTTCTTTCCCCACTAAGTCTACCACTGTGTCCATTACCACCTCTGTGTCCTTGTCCGGATATACTACCTCCACCACTAGCTCCAGAATAACCAGTTGCACCTCCCCCGGATCCACCACTAAGTCCGGGTCCGGGCTTAGCACAATCTGTACCGCCTCTACCACCACCAATTGCAACCTCTAAATCAGTAATACTTGTATTGTATCCATTTGAATTATTTCCACCATTGCCTACAATAACAGTTACTGTAGAGTTTAGTTGTGTAGATGGATAAAATACATAACCACCAGCACCCCCGCCACCACCGTGATAACAACGCGCACCACTACCCCCACCAGCGACCATCAATATATGAGCGTTCATTTCATTTTTTGGAACAAATTCATATGTTGTTTTAGTTGAATCATAATTTACAGATATTATTTCACCCCAATCATATTTTCTAGGAGATATATCAGAAAATATATATCCTTTAGTTGATGCTGATGCACTATCAACTATATTATATTTGTTCGAACTATTGGTAAAAGAATCGTGATGAAAAGCAATTGCCCCTTTAAAAGGAATGATGTGTTTTTCAACAGATACATTCGTTCCGTCGCTAGCGGACACCACAACGTTGTAAAAATTCCCGTTCACCAAAGGCGTGGTGCTGCCACCGGACAGGTCCGTGTAATAACCCACGTTCATCACAAAGTCAGTAAAGGCACCCACGGCGTACTGGACGGATGTAACACCAAGGTCAGTTCCGTTCGTGTTGACAAAACTGGTGAGCGCCGCTTGGTCAGCATCTACAAGGTCAAAAGCTGGGTCAAACACGGCAACTTTTGTGTCTGTAATGTTCGCAACACTGGAGAAGACTGTACCGGAAATTATTAGTTCGTTATTGACCACCACCTCACTCACAGAGGATATGGTGACGTGAGGAAGATTATTTACTGATTCTGGTGGATATACAATTCTCGTATCAATATCGTCGTGTAAGGGAGTGCCATCCGTACCGTACAAGTACACCTTGGCGTAGTTCACTGCACTGCTGTCAACCACGTTGTCGTTAATGTCGATAACCTTGGGAATACTCATATTGGTGAGGGTTGTGCCCGATAACCTGTCGGCACGCACCCAGATCTGGTGATAGGTGTTGTCGTCATCCGCAGCACCCGCTGTTCCGTGCAAATACTCGTCTATCTCGTACACCGCTTGTGCACCATCATAACCAACCCAGAAATAAGCATTCGCGTTGTATTTCATACTGAATAACATACTACTATCCCCACCTGTATTAATGAGCATATCAACGGATTGTGGAATGTAAGTCGCGGAGTGTTGGGGTTCTACATCTGCATACCCAGATGCAGAATCGTATAATGTGTAGTCTTGTGCCCACGTGGTCGAATCGAATGTCGGTTTAACGTGTTGTCCGTATCTAAATCCTTCAATCAACAATTTATGTTTTGTCTTGAAGTGAGCCACACGATCGTGAGAAGACGTCTTCGCCACAAATCTCAGTTCAATTCCGTTTTCGTCATTTAGTTCAGAGCCAAGGTATTTGCATAGTTTATCGAACAACTCGTTACTTGCGTGTCCCCAAGAGGCTTGGCCCGGTTTGCCCTCTGGAAAATCAGGATTCTCTACACCATCAACCTTTACGTACACATTGTTGAAATCAAGACTGCCGTCTGTAGGTAAAACGGGTAATCCGTCGGTAACGTTCCTAACTGTAGATTGAGGTGTTGTGTCGTGCTTGTGAATGTAGTTGAGAACCAATATCCAAGGTGTCTTCCCGTTGTCAGCATCTGTAACATCATCGATTGTTGTGTCATACATATTTCCGTCTATTTCGATCTTAGACACGGATCCCACTTCGTCACTAACCACCAACTCAGCGTTGTCCTTGTGAGTATTGATTAATTGAATCGCTTCTGTGTCACTGGTAATTTGCTTGGTGGTAGCAATCGCGTAATAGGTTGTTTGGTTGGTCTCGTCGGCTAAGACATCACCACTCATTTGAAGACCTTCACTTGTAAACTCAGTGGATAAGATAGTGGATCGAATATTAGATAAAAGTGGGAAGGTATAGTTCTCGATATGAATAGCTTCGTTGCCCGCGGTATCCACAACAATTATACATACACGATAGTGAACATTCACATCAATAGGTTCTGTATCTGTGTTATCCAATGATACATAAGCGTTGTCCTCTTCGAAGTCTGGTAGGGTTTCTACGGCTAATTTCACGGCACCAACACCACTCAAAGGAGTACTATTGGTTTCGATGAAAGATTTAAGTAAATTGTTATCGGTTAACTCGACAGTACCCTTGAACACCACAGGAGGATATACGACATCAATGTCCGCGTCACTCGAGAAGACGGTAATACCCGATATGGTTGCTTTTTCGGTGATGTTGTTGAAATAGGTGTTTTTAATTGTGACGTGAGGTTTGTCCATTCGTTGAATCGGTTCATATGGGACAACTGTGTTGTCTTCGGGTATTTCTATTGTATAAATGTTACCACCTGTACCATCTAAATGTGTATAACTATCAAAATACCATAGATATCTATTCATATCAAACTTCACAGTTTGTTTGTAATAAGAGAAACCTATAGGAATATCAATAACATTATCGTTTTGATCTAATAGAGATCCTTTGTTGTAAGAGATGGTACTGTGTTTTATCCAAGGATCTCCATCATTTTGTTTGTTGTAGATAGTCATATCTACAGGGAAACCCATTTCCTGAACATCAGTAGAACCGATGTTCATAATAGTCATAGTCTTTGCGGAGTTGTAAACGTAGTCAAGGGTCATAGGACCTTTAGGAGTTAAGTGATTGAATTGCTCCGAACTTTGTGGAGAAAACACGTTGTTATGTACACGATTATAGGTTGAACTAACAATACCGTTTACAGCTACATCAAGAACCAACGGTACGTAAACACCGTCGCTTTCTGTCAACTGTAATTCTGTAAACCGAGGAGCTCTAGTTGATGCTTTGTCTTTTACAGTGATAAGTTTTCCACTTAAAGCACTATCTGTATAAGAATGAATTTGAACTCGCCAATACTTCGCAGACGCGTTCCATTCCACAGAACTTGTTATGGGTACTACTGTATTCTTATCTATATCGTCGTGTAAGGGAGTGCCGTCCGTGCCGTACAAATAGACATTCGCGTAGTTCACAGCGGTACTGTCGACAATATTGTTGTTGATGTCGATAATTTTAGGGATGGATATGCTGGATGCGTCATATAAAGAAGGTATATTCCATTTACCGTGATTAGCAGCCAATGCGGTAGCAATACTGGTGAGATCACCATCACCTGTCAAAGCACTCATTGATGTATCTTCGTAACTTGCTAATTCGACAGTACCTGTTGAATCCATTAATGCGAACCTGAAGTTCCATGCATAATTGAGACGAGTCCAAGTAATGTATACACTCTTAAGGTCACCACTGATATCACCTAGTTTGATAACAGGGTTCCCAGTTCCTGCTTTATTGTCACTGAAAGCACTATTTCCTACAGAAGTCGAATTGAGAAGTTCGTCCCACTGTCGTTCACTATCAGCTGTTGAACTATCATATAATAAGGTGGTGTAGCTCAAACGAGTACCATATTCTGTTGTGTAATCACCAGATGATCCTGGCAAAGCGTTATAAGTATCATATAACAATATAGCGAATAGATTGTTGTTATTTGTACTGTTTCCGTCTGGATTTAACATATAGACCCATAATTGATAAGGTCCTTGTGGTGGTGAGACAGTTATCTTAGCGTTTTCATAGGTTTCGAATAGTCCAATAGCATCTATGTCGGATGTCAGTTGTTTGGTGGTCGCGATGGCGTAGAAAGATGTTTCGTTGTTTTCGTCCGCGATAACTTCACCACTTATTATCAAGCCTTGGTCGGTAAACTCAGCAGATGTAATGGACGTTTGGAGAGTGGATACTGATTTGAAAATTGGGTTAATTTTTTCAGTTATTTTGAATTCGGTATTGTAGTAGATGAAATGATCGTTGTTATGTGAACTATTATCACCAACAGTCAACTTCATTTGATTAAATGGCGTAATATTATGATCTGTGATGGTTTTAATTGTATTATAAACGATATTTACATTATTAAATTCTAAACCATTATTTGTCAAATAACTCCAACTCAATCCATTATCACTAGATAATTCTATAGTTATATTGATACCATTTGTAGTAGCTGAAGAAATAATAGTCATTTGAGTACTAAATACATCATACTCGGTAATATCGAATACCAGAATACTGTATCCACCATCTACAGAATGTTGATATACCCATGTGGGAGCGTGTGTTACATTTTCTGTTATAGATCCAGTATTAAATGAAGTACCCCATGACATTACAGAATAACCGTATGTTAATTCGGTACTGACATATGTACCTTCTAATAATTTATTATTCAAACATAGAGTCCGGAATGTTATCTGTTGTTGTACTTCTGTATACTCTGATTCGAGGAGTTCTAAACCAACATTACCATCTTTATCTGTAACTAACATACCTACTTGGTACATTCCGTCACTTGTTATCGGTTCTGTATTTGCATTGTCCAATGATGTGTATACATCACCGATTTCAAAGTCGTCGAGTTGTGCTACAGCCCATCTCACGGGCGCGACATCACTCAATGGTGTGATGTTGGCCTCGAAGAAAGTCTTCACTAAATTAATATTTGTCAAATCCACACCTTCTTTGCTGAACACCACTGGAGGGTATACCGTCTCGATATCCGCGACACTCGAGAAGACCGTAGTGCCTGATATGATGGCTTTTTCGGTGAAGTTGTTGAAATACGTAACGGGCATTGTTACGTAAGGGAGAGAATTATTGAATGGATCAATCACCTTTTTATCAATATCGGTGTGTAACAGAACACCATCGGTACCGTACAAGTATACATTGGCGTAGTTGACCATAGTGCTGTCAACGATTTGGTCGTTAAAGTCAATCACTTTAGGAATCTTCGTCGACACCGAAGATAGTGGTATAGAAATATTACAAGGATTATTGTAATATGTTTCGTTAGTGTCTGTGAAGTCGATAGAAGCTAACCAATCTCGTGAATCAGGATAGAGTCCAGATTCGCCGTTGAAACGCGGGTCTTTTTGAAGCGTTTCTATTTCATGAACTGATGTTGTTCCATCGTTAAAGTTGTAAACAATCTTCATATCCGGTGCATACTTTACTCGTCCTACATAGAGTTTGAAACTTCCCACTTGTTGACCGTTCGGGTTGAGTGTGAACATTTTTTTGTATGAAGTTGTAAAATTCCCATACCAACGTGACCAGTTAGTATTACCATCTTGCATCACTGTTTCAAACCAGTCTTTAGTCAATACCTGATAAGTGTCTCCTGTCCCGTAGTCAGCGGTATTTGAAAAATTTGCATTACTTGAATATAAATCAATGAAATCGACCGTGTAAGGTACGAGGTCTCCTGTCCAGTTGTTCTCGGAAAACAACTGAATTTCCATTATATGCAAATCTGTTGTTGTAGTACCATCAGTTACTACGAACTCTGTGGTTGAAGAAGAAGAAGGATATTTGAAATAAATCTCGATGTTGTCGATGGTGAATATAGTGGATGATATAGATTCCACCCTCACATCGGGATTATTTTCATAAGTCTCGAATAGTCCAATAACATCTGTGTTGGATGACAGTTGTTTGGTGGTCGCGATGGCGTAGAAAGATGTGTCGTTGTTTTCGTCCGCGACAACGTCACCACTTATTACCAAGCCTTCGTCTGTGAATTCGGCAGAGGTAATGGACGTTTGAAGAGTGGATACGGAAGTAAACGTGGAAGAGAGTTCGATTCCTGGTTTGAGTTGTCCTAAACCAACATTACCATCCTTATCTATAACCAATAGACCTACTTGGTACATTCCGTCACTTGTGATGGGTTCGGTATCGGTATTGTCCAATGATGTGTACACATCACTGAGTTCAAAGTCGTCGAGTTGGGCGACACTAAATCTTATTGGTGCAACACCAGTTAAAGGTGTAATGTTAGTCTCGAAGAACGTTTTCACTAAGTCAGTATTTGTCAAATCAACACCTTCTTTGTTGAAAACCACGGGAGGGTACACCGTCTCGATGTCTGCGACACTCGAGAAGACCGTAGCACCCGAAATTATGGCTTTTTCGGTAACGTTGTTGAAATACGTGACGGGCATTGTTACGTGGGGTCTAGCGATAGGTACAGAGTCGATACCCTTGAGACTGTTGTTGTTATTCCATAAGTATGCTAATTGATCGGTGTTGAGAGCGGATTGGAAGATGTTAACACCGTAGACTTTCATAGGAACCCGACCGAAAGACGTGTCATTTGTATTGGAGAAATCGCTTTCGCCGTTAATCTGTGCCCGAAGAGTATCTTTGTGTACGTAGAATTCTTCACCGGTTCCACTAAATGTTTCCACATTATTTATATAAATTTTAATGTCACTTCCTGTATATACCCAAGTGTGACGTTGGATAACCCCTGTAGGTATGTCTACACCCGCAGTGCTACCAACAGACTTATCACCAAATCTTGTTGTGAACGCAGCACTTCCATCAGCGTTCTGGCTATCAAGATAAATACAATACAATCTATCACTTGAATTATTGTTTACCGTGTCCATTATCGAATACAAACTGTCTTTTATTTGATAATTGTATCCATCTTTGATCTTGAAAACAATATCGAATGTGAAGGGTTTGTTATCACTAGAAGTTTCGTTTTGGAAGAGTTTAGGTTGTAGATCGATATAAGTACGATTGGAATTCGACACGACACCATCAAATTCAATATAATAACCATCACTATCCCGAGAGTAACTTAATCCCGTGTCATTCATATCAGTGCTACCGATAGACATATCGTTATCATATGTACTTACATCTGGAACAATAGACGTGTCACTCGAATCACTCACATCTAACGACATCACAAGCTTCATCGTATCAAGAAGATCATCGTTTCTAGCCTCCTCTAAAGGAACGGGGACATTAACAACATCGATATCATCATAGATAGTGTTGTTATTAGTAGTGAATAGATATGTGTTAACATAGTTGAGTGCAGTAGCGGGGACTATTTCATTGTAATTGGAGGGATCAACGGGTGATGTATCAAGAACTTTGGTAATTAGCTTGTTAATTTTAGGGTTGTAAGGAGTTTTATTGGCACGTACCCAGACTTGATACACCGATGATCTAATTTGATCGGTACTGTTCCAATCATCGACCTCTTGGTAGTTGTATCTCCAATAAGTTGTATTGCTCTTGTAACCAATGTTTGTCATAGAGTTATCACCGCTGTCACCAAAGATGTAATTGAACACATCAGGTGTTTGTATACCGGTGTGTCTGTTGATAGTACCGAGGTCATCGTAAAGGGTGTAATATTGTGTTTCGAAAGCATTACCGGCAGCTGCTTGGTCACCGTATCTAAGCTCGTTCAACAATTTTGGATCCCAGTGTTTCCAATGCACAACTCTGTCGTTACCCGTTCCTGAAGATTTGGCTAAAAATCGCAATTCCAAACCGTTTGTATAAATAGAATCATTATTTTCTGGTTGTGGAGGAGAACCCAATGCCACACACAATTTATTAAATAAATTATTACCTGTGTGACCGAAGGATCCCCCAATATCAACACTGGTCTTCTCACTCTCAAATGTTGACACATCATCCACATTTATACTATCAAACGTTTGATCCATGATAGGAAAACCGTTTGTATCTTTGCGAACAAAAGATTCGATGGTGCTATTAGTTTCTTCTTTGTTCACGTAGTTCATAACGAGGATCCAAGGGGTTTTGTTTTCGTCAGCGTCGAATACGGAATCAGTTGTTATTTTGTATTTGGGATCGACAGCTTGAGAGGAATACGTGTATCCTTCAATTTCAAGAGAGAACTCAGGTTCTGTAAGAGTCTTAATGACACTCTCGTGCTCAGGATTGTTTAGAATGAAGTCTCTTGCTTGATCCTCGGTTAAGGGCTTGGTGGTTGCCAACAGATAATGAGCGTCGGGTTTGGCGACACTTTTATCTAAAACGACAGAACCAGTCAAACTGATACCTTGTTCTACCAATTCGGCGTTCGTAATCTTGGTCAGTATAGAGGAAGGAGCAGGGAAAGATGGAGAATCGTAAGAGACGAAAGTGGATAGATCGGTTCTGTACACATCAATGATATCTGTTCTTGCGATAGCAACGGTGTTCTTGTGTATCTTAACAACCCAAGGGCCATCGGTATTCTGTGTGTTGTAATACTCGAGTTGTATGGGCTTAGGATTCCAAGTACCTGTTTGATCCTTGTTGAATAAGAGAGCGTATTTATAAGTACTTATGTTGCCTAGAACGATGTTGTTTTCGTAGATAGACATACCGTGTATACCGAAACCGGATACGATATCGGTAGAGGTAGACATAACGGGGTCATCCCCCCAAACACCGTTTACACGTTCAAAGACGTGCATCGTGGTACCGTAGGTATTGTCACTGTAAGGAAGGGTAACAAGTGTGTTTTCGTAAATGTCTACAGAAGCTGAATAAGGAATGGCAATGGATTTTACGGGTGTTACGGTTTTCCCGTCGAACTCAAGTATTCTGGTATGTCTATCAGCGACAGCTATATCACCGTTACTCATAGAGTAAACAATGGTGTTACCGTGGATTCTGGGACAATTGAAATTATGGGGATCGTTTTCTGGATTTGTGTACTCTAACATAGTAAAAGTGGGAGGATTCTCTTCGTTGAGATCGTTCAAGAAGACCGACATAATGTAAAGAGTTGCACCACCGTAAACAAATGTGTTATCGAAGACATCAGCGTTGTAACCATCAGCATTACAATTTGGATAATAACCTAGTTTGACCCATTGGGAAGAAATGGATCTGCTTTGGTCTCTGTAAAATATGTAGAGGTTAGAACCTGCCTTAAATGTTAAAATGTTATCGTTCATACACACCATTCCTTGTGCACTTAGACTATCATATTGACCATTAGAGATACGTTGAATATAAGAAGTTCTGTTTTCATCTAGTTTGAAAACATCTACGAATGTGTCCCCACGAGCAGCATTAGCAACAAAGTTTTCAGACAAAGTTATGTAAGACGATTCTCTTAGACCTGAATAATATCTGTATCTATCGGTTAGATTAGTGGCTCCAAAATCGTAGTTTAAACTGGGATTTTGGATGTACGGAATAACACTCACTTTGCTGTTGGAATCTTCTGTGATCATCACAACATTGTAAGGTGTGTACTTGTTGATAGGTTCAGTATTACCATCTGTATCCATAATTACTTCAGTGACTTCTGTGTCTTGAATGATTAACATAGTGTTTTGAGGTACGTCGTATGTGGTGTAGGGAACAGACATACTGACAGCGTAGTCGTAATACGAAAGAATACTAGTATCGTAATCTTTGGAGAAGACTAAGGGTTTGTATACTTTGGCAATATTAGCGGTACTAGATAATACATTGATGTCGGTAATGTAAAACTTTTCATAAAAAGGGGAATACCTAGTGGACATATTGATTTGAGGGCCTTCGTTAACAACAGGTTGTTCTTGTGGGACACTGTCAACAGTGGTTGCAGAATAATATTGTTGAAGACTGTATAGAACGTTTTCTTTATCGATATAGTTCTTTGTAACGGGATCGACGTTATCGAACTTGTTGTGTAAGATGGGATATTTTTCACTAACGGTAAAGTTTTTGTAGAGTTCGGTTACTTCACTGGAAGATAGATCAATATCGTAGAGTTTGAGATCAGTAAGCATATAACCACCTTCGTTGTAACCACCATTAATTAAAAGTTCGGTGATGGGAGCGGTCATAGTTTGAACGTTTTCAGAGATACTAGAGTTAAGTCTCACACCATTAACAAATACTTTTTGACCATCTACTTGTGTACTTATGTCAGAGAACACGATACATACGTGGAACCAAGTGTGTGGGACGAAATCGAATGTTTGGTAGTAAGAAGCACCGGACGCGATACGCACACGAACATCGGTACCACTAACATTAATACTCATAGTACGATGACCTGTAGCACCACTAAACTTTGCAAACTGAATTTCACTCGTTATCTCACTCACATCAAGCATCACATTCATCCACATACTCAGTGTACATACAGGACGATTAGACGGTGATACCGGAATAGCTACATATGTTGCTGTACGTAAATGATACTCATCCGTCTTCCCAGACCCAAACAATATAGCATTCTTATCAACGGTATCGGTATTGATAGGAATATGATTTGTCTCAACTCCAGATATCAAATTGAACTTCGTATCAAGAGAGTCTTTGTTCTTTAACTCGTTGTAAGAGACAAGAGAAGTAAGTTTGAAGTCGTGATCGATGAAAGGTGTTACTTCGGTAAGAGTGTTGTTGTAGAGATCGGTAATGTTAGTTGTGGAGAGACTGGTGTCGAAGACTTGGAGGTTGGAGATCATAACATTAGTCGCGGGACTTTCTACATTAGTAGTGTTGTTGTATACACCGACAAATAGATTTGAGTATGGTTTGGTGACAGCAACAGCGTTACCAGTGACATCAGTAGGTTCGTAGTAAGTGCCATTTATATAAATTTTTTGTGCGTCAACCTTTGTGGCAGTGTCTGCGAAGACCACACATATGTGGTACCAAATATCTTTATTGAAAGTGTAGTTAACACCGTGAGCTGCACCAGAACCGATATTGATACCGGATGCATTAATAGCAATGAATCTGTGACCAGTAACGCCTTTGAAAGATACGAGGGTATTATCGCCAGTAAAGACAAAATTGGATGTTTTCTTGAGATAGAAAGAAATGGTACCAACGGGATAGTTTGTACCACTGTTAGGAAGATCAAATAAATCCTTTGTTTTAAGGTGACTGTGAGTACCCGTAGAGAACATCACACTCTTGTCGACAAGTACGTCTTTGAGTTGTGCAATTTCGTCATATACATATGTATTGATGTCTTCGTTAATCACATCATCCGTGGTGTATATATGTAGGTTTGTTAAATTCACTAGACTGGCTATAACAGGTGTAGAGTTGTCGTTGCTGAGAACTTTCTCAACGATCATACCGTCTAATTGGAATGTTTCACCTGCATTGACAACACCTTTAATAACCACATTATCATATGCGTTACCTAAAACCATAGAACGGATATCTTCTCTGGTTAGATCATCATTCATAGTCGCAATAATGAAATAAGAAGTGTTATTAACCTTATCCGCACGAACTGTACCCTTGATAACAAGTCCGTCTTTATTTCGGTTCACTTTAGTAATAGAACCAAACATATGCGGAGAGGTGAAGGTTGTAGGTACATAATCTATATTCACAAGAGGTGTGTCGCTGTATGTTACGTCATTCGTAGCATTGTGAGTCCCTACCGCGACAATTTCGTCATAGTACCATCTGTGTTCGTTTTCGAGATATTTAACGATATGTTTGTGATATTGGAATTTAATTTGTACGGGTACTTCGTCACCGTTGACATCTAAGAGATCGCCGGTGTTGTAAGAGATGGTGCTATGCTTTTTCCAGACAACACTATCAAGACTAGAATAAAGTTCCATATCAATTGGGAAACCATGCACGGAGTCACTAGTAGAACCGAAAGTGATTTGTTTAATTGATTTGTCGGTAGAGAATGTGTAATCGATGTTGAAATAGTCACGCATAGGGATAGATACATTGGAGGAGTCTTTCCATAAGGTGGATATTTGTTCTGTATTTGAGTTATAAGTGTTGTTTTGGATTTGAGGAATGGGTTTGGATGTCCCAGTAGAGTTGGAGATAATGACACTGGAAGGTGTGATGTGTACACCGTCTTGCTCGGCGAGAGAGATTTCGACGGTACGAAGGACATTGTTAGCTTCGTTATCACCACTCACGTATTTGGTGGTTGCGTCATTGGCAACACTCAAGACTTTAAGACGCCAATATTTGGAACTGGGTAAATAAGAGTTCATAGTGTAGAAACCGGCAATGTTGTTTTCGTCCACAGCCATAAAGACTACATTGTAGAATTCGTTTCTGTCAATGACTTCTACGCTGTTTGCGTTGATGATACTGGTTTGTGCGAAACTGGTTTCTGTATTAGAGAATTGCTTAATTTGATAAAGAGGTACGTTTTCGGTGTTTATTACAGAGAAGTTGTTTTCGATGAAAGAACGAACAATAGTTTTGTTTGATATATCGACAGTGTTTTTGAAGACAACAGGTGGGTATACGTGTGTTATGGGGGATTTACAAGCGAATACACTAGGATTTCTAAGGATAGTGGCAGCATCGAAAGGTAGATAGTTACCGGAGGTAATGAATGTGTGTGGTTGGTTGTTGTAAGCGTAGTTGGAACCACTTAACTTCCAACGAGATAGACCTACATAAGTAGTATTGTTACTAGAATGTTTGTTCACTTGTATTTTGAAGAGAGTACTGGATACCGGATTAAATTTGACAGTAATAGACTCACTGTAAGTGGTGTTGACGAAAGCATTAGTATTCTTGTATGTGACTTCAACAAATTCTGTACCATTATGATAGAAAATGTTGACAATTCCGGCATAGTAACTATCTCCCGGGACTTGTGAGAACAACATAGAGTCGATGGTTTCTGCACCACCGTAGAATTCGTATACGGCATACATAGTCGTAGTACCACTCGCGCCGTGCCAAGCGTTGTTCCAACTGTTAGTATGATCGTCTAAGAGAGAGCTGACGGCACGAGATGATTGAAATGTACTAGAGGAGTGTATTTTATCGCCGTTAGGTAAATCAATGTAATATCCACTGATAATGGAACTTGAACCGTTACTGCTATTAAGAAGAGTTGTACCACTTACAGCGTTAAGAGAGTGTGATTTAACGTTTGAACCGATAGAGTACATATTGCCCATATGAATACTTAAGTCGAGTTCTTTAATGGTATACTCGTTCATAACACCACCAATAACAGCAACATATAGGAATCCTTTGTTGACAGTGTATAGAGGATATCCGGTAGAGTTATTTTTCATATATACCTTGTCTATTGTGAAATCGATTGTTTGTTCATCTACAGCTCCGGTTATGGTACTAGGATAGATAGCTACTTGTTTAAGGTTGGTCATATCACTAATACTTGTTGTGTCTAACTGTTGAGTGAAAATGGCAGCCATAAACGTTTTATCCTCTGTTGTTGTAAGTTTAATCGATACTTTCGCATTATCTTCACCTAAATTGTATTTAAAGGAACTGATAGAAAAGTCTTGTTGTTTGTATGTGTATAGGTTTAGTTGAGTGTTACCACTATCGTCTTGTTGTACGAACCATTCGAAACCTTTGTTAATACTTGCGAGAGACATTTTTTTGTTGGTGGAGAGGTTTTGTAGGTTGACCCACATACCGAGAGTAATTTTGTCACTATCAGTGATACTGTTGCCGAGGGTTCCTACATTGATAGATGAGTCGACACCATTGAGAGACACATTAGTAGCACCGATTTCTGTGTTGTAACTGTTGTTTTGGAAGACTACGTTGGTGTTGGTACTTTCGATACTCTGTTGGTCTTCGAAAGTGAGATGTTTTCTTTTAAGAGGGGTTATACTTTGAGAGATGGCGGAATTGAATTTAAGAGCATTGGTGGATGCACTGCCGATTTGTAGGTTAGGGAGTTGATCTTTGATACCGAAAGAGAAGACGTCATTTTTATTTAAAATGGTGGTGGATGTGGATTGGGTGGGTTTTATCCAAGTGGATACACCCAAAAAATTGGTATTAACAGTGTCACTAGGTGCTTTAAGAGTGGTTGTACCATCAAAGACTATAGAAGTGTTACCTTTGGATGGTTCTGTGCCTGGAACAGGATTACCTGCATTGGTAATCGCGTTATTACCAAGGATACTCTTATCGATGAAAGTGTCCGCTACACTAGAGAAGGTATCAAATGTCCAATGACCGACTAACTGATTTTTTAGGAACATATCGTTGTTATTGGTCATAGAGGAGTAGAGATTGGTAATTTCATCAGTGGTGAGGTCTCTGTCGTATATTTTAATTTCGTCCATTGAACCAGTAAAAAAAGATCCGTCTTGGTCGTGCCCTAGAGCGAATGCTTCGCTAGATTTAGTTAAATCTATAGTGACATCAGTGGATGAACCGACTACGTTTCCGTCAACATATAAGTTAACATTAGAGGTAAATCGGTTATATGTAAAAGACACATGATGCCATGTATCTTCTGTTAAGTTTGCGTTAGATGAAAAAACGGACATTTTTTATAATATCCTTAGAATAAAAAAAATTTAAAAATAATATTTAATCAATCTGTCGTGTCATTATTTAATACTAAAATAAAGTGATGACGTATTTCTTATTCTCAAGTGGTTTCATATGTCCGACCATATTCAAAACATTCGTAGTCATATACAATGTATAATCAAACAGTTCGTGTGTATCTTCAATATAAATAAAGTGTTTATTTAGACTCTTGACAAACACCTTAACCGCTTTCTTCTTCACATCAATCGTCGCGTTCTTATTAAATCCATCTAATGTATCTTTATTGATATCTATCGTATACGCCTTGTTATTTTCAATAAGATCGACAGGGAATGTGAAGCAACCGATTTCAGGATTATTAAGGGAGCAATCTACAGAAGCTTTTTTCATACATTCTAAGAATTGGTTGATAATTTTGTGTTTGTTGTTAGCAATATTGTATACGAATTGGTCGGTGGTCATATTTTTGTCGTAACGGGACACAATGGTGCGATTATCTTTAACAGCCAGTTGTTTATCAGTCATAATCATAGTGTAAGTGTAGACGACGAAGTTGCGTTCATTTTTGGGTAATGCGATATGTGAACAAGTACGATTTGCTCTACCGATAACCTGATCGATACGGTTTTTGTTCCAGTAGGGTTCGGTAATGTGAACTTGTCGAACGTTTTTGAGAGAAATGCCTTCGGCGCCGGACTGTGTAATGAAGAGTATTTTTATGATTTCGCCACGTAAATTAGTATCTCCCAATTTAGAACGGATGTACTTTGGTAGATTATCTAAATCGTTGTTGTAGATAGATAATAAGATGTTGTTGTATTCGTTTTTCTTACGTTCATCGAGGTTAAGATCAGATTTGAATTTGATGTATCCTTTTTTGTTTGGATCGAAATCAATATTCCATTCATTATTTTTATATAAAATCTTAAATTCTGCGTAACCGACAAGATCCAAACACCGAGATATGATTTCGATACCTTCGACCGAACTGAATTGTGAGTATATCAGAACTGTACCTTGTGACTTAGATATGTTTTCTATCATCTTTTTGAATTTGGGAGAGTATGTGGATAAGTCTTTGGACAGATGATCATTGGTTAAAGCCTTTAATGCCACATTGATCTGTCTTAGATATTCCTCTTTTTTCTTATTGTTCTTTAGATCCTTAATATCTTTTGGTTTTGGACGGTTGATATTTTCAGGGAATACGAAGTTACATATACTACGAGAGTAAGTTTTGTAAACGGATATTTGTTTACCGAATAGACTAGTGGATTTTTTCTTAAGTTCGAGTTTTTTTTCTTCTTTACGTGCGTTTACGTATTTTTCGTACTGATAATTGGACATAGGTATTTCTTCGTTGATAGTAGACATTGTGGGATACAATCGTGGATCGTTGTTGACAAAATGAGATACGGATCCCATAATGCGTCTCATAAAGAGGTTTTTGTTCATCATAGTGAGATCGTGTTCATCCACAAAGAATTTGTTAAAGTCGTCATTAGAGGTTGGTAATATATCGTATTTACTATTAGAAACCTTAAGGGTTTTGACCTTGTAAGAATCTAGTTTGTTTATGATACCTTCGATGATTTGAGAGTTAGATAAGACGTTAAGGTCGTTGAATGAGATTTTATTGTGTATTTTGTTGAAGGAGTTTGGGAGGAGAGTAATATGGATGATAGAGATTTTGGATTTGATTTCGATTTGGTAGGTATCTATTTGAGAAATATTATCTAAGATGGTGGATAAGACACCTTCATCTTTTTCATTGACTTCTAAAGTGTAGATAAATTGGGGGCCTTTAAGTAAATTGATAGTGTAAGCTATTTCGTTAGGAGTGTTGATAATGGGAGTACCAGATAGCAATATCAGTTTTAGATTGGTGCTTTTCATAAGGAGTTTATAGAGAGATGTGGTAATCTTCGAGTTATTGGAAACACCTGATATGAAGTTGTGAACTTCATCAATAATCACTACTTTGTTGTCAAAGAAGTTGGGATTTGTGTATTTTTCTTTGATATCTTTTTCACTAACACCGTTATAATTGATAAAAGAGTAGTTATGTTTAATGATATCACCGATTTGACGTTTGAGTGATGTGATTTCGTCGTCACTGAGGTCGTTATAGTTAGATTTTTTAGATTCGTCGATTACCCAAACACCTTTGTTTGCATCCAACACTTTTTTGGAAATGTAGTCGACCTTCATATTTTGTACAAAAGTCCAGTAATGTTTTTTCATATCATAATACTTGTTACCACATTTCACAATCTCGGTAACATAATTAGATTTAAGAGATGCTGGTAACATAATCACAACTTTTTTGTAGTTGATCAACATTTCGGCTGTAGCGATAGAGGAACAAGATTTACCTACACCTAGACCGTGGTAAACGAGTAAGCCACGATAAGGGGATTTGTATTGTAGATAGTCACGAATGAAACGTTGGTGTGGGAAAAGGGTTAAACGTTCAATTTTTGTTTCGCAGGAGACGTCGTCATCTTTGGGTACTTCTTTTTTGTATTTAATAAAAGTGGAAGTTATCCAACTGGGGAATTGTGGTTGATTGGGAATGATCCATTGTTCTGGATTTGTGTTGTGTTTTGGAGTGGTGTGTGTGAAAGAGGAAACGTTGGATGTATCGATAACAATATCTTCTGGTTTGGTGTCAACTTGTTTAGGAGATTTTTTTTTTGAGGTTTGTTTGTAACAACATTCTTCTCCTTTTTTGTTTTGTTTTTGAACGAAACCGACGGGACAGGGAGGTTGAGGGTTGTTGTTGGTTGAGCACTTTTTTTTGACATCTGTTTTATGGGACATTATTGCTTATCTTTATAGATATCACACAAAATATTAGTATTCGGTAGGAGCATTTTGTGGTCGAATATTTTAGTAAATCCATAACAGTGATAAGATTGTATATCTTCGTCACCGATACATAATTTAGATATAAGATTGAAGAAACAGGCTTCGTCAGAGTAACTGGACATAAGTGTTCCGATAATGTATTTACATTTAGATAAAACTAATAAATTGGCGACAGCATCTATAACACCTCTACTAGAATTCCTTTCGGTATCGATATCTTTTAGCATTATAATATTTTCATTAGGAATAAACAATGACAATTGAGAGTAGGCATTAATGGTGTTTGAAGACAAGAAGAATTTTCTATCATTGTTTTGTAAATACATTTGCTTAATTATGTCTACAAACTGATTTAGAGGGGATGTCTTAGAGAAGTCGCGACCGTCTGAAGCGTCGTACTTTGGGATAAAGTCTCTGTAATGTATACCTACACAATTGGATGAATCGGTTGAGTCAACTATTTGTTGTATGGTATGTGTGAATTGAAGAGATTGGTAGAAGATGGATTTTTGTTGGATAAAGGATATGACGGACATATCTGGATGTTTAAATTCGTGACCTCCTTGAATTACTAAATAGTCCGGATTTTTATGATGTAAGAGATGTAATAAATTGTTTGTGTGTACATCTGGAGCAAAAAGATAGTTGTTTGATTGGTGAATAGTTTGGATGTTGATGGTGTTGAATTGATTGGTAATAATGTCAGTAAGATGACAATTGCATGATTCTTCAGGGTTCCAGATAACGAAAAGATTAGAATGTAGATGTTTAGATAGGATATATGCGGAAGCGATGGCTCTTAACCTATTGCAGAATCCTTGAGTTGGGATGATGACAATATTTGTCATTTTTATATAATTAATTTTATTTAATTGTCGAAAATGTCTTCTTCGTCATCTTTTGTGAATTCGGTGGGTTTGTTAGATGATATTATTATACTAGTAATATCGGCTCCTTCAAATTCCTTTACTATGTCGTCGTGGATGGATTGGAAAAAATTGGCATCTTGAGTCGCCATATCTTTAAAAAAAGATACGGATTGTTTAAAGTTTTCGATCTTACGTTGTTCGATTAGTTTTATGTGTTTAGTAAGACGCTTAGAATCGAAGTTTTTGAGGAAGTTTTTATCACAAGATACGGAGAGAGGTTTATGAACACTATTTAACAAAAATAAATTCATATTTATTTAATGGAAATAAATAAATTGCATAATTATTCGAAGACGGTTCGTTTTTTGGGTAGAATTGGAAGAGACGTTATTTTCACAAAGAATCAAAATGTTCTAGCAAAAAAGATACGTACAGACATCGTAGAGATGGGGCCTGTGTATGTAAAGATAGGTCAGATTATGTCTACACGTGCAGACATATTTCCTAAATATCTAACGGACGAGTTTCAGTATCTTCAGAATGATGTGAAATGTATGGATTATGATACTGTGTCGAACATTTTTCACAAAGAATTCGATAAGGACATTGATTATTTTTTTGAAGATTTTAGCAAAGAACCTATAGCTGCGGCATCTATAGGTCAGGTTCATCTCGGTAGACTCAAAGATAGAAATACACAAGTGGCTGTTAAGGTGTTAAGACAAGGTATTAAAGATGATTTTGAGAGTGAACTGAGTAGTATAATCGATATACTGGACATTATAGGTCGATTGAATCCAAAAAACAAAAACGTTGAGGACTTTCTTTCGTTGTTACGAGAGATCTATAACAGTATAGAGTATGAGACAAACTTTGATATTGAATTGGAACATATGATGAAGTTCAAAGAGTTGTTGTATAGCAACGAAAACATAATAGTACCACGAGTGTATAAGTTGTTGAGTGGGAAGGAGATATTGACGATGGAGTATTTACCATCGATGAAGATTACTGATAAGATAGTGAGTAGTCGTTTTGATACGGAGTTTTTGGCGACGGAGTTGATGAAGAGTTTTATATTGATGATATTGAATGATGGTTATGTGCATTGTGATCCACATCCGGGGAATATAGGTATCAATGATGAGGGTAAGATTGTAATATATGACTATGGTATGATTAAGAGGTTTGATTTGAATATTAAGGAGTATTTTCGAAAGATATTCTTTGCGTTGATGAACCGGTCGACAACTGAGTTGGTGGAGTTTATGTTGGATAGTGGTATATTAATGGCGAAGGAGTCGAAAGGGAAGACGATAGAGTCACTTACGGGATATGAGACGATATTGTTAGAGAGGATGATAGTATATGTGTATAATTATATGAATACGTTGGATGTGAAGATATTAGTTAAATCTATAAATGACGACAAGTACATAGATATAGAGGACATACCTTTTGAGTTTGATCCTCAGTTAGTATATTTGTTTAAAAGTTTCAGCACATTGGAGGGTGTTTGCAAAGAGTTGTATAGTGACTTCAATTATATAGATTTCGTGGGTGAGGTTGTCTTTGATTTTTTCGATATGAATATGATAATGGATAAAATGGTATATGATATCCAGACAACTCGAATCATACCGAATAACAAAGATAACGATGAAAAAATAAAAGGACAAAACAATTATACAAAAATGTCGTTAGAGAGATTGGATAAAAAGTTTGAGGAGCAGAATCGTAATTTCATATTCTTAATTCTATTATCCTTACTTCTCAATTTTATTTAATTATTTCTTCTTTTTATCTTTATTCTTCATATCTTTTTCATAAGCTTCACGAATAGTACGATAGTTGTACCAATTTAATGTACAATATATCATTGTAAAATAAACTATACCACTAGACACCACGTGTACATAATCATTTGAATTTAATGAACATTTTATGTTTCGTTTTCTGTAATGTATCATATGTTTTGGATTTTGAATATAAGATTTCTTGAATGAAAACGGTTTGTTGAATTGTGTTTTAAGTTGTACAGATTTTGAGAGGAACATTTTTACAAAAATAAATCATTCAAATATTTAAATAAATTAAAAAGGATTTAAAACTTAGTTATATGATATAATATGGGAACAAAACAGTATTACTGTTTTGTTCCTCAATGTTCCAATAGCTCAGTTGGTTAGAGCGTCGTGCTTATAATCGTAAGATTATGCTTGAGTTGTATTAATTTACAACACTAGCACGAATAACTAAACGACTAAGTTACGCGAAGGTCACGGGTTCAAGCCCCGTTTGGAACATCTATTTTTGACATCAATTTCAAGGGATCAATTGAAATTGATTATCTAAGAATTCTAGGATGTTGTATGGTGATTCATTGTTGTAAACACCAAGTTTGGCAATATAGTCGGCGTTGTCGTTACCGATGTTGTTGTTATGTGCTTTAACTTTAGAGATGATAGTTTTGTGTTTTCGTAGTTTGATGAGTAAGAGAATTTTTTTGACGGGAATTTCGTATTTTTTGTTATGAACGGTATCATAAAGAAATCCGTGTTCGAGTAATTTCAACGCGACCATACTGTCAGTATAGATATGTAGGTCTTTATCGGGATCTGCGTTTATAATCGCCAGATATATTGCGAAAAGTTCACATATGTTGATATCGCTAATGTTTTTGATATCGAAACGAGTAGATATATTTTTTGTGTTTCGGGAACCGAACCAAACACCGATACCGGATGTTTGTATTTTGTTATGTTCTTTAATCGAAGCGTCGGTATACGCGATGTTAATAAGAGGTTGTGTAAAAGGTCTTATGAGTTTCGTTTCTTTCTCTAAGGGAACAATTTTACGATCAACAGTTATGTTGTTATTTATTAGATGTGAATTGATTAATTTTTCAAAGTTGGTTAAGTCATTTTTAGTTAGAGGATTGATATCGAGTGACACATCGTTACAAATATGATAGATAGCGATAGGATATTTATTGAGAATGTCGTTATATTCTACATCGTACCAGTTATCAGCTGTTTTCATAAGTAGAGATTTAGATGGAATGACACATAATTTATGTATATCGTCAATCATATGAGACATTAGATTTTTGTTAGGAATTATTGGTATACAGATGATGTTTCGAAGAGGAATATAGTCTTGTGTTGTTTTAATTGACTTTAACTTATGATCAAGAAGTCTGGGTGAAAAGATTGTGTTTACGAACGAATTCCCACCGACACTGTTGGGGACAGAGCCGAAGATAGAATGGAAATTTGAAACAAAATGTTTATCGGTTTTCATAGGTATGTTGAATGGATTGAAATTGTCTAAATTGTTAAGACTGAATATATCACATATGTCGTTGATCAATCCATTTTGCATTCTTGACGTCTTCGCAATATCAAACTTTTTGTGTCCATAAGAATAATACTTCATCACCTTATTCAACTCATTACACCAATACTCGTACAAACAATCATTTTCCTCTATCTTTTCCATATCCTTAATATTGTAATACTCACAAAACTTCGTCTGTAAATATTTATATCGTTTGGTTCTTATGTTTCCTATCATAACATTGTTATGGTTATAGAGAACGTGATTGCTACCGAATTGTTGTACGGAACCGCCTTTAACGGTTGGGTGAGATAATTGTTTAGGTTCTTTGAAGTTGATGCGGAGATTGGATTGGGAAAGAAGAAGTGAGATTTTCATTTTTGTTTTGTTCATTATTAAATAATAGGAATCAAATTTTATCGTGGATCATTATTTTGGAATCTGGTTTGTACAGTTCAATTGTCATCGAAATAGTATTTTGGAGAGACATATTTAATAAATTGCCGTTTTCGTATGTATTACCGGATACAATTGTTTGTTGATAGAAGTCGTTATCTAATAGATGTTGGTTGAATTGTGAGATGGTATCCATTACAACTTGGTTGATGACGAATCGACCTTGGATGTTGTCGAAGAAACCGGGGCCTTTTATATAAAAGTGATTATAGTAACCGTTTTCGTTGGGTTCACCATCATTTTGAATAGTATGTCCCTCGCTCCTATTTATAAATCTATTAAATGTCTCAATATTCTCATTGGATATCTCCGCATTTATCTTATATAAATTAAAATTCCTTATTCTTACGTAATCACCCTTACAAAACGCATTCTTATCAAAATATGTCGTTGTTGTTATCTTCAAATAATAGATTTGATACACAGATATATTAAATATCGATTGACCATCCTGACCATCATTTAACAACTCTCCGTTTGGTTTTGTCAAAGATATGTTAATGGTTGGTAAAGACGATAACGGATTAGGATAGAATATTTTGATTTCGTCTTGTACTGGCTTCATTATAAGATATCCTCTACCATTCGGTGTCTGTAAATAATTTTCATATTGTAACTGACAGAAACATTTTCGAATAGTATCGTCCGTACCATCATAGACGTCTTGAAATTGATCAATATTACATAAAATGTAAGGAAAATTAAAGTTGAAATTGTGTGTCGTGTTGTCTCTAGAGAATATATAGTCTTCGTGTATGTCTGCGGGAATAGTAATGTTAGTGATTTTGATACTATAAATGTCTTTGAATGTGCCGATCATACTAGCATCTTGGTCGACAACGACTTCAACTTCTTCGAATCCCAATTCGATCATTTTACCGTCTTTATCTAAATTTGTGGTGAGAGGGAGAGTTGGGTCGTAGGCGTTGTAGAATGTTCCATCCTTGTCAACCCAACCGAAATCATTCTTAATACCATCATTCCTTTCTGTCTTTGTATGCGGAACCGTAGGATTGTTCTCATAATAAGGGATCCTAACAATGTCGTTAGTGTTATATGCGAACTTTACTTTATATTGATAACGAAACTTATCGTGAGTCCAATTACGATCGTAACTGTTTATCAATATATAACGTTTGACAATCCTAGAATCGTGAAAGGACTCTTTCTTTATAATAGGAAATTCTCCCAAACTTTGAAAAGTTTCAGGCACTTTGTTCTGTTCTTCGTTGTTTTTAAGGTTTATTTTGGCGTTTTCTTTGAAGAAAAGAGTGGGATCAACACTCTCTGGAGATTTGTTTAAGATGATAGACATATCTCTGTTTCTAGAGTCGATATAATTGGGTTTGCTTTGATCATCATTTGGATATAGTTTTTTTATATTATCGTTAAAGACGGTTCTGTCGTTCTCTAACTGTTTCATTTTGTTTTCGAACTCCTTTTCATCAAAGGATTGATCCATCAGGACTTTGTTGATGTCACCGAGTTGTTTCACTTCTTTAACGTTTTCTTGTTTGCGACTGTTTTCGATTTGTTCCATACGTTGTTGTACGTCGTTGTTACTTTGGATGGATGGTTCAGTTTGTCGTTTTTGATAGACGACTTCGCGTCGTTCTGGATAAAGGTTGGTGTCCATAGAGTTAGATTGAGATAATTGTGTTTTGATGATTTCTTTTACAATTTTGAGAGTCAATTTATTTTTATCGTTGAGTTCTAGAGATTTGTTGTTAGGATCTTCGTGTACTTTTTTCATAATGGAGAAGAATATGTTTTTAAGGTTAATATTTGATTGAGATAGATTGTAATTGTATTTGTTTGAGAAAACGTTTTCAATGATATTGATTAAAAATTTCATATTGTCAACACTGAGAAACGACATAGTTATAATTAATTAAATTTATATTTTATTTTAAATAATATATTCAAGTATGGATGAAGAGGGTAGATTAATGGATCAAAAAGCAATTATAACACCCCCAAAAATCCCTTTCAAAGACATCCCCACTCGTAAACATCGTTACATTATCGATAGCAGAGATCGTAACAAAAAGTTGTATCCTACACAATCAGCTTATCAAATCCATATGGACGAAAGTCTTACAGATGTCGTAAGTGCTGAGTTAGTCCTTACAGACTTCAAATTCAACAATTACAACATTACCTCACATAATAACATCTTACATACATCTATTGGGGACTTCGAACTAAGACAAGGTGTACAGACTGGCGTCTCATTATCCAACGAACTCACAGACACTACACCATTTATCGTAACATTTGATCCAATTACAGAGAAATTAACAATAACATCTCTTGAAACAGTAACATTAAAGTTTAAGAGTGATAGACAAAGGCAATATGATTATGATCATAGAATAGATGTATATAAAGAAAAAAGTGTGGGAAAGGTGTTAGGGTTTGGTATAGAGGATTATGAGTTGGATGCGAATGTACCATTAGAGGCACCATATCCGGTAGATTTGGAAAGTGCAAATTATATAATTATGTATATGCAGCAAGCAAAGAATTTTAAGAGTAAGAATAATAATGCTCACGATTGTTTCGCAATAATTAATAAATTAGAAAACTCGTCCAATGGATTAGTTATGTACGAGAACAACGTAAAAAAATTTTTCAATCCACCTATTGCGGATCTAAAAAAATTAGTGTTTAAGTTCTGTGACTATGAAGGTAACTTGTATGACTTCCAGAATAAAGATCATAGATTCGAGATTATATTCACAACTCTCAAACAAACCAGATGTTATAACGAAATATTTAATTAAATATATTTAAACATTTAGACAAAATAGTAGACTATAATAGACAATGTTTTCCTATGTTATGTTTCCATTGTGTGTGTATATTCCATTTTTTCTTATCAAAAGACTTACTTGTAATCATAAGATACAATGTAATTATGAATTTACTATAGACACAGATTTGAATAGATGGAATACATTTACGTTACATTTCAATCGTCGTAACAATCCGTATAAAGTAGTGAATATGGTATCATTGATTGATAAGTTTGTGGACAAAGGAATGATTAATTATAGTGACGTGCATGTAACGGTAGACAGTATAGATATTGTGATAAGTAATGATTTTGACGAGTTATCGAGTAATGTAGTGAAAGATATAATGAATGAGGAGATGATAGAGTTTGAGGAACACGATGAACTTATTTTCAAGTATATGACAAGCAAAGAGAAGAAAGAAGACACGGATACGGAGAGTTATACGACAAGAATCTCAAATATGGTAGAGGATATCAATGAGATTCGTGAAGAGATTGTTGAATCGAAAGACAAGGACGTTTAGGATCTACGGAATAAAATAGATCTGTACTTGTGAACGTCTTCATCACGATATTTGGTGTTGATGATTGTATGAAACTCGATATTTTTGAGACATTGTATGATAAAATGAAGACAGAACATACCACATTCCGTGTTGTTGAATTGTTTTTGTATAACGTTTTGGTGAATTTGGAAGTCGGGATCATTGATTTGTTTTTGAATAGACAATCCAAAGTCATGGATTTCTTTAGGAATTTTTGTGGAAACGGAGTCAAAAAAGTAGAAACCGTAGTTGGTTTTAGATTTATTACGATTGAAGAAAACGGCAACCCAGTGAGAACCGGACTGGTTGTGTTTGTCTAAGTTGAATATGCATGCGAATTTGTGAATAGATTTATTAAATTTAGATAAATTAAGATTGCATAATTCTTTTGAGATACACTGAGACATACCATAATATTCGGCAAAATCTATGGGAAATGCTCCCAAAAATTTAAAACTACGATATTTTTTCTCGTATTGCACCATTACTTTCATCAAATCCAAATTTGATAACCACGTATATGGATTTGAAGACCATTCTTTGGGTTGTTTTGGAACATGAGAATTAGTTATTAAATTATTGGTATGATTGAGCCAACAGTGTTCATCGCCGTGGTTGCATAACTTGGACATATGTTGGTTGATAAGTATCCATAAGTCATTTTTTGATTTAGACTTGTAAGCTTTTAAGTTAAGAGTGTCCGCTAAATTAAACAATTGTGTTTTTGAAAAACAGGTATTATGTGTTTTAAGGAATTTAACGTGAGACGGTGAACACTGCATATTTAAGTTAATAATGGAAAAAATTAAAAAATTGATATTTTCATTTTCTCCAAATCCAATTAAAAATATTGTGCTTATTTAATTATAATGTCTAACTTCCAATATAAACGTAAAATCATCGACTTTCTAAATGTTATGAAGAGTATAAAAGATTCTAGTTTTACACACACTAGCATAACAGAACCCGCTGGTTCGTATTATTTGAAGTATGACGATATGATTAAATTTAACGACCTCTATAAGCAAGGTATGAAAAATGGATGTAACTTGTACATGACTGAGAAGCATAGGGACATTTGTCCCATACTAATTGATTTTGATTTTCGTTTTGAGAAAGAAGTGGAACGAAGGTATTCTGTCGATCTTTTCGAGAAGATTATGACATCATACATTCGTGAATTAAAAGAATATGTTGTTGTTCCTGATGATATCGAGATTTATATCATGGAAAAAACAAAACCGAATTACATCGAGAAGAAAGACATTACTAAAGATGGAGTTCACATTATGATTACAAATGTTTGTACGCGACCTTCTGTACAATTGATTTTAAGGAAGAATTTGTTAAATGAGTTTGGGGAGATTTTGAAGGAGTTAAATACCAGTAATGGTATTGAAGACATATTCGACGAGTGTGTCATTTACAAAAACAATTGGCAGATGTATGGGAGTCGTAAGCCTAACTCTGAACCGTATATGGTGACTCATCATTGGACTTACAATAATACTACAAACGAGTATAAACATAATGATATTCTTGAAGATCATACCGAGTATGTTGATATATTGTCAATTCGTAACAAGTACAATGAGACAATTATCAAATCAGATCATAAGGAAGAGATAACGGAGTTGGATAAGACACTAAAGGATGATGAGGAGAGGAAGGAGAACAAGAAAAAGGTGTACAATAAGATTGTGCAGAATCACGAGAGTAACTTCAAACCGAGTTGTGAGGAGATAAATCTGGTGAAGAAGTTGATAAAGATCTTGGATCCCAAGAGGGCGAATGACTATTGTGATTGGATTCGTATGGGTTGGTGTCTTAGGAACATTGACATCGAGTTATTACCCGAATGGGACGAGTTCAGTAAACAGTCACCTAAGTACGAGACAGGTGGTTGTGATCTGTTATGGTATCGTATGAAAGAAGGAGGACTTGGTATCGGTACATTGCATATGTGGGCTAAGCAGGACAATCCCGAAGAATACAAAAAATTAATCAGTGAAGACATCTCTTCGTTGATTTACAAGAGTCTCAGTCTTACGGATTACGATATCGCATTGGTGATTGCGAGGATGTTCAAGCATCGTTTTCGTTGTGCATCACACAAACATCATATATGGTATGAGTATGAGGGACACGGTTGGAAAGAAAAAGAAAAAGGTTACACATTGTTTTATAAGGAGATTCCTACGTTGCTGTTCAACGAGTATATGAAGGCAATTGAGCGAGAGAGTGCTCGTGCGAGGAATGGAGATGACAGGGAGAAGGATATATGTGCGAAGAACATTGAGAATTTGACGAAGATTTCGTTGAAACTGAAGAGTACAAATTTTGTGAAGGACAAGATGTATAAGGAGTGTTCAGGGTTGTTTTACGAGCCGAAGTTCGAGGACAAACTGGATGCCAATCCCAAACTGATAGGGTTTGAGAATGGAGTGTATGATTTGGACAATGATGAGTTTCGTGAGGGGCGACCAGAGGATTACATTTCGATGTCTACGGGCATTAACTATATCGAATATGATGAGGACAATCCTTATTTGGAAGATATTGATAACTTTATGCGAAAGGTATTAACAAATGATAATGTTCGAGAATATGTGTTGACACTGTTCGCAAGTATATTGGATGGTACAAATCGAGATGAGAAGTTTCATATTTGGACAGG
>Ga0075480_10000273_pt1 | contig 29513 bp, 30 predicted proteins | sample DEB08_DNA_7_FD_81590 | JGI IMG/M metagenome (GOLD analysis project Ga0075480, IMG submission 81590) | Aqueous microbial communities from the Delaware River and Bay under freshwater to marine salinity gradient to study organic matter... | ecosystem: Environmental > Aquatic > Marine > Coastal ... | reverse complement strand
GGATCCGCGCAGACCGACCCCGCGCCCCACGCCCTGAGCGATGCGGCCGATATGGCGCTTCTCCCGGGACTACGCGCCGAAGTCCTAGCCCTGTTCGCCGACTATCCCGCCGCACTCGATCCCGATGACATCTGCGATGTTCTGGGCGATCGCCGGCCGCGTCTGAGCGGTCCGGGACGATGCGGTCACGTCACTGCGATCTGCCACCAGGCGGAACTACTCGGACTCACTGGTGCCGGCGCCCTGGGTGCCGCAGGCCGGGCACTCGTGCATGGCGCGGACACTGAGGCGCTCGAGGCGATCATCGCGGCGATGCTGCCTGAGCCGGTCGATCATGTGCTGATCCAGGGCGATCTCACCGCGGTCGCGCCGGGGCCGTTGCGCGCCGATGTCGCCCGCACCCTGCGGGAACTAGCCGATGTCGAAAGCACCGGCGGTGGCGCGGTGTATCGCTTCAGCGAGGCATCCCTGCGCCGAGGATTCGATGCAGGACGAGACGCCGAGGACATCCTCGACACGCTGCGATCCCTGTCCCGGACACCCGTGCCACAGGGCCTGGAGTACCTCGTCAAGGATCTCGGGCGCAAGCACGGGCAGTTGCGAGTCGGACTCGCGGGGAGTTATGTCCGCAGCGAGGATCCAGCCCTGCTCGCCGCAACCCTCGCCGACGCTCGGGGCATCGACCTCGTCGAGATTGCTCCCGGGGTCCTGGTGAGCACCGAACCCCCGGACCGACTTATCGCTGCGCTGCAGTCGATCGGGGCGGCGCCGATCGCGGAGACTCCTGACGGACGAGTGCTCATCGCACCCTCCCGGCCGATGCGCACTCCCCCGCGCACTCCGCCGCCTCCCAGCCGAGAGGGACTCATGCCACGCGAGGGTCTCATCACCGCGGCGATCGCCACCTGGCGCACGTCCGCCTCCCGGGCGAGCGAGACCGGCGCGAGCGTGCCGCAGGCCTCTGCCCCCGAGACGCTGGCAACACTTCGGTCAGCAATCGCCGAGCAGAGCGAGGTGCAGATCGGTTACGCCGACTCTGAGGGTGAACGTCATGCGCTCCTGGTCACTCCGGTGCGGCTGGCAGCCGGCACCCTCACCGCCGTCGATCATTCGGTCGGCCAGGTGCGCTCGTTCAGTGTGGCCCGCATCACGGGCGCCATCACCGCTCAATGAGCGCGCTCCAACTGCTTAACTCATGCAGGATCTCCGGAATCGGCTCGACCCCGATTCCCGGTCCTGTGGGCACGTGCAGTCGGCCGTCATCGAGCACGAACGGCGGTGTGACATCGACCGCGTAGTAGCGGCTTGATGCACTCGTGTCTCCGGGGAGGGTGAAGCCGGGCAAGGCAGCAAGGGCGACGTTCGCGGCCCGCCCGATACCTGTCTCCAGCATGCCGCCACACCACACCGGGATGCCTCGATCCCGACACAGATCGTGAATCCGAACCGCCGTCAGATAACTCCCCACCCGGCCTGGCTTGATGTTGATGATGGACGTTGCCTCGACGTGCAGGGCTGTCTCCGCCACTGCCACTGAGGTGATCGATTCATCCAGGCAGACAGGGGTGGTGAGCTTCCGGGCAAGAGCAGCATGACCCATCAGGTCGTCTTCATGCAGCGGCTGCTCGACGAGTAGGAGGTCGAAGGGATCCATCGCCGCGAGGACAGGCGCATCCGCGAGTGTGAATGCCTGGTTCGCATCGGTCTGCAGCAGCATGTCCGGCCAAGATTCACGCACCGCTCTTATCGGCTCCACATCCCAGCCCGGCTCGATCTTGCACTTGACGCGCCGGTAGCCAGCCTCGACATATTCCGCGACTTCATCGAGCAACTCTGAGATCGATTCGCTCGGTGGAATGCCGACACTCACACCACAGTCCACCGTGTCGCGAAGATCACCGGGATAGGCCGCGCCGAGATAGTCCACCAACCGGACTCCCTGCGTGCGCAGGCACGCATCGAGGATCGCCGTCTCCAGTGCCGTCTTCGCCATCGGATGGCCCATGACTCGGGAGAGCCGGCGATGCGCCTCGACCGGGTCGAGAACTCCGTCGGGGAGGACCAGCGGAATGAGGTGCTCAGTGAGCACATCGATACATCCATCGACGTATTCATAGGAGTAGCCCGGCCACGACATGGCCACGCACTCCCCCCAGCCGGAGATCCCATCGCTGGTGATCGCCTCGACGAGGAGAATGTCGCGAACCTCCTGGGTGGCGAAGGAGGTGCGGAAGGGTCGCACCAGCGGCATATCGACTCGGCGGAGGCGAATGCGTTCCAGACGCGGACTCATGCCCCGGTTCCTTCTCCGGCTGAACTTGTGCTCGCCGGGCGCAACACGTAGGACCCGCGATCGGTGATCCCGTCGATCTCCAAATCCTCGGCGAACGCCTGCAGCAGTTGCTCCCTGACCCCGATGCGCCACTGGAATGCCTGGTCGCGATCCTGCGACCTCAGGGACACGATGTCCTCCGGTGTCGCCACCAGTCGAACTCCCTGAGCGACCAGCTCATCCTCGGGCTCAGGGGTGATTCCCGCAGCACCGGCTCGAGCGGCGCGCAGCGAATCCACCGGCCACCAGGCGACCATGCGATCGGAAGGATCACCTGCATTGATCGCATCATTCATCTCGCCGTAGAAGTTGACGTGATACCCCCGCACATCGATGCCCAGTTTGCAGAGGTTGACGTAGGCATTGCGCCGCACGAGCGGATCGAAGGTCCAACTCACGACCGGAACATCGTACTGCCAGGCCCAGGCTCGCTGATGATGCTTCATGGCCGTGCCGATGTGGCGACTGCGCGCCTGTGGAAGCACCGCCGACATGTGACTGTGCAGGATCGTCGTGCCGTCCTCCGCACGACCGAGGAACGCCAGCGTCGCACCGAGCAGTTCATCGGTGGTGTCGTCATAGGCCGCGGCGCAGTAGCCGCCCGCATGCACGAGCGCGCGCATGAGAATGGGACGCACCTGTGTCGAGCCATCCTCGGCCGGCCATACGGCGTCGAAGACGGCTCGCGCATCCGCTTGGCTGATCGGGTCGTGCAATTCGCGGATTACCACGCTCGAACGGGCTAGGGATCGCTCGGCTGCCGCCCACGCCTCGGCGAGGCCGGGAGTCATGTCCGGGGAGGTCACGCAGGGCACGCTAGCCCACCGGGTGCGACCATGGTGTCCGTGACCGACCCCCTGACCGACGCTGCCGGCGCTCTCCTACGAGATGCCACCCTCACCGATCGCATGCTCGACAGCCTGCGACGACTCGTCGAAGTGGAGTCGCCGAGCGCGGATCCCCAGGCCTGCACAGCCTGCGCCGGGGTCGTAGTGGATGCCGCCCGCGAGTGGGTCACGGGTCCGGTCACCCTGCTGCAGCATCGTGGGCGCCCGGCCGTGCGTATCGGCGTAGATGAGCCCCGAGCGCTGCTCATCGGTCACCTCGACACCGTGTGGCCCGTCGGCACCCTGGACCGGCTGCCCTTCCACGTCGAAGGCGATCGGGTGCGCGGACCAGGAGTGTTCGACATGAAGGCCGGCATCGTTCAAGGGCTGGCGGCCATGGGAGCACTGAACAGCGATGACGTCGGCATGCTGCTCACCAGTGACGAGGAGATCGGATCGGGCACTTCACGCGATCTCATCGAGTCTGTCGCCGCCGGCGCCCAGGCCGTCTTCGTCCTCGAGCCGTCGGTCGAGGGGGAATTGAAGACCTCGCGCAAGGGCACGTCGTGGTACGAGATCGAGATCATCGGCCGGGCCGCGCATGCGGGACTCGAGCCGGAGAAAGGCGTCAACTCACTCGTCGAGGCAGCCGCTCTCGTCACCGCCGTCACCGAGTGGGGCGACAGCGAACTCGGGACGACCGTGACACCCACGACAGCAAAGGCCGGGGTGACCGACAACACCGTTCCTGATCGCGCCCTGCTCGGCATCGATGCGCGGGCCTGGAGCCATGACGAACAGGTGCGCGTCGACGACCTCATGCGCGGCTGGCAACCACTGCACCCCGAGGCTGTTATCCGCATCATCGGCGGTGGCATCAACCGCCCCGCGATGGCCGCATCGGATCACCTCCGGGCACTGTCGCGCCAGGCAGCCGAGAACCTCGGTCTGGCCGATCCCGGAGACCGTGCCGTGGGCGGTGGCAGCGACGGGAATTTCACGGCAGCGATCGGCGTGCCCACCCTCGACGGCCTGGGTGCGGTGGGTGACGGGGCGCATGCCGAACATGAGTGGGCCAGTGTGGAAGGAATGCGCGAACGCGCCGCACTCCTCACGGCCCTCATCTCCCTCGTGCTCGATCAGGATTCCGCGCGATGACCGACGGTCCCCTGATCGTCCAGAGCGACAAGACCCTGCTGCTCGATGTCGATCACGCGCAGGCCGCCGAGGCACGCCGCGCGATCGCACCCTTCGCCGAACTCGAGCGTGCCCCGGAGCACATTCACACCTACCGCGTGACACCCCTGGCTCTATGGAATGCTCGCGCGGCTGGGCACGACGCTGAGCAAGTCGTCGATGTGCTGCTCACCTACTCTCGCTATGCCGTGCCGCATGCGCTGCTCGTCGATATCGCCGAGACGATGGCGCGCTACGGACGACTCACCCTCACCAAGCACCCCACGCATGGCCTCGTCCTCGTCACCACCGATGTGCCGGTCCTCGAAGAAGTCCTGCGAAGCAAGAAGATCGTCCCGATGGTCGGCGAACGTATCGACGACGACACCGTCGTGGTCCACCCGAGCGAGCGGGGCCACCTCAAGCAGGTGCTGCTCAAGTTGGGCTGGCCGGCTGAAGACCACGCCGGATATGTCGACGGCGAGGCCCATGCGATCTCTCTGCGAGAAGACGACTGGCATCTACGCGACTACCAGGCCGACGCGGTCGAGGGATTTGTCAGCGGCGGATCCGGCGTCGTAGTGCTGCCGTGCGGTGCGGGAAAAACGATCGTGGGCGCGGCAGCAATAGCCCGCGTCCAATCCACCACCCTCATCCTCGTCACGAACACGGTCTCCGCACGCCAATGGCGCGATGAACTCCTGCGACGCACCTCGCTGACCGAGGATGAGATCGGCGAATACTCAGGTGCTCGCAAGGAGATCCGTCCCGTCACCATCGCGACCTACCAGGTCCTCACCACGAAGAAGAAGGGCGTCTACGCGCACCTCGACCTGTTCGACACCCGCGACTGGGGCTTGATCATCTACGACGAGGTGCACCTCCTGCCCGCACCCATATTCCGCTTCACCGCCGACATCCAGTCGCGGCGGCGGCTGGGACTGACCGCGACGCTGATCCGCGAGGATGGCCGAGAAGGAGACGTCTTCAGCCTCATCGGCCCGAAGCGATACGACGCCCCCTGGAAGGAGATCGAGGCCCAGGGATACATCGCACCCGCCGACTGTGTCGAGGTGCGAGTGACACTGCCCGAGCCCGAACGCATCGTCTACGCCACCGCCGAACCGGAGGACCGTTACCGACTGGCGTCTTCCACCACGACCAAGAATCCGATCGTGGAATCTCTCGTCGCGCAGCACACGGACGACCAGGTGCTCGTCATCGGCCAGTACCTCGACCAGCTCGCCGATATCGCCGAGCATCTCAACGCGCCTCTCATTACCGGCGAGACGCCGGTGAAGGAGCGCGAGCGGCTCTTCGCCGCATTCCGAGCCCGCGAGATCACCGTTCTTGTGGTGAGCAAGGTTGCGAACTTCTCCGTCGACCTGCCCGAGGCCGGCGTGGCGATCCAGGTCAGCGGCGCCTTCGGGTCACGCCAGGAGGAGGCCCAGCGACTCGGTCGGCTCCTTCGACCGAAAGGCGATAAGCGCACCGCGCATTTCTACGCCGTCGTTGCCCGCGACACCGTCGATGCCGACTTCGCCCAGCACCGTCAGCGATTCCTCGCTGAGCAGGGCTACGCCTACCGCATCATCGATGCCGAGGATCTTGCCCGCGATTGAGGTCAACCTAGGCTGCGCTCAGCCCCACCAGGCCATCGAGGGTGAAGGTAATCTCGGAGATCCCCGACAGGCCTGGAATCGGGATCTCGATATCCTCCATCGTGATCGTCCCGCCGAGCTTCAACTGACGCGGCGAGGCCTGTGGGGACGGTGTCGCCTCCACCGTCATCGGGACATCGACCGAGCCGGCGCGCGCCTGGCCGCTCACCTGCCACGGAACTGTCGTGAGGCCGCCCGATGCGTCGAAGATCAGCGAATCACCGTCGTAGCGCTTCACCAGAGCTCGCGCCGCGCCCTGCATGAGGAAGTTCGACGCCTTCAACTTCGCCAGTGACAGCTCCAACCGGAGAAGCGCCTCCTTCGCGGTCACCTCGAGGCGACCACCGGTGACCGGGGCCTTGACCTCCAGGGACGTCGGACCGATCTTCTCTGTGGTCATCGTGACCAGGCTCTTCGGCTCGATCGACCACGTGCCTGTGGGGTGTGAAGACATGGAGGCATCCTGCCACCCTGAAAAACCGAAATCCGCAACATCCACCCCTGGTGAGGGACAGATGTTGCGGATTTCAGGAGTACTACTGGGACTTCTCTCTGCGGGGCTCACCTCATACGCGAAGGAAGCAAGCCCTCTGGATGTCAGAAGACAATTCTTTTGGGACTTCTGACTGCGGGGCGAACCTCCGGCTGCCCTACGGGCGACGCCGGAGGTTCGCTCCTCGTCAGAAGTCCATGCCTTTTGGATTTCTCTCTGCGGGGCTCACCCGGGGCATACGCCCCGGGCTCACTCCTCGCTAGAAATCCATGCCCCCCATGTCCCCGCCTGCCATCGCCGGGGCTTCCTTCTCCGGCTTGTCCGCCACAACCGCCTCGGTCGTGAGGAACAGTGCCGCGATCGAAGCCGCGTTCTGCAGGGCGGAGCGGGTGACCTTCGCCGGGTCGATGATGCCGACCTTGATCATGTCGACATACTCACCGGTTGCCGCGTCGAGACCCTGGCCCGCAGGCAGCTCGCGCACCTTCTCCGCGACAACACCGCCCTCGAGGCCAGCGTTCTCCGCGATCTGCTTCAACGGAGCTGTCACAGCCTGCTTCACGATGGCAGCGCCCGTGGCCTGCTCATCAGTGAGGCCGAGGGCGTCGATCTTCGGCGCGGCCGCAGCCATCGCCTGAATCAGCGCCACGCCACCGCCGGGCACGATGCCCTCCTCGACGGCTGCCTTCGCGTTACGGACAGCATCCTCGATGCGGTGCTTGCGCTCCTTGAGCTCGACCTCCGTCGCCGCGCCGACCTTGATCACCGCAACACCGCCGGCCAGCTTGGCCAGGCGCTCCTGCAGCTTCTCACGGTCATAGTCCGAATCGGAGTTGTCGATCTCGGCGCGGATCTGGTTGACCCGGCCCTGAATCTGATCGGTGTCGCCGGCACCCTCGACGATCGTCGTCTCATCCTTCGTGACAACGACCTTACGAGCGCGACCGAGCAGCGCCAGATCAGTGGTCTCGAGCTTCAGACCGACCTCCTCGGAGATCACCTGGCCGCCGGTCAGGATCGCGATGTCCTGCAGCATGGCCTTACGGCGATCACCGAAGCCCGGAGCCTTGACGGCCACGGAACGGAAGGTGCCGCGGATCTTGTTCACGACCAGGGTCGCGAGGGCTTCACCCTCGACGTCCTCGGCCACGATCGCCAGCGGCTTGCCCGACTGCATGACCTTCTCCAGGATCGGCAGCAGGTCCTTCACCGACGAGATCTTGGAGTTCACGATGAGGATGTACGGATCCTCGAGCTCGGCCTCCATGCGCTCGGTGTCGGTAACGAAGTAGGGCGAGATGTAGCCCTTGTCGAAGCGCATACCCTCGGTGAGCTCGAGTTCGAGTCCGAAGGTGTTGGACTCCTCGACGGTGATGACACCTTCCTTGCCGACCTTGTCCATCGCCTCGGCGATGAGCTCGCCGACCTCAGTGTCGCCACCAGCGGAGATTGCCGCCGTCGAGGCGATCTGCTCCTTGGTCTCAACATCCTTGGCCATCTCGAGCAACTGCTCGGAGACGATGTCGGTCGCCTTCTCGATGCCCTTCTTCAGGGCCATCGGGTTGGCACCGGCGGCCACGTTGCGCAGCCCCTCTTTCACGAGGGCCTGGGCGAGCACGGTCGCCGTCGTGGTGCCGTCACCGGCGACGTCGTCGGTCTTCTTGGCGACCTCCTTGACCAGCTCGGCGCCGATCTTCTCGTAGGGGTCTTCCAGCTCGATCTCCTTAGCGATCGAGACGCCGTCATTGGTGATCGTGGGGGCGCCCCACTTCTTCTCCAGGACGACATTGCGGCCCTTAGGGCCCAGGGTGACCTTGACGGCGTCGGCGAGGACGTTCATGCCCCGCTCGAGGGACCGTCGGGCCTCCTCGTCGAATGCGATCATCTTTGCCATGGGGTGGTGTTCCTCCCGGAACTGCCGTGGTGGACGGCCGGTGCCCGCGACGGACGGCTACGCATCGGGCGCAGCCTCACCGACCTGATTGCTTGTCACTCGAACGGGTCGAGTGCTAACTACAGTTTTAGCACTCTGCCCCTGCGAGTGCAAATCGCCCCCTCTAGTGGAGACTGCCAGCCGTGCACCCGTCCGCACAGTCATGGCTGGCCCGCAGGACCTCTCGGGCCGAGGACTTCACCCTCGCCGACCTGCTTGCCGCGAAGGGCACGACCACCGTCTCGGTGATCTCCCCCGCCCTCGACGAGGCCGAGACGATCGGCCCCATCCTCGAGGCGATCCGCACCTCTCTCATGGATCCCGCCGCTCCCCTCGTGGACGATCTCGTCGTAGTGGACTCCGGCAGCACCGACAACACCGCGATCGTCGCCGCTGAGGCCGGAGCCCGGGTCATCCGGCGGGAGGAAGCATTCCCGGAGATCCCGATCCTGCCCGGCAAGGGTGAGGCGCTGTGGCGAGCACTCGCCGCCACCTCAGGGGACCTCGTGGTGTTCGTCGATGCCGATCTTCGCTCGTTCACCCCCTCGTACATCATCGGCTTGCTCGGGCCCCTGCTCACCGACCCCGAGGTGCAACTGGTCAAGGCGGTCTATGAGCGCCCCCTGGTCGAGGGCAGCCGCACCGTTCCGGCAGGCGGAGGCAGGGTCACCGAGCTCGTGGCTCGGCCGCTACTCAATGCCCACTGGCCCCATCTGTCGGGCATCGCCCAGCCCCTCGCCGGGGAGTACGCCGGTCGCCGGAGCCTGTTGGAGTCCCTCCCCTTCGCCACCGGCTACGGCGTTGACTTCGCCCTGCTGGTCGACACGGATGCACGATTCGGGGCGGATGCCATCGCGCAAGTCGATCTCGGGGTCCGCCTCCATCGACATCATGATGAGCAGCGACTCGGTCGCATGGCCGCGGAGATCTGGGCTACTGCGCTGCGCCGCCTAGATCCAGACGGCCGGGTGCGGCGCAATCATGGTGGGGATCGCGAAGGTCAGGCCAGTCTGGTTCAGTTCCATCACGACGCCGACGGTCTGCATCCTGTGGAACATCCGATTCCAACCACGGAACGGCCACCGCTCAACACGATGCCCCGAGTTTGAGCCCCGCTACAGGTCGATGCCAAGGCGGCGAGCGGAGCGGGCCCGCTGACGCGAGGCACGCATCCGGCGCAACCGCTTCACCAGCATCGGGTCGAAGGCAAGGGCCTCCGGAGTGTCGATGAGGATGTTGAGAATCTGGTAATAGCGGGTCGCGCTCATCTCGAACAGGTCGCGAATGGCCTGCTCCTTGGCTCCGGCGAACTTCCACCATTGCCGCTCGAACTCCAAGATCGCCCGATCGCGTTCGGAGAGTGCTGCCGCGGCTGCCTCAGGATCGAGCCGTGCCCGCACCGATTCCATCTCGCCTCCGCCATCGTTGGGTTCTGGGGTGCCGGGCGCCTCTGGCACCCGGTCCTCGTCATCGTAGGGGGCGAATCCCATCAATGTCATTCACCCCCCGAAGGGCGCGTCGCACTCCCCGTCGACGGTGCATCGGTGCTGCCGCGATGAACTCCCAGATGCACACTGATCGCCTCGACCTGAGCGGTGAGATGCTCGATTCGGTCGTGCAGCGCGGCCATCACCTGCTCATCAGTCTGAACCGCGTCCCCATCATCAGCAGTACCGTCCTCCCCACTCGCACCTTCGGCCTCTCGTATCTTGGCCTCCTCCGCTCGACGCTGGGCGAGGGAGGAGAAGAAGGAAGCGAGCGCTGCGGTGAGCGCGCCCACAGCGGCCGCACCAGTGAACATGATCCCCACCGCGATCGTCCGCCCCGTGACGGTGACGGGGGTGAAGTCGCCGTATCCCACGGTGGTGACCGTGACAAACGCCCACCACACCGCATCGCCATAAGAATCGATATTCGACCCGGATGCGTTGATCTCTGCTGACAGCGTGAACAAGGCTCCGAGGAAGACCACGATCGAGACCGCGTAGACCGCCGAGAGGCCGATCTGTTTCGCCAGTCCGCTTGAGTCGCGCCCCAGCCGGAGCAGAGCATTGACGACGAAGAGGATGCGAAGCGGGGGAATGATCACCGCGATAACCAGGAACCAGTTGCGCTTCCAGAAACTGCGCTTATTGGAGTCGAGGACGAAGCGGATGCCGAGATCGGAGGCGAAGACGAGGAACACCAGCCCGTTGAGGAAGATTCCCTCGAGCCGATAGGTCGGCGACAGATTGGGGTCGAACTCAAAGAACACGGCGGTGATCCACACCAGCGACATGGCGAACACCGGAATGATCGACCACTGATCGTAGAGGATCTGGGCTCGCGATTGCACGTTCGTCACGGTCTTCTCGACCTGGTGCACCGCATGCTTCATCGAGTCGACGGTGTCGGACGTGTCAGGCATTCGCCCAGTCTGGCATTAGCCGGGCTCTCGGGGCGGGTCCTCCCCGAGATGCCGGCGCCGCCGCCGAGCGCGCGCCCTGATGATCGTCCAGGAGAAGAAGTAGCCCATGCCGTTGGTTGCCCAGTGCAGGCCCATGGGCGCCAGCACGCTGCCGGACAGCAGTCGCATGAGGGCAAAGACGACACCCGCGAGTGTGGTGGTCACCACAGAGGCGACCACGGCCAGGATGGCGCCTCGACGGCCCTTGCCGACCACTCCGCCGAGCGCAGCACTCTGCTCATGGGTACCGATCGAGGGGAGAATGTGCCAGAGCCCGAACAGCACCGAGGTGATGACGATCGCCCACACCACTCCGAATCGGCGGGCGAGCATCGAGAACAGCACCGCCCGGAAGGCGATCTCCTCGAACAGCACCGTTCCGAACGGCACCTCGACGAGAGCGTTGAACATCAACTTCGGTCCGCTGAGCGCACTCACTCGCTCGTCGTGCATCGCATCGCGGCCCTTGCGGAAGGACGACACCACGAGATACCCAAGGGTGACGACGATGATCGAGCCGATCGCCCAGAGCAATCCCCAGAACAAATAGCCCCATCCCAGACCCATGTCGGTCCAGGAGTTGCCGTCAAGGACTCCGAGGGCGAGGAGGAAGAACGTGCCACCGAGTGCCCACAGCAGGTGATGGGCCTGCGGCGCAACGCGGTGGTAGAGCAGGTTGAACAGGACGAGGGTGATGATGACGAGAACCGGTGGCCACCAGGGCAGTCCGGAGATCTGCTCAGGGGCGATCAGTTCGAACATCGGCCGAGCCCCGTCATCCTGCCGCGAGCGTGTCGAGGAAGTCTCGTGCCCAGCGGGCCACGTCATGTTCCATCAGATGCCTGCGCATCGCAGACATCCGGCGATGCCGATCGATGTCCGTGGTGCCGATCGCCGTCATGATTGCTTCCTTGACCGACTCCAGCGAATACGGATTGACCAACCAGGCCTGGGGGAACTCCAGGGCCGCACCCGCGAACTCACTCAGCACCAACGACCCGTTGTCGTCGACCTGGCAGGCGACGTATTCCTTGGCCACCAGGTTCATCCCATCCCGGAAGGGAGTGACAAGCATGACATCGGCCGCGACGTAGAAAGCCGCCAGTTCATCCTTGGGCAGACCGGAATACATGTAGCGCAGCGGAACCTCACCGAGTTCACCCAATGCCCCCGCTGCCCGACCGACGAGGAGTTCGACATCCTCACGCAGCCGCTGGTATTCCTCGACCTGCTCCCGGCTCGGCGTCGCGATCTGCATGAGCGTCACCGTCCCAGGATCGAGCATTCGATCCTCCAGCAGTTCCACGAAGGCGCGCAATCGCACGTCGATGCCCTTGGTGTAGTCCATGCGATCCACACCAAGCAGGAGATAGGTGGGATCCCCGAGATCCGAGCGGATCTCCCTCGCGCGCTGCTGGACTTCGGGGGAAGCGGCGAGTTCGACGTAGCTTTCGACATCGATCGAGATGGGGAAGTCCTTGACCTGGACTCGACGCGGACCGATCGGCGAAACTGGATCCACGCTCGGGCCGGATGGTCCATCGACATCCACCCATCCGCCGCTCTCCCGATCGAAGTCCACGGTATATCCGAGCAGCAGCTCTGCGACCTCACAGAAGTTCCCGGCTCCCAAGGGAGTCTGGAAACCGACGAGATCGGCCCCGAGCATGCCCTCGACGATCCGCTGCCGCCAAGGCAACTGCAAGAACAACTCCGCGGGCGGGAAGGGGATGTGCAAGTAGTAGCCGATCCGCAGATCAGGGCGAAGGGCTCGCAGCATCGACGGCACAAGCTGCAATTGGTAGTCGTGCACCCACACAATCGCGCCGTCCGCTGCTACCGCGGCTGCCTTCTCGGCGAATTGCAGATTCACCTCGACGTAGGCGTTCCATGTCTCCCGGTGATATTCCGGAGCCACGATGCGGTCGTGATACAGCGGCCACAGCGTCGTGTTGGAGAATCCCTCGTAGTGGGCCTCCACCATCTCTGTTGTGAGGGGAACATCGACGAGGTGGTAGGACCCCATCATGGCCGGCGGGACCACCGGCTTTGGGTTGGCATCGCTAGCGACCCCCGACCACCCGATCCACACGGCTTCTCGTCCGGCCAGGACGGGAGCGAGGGCCGAGACCAGTCCACCGGGCGAGTCCGACCAGGTGATCTTCCCGTCATCCTCGACCGTGGCATCCACGGGAAGGCGGTTGGCGACGACCACGAACGAAGCGGCTTCATCGCTAATCGGATCTGCTGCTCGCTCGGGCTCCATGACGCTTCACACCCTAGTCGCCTCCCCGCCCTCGACTGCCCAGCCCGTAGACTCGGCGACCGCCCGCCCCTGTAGCTCAGTGGTAGAGCAACCGCCTTGTAAGCGGTAGGTCGTCGGTTCAATCCCGACCGGGGGCTCCAGCGCGAATGATGAGCGATCCGTCACTTCTCGCCGCGAGGAGACCAGCGGAACAGCAGGAGCGCGAGCGCGAGACCTCCCACTGTCCATGCCGTGAGTACGAGCGCACTGAGTCCGAGTTGCCATTCGCCGCTGGCCTCGATGACCTCTGCTCCATCGGGGAGGAAGACGTATCGCATCGTTTGCGTGAGCCACTTCAGCGGGAAGAACGACGCGAAGTTCTGCATCCATGTCGGCAGGTTGGTGAAGACGAAGAACACCCCGGAGGTGAACTGCAACACCAGGACGATCGGGGCCACGATCGCGGAGGCACCCTTCCCCTGCTTGGGAACGACAGAGAACGCGATCCCCAGCAGCGTGCACGAGAGCAGCCCCAGAATGCTCACCCAGATGAAGGTGAACCAACGATCGGCCGTGCTCGGCAGGGATATTCCGAAGAACAGGATCCCGACGATTAGCAGGATGATGACCTGCGCGACATAAGCGACGAACACCATCCCGGCCTTGCCGATGAAGTACGAGGCTTTCGGCATCGGCAATCCGGCGAGCCGCTTCAAGGTCGAATCATCGCGCTCCATCGGGATCGCGATCGCGAGGTTCTGGAATGAGGTATAGAGGATGCCCGAAGCGATCATGCCGGCGAGGAAATACTGCGCGAAGGTGATGTCCTCGAAACCGATGTCTTGATTGGCGAAGACCGAGCCGAAGATGACGAGCAGGATCATCGGCAACATGAAGTTGAAGATCGCGCTCTCGCGATCCCGGAAGAACTGGCGCAGTTCGAGGATGATCCGGCTTCGCCCGATGCTCAGCGTGCGATTCACAACTCCTCCTGCGCCTTGAGGAGATGCAGGTAGGTGTCCTCCAGCGTTGGGCGGCGCACCTGCAACTCGGGGATCTCGCCCCCGAAGCGTTGGGAGAGCTCGGCGATCAGTCGAGTCGGTTCGGTCGAAGATTCCGAGTGCTCCGCCCCTGATTCATTCCAGGACACGATCGCCTGCCCCTCGGCTCGACCACCGATACGTCCCGGCGCATCACACGCGACGATGCGACCAGCCGCGATCACCGCCACTCGATCCGCGAGGTGCTCGGCCTCCTCCAGATAGTGGGTGGTCAACAGAATCGTGGTTCCCTCGGACTTCAGTTGATCGATCAAACTCCAGAACTCCCGTCGAGCCGCCGGGTCGAAGCCTGTCGTGGGCTCGTCGAGAAACAGCACCTCTGGGCGACCGATGACTCCCAGAGCGACGTCGAGGCGTCGGCGTTGTCCGCCGGAGAGCTTTCCGTTGCGGGCCTTCGCCTTCGCCGTAAGACCGACTGCCTCAATCACGTCATCGGGATCGCGCGGGTTCGGGAAGTACCCGGCGAAGTGGTGGACAGCCTCGTGGACAGTCAGTTCACCGAGATCTCGATCAGCCTGGAGCACAATCCCCAGCCGAGCCTTCCAGTCCATTCCCCCGTGCGCGGGATCGACGCCGAGCACCTTCGCGGATCCTGAGTCAGCCTTGCGAAATCCTTCGAGGATCTCCGTGGTCGTGGTCTTGCCCGCACCATTCGGTCCGAGCAGGGCCAGGCATTCACCGGACTCCACCGAGAAGGAGATGTCGTCGACAGCGACCACATCGCCGTAGACCTTGCGTAATGACTCGACTTCGATGGCTTGCATGCGCTCATCCTCCTCCTGTCCACACTAGTCTCAGCGACGCATGAGGTCGATAATGACGACGTGAGCAACCACGATGTCGAGGTAGCCATCGATTCCTTCCCCACGGACCAGGCAACTGCCCTCAGGGCGTTGCGAGAAACGCTTCAGTCGCTGCTACCGGGGGCAGTCGAAACGATTGCGTGGGGCATGCCCACGTTCAAGGTTGGCCCTGACCAGGTGGTGAGCTACTCAGGTTTCGCACACCACAACAGCATCTTCCCGGGAGCTGCAACGAGCGCTGCGATTTCTGGTGAGTTTCCGGGGCTGGTCACAACGAAGGGCACCGTGCACCTCGATCGGGATCGAGCCACCCCTACCAAACTCATCCGTCGGATCATTGCCCTACGACTAGCCGAGATCAACGACTCATACCCACGGGCGAACGGCAAGACCAGGCGCTACTACTCGAATGGTGTGACGGAATACACGGGTGTGATCCGCGACGGAATGCAGCATGGCTCATGGGAGTGGTTCCGTCGCGATGGAACCCTCAAGCGCTCCGGGCGCTTCGCTCGAGGTGAGCAGATCGGCGAGTGGACGACATACGACACCGCCGGAGAGCCCTACCGGGTGACGCGAATGGGCTAGAGATTCACCAGCCAGGCGAGACCCAGGGTGGCAACCAGCACCGCGACCAAGGTGCCGCCCGCCCACCACCAGGCAGCCGGCGAAGAATTGATGCCGCCGCTTCGAGGGAGTGGGGAAGCCGACTGGGATAGAACAGGGATCGGTCCTTGCGGAGGCAGCGCCGGCGGAACCACCGGGCGATCCGGCGGATGCACCCAGCCAGTCCACACCGCGCCATCGAAATAGCGCCACCGCGTGGGCAGCCATGGGTCGGGATACCAGCCGGGAGGAGTCACCAGACCATCATGCCCTGCCACCTCGACTTACTCCTCGACTCGTTCCACCTGGCGAGGAAAGCCCCACCAGGCCACGACCGCTCCGATCAGGCTGATGACAGCCCCCACCGCAAGCGCGGTATCCATCCCGGAGACGAAAGCCTCCCCCGTCGCCGCGCGCACCGGCTCGGCAATCACCTCGGGTAGTTGGCGGATGATCAGGGAGGCGGATGCGAGTGACTCCCGCACCGCATCCACCACCGCTGTGGGCACGTCAGCGAGTGCATCTCCCGCCGCATCGAGATCGGCATTCACCTGGTTTCGATATCCCGCAGCCAGTACCGCACCGAGGACGGCGACGCCCAGGGATCCGCCGAGTTCACCGATGCCGTCGTTGACCGCGGAACCGAGCCCGGCCCGCTCCCGAGGCACGCTGGCGAGCACCCCGTTGGTTGCCTGCGGCAGTACCAGACCCAGGCCTAGGCCCATGGCGAGCAGGCACCCACCCAGATGCAGATAGGCGGCATCCACTCCGATCGGAACCGCCGCGGCCAGGCCGACCGCGACCAGCAGGAGGCCGAGGACCACGATCCGACGCGTCCCAAATCGATTGGCAAGGCGTGGGCTCATCAGCGACGCCAGGAATAGACCCACAGCACCGGGCAGCACAGCGAGTCCGGACCCGAGCGGGTCGAAGCCCTGGACGAGTTGCAGGAACTGCGGCAGGAAGAACATGACGCCCATGAGCGCGAAATACACCAGCGCCACCGAAGCAATCGAGACGGTGAACAGCCGCTGGGTGAACAGCGTCATCGGCAACAGCGGGGTCGGCGTCCGACGCTCCCACCACACGAATGCCAGGAGTGACACGACCGCGACGCCGCCGATCAGCGCCAGATCGACAGTGAATCCTTCATCGGGGAATTGGATGATGGCCACCACGAGCGTGATCAGGCCGATGGTGGACAGCACCGCCCCGGTGACGTCGATCCGCGGTCTCGCCGGGTCCGTCGATTCCGGAACAAATGCAACGGCCAACATGAGGACCACAGCAGCAAGCGGCGGGTTGACCCAGAACACGCTGCGCCAGTCGGATACTTCGAGCAGCATCCCGCCGACAATCGGACCGAGTCCCACCGCAGCACCGGCAACAGCTGCCCAGATGCCGATCGCCTGCGCTCGTTCCCGCGGATGGGTGAACACCTGAGCCAAGATGGACAGGGTCGACGGCATGATGAAGGCCCCACCGACCCCCATCAGGGCGCGGCAGGCAATGAGCATCTCAGCGCTGGTGGCCAATCCCGCGATCGCGGATCCAGCACCGAACACGACGAGCCCGAACATCAGCGCCCGTCGACGGCCGAAGCGGTCAGACAGGGTTCCCGCGAGCAAGAGAGTGCCGGCGAAGAGAACCGAGTAGGCATCCACGACCCACTGCATCTGCGTCGTCGTCGCATCGAGCGACTCCTGCATGCTCGGGAGAGCGACGTTGACGATCGTGTTGTCGAGCGAAATCAGCGCGAGGGCTCCGGCGAGAATCGCCAGGATCAGGTAACGCCGGGACGCCAGAGCCATGAGCGGCAGGCTAATGCCACCTAGGCTGATCCCCGTGGCTCTGAGCCTCAGTGGCTCGCCGGACGAGCCAGGATTGCGGTGTCGTCCAGGTCTCCCCGAAGGTCGTCGACGCCGGCGTGGGAGGACTACCTCACCAGCGTTCTCCCCCTGCGGCGTGATGAAGCCGCAATCCTCGGCGAACCCGCAACTGGGGAGGGCTAGTCTTCGGCCCTATGGAGGAATCGGCACTGAACGTCGAGTTGTCATCGCTGCTGGTCATCATGGCGATCTCGGTCGGGGTTCCTCTGGCCATCCGGTTCCTGCGCATCCGGCTCGCCGAGGTGGTCCTGCTTATCGTCGCTGGAATCATCTTCGGCCCGCAGTTCCTGAATCTCATCACCGTCGATGCGGCGATCAGCCTGCTCGGCGAACTTGGACTCGGCTTCCTGTTCTTCCTCGCCGGCCTGGAGTTGGAGACTGCCGTTCTGAAGGGCCGCACCGGCCGACTCGCGGGCATCGGATGGGGTATCTCTCTCCTTCTCGCGATCGCCCTGTCGCTGGCCCTCACCGCACTCGGCGTGGTTGATGAATCCGTCGGATTCGCGATCGTGCTCACAAGCACCGCCATGGGAACACTTCTCCCGGTTTTGCGGGATAACGGCGAACTCACCACACCATTCGGACGGATGTTCATGGGCATCGGCGCCTGGGGAGAGTTTGGCCCGATCGTGGCTATCTCGGTTTTCCTTGGAACAAAGAATGCGTTCGCCGCTCTCCTGTCCCTCGCCGCCTTCAGCCTGGTCGCGATGATCATCGCCCTCATTCCGCACCGGCTCAAGGATGGGCGCTTCCGCAGCTATCTGGTCCTCAGCCATCACACGTCATCTCAGACCGTGGTCAGGGTCACGATGCTGTTGCTCATCGCGCTGCTGGCTCTCGCTTCCGATTTCGGCCTCGACATCGTCATGGGTGCGTTCATCGGTGGAGTGATCCTCCGTCGCTTTCTCGACGTCGGAGAGGAGTCAGTTCTACAAACCAAGATCGAGGCTATGGGGTTTGGCTTCTTCATTCCCGTGTTCTTCGTGCTGTCCGGCGTCCGACTTGATGTCCGGTCGATCTTCGACAATCCCTGGCCGATGCTCGTAGTGTTCGGTCTGCTGGTGCTCGTCCGAGGTGTTCCGACCTTCATCCTCTACCGCGGGGCCCTGCCGGACTTGCGCGACCGAACTCGACTGTCGCTGTATGCCGCAACCGGTCTGCCGATCATCGTCGCGGTCACGAGCATCCAGGTGCAGGCTGGGCTCATGTCGACCAATGACGCCGCTGAACTCGTCGCGGCCGGGACGCTGACTGTGATCGTCTTCCCATTGCTTGCCCAACTACTCAGACGGCGAACGTCCGATCAGGATGTGCGAGCCGACACCACCGCGTAGAGAGCGATTCCTGCCGCGACACTGGCATTGAGCGATTCCTGCTCATCTGCCATAGGGATGGAAACCAGAAGGTCGCAGGTCTCCGAGACAAGTCGGCCCAGGCCCTGCCCTTCGCTGCCCACCACGATGATGACGGGCCCCGACAGGACACCGGGACCGAGTTCGACGAAGGACTGCCGGGCATCCGCAGTAAGCCCGATCACGGTGAAGCCGGCCTTCTGCGCACTCACGAGGCTGCGCGTGAGATTCGTTGCGCGAGCCACCGGGATGCGCGCAAGCGCACCAGCCGAGGCCTTCCACGCCGCTGCCGTCACCCCGGCTGAACGACGTTCCGGGATGATGATCCCTTGCGCGGCGAAAGCTCCCGCGGAGCGGACCACCGCACCGAGATTGCGAGTGTCGGTGACTCCATCGAGAGCGATGAGGAGCCCTGATCCCTTGGGCGCGAGGGCTTCCCCTATCAAGGCGTCGGGATCCGCGTAGTCGTAGGGCGGGACACTGAGAACGAGCCCCTGATGCACTCCACCATCAGCGATCCGGTCGAGTTCAGCGCGCGTGACTTCCATCAGCGGCAGTCCCCGATTGGCCGCTAACTCGATTACTTCCCGCACCCGATCATCGGTGTCGATGTACTGCTGGACCTGCAGGGACGACGCTGGAATTCCCACTCTCAAAGCTTCGACCACGGCGTTTCGCCCCATCAGGACGTCCTTGGCTCGACTACCTCGACCCTTGGACGAGTTCGCAGCGCGCTTCGATGCCGCCTTCACCCGACGGGCTGCCGGATGTCCCGTTCGTTCCGTTGCCTTGGGGGTCGGGCCCTTGCCCTTCAACGCCTTGCGACGTTGGCCGCCCGAACCGACGACCATCCCCTTCTTGGTCCCACCCTTGCGCATCGCACCACGACGCTGACTATTTCCCGCCATCGTCGATCAGTCCTCCTCGGCGAGGGTCCATCGAACACCCTCGGCGGTGTCTTCAAGGGCGATACCGGCATTCTTCAGCCGATCTCGGATCGCATCGGCCGCGGCATAATCCTTTCGGCCGCGGGCATCTGCCCGATCATCGAGCGCTGACCGCACCAGCACGTCAATCACGCCATGCATACGGGCGGAGTCCGCGGTTGTCTCCGACCACTCAATCGGATCCAATCCGAGCGCGCCCATCATGGCGCGCACCTCGCCCGCGCGAGCGCGGGCCGTTGCATCATCCCCGGCGTCGAGCGCTGCATTCCCGGTCCTCACGGTGTCATGAACCACCGCAAGCGCCTGAGGAACACCGAGGTCATCGTCCATCGCCTCACCGAACGCTCGAGGGAGAGCTCCCGGCGTGATTTCGCCAAGGCGTTCGACCGCGCGCAGCACGAAGCCTTCGATGCGGCGATACGCCGATGCGGCCTCCCCCATCGCTTCCTCGGAGAACTCCAACATAGAGCGGTAGTGCGCACTCCCGAGGTAGTAGCGCAGCTCAACCGGTCGTACCCGCTGAACAACTTCGCTGACCAGCAGAGAGTTGCCCAGCGACTTGCTCATCTTTTCCCCCGCCGTGGTCACCCATGCGTTGTGCAGCCACAACTGAGCGAAGCCATCGCCCGCTGCCTTGGATTGGGCGATCTCGTTCTCGTGATGGGGGAAGAGCAGATCCATTCCCCCACCGTGGATGTCGAAGACGGGGCCGAGATATCGCGTTGCCATCGCGGAGCACTCCAGATGCCATCCGGGACGTCCTGGGCCCCATGGTGTGGGCCAGGATGGCTCACCGGGCTTGGCTGCCTTCCATAGCGCGAAGTCGCGCGGATCACGCTTATCCGTGACGGCACTGTCTGCCGCCGGAAGCATGTCGTCGAGACGCTGACCGCTCAACGCCCCGTAGTCGGCGAAAGAACGCACATCGAAATAGACATCCCCATCGTGGGCGTAGGCATGCCCATCTTCGATGAGCCGTTCAATAAGGTCGATCATCTCCGTGATGTGGCCGGTTGCCCGTGGCTCGTAGGTGGGCGGGATGCAGCCGAGAGTGGCGTAGGCGTCTGCGAAAGCACGCTCATTTCGCATCGCCACCGACCACCAGGGCTCCCCGAGTTCCTCACCGCGCATCAAAATCTTGTCATCAATATCCGTGACGTTCCGGATGAGCGTGACGTCGTAGCCCGATGCACGCAACCAGCGGGTCAGGATGTCGAACACCAGGCCGGACCGAATGTGCCCGACATGAGGTGGAGCTTGCACTGTGGCCCCGCATAAATACATCGATACCCGACCGGGAACGAGCGGCTCGAAAGTCCGGACCTCACGGGTCGCGGTGTCGAAGAGTTGGAGGCTCACGGTGAGAAGACTAGTGAGACCGGTTCACAGCGCCCGGGTGATCACCTTGGTGGGTGTCACCCGACACACCACGCGCACATGGTCCGTGCCGTCATCTCCGGGGAACCGAGCACCGGTGTAGTAGTGAGACAACTCGTGGATGAGATCGTCTCCGCCCTCTTCGGTCATGCTCACCGTGCCGCGGATCTCGACATAGGCATAGGGATTCTCCGAGTCGTAGACCATCACCGAGATACGCGGTTCGCGCTCCATGTTGAGGGTCTTGCGGCGACCACGGATCGTGCTGAAAAGCACATCGTTGCCATCCCTCTTCAACCATACGACGGTCTGCTGCGGCGTACCATCAGGCTGGGTTGTGGCGATCGTGGCGAAGTGGGGGGCCTCGAGCAGCCGGTAGGCCGCCTCTGGGATCGCCGGGTGCGAGTCGGTGGCTGACATAGGCGACAGGCTAGCGGTGTAGCAGGGCGGTGGCGATCGCCGCCAGTCCCTCGCCCCGACCGGTCAAGCCCAGGCCATCGGTCGTGGTCGCTGACACCGACACCGGGCAGCCTGCCGCCTGACCCAGGGCCTGTTCCGCTTCTGTTCGCCGAGGGCCCAGCCGCGGCCGATTGCCGATCACCTGCACGGCGATGTTGCCAATTTGCCAACCGGCCGCGCGCACCCGCTGAGCGGCCTCGCCGAGAAGTGCGAGACCGCTGGCACCGGCCCACCGCGGATCGGCCGTGCCGAATTGGCTGCCCAGGTCACCCATCCCGGCCGCGGACAGGAGGGCATCGCAGGCGGCATGGGCGACCACATCGCCATCGGAGTGACCGGCGAGACCCGGCTCCTCCCCCGGCCACGCCAAACCGGCGAGGTGCATTGGCCGGTGGTCATCGCGATCGAAGGGGTGGACATCGACCCCGATGCCGGTGCGCAGGCCCCGACCCGCCGGCTCAGGCGACGACACCGCCGGCCCTTCGTCGGGTGAGCACGGCTTCGGCGAGCACCAAATCGAGGGGCCGGGTGATCTTGAAGGCCTCCTCGTGTCCAGGCACCGTCGATACCGTCACGCCGCGTCGCTCCACCAGTCCGGCGTCATCGGTCACGTCATCGATCTCCGCCTCGGCATGGGCCTGCTGGAGGACTGTCCGCTGGAAACCCTGCGGGGTCTGCACCGCGCGGAGAATGGATCGGTCAGGAGTCGCCACGACCCGCCCATCGGCATCGACGGCCTTGATGGTGTCGACCATCGCCAGCACCGGGATCACGGCCTCATGGCCCGACCGGACGGCCGCGGCGACCCGTTCCACCATTTCCACTGGAACCAGGGGTCGCGCGGCATCATGGACGAGGACGACGTCGACATCCTCCGGCAGGGCGAAAAGGGACCGAGCGACAGAGGACTGCCGGGTCTCCCCTCCTGACACGACGATGAGTTCGGCATCATCCACCACTCCGCTGAGCAAGGTTCGGACGGAATCGACCTCTGCTTCCGGGGCGGCAATGACGACCACATCCACGCCCCTGGCGAGGGAAAGCGCGCGCACAGCGTGCACAAGAAGTGGAGAACCGCCGAGGGGGCGAAGGGCCTTCGGCGCGCCGGGCCCGAGTCGCTCGCCTCGGCCTGCGGCAGGCACCAGTGCGGCGGTGCGGCTCACCGGCGTCTGAAGGGCTCTACCTAGGAGGCCAAGACCTCATCGAGGATGGCCTCAGCCTTGTCCTCGTTGGTCTTCTCGGCCAGGGCCAACTCGCTCACCAGGATCTGGCGTGCCTTGGCGAGCATCCGCTTCTCACCGGCAGACAGTCCGCGTTCGCGTTCCCGGCGCCACAGATCTCGCACCACCTCGGCCACCTTGATGACGTCGCCCGAGGCCAACTTTTCCAGGTTGGCCTTGTAGCGGCGCGACCAGTTGGTCGGCTCCTCGGTATAGGGCTGGCGAAGCACCTCGAAGACCCGGTCGAGTCCCTCGGCATTGACCACGTCACGCACCCCGACAAGGTCGACGTTGTCAGCCGGAACTCGAACGGTGAGATCGCCTTGAGCGACTCGAAGGACGAGGTATTCGCGTTCGACTCCCTTGATCACCCGGACCTCGACATCCTCAATGAGGGCGGCTCCGTGGTGCGGGTAGACGACCGTGTCGCCAACCTTGAAGGTCATAGAGATATTCCCCTTTCCAGGCCTTCAAGGTTAGCACGGGGTCTGGAGGCCCCCGGTCGGGATTCCCCCGCCCGGGGGCTCGGATAGGCTGGGTTAGGCGACATTCCGTTGCCCTCATTCGTCTCGACGACGCACCGCAGGAGACCCGCGTGACCAAGCTCGGCACCCGCATCCTCACCGCCTCCGTATCCGCTGTGACGGCCTTCTCCCTGGCGGGATGCTTCAACGGTTTCGAGGCCACGACGAACACCCAAAACACCATGAGCACCGGCAACGGCGTGCAGGCTCAGGTCGGGGGGATCCGGGTCGAGAACGCCACCCTCGTGCGCGGCGAGGAGACCGGATCGGTGACCCTCATCATGACGATCGTCAACATCGGGGATCAACCCGATGCCCTGGCCCAGGTGTCGATCGCCGGCCAACCGGCCGTGTTCACCGATGGCACCTCCGCTATCGGTGCGGTTGAGGTCGCACCTGGTGCAGCCGTGCCCTTCGGCTACGGCCAGGACAGCGCCGGGGCCAGCCGCTGGGTGAACGCCTACACCGTCGAGATTCCCCCCAGCGGGTTCGTTCCCGTGCAGGTGTTCATGGCGAATGCGGGCCTGGCCGAACTCGAGGTGCTGACCGTTCCCCCGGTTGGGTACTACGAGGGCATCTCGCCCGAACCGCCCAGCGCCCCCTGATCAGTCCCCCTAGTCAGAGGTCGTACTTGTACCCGAGGCCACGCACCGTGAGGATATGCTCGGGGTTGCCCGGATCGCCCTCGATCTTCGCCCGCAACCGCTTGATGTGTACGTCGAGGGTCTTGGTGTCGCCGACGTAGTCCGAGCCCCAGACTCGATCGATGATCTGCCCGCGCGTCAACACTCGGCCAGCGTTGCGCATGAGCAACTCCAGGAGATCAAATTCCTTGAGCGGCATGGGGATGACCTCACCCCGAACCGACACCACATGTCGATCGACGTCGATGCGTACCGGTCCTGCCTCGATGACGGTCGGGAGGAGCTCATCTGGTTCACCCCGTCGTCGCAAAACGGCTCGGATCCGCGCGACAAGCTCGCGGGAGGAAAAGGGCTTGGTGACGTAGTCATCAGCGCCGAGTTCAAGCCCGACGACCTTGTCCACCTCGCCGTCCTTTGCGGTCACCATGATGATCGGCACCGCTGAGCGCTGTCGCAGACTGCGACACACCTCGGTGCCCGAGATCCCCGGCAGCATGAGATCAAGCAGCACCAGGTCGGCGCCGTGGCGGTCGAACTCCTCGATGGCCTGCATGCCGTCGACGGCGATCCCGACCTCATATCCCTCGCGCCGCAACATGAACGACAGCGCGTCAGAGAACGACTCCTCGTCCTCCACCACCAGAACTCTGGTCACGGGCTTGATTCTCCCTCGGTCACACCCACCAGCGAATCGGGGGCAGGTTGAGTGGCATCGACGACATCGATCGCCGACGAACTTCGGATAAGGGGCAGCCGCAGGGTGAAGGTGGATCCGACACCCACCTCCGACCATACGCGGCACTCGCCGCCGTGGTTCCTGCAGACGTGCTTGACGATCGCGAGCCCGAGTCCCGTGCCGCCGGTTCCCCGCGAGCGCGCCGGATCCACTCGATAGAACCGCTCGAAGATTCGCTCGAGGTCATGCTCGGGAATCCCGATGCCCTGGTCCTTCACATCGATCTCCACAATGCCGTCATCAACCCGCATCGCAACGGCGACGCGGGTATGAATGGCTGAATACGACACCGCATTCGCCAACAAATTGCGGATCGCCATGAGGATCTGACCCCGATCACCGAGCATGCGAATACCCGGCACCATGCTCTCGACGATCTCGATCTCTCGCGCCGCAGCCAGGGTGCGGATCTCCTCGACCGCCTGACTGATTACTTCGGCAAGGTCGATCTCATCGGCATGCACGAGCGGGTCTTCGCTTTGGAGTCGGGATAGATCGATGATGTCGTTGATGAGGTTCGACAGCCGCGTCGATTCGGACTGCATGCGCTCCGCGAAACGCCGCACCGCCTCGGGATCATCGGCGCCACTGAGAATTGCCTCAGCGAGCAGCGACAGGGCGCCCACCGGAGTCTTCAACTCATGGCTGACATTCGCCACGAAGTCCCGGCGGACCGCGTCGATGCGCCGCTCCTCAGACAGATCATTGACGAGCACGAGGAACATCCCATTCGCCAGCGGTGCGACCTGGACTCTCAGATCGAGCAATCCCCGACCCAGAGGTGGGCGGCGCACCCGAACCTCGCGTTCCCGAGCCGAACCGTCCGTCGCTACCCGACGTACCAGTTCCCGAAGACTCGGGACCGACACCTGGTCACGGCGCACCAGGCCTAGAGCCTCAGCGCGCGGGGTGGCCCTCAGGATCGACGATTCCTCATCCACGACAAGGGACGCACCGGGGAGAACGGACAGGACCCGGACCACCTCGTCGGGGACGATCGGCGCCGGGCGGGCAGGCAGAACCTCTGCCTGCTCCTGCTTGGCTTGGCGCCGCCGACGAACCACCACGCTCAGAAGCGTAATGTCCAGATCCCAAAAGACACCCCTGCGACAGGGTAGGTTTGCATTGATTGGCCCAGCATTCATCGGGTGTCACCCCAGGTTCACCTGATGGCCGGACTCCGTTCACGTTGGTCCCCGACCCTCGCTTCATGAAGGGTGAACACATGCGCCAGGAGTACTACGAGCAACTCGACGCCATCAGCGATGACCTGGTCCGCCTGACCCGCCTGGTGGGCTCGGCGATGAACCTCGCGACCCAATCACTGCTCGACGCGAACCTCCAACTTGCTGAGACCGTCATCGCCGCCGACGCCGATGTGGACGCGGTCGCCGCCGAGATTGAGTCCAAGTGCGCTGAAGTCATCGCCCTCCAAGCCCCCGTCGCCACCGACCTCCGCATCGTCATCGGGGCACTGCGGATCTCAGCCTCCCTGGAACGCATGGGAGATCTCGCCGAGCATGTCGCCAAGCAGGCCCGTATGCGCTACCCCAATCAGGCCATCCCCACCGAGTTGCGAGCCACCTTCGCCGAGATGGGCGGGATTGCCGAAGCCATCGTGTCCAAGACAGGTGCGGTGATCGCAACGAAGGATGTCGAACTCGCTGCTGACATTGCCGCACATGACGAGCAGATGGACCGGCTTCACCGGGAACTCTTCACCATCGTGCTCTCCCCTTCGTGGAGCCACGGAGTCGAGGCCGCCATCGACACGACCCTCCTATCGCGCTACTACGAGCGGTTCGCCGATCACGCTGTATCGGTGACCCGTCGAGTGGTCAATATCGTGACCGGAGAGCCCTACGTTGCGGTGAGCCTGAGCGACCATCCATCCTGAGGCAGACGTCTCCCGAAGGGGAGCCGGTATGCCCTTCGCGAGCTGATGGGCCAGACTAGGGGGGGTTCACAACCTCGGAGGTCTACCCGTGCATCCACGACTCGCGTCCGCGACGCCCCGTCGCATCGGTGTCGTGTCTTTGCACACCTCCCCCCTCGAACAGCCTGGGACCGGGGACGCCGGGGGCATGAATGTCTACGTGCTCCAGACCGCTCGACATCTCGCGTCCCGCGGGGTCGAAGTCGAGATCTTCACCCGAGCGGTGTCTTCTCATCTCCCGCCCGTGGTCGAGGTGGAACCCGGGGTCACCGTTCGCCACCTTCGCGCGGGACCCTTCGAAGCGCTGCGCAAGGAGGACCTACCCGCACAGATGTGCGCTTTCAGCGTGGCACTGCTCCAGGTCGAAGCACAGCACCCCGAGGGCTGGTTCGATCTTCTGCACTCCCACTACTGGCTGTCCGGTCAGGTCGGCTGGCTAGCGTCTGAACGCTGGGATGTGCCGCTCATCCACTCGATGCACACCATGGCCAAGGTGAAGAATTCCGACCTTGCCGAAGGCGACACCCCCGAGCCCGAACTGCGCGTCATCGGCGAGCAGCAGGTCGTCGATGCCTCATCCCGACTCATCGCCAACACACACGACGAGGCCCGTGAGTTGATCGAGCTCTACTCAGCCGATCCCGCGCACGTCGATGTCGTCCACCCGGGAGTCGACCTCGAAGCGTTCACTCCCCAGGACACTCTGGCCGCCCGCCGAGAACTCGGCATCGATCCCGGCGCGATCGTGTTGCTCTTCGTGGGTCGCATCCAGCCGTTGAAGGCCCCGGACCTGCTGATCAAGGCGGTGGCGCGTGCCCTCGAAGAGCGGCCTGATGCCCCGATCGTGGTGGCGGTAAACGGAGGGCCCTCGGGGACTGGACTGGCCCATCCCACCGCCCTCGTCGACCTGGTCGCCGACTTGGGCATCGCCGATCGGGTGCGATTCGAGCCGCCAAGTGACCGGACACGACTGGCGACCTGGTATTCCGCTGCGGACTGGACGGTCGTGCCCTCCTATTCGGAGTCCTTCGGGCTCGTTGCTGTGGAATCGCAGGCCTGCGGCACTCCCGTCATCGCCGCCGATGTCGGGGGCCTACGCACTGCCGTGCACGACACCGTCAGCGGCATCCTCATCCCCGGGCATGATCCGCAGGTGTGGGGGAGTGTGATCACGGATCTGATCGATCATCCGCAACGGCGCGACGCTCTTGCCGCCCAGGCGCGAGCCCACGCCGAGAAATTCAGTTGGATCGCGACCGCCTCCGGACTGCTGGCCTCCTATCGCCACGCACTCGCCTCCGCCCGTCCGCTGTCCCTCGCTGCCTCCGACGCGTGACCGCCGGACTGCCGTGACTCCCTCCCAGCAGACTGCGTTCGACGAAGCGACCGCTGCGATCGTTCACTACCTGGAATCCACCGGTCTGGACTTTGAGCGGAGCAATCCGAAGACCTTCGTCGTCACCCTTCCCGGGGAACGCAAGTTGCTCACCACGGTGTCGCTTGTCGTCGGCGATCACGCAGTCAGCATCAACTCCTTCGTCGCCCGAGCTCCGGAGGAGAATCATGCGGCCGTCTACCGCTGGATTCTCGAACGCAATCGGCGCACCTACGCCGTGGCCTACGCCCTCGACCATCTCGGCGACATTTATCTGAGTGGACGCCTTCCCCTCTCTGCGGTCAACGCCGACGAACTCGATCGCGTACTCGGGTGCGTCCTGGAATACAGCGATGGCTCGTTCAACATCTTGCTCGAACTCGGCTTCGCTTCTGCGATCCGTCGCGAATGGAACTGGCGGGTTGAACACGGGGAACCGACCACGAACCTCGAGGCGTTCCGCCACCTGATGGACGATCCCTCCGCCCAGTGATCGTGGAATCGGGCAGGATGGCGCCATGAGTGACGCCCCCTACACCCTGATCCTGTTGCGCCACGGCGAGAGCGAATGGAACGCCGCCAATCTGTTCACCGGCTGGGTGGACGTCGGCCTCACCGATCGTGGCCGGGCAGAGGCTGTTCGCGGAGGCGCCCTCATGCGTGACGCAGGGATCGTCCCCGATGTCGTGCTCACCTCGCTACTTCGGCGGGCGATCACCACAGCGAACCTCGCTCTCGAGGAGGCGGGTCTGTCGTGGTTGCCGGTGGAACGCAACTGGCGGCTCAACGAGCGCCACTATGGCGCACTCCAGGGAAAGAACAAGAAGGAGACCCTCGAGGCCTACGGCGAGGAGCAGTTCATGCTGTGGCGCCGCTCCTACGACACTCCGCCGCCGCCGATCGATCCGGACAGCGAGTTCGCCCAGACTCATGATCCTCGCTACGCCGCGCTGCCGCCTGACGCGCGCCCCGCGACCGAGTGTCTCGCTGATGTCGTGCAGCGACTGATCCCCTACTGGCAGGACGTGATCGTCAGCGAGCACCTACGAGCCAGGAAGACCGTTCTCGTTGCCGCACACGGCAATTCGCTGCGGGCCCTGGTTAAACATCTCGATCAAATCAGCGATGCCGATATTGCGGCGCTGAATATCCCCACCGGAATCCCCTTGGTCTACCGACTGAACGAGGACATGACGCCGATCACTCCCGGCGGGGAATACCTCGACCCCGACGCCGCCGCTGAAGCGGCAGCCGCTGTCGCGTCCCAGGGCCGGTGATCCCATGACCCTCCACGGCCGCACCCATCGACTCGAACTCGACGACTCGACTCTGCGGGAGTGGACGGCCACGGTCGTCGCCGTCGACCCCGAACAGGGGATTGTGCTCGACCGTTCGGCGTTTTACCCCGGCGGTGGCGGTCAGCCACCCGATGAAGGCGTGCTGCTGTGGAACGGGGTACAGACCCGGATCG
>Ga0075480_10000268_pt1 | contig 29677 bp, 30 predicted proteins | sample DEB08_DNA_7_FD_81590 | JGI IMG/M metagenome (GOLD analysis project Ga0075480, IMG submission 81590) | Aqueous microbial communities from the Delaware River and Bay under freshwater to marine salinity gradient to study organic matter... | ecosystem: Environmental > Aquatic > Marine > Coastal ... | reverse complement strand
GTCGCAACATGAAATGACCATCGCACGCGGATGTTGGCCTTCTTCTGCGAGCCTTTTGTACCAAGCCTTATTTTCTGAAAAGCCGGTTGCCCGCCACCCCATGTAACGTTTGATTAAATTATTCGGTAAGGGTTTTGCAAAATGCATGATCCGGTCTCGTTTTGTAATTCCGTAACATTACCGCTCAGTTACAACGAATTAGACTAGATTTCGAGGCATAATTTCGCCGCGTGTAAATATTTTTGGAATATCTGATTGGCACAAAGGGTTTGCACAAAAGTTAAAGGGTGAGAACATGCAAGTTGTGGATATTTCAGAACCTCATGAACCATTGGGTCTGGATTACGGATTGATCTCTGGATTGTTCCGGAAATTACCAGAAAAAGAAGCCAGCGCCATTTTATTTAAACTGATCGAAGACATCGTCCATTCTATTAGTCAGGCGGAACAGGCTTACTACTGCGCGGAAAACAAAGAGTTTTCTACTGCGCTTAATTCCATTCGATCCTTGTCAAACCGTGTGGGCTTTATGAAACTTGCCTGCGTTGCATCAGACGCACAGTTAGCTCTGGATCACGGAGATCGAATTGCATTGTCTGCAATTGTCTTGCGACTTTTGCGGGTTGGGGAACAATCACTTGATGCGATCTGGGATGGTCAATTTCAGCATTATTGATTGGTGTCTTCATAATTTTGCACTAAAAGGCGAAATGAAGATAACTTGGGAATTATTATGACAGCCTGCTTTGCTGCGTCTTCGGGACAATCCATTCCAACTTATGTTGTTTCTCCTCAAAACTTTGACGAGTTTCGTCAATCTCTGGATGCGAAAACAAAAAGTTGGGTAAAATCCAATCAATTCTCCGGAAAATTGGGACAGGCCTTGGTTTGCCCTGATCAAGAGGGCGGGTTTGACCGTGCGTTACTTGGAATTGGTACGCCAGAAGACCGGAAAAGAGCACGGTTTTGCCTTGCGACTGCGGCACAGAAATTGCCACCCGCAACCTATCACCTTGCCAATGATTTTGACTTACCATCAAAAGACTATGAGCTTTTTGGGTGGCTCATGCTTGGGTATAGTTTCACAAGGTATAAGGAGACAAAGACTCCAGTTCCCTCGCTTGTGGCCCCAGATTGGGCAGATCGGGCCAAAATTGAGGCAATGGTTCAAGCTGAAACGCTTTGTGCTGATTTGATCAACACACCAACAAACGACTTGGGGCCTGCTGAACTTGAAAAAGAAGCTAGGGAACTCGCTTTAAAATTCGGTATGGATTTTAAGGTCATTGTTGGAGACGATCTTTTGTCTCAGAATTTCCCGATGATACACACAGTTGGACGCGCCTCTGCCTCTAAACCCCGCCTGATCGAGTTAAGGCATGGCACCAAGGGTCCAAAGATCAGCCTTGTTGGAAAGGGTGTGTGTTTTGACACAGGCGGGCTTAACCTCAAACCCGCCAGCTCCATAGGCGGAATGAAAAAAGATATGGGTGGGTCGGCAAATGTGCTTGCGCTGACCCGTATGATCATGGACTTGAAATATACCTGCCAGCTTCAGGTGTTGATCCCAGCGGTGGAAAATTCGGTAAGTGCGAATGCGTTTCGCCCGCAAGATGTGCTGATATCGCGCAAAGGGCTAAGTGTTGAGATTAATAACACCGACGCCGAAGGCCGCCTTATTCTTGCAGATGCGCTGGCATATGCCGGTGAAAGAGACCCTGACCTCATCGTCTCCATGGCCACCCTCACTGGGGCCGCGCGGGTTGCTGTCGGACCCGATCTGGCCGCATTTTTTGCCGGAAGTCCAAAAAACGCCGCAGCCCTGAGGGTTTCGGCTGAAAAAGGCAAGGATCCCGTTTGGGAATTGCCCTTTTTCGAACCCTATGAGGATTTGATTGAACCGGCAGTTGCAGATCTTGATAACGCCCCATCCGGTGGTAGGGCAGGCGCAATAACAGCAGCGCTTTTCCTGAGGCGTTTTGTGCCAAATCCGGACCGATATATTCACTTTGATATTTTTGGGTGGAACTTGACCACAAAACCGGGTCGTCCCTTCGGGGGGGCAACGCAGGGTGCGCGGGCCGTCTTCCACGCCTTAGATGATTTGGTGAACCCGTGACAGACAGAAGACGTCTCGCGTCTAACGGCCGCGTTGCTGCCATGGACTTAAAGGGAATCGTAACCGCAGACACCTACAACAATGGTCAAAAAGCTCAGGTTTCCGTCGGCCTTGCCGATCTCTGTCGTGCACCAGACGGGGCGCGGGATCGCCAGCTCCTATATGGGGATGACGTGACAATTTATGAAACTCTCGAAAACCATAGTTTTGTCCAGTCACAAAAAGATGCCTACGTTGGCTATGTTGCCAATTCTGCACTCTGCACGACGCCTCTGGCCCCTACGCACCAAGTGATGGCTCCGCTCTGCCACATCTACGACATGCCTGATATAAAATCTAAGAATGTTATGCTGTTGGCCATGGGTTCCAAAATACACGCCAAAGACGAAAAAAATGGGTTTGTCGCGGTAAGAGAAGGATGGATCCACACATCTGCCATTTCGTCCTGTGCCGATCGTCCCAAAGACCCGGTTGCGGTGGCGGCGCGGCTGATTGGGGTGCCCTATCTTTGGGGGGGGAATAGCGCACTTGGTATTGATTGTTCAGGGCTTGTGCAGCTTTCTTGCCTAATTTGTGGTCTGGAATGTCCAGGCGACAGCGATATGCAATCTGAAGAACTTGGCAAACTGCTGAATGAAAAAGACACATTAACGCGTGGCGATCTTGTGTTTTGGAAAGGGCATGTTGCTTGGGTCTCAGGTCCAAATAAGCTGATACATGCAAATGCCTACCATATGGCGACAGTTGAAGAAGACATGAAAGCCACCCTTGATCGGATTGAAACCACGGGTGGTGGTCGCCCGATAGGCTTACGACGTATTTCTCCGTAAGGGGGCGTCTCGTGAATCTTTGTTCAGGAAATTGGTGAGATTAAGCGCTTGACCTGCCCCCCCAAAATCCCTAAACGATCCCACGTTGGCGGAGTAGCTCAGGTGGTTAGAGCAGCGGAATCATAATCCGCGTGTCGGGGGTTCAAGTCCCTCCTCCGCTACCAAAATTCCTTGACAAAACAGCTGTAAAAGTTCGATCACACTTGGCTTATAGTGAATTTTCTTATGACCGTTTGACTTCAATTTTCAAAGTGTGTGTGACTAGTATGTGACCAAGGGTTACTGCCGCGAATCTATTATGGGTTACCAAAAGACCATGGACCGGGGACCCTGAATCACGAAGCCTGTGCCTTGGACCACTGCTTTTAGTGTTAGCATTGTAGATTCATTGGACGGGGGTTTTGTTTGCCAGCACCGACTGAGGAGGTAGACATTGCTCAGGCTAAGCGCCAACGACTGCTATGCGGACTTTGCTGCCGTTTGGTTCATGCACACCAATGACCGGTCTCTAGTGCTACACCCGTTCCAAAGGTAAGTAGAGCTTCTGAGGATAGATTGCCTGAATGCTATCACCGGCTTTCACTTTTCCTCCAGCCCTGACCACTGTCATGATGCCAGATTTACGGATTATTTCTCCTTTTTCACCTTTCAACAATACGGCGGAGAGAAGCCCTGCTTGAAAGTCATCGATCTGTTTGTAGGGGTTCCTTAGCCCAGTAACCTCCAACTCAACCGTTTCCCCAATTTTTAAGACTGTGCCCCGTGGAAGAGCCAGAAGATCAATGCCTTCCGTCGTAATATTCTCGCCCAGATCAGCAGGCCGAATACGGAAACCTTTCTTGCCAACCTCAACAAAACGCTCCAAGTGAATCAAATGAACTTGGCGAAGATTAGGCTTGGTTGGATCGACATCCATGCGAGAACGATGTTTTAAAGTTTTTCCCAGATGGGCGTCACCTTCTACCCCCAATCCGTCTAGAATCCGAATTTCAGAAACTAACTTCTTTGAAAAGCCATGGGAAGCGTCTCTGGCCACAGCAACTACACTCGTACTCGACATAGCGCCTCCCATCTAGGCTCAATACTCTTGAACGCACATTCGCTGCGCCACCAAAAGAAGTCAAACCGGGCTCAAAGAAGCCCTTCGCGGCAATCTGAATAAATGACTGCTCTAGCCCAATATCCAACTTACAGACATGGAGCCAAGGGCCGTGGGCATTGGACTTCGTATTATCGACCAATTATTGGCGTTGCCTGAGCTCAATTAGTATAAGATGGTTTGGGCTCGGGCCGCGGTCCGTAGACCAAGTCACGCATGCTTAGCAAAGCCATCCAAGATGGGGTACAATAAAACTCCATGAACCGTTGATTGATTAGGGTAACGAAAAGCAACGTTAAACCATGGCTATATGGCCCAGATTGGCAAGGCACTTTATGTGGAGCGAGAACTCGTGCCGGGTCACCTTGTCGTCGTCCGGGGACCAAACGCAATGGGAAATGTCGATTGCATGGCGGTTCCACCGTTGGTCCTGCTACTCTATCGGGCTTAGCTAGCCTCGCGGGATCTAAGATTACTCATGGAAAGCAGACAGCGGCTGCAAGAGCCAAAGCGAAGCGTAGAGCTGAGGTTGTCGTCAGCTCATGCATCAACTCAGACAGATAGAAGATTGGGCCATTGAAACAGGTCAACTAACTTTTTAATGAGAAATCTCTGCTTTCCTGTTTCTTAGCGCACACATATGTGTCTAGCCTATGGGCCAAATTGCTGCGATACTTGTGACTATTGAGAAGTTCGAAAAGTACGCCATGGCAAAAGCAAAAAATATCCTTTTTATCATGTTTGACCAACTGCGGTGGGATTACCTCAGCTGTTCAGGTCACCCCCACCTTGAGACCCCAAATATTGATTGGTTGGCCTCTCAGGGGGTGCGCTTTACGCGGGCCTATATTCAGTCCCCGATTTGCGGGTCTTCAAGGATGAGCACATACACAGGGCGTTATGTGCATTCCCACGGAGCAAGCTGGAATGGCATTCCGTTGAAGGTTGGGGAATTAACCATGGGTGATCATCTGCGCAAAGCGGGAATGGGCTGTTTTCTTGTCGGCAAGACACACATGCGCGCAGACGAAGAAGGTATGGCACGTCTTGGCCTTGAACCTGATTCATTGATCGGAGCGCGGGTTTCAGAATGTGGATTTGATGTTTTTGAACGCGATGACGGAATGCTGCCCGAGGGTCCAGATGGATTTTACGATCCAAATGGAGCAAAGGAATATAACAAGTGGCTTCGTGACAAAGGGTATGAAAGTGACAATCCATGGCATGATTTTGCAAATTCTGGATTAGATGAAGACGGTAATGTTCAGTCAGGATGGTTTTTGAAAAACTCTGACAAGGCCGCAAATATTGCTGAGGAAGATAGCGAAACACCTTATCTCACGGGGCGCGGAATTGACTTTATCGAGCAGGCGGAGGGGCCGTGGTGCTGTCACCTGAGTTTTATCAAACCGCATTGGCCCTATATTGTACCTGAACCTTATGCATCCATGTATGGACCAGAACATGTCAAACCCGTAGTGCGGTCCAACAGCGAACGCGAAAATGCCCACCCTGTTTTGAAAATGTTCATGGATACTATTGTCGGTCAGACCTTTTCCAGAAAAGAAGTTCGTGATGCCGTGATCCCTGCTTATATGGGGCTTATCAAGCAAGCAGACGATCAAATGGGTCGTTTGTTTGATTGGCTCAAAAAAACCGGACGCATGGATGATACAATGATTGTGTTGACCTCAGATCATGGGGACTTCCTTGGAGATCATTGGATGGGGGAAAAAACATTTTTCCATGATGCCTCAACCAAAGTCCCTTTGATTATTTATGACCCAAGCCCGGAGGCAGATGTGGCCCGCGGCTCTGTCTGTGATGCGATGGTGGAATCTATCGATCTTATCCCAACATTTGTTGAAGTTGCTGGATCAAAGCCAGAGAATCACATTTTAGAGGGTGAAAGCCTCCTTCCAATTTTACATGGAGAACGGGCGGAAACCCATCGGGATTTTGTGATTTGCGAATATGATTATTCAGCAACGCCTGTCGCGCTGCTCAATAATATTGGGGTGCGCGATGCGATCATGTTCATGGTCGCAACCAAGTCATGGAAATTGATCCATTGCGAGGGTGGTTATCGTCCTATTCTATTTGATCTGGAAAATGATCCTTTGGAACTTACCGATCTTGGAGACAGCGAAGAACATTCTGACGTTATTGCTATGCTTTATGACTATCTATTCCGGTGGACGAGACGGCAATCTCAACGCACAACCAGAAGCGAAGAACAGCTTATTGAAATGCGCACCAAAAGCCGCAAGAGAGGGGTTGTCGTAGGCATTTACGATGAAAACGACACGCCTCTTGAGCTCACCGTAAAATATCGCGGGCGCACAGCCGCCAATAAGAAGGATCGTCGGGCGGCACAGCCCTAATATGACGGGATGATCCAATCCCGTCCCCGAACAGTTTGTACGTATTCAGGCCAGCGAAACTGCAGGGGTGGATCATAGTCACATAATGGCGGAATATCCCCATTTTCAGCTTTTCTCCGTTCAAATTCTGAGTATGCGGTTTTGCGAAGTGCGCTATCTTCTAAAAGCCGCAATGCGGAAACTGCCAAAGTTTTTGCAGCTGTTTTGATCATAGGATCAATCAAATCAGGGATGCCGCCCATCGCATTCATCACCCAAGAAGGGTAAGCTTTTGACCCTGAAGGTTTCAGCGCTGGGCGCGCGATATAAAGTCGAGCGGTTGGAGCGTGCCAGCACATATCTGTATAGTCGTCAGAGGTCGAGTTTTTCTGGGAAGGCGGAAGGTTTTGACGCAAAATCGCTTCGCCCTCTTGCGGCGAAATCAAGGATGTCATTTCGTCAATAAAGGGCTCCTCCATCGGGGGAATCCCAAGGTTTGATTGGATCTCTCTGGCAAGTGCCTTTGCCCCCTCGTCCCAAGTCGGTGCCCCGATTGCGCTTAACGCCTCCCAAACCAACGTGGCCATTGTATGATTGGGAAGACCGGGTCGGGATTTTGATACCCAATGGCGTTCTACGCGGCAGCCGGTTATCCGAGCAGCGGCCTGTGCGTTTTGGTCCAAGACTTTGGTGACCTGTTCCGCCATTTCCAATGTGGGTACGCGGATCATATATTGGATCTCTGCCAATTCTGCCGGAAGATTGTCAGCCGTGGCCTGCCCCGCGGTCAGAATCGCCTCTGATATTGACCAGCCCCCTTGATGGGGCAGCATGGAGTCACGCAAGAGTTTTGAGGATTGGTACATTTGCACCAACGCGTCGTTTGCTCCGGGCGCACGTACGGCAGAATGGGCCTGTGGAATCGGTGCGCCATCCGATACGCTCCATTTTTCAGGTTCGTCACAGATGAAACTATAAATCATCGAATATGCGGCTCCACAATGCGTATCCCATCGCACTGTGTTACACATGGGCAGCATGTAAAACGGATGAAACGACAACATCGCGGAAAGACCATCGTAATACCCTTTGGCGGCATGGATGGGTTTTGAACCGCGGACTTTTTCGGCCGGCTCTCCGGTATAGCGCAGACATCCCTTGATCCCATGCCGTTCCATCGCTGCCTTTGTGGCAAGAAGTGCACCCAGCGTGCTGATCCCTAATCCTGAATGGGGGTCCGTGTGACCACCGGCAGAATAACCAAGCCCCTCACGTGGCCGTTTTTGTGTATCTGCAGCCTGACAGTTTCCAGGAATTCCATCATATTCGGCGTATAATCCAATAGTGGGACCGTCACCGTTTGACCATTGCGCACAAAATGCGGTCGGCATTCCACCGGAGCCCTCTTCGACGGAAAACCCCTCTTCGCGCAATTTGGAGACATACCAAGCTGCGGAGTTATATTCGCGCCATGCCGTTTCTCCAAATTCGAAAATCTGGCTGCACCACTGCGACAGCTCTGCCATCCGGCCATTGATCACCCGAACGGCGTGCGCCTGCGCATCAGAAAAGGGTTGTGCACTGGTGCTTACAGTCACGAGAAATCGTCCTGAAAGCTGTCCTGACGGGGCTCTTGCAGGGGCCGCCTGCCTTTAACGAATTCTATTGAACGAGCCAAGCTATAGATCTTGGTATGCCCTATCAAAATTGCAACAGGGCGTTCAATTCGGCTTATGACCTGTCTCTGGGCGTAAGCGCCCAAATTGCCCCGATAGTGATAACGACGATGATGCTGACGACTGTCGCGATAATTCCCATTGTATCCTCCGTAATTCGCTTGTCGTTCAATAGCGCGTGTTGGGCATAAATTGCAATGAAATCATGAAAATATTGCGCGCTTGATGTTCACTCTGATGCGTTCTTGCCAGAGTTCATTGCGCAATATAATCCTGAGCTTTCATAGCGTGATAAACAATACCAGGAATGCCTATATCAACGGGCTCTGGATCAACGACATGAATTGCCGCCCCGCTCCGTAGGGCATGATTTAGCGCGATGTTGGTAATATTGACACTGAATGACGTCCCCATAAACACAAAACACTCTGCGGCTTGCATCCTTTGTTCAGCCTCACTGATCCGATAAAGGTCTGTGTAATATTCATCAAACAACAACACAAAAGGCTTCAGTGACACCATCGGCTCAGGCGTCAATGTCTTAGGTGAAATCCGAAAAGCATCAAGGAGTGCAGCCTTCAACAAGGTTTCATCATTGTCTGGGCAGGTTTTGGCAATCTCGTCCCAAGGGGCGTCTTCTATGGGGACTGGAGTTCCCTGATCATGCAAAAATGTAACTTTGTCCAACCGACCATGAATGGGGATATAGCTTTGGTTTCCAGCCTTGCCGTCCAATCCGTCGATATTCTGTGTGATCAGGTTTTTGTCCGATAGCCAAAGGTGAACCAAGTTCGGTTTCACATGGCGATAGGATGCAAATCTTTGATAATACCATAGCAAAAATTCATCAGGGTGCGATAGATACATCTGACGCGTTGCCATTTCCTGTGGAGTATAATTTGCGCTCCCGATGGTCCAAAATCCATCTTTGCCTCGAAAGGTTGGGATACCACTTTCCGCACTGACGCCTGCCCCTGTGATGTAAACTGTGCTCTGTGACATATTCCGATCCTAAAGGCCAAAAAATTTCCCGTAAACACATAAGAATTTTGTTCAAGTTAAGGGCTTCTTCATTTTGATGAGCGACTTTCAACAAAAACCAAAACGACGTATCGCATGAGCAACAAAATAAATCTCGCCAATGAACGACGTGCGCGCCTCGCCGCAGAACGGATATTACAGTTCAAGCAGGCTGAACTTTACAGTGTAAATTGCAACTTGAGCAAACGCACTAAAGATCTCAATCAAGAAATTGACCAAACTCGTGCTAAAATTAATAATGTTCTGGACGAAAATCTACGAGTTAAAACTGATTTATCAGCCGCAAATCAACGTATTCGAATTGCGGAACGACGGCTTCATCATTCGCTGAACACAATACGGGATGGGTTTGCTGTATTTGACAGGGACAGCAAACTTGTTTTTGCAAATGCTGCCTACCTGTCCATTTTTGACAACCTCGAAGAGGTCCGCGAAGGGGTCTCGTATTTTCAATTGTTAAAACTCCTTGCCGAAGAAGGTATCGTCGATACTGGAAAACTCACGCGCTCCGAGTGGTGTCAAAAGCTTTGGGAGCGATGGAAAAGTGGCGTGTTGGCTCCAATCGTTATACGGCTTTGGAATGATCAATACGTCAAGCTCATTGATCGGCGTGGAGTAGGGGGCGATATAACAAGCCTTGGTTTGAACATTACAGAAGCGATCAGGCAACAGATTGATTTAAAAAATGCCCGGGCAAACGCCGAAGCCGCAAATCGAGCAAAATCGGCATTTTTGGCCAATATCAGCCACGAAATTCGAACACCCATGAATGGTATTGTTAGTATGGCAGAATTATTGATGGATACAGGATTGTCCAAAGAACAAAAGTTATTTGCACGTACCATGAAAAATTCTGGTGAAGCGCTTTTGGTGATCATTAATGATGTTTTGGATTATTCAAAAATTGAAGCGAATAAAATCAGCCTCATTGAACATCCATTTGATCTAAAAAAATGCCTGAATGAAATAATCCTGGTCTTGAAAAGTTCGGCAAAATCCAAAAATTTGACCCTAACTTTAAATTATCCTCCTGACCTGCCATCCCATTTTTTGGGGGATCCCGGTAGAATTCGCCAGATCATGACCAATCTAATCGGAAATGCGGTAAAATTCACACCAAAAGGATCTGTAGCAATTACGGTCTCTCAACATGGCTCGGATGATGAAACCCCCGAATTGATCCTCGAAATCACAGATACTTGGGTCGGGATCGCCGAAGAAAAGCTTTCTCATATTTTTGATGAATTCAATCAAGGCGATAATGAAAAATCCCGCCAATTCGAAGGGACAGGTCTAGGATTATCCATTTGCAAACGGTTGGTCGATTTAATGGGTGGGGAAATTACGGTCTTTTCTACCGAAGGAAAAGGATCTTCGTTTACAGTCAATTTGAAACTTCCACATGTGCCGCAAGATAGGCTAAAACATCCCCACGTAGACCCGCTGCCTTCCAAAATAACAGAGGATATTTTACCCTCCGGTGATCAAAAACAGCTGCGTATTTTGGCAGCCGAGGACAATAAAACAAATCAGTTAATTTTTAAAAAGATGTTGAAATCTCTTGATGTTAAATTAAAGTTCGCGGCCAACGGAGAAGAGGCCATCGCGTTATTTGAAAAATTTTCACCAGATTTGGTGTTTATGGATATTTCGATGCCAAAAATGGATGGCAAAGAGGCAACGCACCAAATACGTACCTTTGAAAAAGAAGGACAAAGACCACGAACACCCATTATTGCCCTGACCGCGCACGCCATGCCGGATGATAAAGCGGAAATACTTGGTTACGGGATAGACGATTACCTGACCAAGCCGCTTAAACGAACAGACCTTATCAAGGTTATTTCTGAGTTCGGAACTAAAGCAAAGGTAACATAAGTCCTTAAAGCGTCTGATCGTATGCGCCGACAGAAGGTTCTGTTCTTATGATGCCATCAAGATCGTTAAAGACTGCCTTAAGCTCTGCAGCGCTCTCCGGGCTTTCACAAACCACAACGAGGTTTGGTGTATTCGAGCTTGCGCGCACCAACCCCCAAGCACCATTGTCGAGAATGATACGGGCGCCATTTACCGTTACGACCTGTGCGATCGATCTTCCCGCAATAAGTTTTCCATCCGCAGCATGAACTTGGATTTTCTCAACTATCCTGTCCAAGACATCATACTTTTCATCGTCAGCACAATATGGTGACATCGTTGGACTTGAATATGTGACCGGCAGGTCTCGACGAAGATCGGCCATAGACTTGTCTGGATTTTCATCCAGAAGTTTACAAATTTCAACAGCAACTCTTAATCCGCAGTCATAACCGCGGCCAACCGGTTCAGAAAGGAAGTAATGGCCCGACTTTTCAAAACCAGCTAACGCCCCAATTTCCTTTACACGCCGTTTCATATGGCTGTGACCAGTTTTCCAGTAATCCGCTTTTACGCCATTTTTTTGAAGCGCGGGATCAGATGCGAATAATCCAGTTGACTTAACATCGGCAACAAAAGTTGCATTCGGGTATTTTTTCGACAGCGATCTTGCTAAAATCACACCAAACCTTATCAGCAAAAATTTCCTCTCCCTCATTGTCAACAACACCACATCGATCTCCGTCGCCGTCAAAGCCAAGTGCCAGATCTGCTCCGCTTTCTTTGACGGTTGCTGCCATATCGTGCAACATTTCCATCGCCTCGGGATTTGGATTATAATTTGGAAAAGTGTAATCGAGCGTGTTATGGCTTGCCACAACTTCAACACCCATGCGTTCAAAGAGTTCAGGCGCGAAAGCACCCGCGGTACCATTCCCCGTGGCACAAACAATTTTAAGCCTGCGAGACATCCGAAAATCTCTGACAAGGTCATCTAAATAAGCATCTTTCACGCCATCGACAAATTCATATGCACCGCCTGATGCGGGTTTACCTTTGCCGTTCAAGACAATGTATTTTAGCTCTCCCATTTCTTCGGGGCCGTGTGTCAGTGGCCTTTCAAAGCCCATCTTCACACCCGTCCAACCGTTCGGATTGTGGCTGGCTGTTACCATGGCAACGGCCGGTACATCCAAATGAAACTGGGCAAAGTAGGCCATTGGCGACAAGGCCGGACCAATATCCTTCACATGAATTCCGGCTTGCATTAATCCTATAATCAACGCGTTTTTGATGGATAACGAATAGTCTCTGTAATCGTTACCAACAGCAATCACCGGCTTAATTCCTCGACGATGCATTTGGGTCCCGATCCCCAATCCAAGGGCTGTGATGCCAGGCAGATTTATTTCCTGCGGGTATTTCCAACGTGCGTCATGCTCACGAAATCCCGTTGGTGCGATCATCGCGTCTCGCAAGAAGGACCACGTGTTTTCGGATACTGCTGAAAAAGGCTGGTGCATCAAAATCTCCAAATTCTCTGTTTGTTTACTATCCCACCTGCTCCCGCAGTATGGAAGAGGTGATGGACACCATCAGATAAATTCCACACAATATTAGAAACACGATGACCGTATCCTCAAAAACACGCGGATAAGACGCATCTTCAGCAGCGACAGGTTTCACTGCCAATTCAAGGTAAAGTGATTGTGCCGCCGCTTCGGCTTGTGTTCCACGAACCTGCTCCAACGCGGATTGAACCATCATATCCCGCGTTGCGAGGTCCTGCTGAGCCATTTGAATCCGCGCCAATAACTGCGCCAATGTCATTCCGCTTTTAAGCGGAGCCTGCATTTTTTCTTCAATTTCAATACGCGCTGAATTCAGCCGGTCAATGTCGCTTCTGACACCATCCACCCGGGATTTATTTGGACGAAGATTATCAAGGAGTGAGTCCAGCTCAATCTTTTTCTCAACAATTTGCTGTTCTAACGAAGAAATCTGTCCCCGCAAACTTCCTGCGTAAGCTTCTGGGTCAAGCATTGTGGAACTTTGCAAATCAATCAAAGATTCTTGCGCCAACCGGCGTTCTTCCATAGCTTCGTCGAGCGCTTTTTTTGCGTCTGCGACTTGGTTTTCTTTGGACCGGGCAGAGAGACCATCAACAACTTCTTCACCATAAGTTATCAGAGCATTTGAAAATTCAACTCCGGTTTGAGGGTCCGCGGTAATAACCTCCATATTGACCATACCCTCTGTAGGATCAAAGCCAATTTTGAGACGTTTCTTATAAACCTTGAAAGCACTCTCGTTGGTGGCGTTGGGTTCCAATTGGTGGATCGGATCAATATTCGGCGCACTGAAATGTTGTTTGAACCCCGCATCCTCATCAAGCCTGATCATGGCCGTTTTCGACATTAAAAAAGTTTGAACGGCAATGGCTTCGGTTGTGGTTGCAAATCCTGTACCCGCCAACATTCCCCCGAGCCCACCAGCACCGCCACCAGAAGACCCACCGGACTTTATTATTTGGAAGGACGATTTAGTAGAATACATGGGTGATGCCCAAAGGCATAATAATATCCTGCAATAAAAGTAGGCAGAAGGATAAATGCGATCAGCCGAAGTGTCAGAAAGAAAATATTTCTGCGCCGCCGCCGCCCGAGATCTTTTTGTATTTGGGATACTTCCAGCGCACGCCGCTCCGCCGGAGACATATCTGTTTCTTTAGAAATTTCTGCAGGAACTTGGGAAGGTGTTATTTTCTGAGGAAGGGAAATTTTTCCATCTTGCTTTGTGGTGACCATATCCATCAGATTGTTGCGCTGGAAAGGATCAATTCCGCGGTCCCTCAAAACTTTAACCGCTTCAAAATCTGAGGCAAAAGGTAGCCCGTGTTTTTCGGCAACCCGACGTGCAGTCCGCAACTGTCGTGCGTTCAAACCCTCTTGACGGATTGCATCCAGTATCGGGTCATTTGGCACGGATTGCTGTTGGTTCGTTTGACCTTGAACAATGCGCTGTTTATCTGGGATTTCGGCGCCAGTTTCGGTCTGCGGCGATGCGGACACAGCAGTTTCTGCCTGAGAGGTCAAATCAGCAGTGGCTGCAGGCTTTCTAATGCGGTATTTTTCAGCCTTGGGTTTCATAGTCATAAAGCTGCTTTGCCTCTTCCAGAGAATCAAACATGTGTAACTGACCCGACATCAACACGGCTGCTTTTTTAGCAAATTTTTCAAGAGTTGCTGGGTCATGTGATACGATTATTGTGGTGGTAGTTTTTAAACGTTCAGCCAATAGGTCACCAGCTTTCTTGTTGAACTCAACATCTTGGCTACCAGGCATACCTTCGTCAATCAGGTACATGTCAAAATCAAGTGCGAGAAGCAGTGAAAATGTAAACCGTGATCTCATTCCAGAGGAATAAGTTGCCAAAGGCTGATCAAAATACTCTTGCAACCCACACACCCATCGACAGAAAGCTTCTACATAATCGGGATCAAGCCCATAAAGCTTTGCTATATAGCGACTATTTTCGCGTGCCGAATGTTTTGAAATGACGCCGCCCATGAAGCCCAATGGAAATGAAATATTGGCCTCGCGACGGATTTACCCTTCATCGGGTTTTTCCAAGCCTGCCATCATATTGATAAGGGTCGTTTTGCCGGTACCGTTTGGGGCGAGTATTCCCAACGATGTCCCAAGTTCAACACGGAAGGACACACGATCAAGTATGATCTTGCGCTGTGTTCCCGTCCAAAACGACTTACTGACGTTGTTAAACTCTAACATTCTGCATCCATTGTTGATGGCACATACTGCATCTTACAATAGCCAAGTTAATGCAAGCTAAGGTATTTTTAGAGCAAATAAAATTTTAAAAGTGTTTTTTAAATACCCGCTTTTGACATCAGAACGTCAGGGATCAACACCCCTTACAGGTATGCTATCACAAGTGATATTGACAAAAGCACACTCACCCAAAGCGTCATGGTCCCTACCGGACGGACCCCTGAGACACCTGTTTCAGGACCGAGAACCTTTTCAAGCCACTTGTAAAAATCGCCGAAAAACATCCCAGCGCTTTGACCGGCAGAGGTCCACACCGCACCCAGACCGCGACCAAAACTCATCACAATATCAGGCAGAATTCTGCGATAAATCCAATCAGTATCAAGATTGATGGCCCTTACCTCAGGAGGATGCAGGCCCGTTTTCATCAATATGACAAAGGCCAGAAGCGCAAAACACAAGAGCTGTAATTGGGCGACAACATGGTTCATTGTGTAGGGGTGATATTCAACCTCATAAGGCAAAAGCGCATAAAGCGGATCAGGATTCACGCCGATATAAATACAGAGAAATGCCGTAATCCCCATTGCAAGAAGCATATGCAAAGGCGCCTCTTTCGGGCGCAATCCGCTGTCATGGCCAAAAAATGTAAAGTACGGGATCTTAATTCCGGAATGTGAAAGAACGCCCGCTGAGGCAAAGACGAGAACCGCCCAAATAAGGGTATAATGATTTTCAGCCGTTGCATCGACAATCAGTGATTTGGTGACAAAACCCGAAAATAACGGAAAGGCCGAAATGGACGCAGCACCTATCAGACAAAAAATTGCCGTTTTTGGCATGGTTCGGCACAAACCACCAAGTTCAGAGGCTTTGCTCGTTCCGGTGCGGAATAATACGGCTCCCACGCTCATGAACAAAAGCGCTTTGTAAAGGATATGCGCAAAGGCATGCGATGCGGTGCCATTAAGCGCCATTTCCGTGCCAATCCCAACGCCCACAACCATAAAGCCGAGCTGGTTGTTCAGACTATAGGCAAGCACGCGGCGCAGATCGTTTTCGATCTCTGCAAAAAAGATCGGGAACAACGTCATGATCGCGCCAATGTAAATCAGGATCTCGGTGCCGGCAAAGCCCCGCGCCAACGCATAAACGGCGAGCTTTGTAGTAAAGGCGGATAAGATCACAGTGCCTGTAACGGTCGCCGCAGGATAACTGTCCTGCAGCCAGTTGTGCATCAGAGGAAAGGCGCATTTCATGCCAAAAGAAATAAAAATGAGCCAAGTGCCAAGCGAACCAAGCGTCATCTTATCAAACGCGATGGAGCCTGTTTCACGCCAGAGAAGTGCCGCCCCTGACAACAGGATCACACCCGACATAATTTGAATGATCAGATACCGAAGTCCGGTATTATACGCACCAATTGTCCCCCGCGCCCAGATCAAAAAGACGGAGGCAATCGCCGTTCCTTCCCAATAAAAAAACAATGTGATGAGATCACCGGCAAAGACAGCGCCCAACGCGGAACCAGAATAGAACAATGCCGCAAGCTGTTGTACCCGATCCCGCACATGCCAAGCGTAAAGATTGCCCAAAAACGCCGCGATACAAAAAATCAGCGCAAAAACACGTGACAGTTTATCGACCCGCATCATTTCCAGTGTCTGGCCAAAAATCTCAGCACGTGCAAAGACGCCTTCGGGGATATTATACACCTGCCATGCCGCCATGACCGGTATCAATAGCGCAATGGCAGAGCGCAAACGATGGCCCGGCGCAATGGCGACTATAAGAGCGCCAGCGAAGAAAATGAACGCAGTTGGAAAAATATCAAACATCTTCGTGCCCCAATTTTTCCAACTGATCTTCTGGGTACTCTTCGCGATCTATTGCTTTGTCACCATAATAATCTTCGGGCTGTTGAATAAAGTAGCGCAGTGTTTTTGCCAGAAGGATCAGCGCCGTAAACATTACAAACCCATAGGCCCCATAAAACCCTTTGTAGGTTTCCACTTCAAAATGTCCGTATTTTTTATACGTGAAATCGGCCAAAAATAACCCGATGCAAACAATTGCCAATGCGCCAATGATGAACTTTGAATTTTGCGGCAACGTAAACCAAGAAAGCAAGCGCCCCAAAAATGGAAGCTTTTCATTTTTGTCAGAGGGAATATGGGCCATCACAGTCTCCTCATGGGGTGGCGATCAGCGGCAACAGGAAATCCTGAATTGAGCCGGCATAGAAAAACAAAACGATGCAACCAAAGGCTGTTAACGCAAGCGGGATCCACAAAAGAAGCGGGCCTTCACCAAAGGTGATCGGGTCCTTTTTACCGCTATCTGTCATAAAGAAACCTTTGGCGACCAAAGGCATAAGATAGGCAACGTTCAACAAAGAGCTTATCAAAAGCACCCCGATGATAATCAACTCTCCAGTATCTGCAGAGGCAAGGATCAACAACCATTTGCTCCACGATCCAGCAAAAGGAGGAAGACCAATAATCGACAGGCTTCCGATCAGGAATGCTATAAAGGTCACAGGCATCCGCCGTCCAAGCCCTGTCATTTGGCTGATCTCTGTCTTATGGGTCACCACATAAATTGACCCCGCACACATAAAGAGCGTGATTTTTCCCATAGCGTGCGTCACCATATGGAGCCCACCGCCCATAACTCCCATAGATGTGGCAAGCGCCACGCCGAGAGTGATGTAGGATAGCTGGCTGATCGTGGAATAGGCAAGCCGCGCTTTGAGGTTGTCTTTGGTCATCGCCACGACAGAGGCCGCAATAATTGAATAGGCCGCAAGCCAGATAAGCCAATCGGACGCACCCGTTTCGGCAAGAAAATCAATTCCGAAAATATAGATACCCACTTTCAGCATGGTAAATACGCCGGCTTTCACAACTGCAACAGCGTGCAAAAGCGCACTCACCGGAGTTGGCGCAACCATCGCCGCAGGAAGCCATCTATGAAATGGCATCAGAGCCGCTTTGCCAATCCCAAAGGCATAAAGCGCCAAAAGGATTGCTGCCATCATATGAGAAATCTGACCTTCAAGAATGCCGCCTGCGGTAAAATCAAGCGTTCCCGTAATCGCATATGTCCATATGATCGCCACCATCTGGATACAAATCGAAGATCCCATCAGAATGGCAAGATAGGTCCGTGCGCCCTTTATCGCGTCAGCTGTGCCTTTATGGGCAACCAGCGGATAGGTGGAAACGGTCAACGCTTCGTAGAACAAAAAGAGCGTGAACATATTGGCAGAAAACGCGATCCCCATGACCGAAAAAATCGCAAAACTAAAGCAGGCAAAGAACCTTGCGTGATCCTTTTCATTATTCCCGCGCATGTATCCGATGCCATAAAGATGTGTCACCATCCAAAGGCCAGAGGCGAGAACGGCAAACAACAATCCAAGCGGTTCGACGTTAAAGGCGATCTCCAGACCGGGCATAATGCTGAATGCAACAAAGGTATCGCTGGTCCCGCTGCCTTCGTTTGCAAGGATGCAGAGTACGCTCAAAAAGGTGCCAAAAGCGATACCGAAAGTCATCGTATCGCGCAGATTGGCCTGATCACGCAGCAATAGGTTCAGAACCACGCCAATCGCCGGAAACAGCATGCTGAGGTAAATGGCTGTCGATGTATCAAAAACGCCAGCCATCTTAAAACATCCCACTAGAGCCAGACATCAGACCGCTTGCGGCAGCTTTTGCAGCGCCAAGCGTAATATCCGTGACCAAGCCGAAATAAAGCGTCGAAAGCGCAAGCGCCCACAATGGCAGAAGCATTGAAAATGGGACCTCTTGGGACATTGCACCTTCGGCAGCGCTTGCAAGGTACAGTGCCTCAATCATCCGCCATACATATGCCACAGCCAAGATGGAGGACAAAACAATGAGAAATGCAAAAATCCACCATCCTTGTTCGAAGGCGGCTTGGACCAAAATCCATTTGCTGACAAATCCGGCTGTTCCCGGAACGCCAATAAGTGACAATCCGGCAATCACCATTGCCGCACTTGTCCAAGGCATGGTTTTACCAAGACCTTTAAGTTTTTCATATGATGCCCCCCCAACCACAAACACGTAACAGCCTACTCCAAGGAAAAGCGCTGCTTTTGTAATCCCGTGGTTGAAGAGGTGGATGACCGTCGCAGTCAACCCTGTGTGAGAGAACAAGCCAATGCCGAGCATCATATAGCCAAGCTGAGCAACGCTTGAATGGGCCAGCATCCGTTTCAGGTCTCGTTGGGCAAAGGCGGAAATAGAAGAAGCAAACATCGCCACAATAGCAAAGGGCAGGATGATGGCTTCGATCAGAGGCACCTCTTCCAAAAAGGCGGGTTGAAAGACCGTAAACATAAAGCGCAAGAGCACATAAAGGGCCATCTTAGTCGCCGTTCCGGAAAGGAAGGCAACAACTGGAGACGGCGCAAAGGTATAAGCATTTGGCATCCAGAGATGCAGCGGATAAATCGCCGCCTTCAGCCCCATGCCAACAACGATGAAGGCAAAGGCCGCCTGAATCGTACGATTGTCATGTTGTAGGGCAATCCGGTCCGCCAGATCCGCCATATTAAGCGTGCCCGTCGCCATATAAAGAAATCCGATCCCGATCACAAAGAATGTCGCGCCAATCGTTCCCATAATAAGGTAATTGTACGATGCCGTGAACGCGCGCTTATCCTGATGACAGCCTTGGGCAATCAGGACGTATGTCGAAAGCGACGAAATTTCGAGAAACACAAAGACGTTAAAAGCGTCACCCGTGATCACCACCCCCATAAGCCCAGTGAGGCACAGCAAGAAGAGCGCATAGAAAAGCGCATGGCTTCGCTCAGGAACCTCTGCCTTTAAACCGAGGCGCGCCCAAAATAAAACAACGCTCGCAATACCAGAAATCAATAGCAAGACAAAGGCATTGACCGCATCTACACGGTATTCAATGCCAAGCGGTGGTGCCCAACCTCCGAGTTGATATGAAATTTCGCTGCCATCGATCACCTGTTTCAGAAGCAGGCTAGACGTAACAACGCAAAGCACACTTGCCAAAAATGCCAAGGGCCATGCCAATTGACGAACACCCAAAAATACGATCAGCGGTGCGGTTATAAAGGGAATAATAATCTGCAAAATCGGCAGTTGATCAGCAAGGCTCAACGCCACATGATGGATCGGTTCTGAAAGAGATACGCTAGAAGCCATCAGACCTCCCCCTCTTTTGCCAAACCAAGTTCTTTTCTCATGATCTCTTGTTCTTGCTCAGCAATCTCATGTTCTTCGATGGTATGGTAGGACTCGCGGATGCGCACCATCAAAGCAAGGCCAAGCGATGTTGTTGCGATCCCCACCACAATTGCCGTCAAGATCAGAACATGCGGCAGCGGGTTTGAATAGACAACATTGGGATCAATGTTCATATCAATTGGAAAAATCGGGGCCGTTCCCCCAGATACTTTCCCGATTGAGATATAAAGCATAAAGACTGAGGTCTGAAAGATGTTAAGCCCGACAATCTTTTTCACAAGATTGCTTCTAGCAATCACAATATAAAGGCCCGTCATCATCAAGAAAATGAAAAACCAGTAGTTCAAGCGCCCAAGTACGAAATCTGATGTAAAAAACTCAACCATCACCAGTCCTCGTCTTTCAGATTCGGGGCATGGGCCGCAAAGGCATAATAGATAGCCACCATAACACCCGTGACGGTTATGCCGACGCCAAGTTCTACGATAAGGATACCAAGGTGCTGACCGTGGACTGGCGAATGCGGATCAATCGCTGCATAATCAAGAAATGTATACCCAACAAGTAAACTGTAAACGCCGGTTCCAGCGTAGACAAGAACGCCCAAAGCCACGATTTTATGCACCAGCCACGGCGGAAAGACCGCCTTGGCTTTTTCGAGTTTAAACACAAGCCCATAGATTATAAATCCAACCGCCATAATAACGCCGGCTTGAAAGCCCCCACCGGGGGAATAATCACCATGGAATTGCACATAAAGCGCAAATAGAAAAATCGTTCCCACAAGCAGCTTTGTGATGACCCTAAGAATAAGGTGGTGCCTCATGACGGTCCTTCCTTATCATCTTCGTCTTCTCTGCGTCGCCGTGCCAGCCCGCTCATCAGCATCAAAACACCAATACCTGCAGTAAAGACAACAGCCGTCTCACCCAAGGTGTCATAACCCCGATAACTTGCTAGTATGGCCGTCACCGCATTTGGAACATCAATTTCTTTGGGAATCCGCTCAAGGTAGTCTGGGCCAACATGTGTTTGTGCGGGTGTGTCCGGAGCACCAAAATGCGGCATGTCAACTGTGCCGTAGATCAAAAGCGCCCCTGTCAAAATCACCAAAAACAGAGGCGCCACTTGCGTTTTTTTATCTCCGCGCTCCGAGCGCGAGGTAAGCGCCAAAGTACCCAGCATCAGCACTGTCGATATCCCAGCGCCAACTGCGGCCTCCGTAAAGGCAACGTCAACTGCATCCATCCGGATGAACAATAATGCTGACAACAGACTGAACACACCGGACAAGGTAACAATCGCAAACAGGCTTCGTGTCACCACAACCGATAATGCGGTGATGATCAGCATCGCAAATAAGCTTATGTCGACTAGGTATTCTATGAGTTTACTGCCTTTTCACGTTTCTTGGTTTATTTCGAATTAGGGTTGATGTTCGTCGGGATTACCCGTTGGGACGCTTTGCGATTTAGGCCGTAAACCGGACACAAGCGCCGCGTTGGCAATCGCATGGGTTGAGGTGGGGCCGGTGATAAATAAAAATAGCCCAATAAAGATAAGCTTCACACTGACCAAGGTCCAACCCGCATGCAAACACAGTCCCGCCAACAGCAAGATAACCCCAGCAGATTCAGTAACCGACGCCGCATGCAAACGGGCCCAGAAATCTGGAAAGCGTAAAGTCCCGATCGCACCAATCACCACAAAGAACGTGCCCCCCGCGATTAGCACCCAGCTCAGTAACTGGAGAATACCTTCATATTCGCTCATGAATCTTCGTCCTTTTGTGGGGGGGTCCACATCACATCCCCAATCGCGCGATAGCGGAAAAATTTGAGAATAGCGATGGTACCAACAAAATTGATCAACGCGTAAAGCAGTGCAATATCAAGAAAATCGGGACGCCCATTCCAAAAACCGACCACACCGATCAGCAGCACGGTATGTGTGCCAAAAGAGTTCACCGCCAAGACCCTATCATACAGCGTAGGGCCCTTGATCAATCGGATCAGGACAAGGATCATGGCCAGCAGAATGCCAAAGGTCGCCAGTGCAAAAATCATACGCGCGCCACCAATTCAGTTTCACTGACCCGACGATCCATATCTGCCAGAGCGTCCATGTCGTCACTTGAATAAGACAACGCATGAACAAGAAAATGCCCGTCTTCGGTTTCAACCGTTACAGTGCCTGGCGTCAGCGTGATTGAATTTGCAAAAATCACCTGGCCAAGGTCTGTGCGCTGTGTGTAAGGAACATCAAACAGGTTCTGCTTTATCGGCATAGAGGCCGACAATATTGTTTTTGTGACAGCAATGTTGGATTTTGCAATTTCAAGCAAAAGCCAACCGAAATATCCAATAAATTTCAGCGGGTTCAACTCGATTTCAATCCGATCTCCGTCAATGCGGTTCATGCGTACTGTGATAAGCAACACCAAAAGAACGGAGGCAGCTCCGAACGTAATAAGAAGTGATTTATATATGCCTGACCACAGCAACCAAAGGCCGCTGAGGATAACCGCATAGACAACCAATCTCAAAGTGATCCCTTTCCCGTGTTTCTTCTGCTTTTTTACCAGAGCATTTTTTGTTTGTTTATTTAACGGTTTATAGGAAAGGTACAAGCCGGTGTATATATTTTATGAGCGTGAAAACCGAAAAAATATTATTTTCGATCAGATAAACCACCCAAAAATAAATTAATTTTAATCGGTCAGGGGTTCTAAGCGCTGCCTCAGCTCTCTGAGTATGGGCAGCGCAAGCTTTACTTTTTCAGGCCCAAGATCATCAATTAAACCGCTTATAATCGGAGAGACTGATGCGAGTGCCGCTGTCCGTGCTTGTTGACCGGCGGGACTTATCGCCACAAATTTTCGGCGCGCATCTTCCCAATCCGGACGAATATGGACATATCCAGCAATTTCCAGTTTTGCCAATGTATTTGACATCGCGCCGCGGGTCACATGAAAACTCTTAGCCAATTGAGCCGGTGTTCGTTCTGTCCCGATATTGGCCAATTGGTTGAGCACCGCGAAATGAGAAAGTTCCATTCCTTTGGGCAAAACTTTCGCCAGACTGTTGCGTAACAATTGGTCAACCGTCAATATTTCGCTGAAAAGCGAAATCGCCAGATTGCTGCTCTCTTCTACCATGCGTTTGCCTGACCATCATTACGCCACTGAAGTCAGCGATGGCATAAGTTGTGCGGGGCTGTCAATATTCTGACAAGCCTATGAAATTACAACCGCTTTTCAAAGACTATCCCGTTTTACCTTTTCCCAGCAATGAATCCAATTTGCCACGCTGATCCAACTCGTAAAGATCGGTGCAACCGCCGATATGTGCCCCGTTGATAAAAATCTGCGGGACAGTGCGTCCACCTTTTGATCTTTGCTGCATTTCCACACGTTTGCTTGGATCAGAATTAACATCATATTCCGTGAAAGATACAGATTTTGACATCAACAACCGTTTGGCCATGTGGCAAAACCCACAGGTCTGGCTAGAATAAATTTCAACTTCAGACATTTCCTTGGCCTTACTGGCTACATGTTCCTTACCGCCCTTGCCAATACAGCTACGTCAACGCGGGCGCAACCGGCTCCAAGCAAAACATCTGTGCATGCGCAAAGTGTTGCGCCTGAGGTCATTACATCATCAACGATAACAACAGAGCGACCGGAAAGTTGGTCCTGCATTCTACGATGAACCTCAATTGCGCCAGACAGAATAATGGTGCGTTCTTCTGTTGTAACGTTTTCAAGAGGTTTTGTGGAAATGGCCCTCTTAAGCGCACCATCCAAAAACCCGTAATGACCCAATTTCGCCATTTCATAGGCCAACAGACTGGATTGATTGTAACGGCGTTTCAACTGTCGGCGCCAGTGTAAAGGAACAGCGACAAACAGGCTATCCTCTGTGAGAATATCTTCACAGGACGACAGTAACCACTGCGCCGCGGGGCGCACAACATCTGTCCTATCCCCATGTTTGAGGCCCAAAACCAATTTACGCGCAGACCCCTGATAAAGGAGGGCCGCCCGCCCCTTTGCCCACGGCCTTGGCTGCGCGAGACAGTCATCACAAGTTTCCGCCCAATCAAAGCTCACTCCGATCAAAGGCGCACCGCAACAATCACAGGCGAGCCCATCTAAAAAGGGCATATCCCCCCAACAAGGCGCACATAGGCCAAAATCTGACTCCACAATGTCACCACAAATCAGGCATCTTGCAGGGTAAAGAATGCGCAACGCGGATTGAATTGCAGTTATTTTCATTTATTTGATCACCATGACCGACCATAACAACCTGATTGACCGTGCCGCTTTACTTAGAAACCGGACCCGTTTTGAGGTCGGGCGTGGTTCTTTTTTGCACGACGAGGCGATCAGCGAAGTGCAGCATCGTCTGACTCTGATTAACAAATCCTTTACGGATATTGCGATCGTCACGCCCCAGCCCGCCCTTTGGCACACGGCCTTTCCCGAAGCGGTGATTCTTTGCGACGAGGACCTGCTTGAATTTGGCGATCGAAACTTTGACCTTATTCTTCATGTTATGGCGTTGCATTGGTCAAATGATCCAGTGGGGCAGATGATCCAATCACTGCGCGTGTTGCGTCCTGATGGGCTTTTTCTTGGCTGCCTTTTGGGGGGCGAAACGCTTAGAGAATTGCGCAGTGCCTTTGCCACAGCAGAAAGTACCGTGACCGGCGGGCTGTCACCCCGCGTGCTTCCCATGGCAGATATACGCGATCTTGGCGCGTTGTTACAAAGGGCGGGATTTGCGCTTCCGGTATCAGACAGCGTGAAACTCGCCACAAGCTATAAAACTCCCCTTCATCTAATGAAGGACCTCAGGGCAATGGGCGAAAGCAATGCCCAAAGGGCGCGCCAGAAAAGCTTTACCCGCCGCGCGGTATTTGAGGAAATGATCAAGCTTTACGGCGCGCATTATTCAATCGACGAACACCGTGTCGCTGCCACCTTTGAAATAATGTGGCTCACAGGGTGGGCCCCAAGCGAATCCCAACCCAAACCCCTGCGTCCGGGTTCTGCCAAAATGCGCCTGTCAGAGGCATTGCAGGTAGAGGAAAAATCGTTAAAGGATTGAATAAATCTCCATGTGGCTTACATCCGGAAGAAATACAAACTAAACTGGGCTGCATTATGTTAGACGCCACACATATTTCTCAAAAGCCCGTTTATGCGGCTGATGACCACCCGAAAATGCCACCGGCCAAGGTAGGTATCCTTTTGGCCAATCTCGGCACTCCGGATAATTATGATTATTGGTCCATGCGCCGCTATCTTGGCGAATTTCTCTCAGATCGACGGGTGATCGATTATTCTCCGTGGCTTTGGCAGCCTTTGTTGCAGCTTGTCATCCTGACTTCGCGTCCCTTTCGCTCCGGTGCGGCATATAAATCTATCTGGAACGAAGAGGCGGGGGAAAGTCCGCTAATGACGATAACCAAGGATCAGACGCACAAGATAAAGAAAGCCATGCAGGATCGTTATGGTGACAAGGTCATGGTCGATTTTTGTATGCGCTATGGTAACCCTTCAACCGAGTCCAAGGTGCGCGAAATGTCCGCCGCAGGATGCCAAAAGATCCTGTTTTTTCCGCTTTATCCACAGTATTCCGGTGCAACGACCGCCACCGCAAACGACCAGTTTTTCCGCGCTTTGATGAAAGAGAAATGGCAACCCACATCGCGCACAGTCCCCGCCTATTATGGTGAGGAGATCTACATCGACGCTCTGGCAAAATCGGTGGAACGGGCTTATGCGGCAGCAGAGTCAAAACCTGAAATCCTTGTGTGTTCATACCACGGGGTTCCAAAACGCTATCTGATGGAAGGTGATCCCTATCATTGCCAGTGTCAAAAAACGACACGCCTTTTAAAGGAGCGTCTTGGCTGGTCGGATACAGATATCGTGACCACATTCCAGTCTAAGTTCGGACCCGAAGAATGGTTAAAACCCTATACGGTTGAAGAGGTCGCCCGCCTTGCCGAGGAGGATGGAAAAAGACATATTGCAGTCATCGCACCAGCCTTTTCAGCGGATTGCATCGAAACGCTTGAAGAGATCAATGAAGAGATCAAAGAAAGCTTTGAAGAGGCAGGCGGTGAAAAATTCACTTATATTCCTTGCTTAAATGACGATGCAGATCATGTCAAAGCGCTGAGCCACATTATTGAAGACAACCTCAAAGGATGGCTTGATTAATCTTCAGTCAGTTCTCCAGATTGGTTAAATAGGTTGCAATCGCGTTGCGGTCTGCAGTCGTCAATCTGGACGTATTTTCAACAACCGCTGCCATATGGCCGCCAACCATATCATATTCAGGAGTGAAGCCGCTTTGCAGGTATTCGGCGATCTCTTCTGACGACCATTTTAATTCGGATGGTGCGATTGGTGGTATGTTTGCACGACCATCCGCGCTGGGCGCACCCGTCATCCATCGGCTGACATCAAGCCCTCCGAACGGGTCGCGCGGTGTGTGACACTGGGCACAATGTCCCAGGGCTTCAACAAGATAGGCACCTCGCGTGCCCTGTTGTGAGACATAGGGCGTATCTGCATAAAGCCATTTCCACAGCCCAATATTGCGCCGCATCGAAAATGGAAAAGAAATCTCATGCGCGACATTCGCGCTCTCGACCGCCGGAAGGCTCCGCCAAAATGCCCAGAGGTCCACGACATCCTGATCGGTCATTTTCGCATAATCTGTGTAGGGAAAGACCGGAAAATAATGCTGCCCATCCGGATTTATCCCATCGCGCAGAGCAGCAGCGAAGTGTTCAAGTGTCCAATTTCCGATGCCGTCTGTGCCGCTCATTGACACATTGGGCGCATAAAAAGTGCCAAATTGCGTCACAAAAGCCTGCCCCCCCGAAAGGGAAAGGCGATCATTTGATGCTTTGTCCATATGACAGCTTGCACAGCCCGCAGCAGTGAACACATATGCGCCATTTTCAGGATCACCTGTAAGCGTCGCGAGCTGTTTGGTTTCGGTCACACGTGGGGAGGTCAACGCAAGATACGTGCCCCATGCAGTCAGGATAAAAATGAAAATCGCTGTTTTCAAAGACAAGGGGGCACGCAGATTTTAAGTGATCTACTTACGGTAAGCAGAATGGCAGCCTTTGCAGCTTCCGCCCAAGGCCTGCATGGACGGAACCAGATCATCTTGGCTTGCAAAACTGGTGAGCGCATTGGCCGCTGCAGAAGTCATAGCGTCAGATTTCGCGGTAAAGTCAGCATAATTTGACCAAATTGCCGGCAATGCCTCTGATTTGGGGTCCGTTTCATTATCTTTGAATAAAGCAGGCACAGTCTTTGCCGTTTTTTCAATCTCTGCAAGTGCCGCTTTGGCCTGTTCAAGATCAAAGGCAACAGCCCCTTTGGCCATACCGCCAAGGGTTTTCATCTGTCCGGCGATGTTGCTCATCGCCATCATCCGCGCTTTTACGGTTGGGTTTTTCACGTCCTCATGGGCGAAAGCAGTGGTTGCAATTATTAGGCTGAGTGGAGCAAATAGCCATTTAAGTTTCATTAACAATTCTCCTAAGACAAGGGGGCGCTAAACACGCCAAGGATGCGGCAGAAGGTAGCATCACAAACACAAAAAACAAGCGTCGCATACGGTTTTTGGATCACATCCCTGTTATCTGGAAATCATCAACGTCTGAGTTATCTAATTCTTTGCGAGCACAAAATCCCATCGAAGTTTAGGAACAGTTTTCAAATGCCAGCGCTGCGTCTGATCTTAGCAGATCAATTAACCCCCAGTTTAACTGCGTTAGAGAACTGCGACAAAGACCGCGACCTGATTTTAATGTGCGAGGTTCAAGAAGAGGCAACCTACGTCAAACACCACAAGAAAAAAATTGCCTTTCTGTTTTCAGCCATGCGCCATTTCAAGGAAACCCTTTTGGAAAATGGGTATCGCATACGATATACAGAATTAGATGATCCATTGAATACAGGATCCTTTGAGGGCGAAATCGCCCGTTGTTTGAATGATTTCTCATTTGACAGGATTATTGTCACGCATCCGGGCGAATTTCGGGTGCTGGCAAACATGCGTTCTTGGGAAGAGCGTTTTGCAATCCCCGTTGAAATCTGCCCCGACACGCGGTTTCTTTGTTCCCCGGAGGAATTTTCAGATTGGGCGGGGCAGCGAAAACAGCTTCGCATGGAATATTTTTACCGCGATATGCGCCAGCGGTATTCTGTACTTATGGATCCTGATGGTCCCATTGGGGGGAAATGGAATTACGACACGGAAAACCGCAAACCCCCCAAAGAGGGATTGGATATCCCCGATCCCTTTAAGACAGAGCCCGACAATTTAACACAGGATGTGCTAAATCTTGTCGCTGCACGTTTCAGCGATCACTTTGGGGACCTTGAGGGATTTCATTATGCCGTGACGCGTGATCAGGCCAAAGCCGTCCTGTCATCTTTTATCGACCAAAGGTTGTCCCAATTCGGGGACTATCAGGATGCGATGATCCAAGGAGAGGCATGGATGTTTCATGCCCATATCGGGCTGTATCTCAATTGTGGGCTCCTTTTGCCGCTCGATTGCATTGAGGCCGCAGAAGAGGCCTACCATAAAGGCAAAGCCCCGCTGAACGCAGTCGAAGGGTTTATTCGTCAGATTCTTGGCTGGCGCGAATATGTGCGCGGTATTTATTGGCTGAAGATGCCAGACTATGCAGATGAGAATTATTTTGCGGCCGACCGCCCCCTGCCCGCGTTTTATTGGACCGGTGACACCGAGATGAATTGCCTTAGGCAATGCGTGCTGGAAACAAAGGCCAATGCCTATGCCCATCATATCCAAAGGCTGATGGTATTGGGCAACTTTGCCCTTATTGCGGGGCTATCGCCCAAAGACGTGAATGAATGGTTTCTCATCGTCTATGCGGATGCCTATGAATGGGTTGAACTCCCCAATGTTTCGGGGATGGTTCTTTTTGCAGACGGGGGCGTTTTGGCAAGCAAACCCTATGCAGCAGGGGGCAGTTACATCAACAAAATGTCCAATTATTGTGGATCCTGCCGTTATAAAGTGGCCAAGAAAAATGGTCCTGATGCCTGTCCGTTCAATTATCTATATTGGGATTTTCTGGCGAGAAACCGCAATAAACTTGCCCCAAACCCACGCGTGGGCATGATGTATCGCACCTATGACCGGATGGGAGACGATAAAAAACAGGCGATCCGCGAAGACAGCCGGCGCTTTTTGAAAGGCCTCGCGCCATGAAAAAACAACACCTCCCGACCAAAATCTGCCCCAGATGCAACCGCTCTTTTGCTTGGCGAAAGAAATGGGAAAAGAATTGGGAAGAGGTAAAATACTGCTCAAAGCGTTGCGCACGGAAGCGAAAATAACTGAGCCTTCGCGGCGTGACCGGAGGCTCAGTTATCCGTTTGTTTCATCTTCCAACTTATGTTACGCGACGCAAAACGACTTTTAGCTGAAGGAGCGTGCAACGTGGCACTCGATTACACTGTTAAAGATATTGGTCTGGCCGAATTCGGGCGTCGGGAACTGGATATTGCGGAAACTGAAATGCCAGGGTTGATGGCGCTTCGGGCAGAATATGGCGATAAGAAACCTC
>Ga0075480_10000264_pt1 | contig 29805 bp, 23 predicted proteins | sample DEB08_DNA_7_FD_81590 | JGI IMG/M metagenome (GOLD analysis project Ga0075480, IMG submission 81590) | Aqueous microbial communities from the Delaware River and Bay under freshwater to marine salinity gradient to study organic matter... | ecosystem: Environmental > Aquatic > Marine > Coastal ... | reverse complement strand
TGGATCGGATCGTTCTCATGGCACTTCGTAAAGATGTGGATCGGCGCTATCAATCGGCAGATCAGTTGCAGGCTGATATTGGCAACTTCCTGAGCGGGCACCCTGTCACCGCGCAGGAGGACCGGTTGGGGTATCGGTTCGGAAAGTTCGTTCGTCGCAACAAGGTGGGTATGGCGCTGGGTATGGCGGCGCTGTTGGTGCTCCTGGCCACTACCGCCGCCGCGCTGTGGTCAGCTTCGGTGACAGAGCGCCAACGTCAGCAGGTTGCACTCGAGGCCGAGAAGTCCCGGGAGGTCGTCAATTTCCTCGTGGACCTGTTTGAAAAGGCCGATCCTGAATATTCGCAAGGACGGCAACTGACGGTTCGGGAGATGGTGGATATCGGTGTTGAAGATGTGCAGGAGCGCCTGGCAGAGCACCCCCTGGTACAGGGCGAACTGATGCGGGTCCTATCCCTGGTCTACGCCGGGCTCGGAGAGGAAGCGGATGGCATGCGTCTGGCGACGGCCGCATGGGACCGGCAACAGGCGCTCTCAGGAAGCGAACCTACTCCGGAGTTGGCTTCGGCCCTTTATGCCATGGGGGTACTCAAGGACGATACGGGCGATCCGGCGCAGTCGCGGCAGTTCCATGAGCAGGCGCTGGCCATGCGCCGTCAATTGTATGGAAACCAGAACCTCGATGTTGCTCAGAGCCTCAATGACCTGGGCGTCACGATGTACGGAATGGGTCTTTACGATACGACAAGGGTCGTCTGGGAAGAGGCGCTGGCCATCCGCTCCTCCTTGCTTGGTGAGTCACACAGGGATATTGCTGAATCGCTCTCCAACCTTGGAGCGGTTCATGGCGATCTCTTCTGGCTTTCGGGCTCGGAGAACCTGCAACGCTTCGAAGAGGCCGCCTCCTACTACGCTCGCGCCATTGCCATGACACGGCAAGAACGTGGCGAAAACCATCCGTTCTATGCCTCGAATCTGCACAATTATGCCGTCACCCTGCTCGATCGGGGCAGGCTGACCGAAGCGGAAAGCAAGATCGAGGAGGCCATTGCAAAGCGGACGCTCATCTATGGACGCCAGAGCGACGTGACGTCCCGATCGATCAACATGATGGGGCGGATTCGTATGGCGCAGGGAAAATTGGACGAGGCTGCCAAGCATTTTGAGGAGTCATTCGACATACATCTGCGCATGCTTGGACCTCGTCATGTCACCCTTGGGATCGATCATACCATTCTGGGCGATCTGGATGTCCGCAGGGATCGTCGCCGAGACGCCGTGGCCCATTACCGGGCCGCCCTCGACATTTTCCTGGAATCCTTGCCAGCGGCTAATCGCCGGGTGGTTGAAACGGCGCGGCGGTTGGGTCACCTGCTGGAGGAAACACGCGACCTGGCTGAGGCTGAGCGCCATTTTGCCCTCGCAGTGGATGCATTCGCCCCGAAGGGCCCGCAGTCGGCCCGTCACGTCTCGGACCTGATCAACCTGGCACGGGTGCAGATGCAAAGCGGCCGCCGCCAGGCGGCCGAAGGCCATCTGGCGGCGGCCGGACAGTGGCTCGCCGAGAATCCGGACGAAGCGCTGAGCGCGCAGATCGAAGCCATCCGGGGCTGATCGCTCCCGGGCAGTTCCTGGAGGGGTGCCGGGGGCATGCCCCGAACGTCAGCACGGGTTGTCCGACGCGGTACGACCCCCACCGAGGGCGTGCTACGCAGCCTGGGACGCAAGCATCAGGCCTCGGCCCGCGGCGTCGGGAAGTCTTCGGTATCCGTCATGGCTTCAGCGCCTGCGTTTTCGGGCGCGTTTTGCTCTTTCGCACCGGCCTCAGCGGCCAACGTTTCGAAGGCAAATCCTTCGCCCTTCGGATCGCTGTCAATGCGGATGGTTTCTCCTGGCTCGATCCAGCCGGAAAGCACCTCTTCGGCCAGCTTGTTCGTGATTTCCCGCTGTATGACCCGCTTCAGGGGCCTCGCGCCGAAGACCGGGTCGAAGCCGATCTCAGCCAGCCGATCCCGGGCTGCATCGGTCAGATCCACTTCGATCATGTTGGATCGGAGTGCCAGTGTGCGCACGCGCTCGAACTGGATGTCCACGATGCGACGGATTTCGTTTCGACCCAGCGGATGGAAGGTGACGATCTCGTCAATGCGGTTCAGGAATTCCGGACGCAGACGCTGCTTGAGCAGGGCCATGAGTTCGGCGTTCAGTTGGGTCTCCTCGTCCGCGGAAAGACCGCCTTCCGAAGCTACGTCCAGCCGGGCCTGGATGACTTCCGATCCCAGGTTCGAGGTCATGATGATGATGGTATTCTTGAAATCCACCACACGACCCTGGTTGTCTGTCAAACGACCATCATCAAGAACCTGCAAGAGGATGTTGAAGACTTCCGGATGGGCCTTTTCGATTTCGTCAAGCAGCACGACCGAGTAGGGCTTGCGACGCACCTGTTCGCTCAGCTGTCCGCCTTCTTCGTACCCCACATAGCCCGGAGGCGCACCAACGAGCCGGGAAACCGTGTGCCGTTCCTGATACTCGCTCATATCGATACGCACCATGGCGTTCTCGTCGTTGAACAGGAATTCAGCCAAGGCTTTGGCCAGCTCGGTTTTGCCGACACCGGTAGAGCCCAGGAAGATGAACGAACCGATCGGGCGCGTCTCTTCCTGCAATCCGGCACGGCCGCGCCGCACGGCGTTGGCTACGGCCGCAAGGGCTTCGGGCTGGCCCACGACGCGTTTTTCGAGCGAGTCCTCGAGGCGCAGCAACTTGGCCCGTTCGCTTTCCATCATGCGCGATACCGGGATGCCCGTCCAGCGGGACACGATGGCGGCAATGTCCTCAGAGTCGATTTCCTCTTTCAGGAGGGCGCCACCCTGCTGGACCTCATCCAGTTTGTGTTTGGTCTCGGTGACGAGTTCTTCCAGCTTCGGAATCGTGCCGTAACGCAGCTCGGCCACCTCACCATACTGCCCCTTGCGCTCTAGTTGTTCGGCTTCCGTGCGCAGGTTCTCGATGTCTTCCTTGGCCTGCTGGATGGTCTGGATCATCTCCTTCTCCTGGCTCCAGCGGGCCTTGAGCTCGGTGCGCTTTTCATCCAGGTTGGCAAACTGCTCCTTGAGGAGCGCCAACTTGGAATCGTCCTTTTCGCGCTTGACGGCTTCCCGCTCAATTTCCAGCTGTCGGATCTGGCGCTCCAGCTGGTCAAGCTCTTCCGGCATGGAATCGATCTCGATGCGCAGGCGCGCCGCCGATTCGTCGATCAGGTCGATGGCCTTGTCCGGCAGAAAGCGGTCCGTGATGTAGCGGTGGCTGAGCTCGGCCGCAGATACCAAAGCGCCATCCGTGATGCGCACGCCGTGGTGCACTTCGTAGCGCTCCTTGATGCCGCGCAGGATGGAAATGGAGTCCTCCACAGAGGGCTCGTCCACCAGGACATTCTGGAAGCGACGTTCGAGCGCCTTGTCCTTTTCGAGGTACTTGCGGTACTCGTCGAGCGTCGTGGCGCCGATAGCGCGCAGCTCCCCTCGGGCCAGGGCCGGCTTCAGGATGTTGGCGGCGTCCATGGCGCCTTCGGCGGCGCCTGCGCCCACGAGCGTGTGGATTTCGTCGATGAAGAGGACGATGCGTCCTTCGGACTCCACGATCTCGCGGACCACGGCCTTGAGCCGGTCCTCGAACTCACCGCGGTACTTGGCGCCCGCAATGAGCGATCCCATGTCGAGCGCGAGGATGACTTTGTCTTTCAGGCCATCCGGCACGTCGCCCGACACGATGCGGATAGCCAAGCCCTCGGCAATGGCGGTCTTTCCAACACCCGGCTCCCCGATCAGGATCGGGTTGTTCTTCGTACGGCGCGACAGGATCTGCAGGACGCGTCGGATTTCGTCGTCGCGGCCGATGACGGGATCGATCTTGCCTCTCGAGGCCAGGTCGTTCAGGTTGCGGGTGTAGCGCTCGAGCGCCTGGTAGCGGCTTTCCGCGTGTTGGTCGGTCACTTTCTGGCTACCGCGAACGTCCTTGAGGATCCCGAGGATGGCATCCTTGGTCACGCCTTGGTTGCGCAGCGCCTCCCCGATGGCGTCCTTGGAGGCTGAGAGGGCAACGATCAGGTGCTCGCTGGCCACGTACTCGTCGCCGAGCTGCTCGGACTCGGCCAGCGCCCGGTCGAAGACCTTCTTGGCATCGGCACCGACATACTGGCCACTGACGGAAGAACCCGTCACGACAGGCAGTTTGTCCATGGCCTGCTCCGTCTTGGCCTGGAGCAGGTCGATACTGGCCCCAAGCCGGGTCAGCATGTTCATGCCAATACCGCTCGTATCTGCCAGGAAGGCTTGCATCAGGTGGGGTGGCTCAATTCCCTGATGATTGCGTGAAGCGGCCATCTCCGTGGCAGCCTTGACGATTTCCTGGGCCTTGATCGTAAACTTCTGAAGATTCATGTCTGCCTCGACCGATTGGTGACCGTTGGCCAGAGCGGACGAAATGGCAGTCCGTTGGCCAAAATCTTGTATGTTGGACGGTTGCCAAAAGCATACCAAGCTCATTTCACTGCCATCATGACAGCACACGGCTGCATGGGGCGTTGAATGCAGGGATTCCGACAACCGACACCACCTGACATACGGCATGCCACAGCCTTCGCCTCCGGTTCTGGGACTGCGCGCCAACATGGGACAATTCGCCCTGTTGGTGGTCATCAATGCGTTCGTGGGGGCGATGGTGGGACTGGAGCGGGTGGTGCTTCCGGTGCTTGCGGGGACACGCTGGGGGGTGGAGAGCTATGCGGCTGCGCTCTCTTTCATCGTCACGTTTGGTCTGGCCAAGGCGCTGGCCAACACCGTGGCGGGCCGGCTCGCCGAGCGAGCCGGCCGCAAGAAACTGCTAGTCCTGGGCTGGATGTTCGGACTACCGGTACCGCTTCTGCTGATGTGGGCACCCTCCTGGGCCTGGGTCGTAGCGGCCAACGCCCTGCTCGGTCTGAACCAGGGCTTCGCCTGGACCATGACCGTCGTCATGAAAGTGGACCTCGTGGGACCGCGTCAGCGCGGACTGGCCCTGGGTATCAACGAGAGTGCTGGCTATGCGGCTGTTTCCCTCGCCGCCTTGATCTCGGGATACTGGCTGGCTGCCGGGAATGAGGATCTTACGTTTTTACTGGGCATCGCACTGGCCGCTACCGGTCTGCTGCTGTCCCTCGTGTTCGTCCACGATACGATGGACCATGTCGCTCTGGAGCACGGACAACACAACACCGCGGAAGAAGCCACACCGGCATGGCGGGAGATTTTTGCCCGCACCACCTGGAGGGAACGCCATCTGCACGCGGCTTCCCAGGCCGGCATGGTCAACAACATGAATGACGGCCTGGCCTGGGGTATCCTGCCGCTCTTCTTCCTGCAGTCCGGACTCGGCGGTGAACAGACGGCATGGCTCCTGGCGCTCTACCCGTTTGTATGGGGTGTTGGACAGCTCCTGACCGGAGGCTTATCAGACCGGGTCGGACGCCGCGGGCCTATCGCGCTGGGTATGGCTCTGCAAGGCGTGAGCATCCTGCTGCTCCTGCAGGCTGAGCACACGGTGGGCTTGGCAACGGCCATGATCGGGATGGGTGCAGGTACGGCTTTGGTCTACCCCACGTTGCTTGCCGTCGTCTCGGACCATTCCGCGCCGTCGTGGCGCGCTTCGGCCCTGGGTGTCTATCGCCTGTGGCGCGACGGAGGATACGTGGTCGGTGCCGTGCTCTCGGGTCTATTGGCCGACGCGTTGGGCCTCGAAGAAGCTATCCTGGGGATTGGCATCCTCACCCTGCTCTCCGGTCAGTGGGCGGCGTGGCTGCTACGGCCCTCCGAGGAGAACGACCCACAGGGCGATCAGTGATCCATCCCGCCCCTGAGGGCCGTGGTCTGCACATAATCGATGAGCACAGTGCCCTCGCCGTTGAGCCGAAGACCGACGGGTCCCATACCGCCATCCTCGCCATGCCCATGGGCAATCAGCTTCTGGTCGGCATAGGCCCGGAAATGGGTCTGATCTGCAACTGCCCTGTAAAAAACCCAACCCTCCGGCGCATAGGGTTGGTCATCCATGAGAATCAGGTCACCCGAATCACTTTTTCCCTGTCGAACCGATCCCTGGGAGATGGAAGTGAAGTAGTAGTTGTCTGCATCGTTGACGTGCGTGACAAACATGACGGTGCCTTCGAAGGCATCGAGGTTCATGACTGCGTCAATCTGCAGGGAAGACATGGTGTGATCGAAGATGATCATGACCGGATCGCCGGAAACGGTCAGTCCGAGGACATCGCCCCGATCGCCACCATCCCTGAGTGAGGTCTCCAGGCCGTCCCGATCCCCATACAGCGTCATGTCTTCCATCCAGGCAGCTGCGCGCGTGGGTTTGAATGTCCATCCGCCATCCTCATTCATGACGGGCCCTGAGGTTTCACTGGAGTCAGGCAGCGAGAAAACGGGTGCTTCGGATTGCGCCGCCTGAACGCCGGCGCCATGCCGGTACACGAGTTCACCCCCGTGATCGGCCGTGACCGTGGTCAGGCCGATACCGACCAGGCCGATGGCCCAGGCCGTTGCCCTGAGGGCCGTCCGAGCTTCCAGATTCAGCCCAAACATGACAAGGCGAACCAGGGCATAGCCACCGAAAAAGTACAGGGTGTAGTGACCCAAATCGGAATGCTCGGTCAAAAGTGCATTCGCTTCTGTGGCCAGGAAGACGGAATCGGCCGCCTGTTCACCCGAAAAATAGGCGGCTACAACACCTGCCGTACCCAGTAGATAGAGGCTGAAAGCCCCCTTGCGGATGAAGTCGTTCGATCGCAGGATCATGCCCACAGTGTCCACGAGCGCCGCCACGAACAGGAGGGCGATCGGAAAATGGACAATCATGGGGTGGATATTGGGAGCCCAGTCAGGTAGCATGGCGGTGGAGCGGCATGTGATCAGGTGGCGCGTACCCTTGGTACGATCGATGGTGCGTCAGTGATTCACGAAACCATCTGCATATCAGACGAATATGAGCGGGGCGCATTCCCTCCTGACGATGCACCCTTATCGGACCATGGCTCCCCAGAAACTACCGCTCACCGATCCCAACTGGTGGAACAACTTCCAACAGCTGCTCGATGACAATAACGAGTGGCCGGTCCATTACCTGTTCAAGTTCATCGTGCCCAAGGCTGGCCTCTCTGAGTTGAAGGCCCTTTTCAGCAACCATTCGATTGACGTCAAAGCGTCTTCCAAGGGTAATTATCTAAGCCTGACGATGCACATCTGCGTAGAGAGCAGCGACGAGGTCATAGACGTTTACAGAGCTGCCGGTCAGGTCGAGGGTGTCATCGCGCTCTAGCCCCGGGCATCCAGGACATTCAGAAGGCGGTCGATTTCCTCGACGGTATTGTATTGCCCCAGACCGATGCGCAGCATGCCACCGGATGCGCTCAGGCCGAGCCGCTCAATGACCTCAATGGCATAGTAGTGCCCCGGCCAGGTGAAGATATTGGCTTCGGCCAGGCGACGGGCCAAGGTGTCGGGATCGGAGCCTTCCTTGACCATGCCGACGGTCGGAACGCGGTCTGTCAGGTCTTCCTCCCGGGTCAGTCCGTGCACCCTCACGCCGGGAATGGCTTGTAGACCAGTGATAAGATGGCGGGTCAGGTCCCGTTCGTAATCGATCAGGACTTCCATGCCTGAAACCAGACGCTCACGACGCGTCGTGCCCCCCGCGCCCATTGCCGTTCCCATCCATTCAAAGTGTTCGACGGCGCCCAGCGTGGCCGCCATTCCCTCATGGGACTGCGTGCCGGTTTCGAAGCGGCTGGGCAGCGTGTCGTCGGCCGGACGGACCTTGTAGGGCGAAAGGGATTCAAGCAGGTCCCGTCTGGCCCAAGCCATACCCTGATGCGGCCCGTAAAACTTGTAGGGTGAACAGGCCAGGATGTCACATCCGATGGCCTTGACATCCATCACGAAATGCGGGGCGAACTGGACGGCATCGACGAATACGAGCGCACCGACTGCATGCGCCTTTTCTGCTACCGATGCCACGTCGTTGACCGTGCCAATGGCATTGGAGGCATACCCTACTGCCACGATGCGGGTTTTTTCCGTGACGGCTGCATCCACGGATGCCTCGTCGTATCGATAGGTTTGTGGATCAAAATCGATCCAACGCACCGTGCAGCCCCGGTCTCTGGCCACCAGCAGCCACGGGCTGATATTGGCATCGTGATCCATGCGGGTGACCACGATTTCGTCGCCCTCATTCAGCAAGTGAGCCAGCGAACGGGACAGATGCAGCGTGATGGTGGTCATGTTCTGGCCGAACACGATCTCGCCTGGATCGTCGGCCCCCACGAAGTCTGCCAGTGCCGCATGGGTTTCGTGGATGATCTCGTCCGTCATCCGGGAGGTGCGGAAAGGGCCGTGCGTATTCGTGTTGGCGCGGACCAGGTACTCATTCATCCGGTCGATGGACCGTTGGCAAATCTGTGTGCCGCCCGGGTTGTCGAAGTAGATGCGAGGCTGCCCGCCATCGGTTTCGGAAAGGGAGGGGAATGCGCTGCGCACGCGTTCGATGTCGTATGCCATGGTGCTCTGTGTACTGGTGTGAATACAAAGGTACGACGGGAAGCATACGCAATGGCTTGACCCAGACCTTTTTGGTATCCTGCAGCACGTTTCACCAACGAGTTCCCATCATGCGTGCCTTGCTTTTTTTCGCTGTCCTGCTGGTTCTGGCGCTGCCCTCCCCCGCACAGACCCTCCTGGTGCCTGACCTGGTTGCCGTCGAGGGGAATCCACTGGACGACATGAGCGTGGTTCGGGACGTTCGCCTGATCATGAAAGGAGGCGCTGTCGTCCGGTATAATTACTGAATCGCGGCGCCCTTCAAACGTAGAAAAGGGGCGGTGCGCACTGCGCACCGCCCCTTTCTCTGAACACTTGCGTACCGGTTGGCTTACTTGAGCTTGAAGGTAATCGGAAGAGACATCTTCACTTTCACCGACTTGCCACGCTGTCTTCCCGGTTTGAACTTGGCCTCCATGATGGCTCTGATAGCCTCTTCATCGCAGCCAGCACCGATTCCACGGGTCACGATGGGGTCGTGGACGTTGCCCTGTTCATCGACGACGAACTGCAGATAAACGCGTCCTTCGACACCAGCTTTCTTGGCAATCTCGGGATATCGGATCTTCTTCTGGAGACCGGCAAGACCGCCAATCAGTTCAGGAGACTGCTCCACGATCACGAAGATCTCAGGCTCCTCCTCTTCTTCCTCAGCCGGTGGTGGCGGGGGCGGGAGGTCTATCATGTCATCGAGATCCAGGGAAACGTCCAGGTCCAGGTCTACGTCGTCGAGGACTTCGTCGTTGGGTACCTCAACAGGAACCGGAGGCCGCGGTGGTGGCGGGGGTTTCTCGATCTGCTGGGTTTGCTGGATTTCCTCCATCTGAACGACTTCCTGTTCATCAAGAGCAAATTCAGGCGGCGCATCTGCTGACATGTCCAAGCGGAACGCCACGATGAGAACGGCCAGCGTGAGGACCATTCCGATTTCGACATACAGCGGGTATCTCCGCTTGATGTCAGCCTTTTCTGTTTTTTTGAGAGCCATGTTTCTGCGTAGCTGAGTGCCATGGGCGGCACGAAATCGACTGGAGCGGAGAGTATACGGAGGAGCAACCGTTTTGGAAAGAGGTGTACCTCCTTGCTGTGAGGCCTCGGGCTCATCCCTTCATCTGTTCTCAACGGATGCGGTCCGCTTGCGTTCCGACCACGCACGAAGATAATCTCTGGAGGCCAGCCAGAGCAGAAAACCGGTCAGGGCGCCGGCAGCGTCCGCTGCTGCATCCACCACGTCGGCTGAGCGGTTGAACGGCAGCCAGCTCTGATACAGCTCGGAGAGGACCGAAAAGGCCAGTATGACGAGCAGGATCCCCCACGCCCTGTCCATGGCTCCACGATACAGGGCCGCCAGCCAGAGGATGGTCAAAACGAAGAACAGGATGAAGTGGACCGCCTTGTCGTACTCAAGCAGCGATGCGTCCGGCAGGCGACCTCCCGGCAGGCTCAAGGCTACGAGAATCAACAGGGTCCACAAAGGTGCCAACAGGCGGGGAGAAAAAAAGACCATCACGTGTCAGTGAGCTGACGCAGCACGTTCGGCAGGGCATCGATGATATCAGGCGCCGTCAATGATTGCGCGGCTTTTCCTTCTACGAACTGGCTTGCGGCAGTTCCACCGATATGAATTCCGGCGGCCGCAGCCGCGAACGGATCCAGGCCCTGGGCCAGCAGTCCAGCCGTGATGCCTGCCAACACGTCCCCGCTCCCGGCGGTCGCAGCAGCCGGATGGCCCGAACTGTTGATCATCACGCGTCCATCGGGCGCCGCCGAAATGGATGGTTGTCCTTTGGCAAGAACAATACACTTCCAGGCGCGGGCGACCTGCCGGACATGTTCGATCCGACTGATATCGCGTGGCATGTGGGGTGCGAGACGGGCCAGTTCGCCCTCATGGGGGGTCAGGATCCAACGCCCCTCAGCCCTGGCTGCGATGCGATCACGGTCCTCGCGAATGGCAAAGAGGGCATCGGCGTCGAGCACCACGGGTCCGTCGAAGCGATCGAGCAGCGCCCACAAACGGGCACGTACATCTTCGCCGCGACCCATACCGGGTCCGACCAGGAGCGCTCGGGCCTTGGTCCAGCGCGATCCCAGCTCCTCAATCATGTCGGCCACGGCAGCCTCGGCGTCCTGCTCCTCGGACCAAGCAGAAACAGGGATGGCATCGAGACGCTCCTGCAAGAGTGCTTTGATACGTTCCGGACCCGCCGTCACGACGTAGCCACTCCCAACGCGGGCTGCTGCCCGTGCTGCCAGAACGGGCGCCCCGGGAAACGCAGGGCTTCCGCCCACCACGATGGTCGGTCCGGTCGTGTACTTGTGGTCGTGCCGCGAACGGGGTCGAAGGTGCACAGATACCCATGCATCAGTGGACAGAAACCCGCTGCCCGGGCTTGCTGCCTGCTGCCTGACCTGCGTCGACGGAATACCGATCCGGGCCACCTCGATGCGCCCAGACACATCAGGACCGTCTTCCAGTAGATGCCCTGTTTTCAGCGCGCCCATCGAAACGGTGGCCGTGGCTTGGATGCAGGGGTCGAACGCGCGTCCGGTTGAGGCAGAGAGTCCAGAGGGGATGTCGAGGGAAAGGATGGGCGCTCCGTGTTCGTTCATGCGCCGGACGAGGACATCAAACGGAGGACGAAGCGTGGTTTCCAATCCGGTACCGAAGAGACCGTCGATGATGAGGTCTGCCGGCATGCCGGGCCATTCCTCGATTGACCAGTCTCCGGCATGCCTCAGTACGAGACCCGGAGCGTGCCCCATGTCGAGTAATCGGGTAAGGATAGCCAGGTTGGCACGATACCCCTCAGACCCCTCGGTCGGCGGGGCGGTCAGGAAGATGTGTACGCCGAAGCCCGCATCGAGCAGCCAACGGGCTGCCACCAGGCCATCACCTCCGTTGTTACCCTTGCCCGCACAGACTACCACGCGGAGGGTTCTCGTGTCCTGGACGGGTCCTGAGAGCATGCTGGCCGCCATGCGGGCGGCTTCCCGGCCGGCCGTCTCCATGAGGGCGGCCTCGGCCACACCAAGTGTCTGGATGGTCCAGGCATCGGCTGCCCGCATGGCGGCCGCATCCAGTACCGGATGAAGGATGTCTGCCCGTTCGATTTCGGGATATCCATTGCCGGGAGGCGCTTCGGATCGCGTCATTCGTGCCGGTCCTGCATCGTGATGGGATCGAACGAAAGCGTGTCGCTGGCCATGGTATCCCACCGCGCTCGAACCCGTTCATTGAATACGTGCCAACGTACCGCTTCCGGGGGCACATACGGCACAAGGGATCCTGGACTCCACCTGTCATCCATATCCTGATCCACAAAGACGACGGCTCGTCCCTTCAGGCCGGTGGGCAGCCTCTCGAAGAGGATCACGTCCTCCTGCAATCGGGCGCTGGCCACGGGCCGCCCCCCGATGTCCGGGCCCTGCAGGTATGCCTTTATCGTGGCATCGCCATGGGGCCCCGGGTTTACGTACACTCCCAGCGCGCCCATCTGACGCGGCGAGGCGCTCTGCAGCCGGAGGGAGTACGTGGAATCCTGATCGGGAAGGCGCGCAGTCACGATATAGGGGGCGCCATAATCCTCAGGAGGTCTCCAGGTATGCCATGTGGCATCCTCCTGGACCGCTGTCCACGGCAGGGGAGCGCCACTGGTGTCCGAGAACGAAATCGCCAGATCGTCAAATGGCCGCGTAAGCCGTACCCCGGGGTTCTCCATGGGCCATACGGTACGCACCGTTTCGGTACCTCCTCCGGGGGTATCCAATGAATCAGGTGTCCATCGAAGCACATCGACGAGCTCGGATGCCGGCAATCCTTCGGGTATGTCAAATGCCTCCTGGAAGGCGCCCACGGAATTCCCACTCGAATCAGACACGGCCAGGGAGCCTGAGAGATTCCATGACCCCGGCGTAAGCCCCTCGGCAAGGGCCAGTATCCTTCGGGGCTGGTCTTCCGAGAACCAGAGTGCGCGCACGGGCAGGTCCTTGCCACCCTCGTTGGTCAGCGACAAGACATGATCGCTCGGCATGTTATCATCCAGAAAGAGGCGTAGTCGTTCTGAAAACCGGATCTCGAGCTCATCCTCGGTCACCGCACGTATCCGTTCGACCCGTGGGGATGATCGGTCGATGTCCGTCAGGACCCAGGGCGTCTGCACGACGGCCCCCGTGGTATCTGCCTGCACCCACTCAAGGGGAGGTACAGCTATCTTTTCGCCGTCATCAATTTGTCGGTTTCCATTCGTATCGCCCAAGCCAACGACAAAAAAGGATTGGCTGGGGAGATACTCCAGCAGGAAATGCCCTTCCCTGTCGGTCTGCGTCCTGAAAAGGGGGCGCTCCGAAAGAGTCGTCGAATCCGAGCTGGCAAAAGCCAGGACATCCACGCCGGCTGCTGCACTGCCATCATGCGCGTGCACCATGCGCCCACCCAAACGGGAGCGATCCATTTCAGAGCCGGTGGAAAATGCCAGTGTGATGGGGGCTCCGAGGGGCACGCGGCGCTGATCCCTGAGGGCAACATCGAGTACGACGCGATAAGTGGTCTCCGCCCGCAGTTTCTCAGGCAGCCTGACTACCACACGCCGGCTGGACCCGCCAACCTCGACAGGTCCACTCATTTCAGGTGTGATGGAAAAGGCGGGGAGGAAAGAGGTGCCGTCAATGGGCTCCGAAAACTGGAAGACCAAGTGATCGGTATCCACACGCACGGAGCCGGAAACGGGTTCGGATGCCGTTAGCGTGGGAGGGGTGGTATCCGCGGGTCCTCCCGTGGGCGGCACGGGGACAGCACACGATTGCAGCAACAGAGCGATCCCCGTAAGCATGCCAACCGAAAATCGTGAAGGAAGGGGCTTGTAGCCTTTCATCCGGTGTCGCTTCGCCTGCTTCGAAGGTTGAAGAGCAGATAGGTCCCGACCGCTGTAGCGCCAAGGAGAACGGCTGGTTCCATGATCCGCCGGGCTGTGTGCAGCAGTCTGGATCGCGGCGGCAGGTCGGGATCGAAAAGCTGGCTTCCGGGCACAGCAAGGCGTTTTGCCTCCGCCCGACTGAGATGATCCGAGAGATGGTCCCCGCAGGTATCGGTGGCCAGTACATCGCCGCCGGCGGAGGAGAGCCACCAGGTCAGATCCACTGCTGCCCTTCTGGTCAGCATGCCGCCGTCCGTGCGCCCAAGGGTGATGGCGCTGCGCTCGGTTGTAACCACGAGCAGTGGAACCGCCGCTTCAGAAGGCTGCAGATATACGGTCTTCCCGGCCGACGTCCACGCTGCCACGAGCGCCGAGGCGATAGGTGCGGTTGCGCCCTGTGCAAGAAAACGGAAGGCTGTTTGTCCGCCAACGGCCTTCTCCAGACATCCCTCCGTCACACTCGCAAGCAGGGATGCGTGCGAGCGTGACGGCACGGTCTGTGCCTGGACACGCGGCGCCGTGCAAAGCGCCAGGCAGAAAATGATGGACAGTAAACGCATCGTGGTTGTGGCATGAGCTCACAGCAAGATGCAATCAGGCGGCCCCACAGTCAACCTCGGACGGGACCGTATCAGGCGTAGATGCCCCGCAGCTTCAACGCGTCGGCCACTTTCTTGATGGCCAGCACGTAGGCGCCGATGCGCATCGTGACGTCATGCTGTTCTGCCCGGTCGTAGACGTCGTCAAAGGCCTTGCGCATCATGCGATCCAGGCGTCGCTCCACCCGATCCTTGGTCCAGAAGTATCCCTGGCGGTCCTGCACCCATTCGAAGTAGGACACGGTCACGCCGCCTGCGTTGGCCAGGATGTCGGGGATGACCAATGAGCCTTTTTCTGCCAGGATACGGTCACCGCCCGGCGAGGTGGGGCCGTTGGCGCCTTCGGCAATGATCTTGGCGTTGATCGTGTGGGCATTCTGACTCGTGATCTGATCTTCCTTCGCGCAGGGCGCAAGCACATCCACTTCCAGCGCCAGCAGTTCCTCATTTGAAATCGGCTCAGCATCCGGATACCCTTCCAGGCTGTTTCCGTTGCTGGCCGAGTAGGCGATCATGGCCTCGATATCCAGACCGTTTTCGTTGTAGTACCCGCCGGAGACATCGCTCACGGCCACGACCTTGCAGCCTTGCTGCGTGAGCAGGTCCGCGGCCACGCTACCTACGTTGCCAAAGCCTTGAACGGCCACCGTGCTGCCTGCTACCTGCATATTCAGGCGCTCCATGGCTGCCAAGGTCACGGTCATGACACCGCGTCCCGTGGCCTCGCGACGCCCCTGCGAGCCACCCAGTGCAATCGGTTTTCCTGTTACGACCGCCGGTTCGGTGCGTTTGACCGACATGGAATACGTATCCAGAATCCATGCCATGATCTGCTCGTTCGTGTTCATGTCGGGCGCTGGGATATCCTTGTCCGGACCGAACACATCAGCCAGGTTGGCTGCATAGCGTCGCGTCAGCCGTTCCAGCTCGGTTCCGCTCATTTCGCGTGGGTTGCAGATCACGCCCCCTTTGGCGCCGCCGAAGGGTACGTCCACGATGGCGCACTTCCAGGTCATCCAGGAGGCAAGAGCCTTGACCTCGTCCAGGTTCACGTCGGGTGCATAGCGGATGCCGCCCTTTGAAGGACCCAGGATATCGCTGTGGATGACCCGGTAGCCTTCGAACATCTTGATCTTCCCCGTATCCATGACCACCGGAATGGCCGTGATGTGCACGCGTGCCGGCGTAACGAGATACTCGTAGAACCCTTCATCCAGCTCAAGAATCTTGGCCGCGATGTCGAAGCGCTCAACCATGGCTTCGAACGGGTTTTCATGGCTACGCTTGATGGGCGCTGGCTCGGAGTAGACGGCTTTGCGGTGGGGATCGGTGAATTTCATCAGAGTGCATATGCCGGCTGGAAAAGCGCTTCCGAAACCGGATGAAGAAATGAGAGAGTGAACGAAGAACGTGTACAGAGGGGGTCGATTCGGCGTTCCTGAAGGCTCGTCGGATCCGTGGCGCGAAAGGTATGAACGCCCATGTGGAAACCTCTCGCACTGCAGGCGATTCTCCCCCAATCTTCACCATTCATCCACCTCCCCGCGCTGCATGGCTGCTCCCACGGCCCGACAATTGAAGGACGCTGCTGCCCTGCTCCGGCGGAAAGGACGCCAAGCGACAGGATGTTTTCAGGTCGAAGGGTGGCGATCCGTGATGTCGGCCATTGATGCCGGTGCCGTAATCGAACACATCTTTGTAGGACCCGCACTCACCGTTCCGGACGACGATATGGTCCGCCTCGCCGATGCTGCGCCCGTTTACGGGATCAGCGACCGGGAGATGCAGCAGGTTTCTGATGTTACCACGCCACCCGGCATCCTTGCTGTTGTACGGCAGCCCGAACCCGCCGCTCGCGACCCATGGCCCGAGCGTGTACTTCTACTTGATGGCGTGCAGGATCCCGGCAACGTGGGCACCTTGATACGGACGGCAGCCTGGATGGGCATCGATACGGTAGCCATCGGACCGGGAACGGCCGATCCCTTCGCACCCAAGGTGGTCCGATCCACCATGGGAGGTCTGTGGGATGTGGTGTTGGATCGGGTAGCGGATCTGACCGATTGGCTTGAGCAGGCAACGACCGGGGGTGCACAGATTTGGATTACGGATATGACCGGAACGTCCCTGACGGACTGGGCGCCATCGACCCCATCGGTCCTGGTCATTGGTAGCGAAGCGCAGGGGTGCTCGGAGGCGGTACGTCGTGCGGCTGCGGGAGCCGTATCCATCGGGCGGGGTGGTGTCCCCGGAGCGGTCGAGAGCCTGAATGCAGCGGTGGCGGGTGCCATCATCATGAGTCGCTGGGCGCCTCCTGTCTCAAAGCCTCCAGTCTAGTGCAGGCGTTGGTCAGGGTAGTATATTCCCCATGAACAAGCGCACCCCGCCATGGAATTACCTTCGCTTCAGGACCTGGGTCTCGAATCCGCCGTCCTTACCAAAGAGCAGAAAAAACCGCTCGATACCCGAGGCCAGTCGCTCGTCGTCGGCGTCCCTAGGGAGGCCTCTGACGAAGAACGACGCGTCGCTGTTGCCCCGGCGGGCGTGGCCACGTGGGTGGCCAACGGGCATCGTGTACTGGTCGAGCAGGGAGCGGGCGAGGGTGCCAATTTTTCGGATGCCGAATACGCGGAGGCGGGCGCCGAGATATCTCCTTCGCCCGGGGATGTATATGCAAACAGCAGCCTGATCGTGAAGGTCGGCCCGCCCACCGAGGAGGAGGCCGGCATGCTGAAGGAGCGCCAGGTCCTCATTTCCGCGCTCCATCTGGGCAATACGTCGCCTGAATTCCTGAAGCGTACCATCGAGCTTGGCGTTACGGGCCTCGGATTCGAGTTCATCCGGGACTCGGACGGCAGTCTGCCCATCGTCCGCATGATGCACGAGATCATGGGGTCCATGGCCATACAGATTGCCGCGCGCTACCTCGAAAGTTCGGAAGACGGCCGTGGTGTCATGCTGGGCGGTATTTCGGGCGTTCCACCCTCGAATGTGGTCATTCTGGGGGCCGGCGTGGTAGGTGAGTGGGCTGCCCGCACAGCATTGGGTTTCGGGGCCCATGTCATCGTGCTCGACAATGATCTCGGCGCCCTGAGGGCCATCGAACACTACCTGGGTCGAGGCATCACGACGGCCATGGCCACGGAGCAATACATCACCCGTGCGCTGGAAACTGCCGATGTTGTCATCGGCGCCATGATGTCGGCCGGCATGCGCTCCCCCATCGTCGTTACGGAAGAAATGGTCGCCCGCATGCGGGATGGCTCAGTCATCGTGGATACCATGATGGATCAGGGAGGCTGTATTGATACCAGCCGCCCCACAACCCACTCCGATCCGGTATTTCGCAAGCACGGCGTCATCCATTACGGCGTCCCCAACATGCCATCGAACGCCGCCCGCACGGCCACCTATGCCCTGACCAATGTCCTGGTGCCCTACGTCTTGAAGATCGGCCAGGCGGCCTCCGTCAACGAAGCGCTCTGGATGGATGTCGGCTTACGCAACGGAACGTATGTCTATCGCAAGCACCTGACGAAGAAGAGCCTTGCCTCGATGTTCGGTATTCCACACCGGGACATCGAACTCCTGATTGCTTCGGGTATCTAATCCGTTCGATCGGCCCTCGTGCCGGTCTTCCACGCCGCGAAACGAACCTGTAAAATGCCCCGCAAACACCTCCTGTTGTCCACATCCCGCACCCGGGATACCGGCTACCTGGAGCATGCCGCGGCGGGTGTGCAGTGGCTGCTCGGAGGCGAGCGGCGAAGGATTGTATTCATTCCCTACGCTGCGGTCCGTTTTTCCTACGACGATTATGAAGAGATGGTAGCCGGTGGTCTGGCGGCATACGACGTTGAGGGTATACACCGCTTTGAGGATCCACTCCGCGCCGTAGAGGACGCCGATGCCATCTGTGTAGGTGGTGGCAACACGTTCAAGCTGGTACACGACCTGCATGCCCTCGGGTTGATGGATCCCATCCGGGAAAAAGCGATGGCTGGCGCGCCCTACCTGGGCTGGAGTGCCGGTGCCAACATTGCTTCGCCGCGACTGTGCACGACCAATGACATGCCGATCATCGAGCCGGCGTCCTTCGAGACACTTGGCCTCATCAGGGCTCAAATCAACCCACACTATCACGACACCCACCCTGATGGTCACATGGGCGAGACGCGGGAAGAGCGGATTCAGGAGTTCATGTTGCTCCATCCCAAGGTGCCGGTCGTTGGTTTGCGCGAGGGCGCATGGCTTCAGGTGGAGGATCAGAAGGCGACGTTGCAGGGGTCGGCCGGTGCCCGTCTCTTTTCTGGGGATGCCCCGCCAAGGGACCTGGACTCAGGGACAGATCTGAGTCGCTACCTTGGCCCGGGAGCTGACGACCGCTGACGAGCAGGTTTTCGCTGGGCGGCCGAGCTGATTGAACGGTTTGCCCATGCGCGTCATCCGGCCTGAAAAAAGTATATTGCGATCAATGAACGATTGATTGCATCTCCTACCGTCATGCAGGCACACCAAACGGCTATTCGCGCACCGCGTGGCACCACGCTCAGCTGCAAGGGCTGGCACCAGGAAGCCGCCATGCGCATGCTCATGAACAACCTGGATCCGGCCGTAGCCGAGCATCCGGACGAACTGATCGTGTATGGCGGGGGTGGCAAGGCAGCCCGCAACTGGGAGGCCTACCATCGCATCATTGCCACGCTGCAGCGCCTCGAGAACGACGAGACCCTGATCGTGCAGTCGGGCAAGCCTGTCGGCGTCTTCCGGACCCACGAAGAAGCGCCGCGCGTCCTGATTGCCAATGCGCACCTCGTGCCGCGCTGGGGGAACTGGGACGAATTCCGTCGGCTCGACGCCATGGGCCTGACGATGTACGGCCAGATGACGGCAGGCTCCTGGATCTACATTGGCACCCAGGGCATCCTGCAAGGCACCTACGAGACCTTTGCCGAATGCGCCAACCAGCATTTCGGGGGTACGCTCGAAGGTCAATTCGTCGTAACCGCCGGTCTCGGTGGCATGGGTGGCGCCCAGCCCTTGGCGGCCACCATGAACGGCGCGGCCTGCCTGACCGTGGAAATCGACCCGACCCGTATCGACCGCCGCGTGGAAACGGGGTATTGCGATGAGCGAAGCGACAACCTGGACGAAGCGCTCGAAAGACTTCTCGGGGCGAAGGAGCGCAAGGAAGCACTCTCGATCGGTCTCCTGGGCAACATGGCCGAGGTCTTGCCTGAGATGGTCAGACGGGGCGTCATCCCCGACGTGCTGACCGATCAGACCTCGGCGCACGATCTGGACCTGGGCTACCTACCGCTCGGACATTCCGTCGAATCCGCCGCCGTCCTGCGCCAGTCCGACCCCGAAGGATATCGGGAGGCGGTGCTCGACGCCATGCAGATCCATATCCAGGCCATGCTGGATTGCAAGGAGAAAGGCGCCATCACGTTCGATTACGGCAACAACCTGCGCGGGCAGGTTGCCGACCATCGGGGCATGAGGGAGGCCTTCGACATCCCCGGCTTCGTGCCCGAATTCATCCGGCCGCTCTTCTGCCGCGGATCCGGTCCATTCCGCTGGGCGGCGCTTTCCGGGGACCCCAACGACATCGCCGTCACGGACGATGCGGTTCTGGAGACCTTCCCGCAGAAAGAGGCCCTGGCCCGATGGATCCACAAGGCCCGCGAGCAGGTGCATTTCCAGGGACTTCCGGCCCGCATCTGTTGGCTTGAATACGGCGAGCGCGCCGAAATGGGACTGAAATTCAACTGGCTGGTCAAGACCGGCCGTGTCTCCGCACCTTTGGTGATTGGTCGTGACCATCTGGACTCCGGATCCGTCGCCTCGCCCAACCGCGAGACCGAAGGCATGATGGACGGATCGGACGCCATCGCGGATTGGCCGCTGCTGAACGCCCTCCTCAACACGGCGTGTGGGGCCTCGTGGGTATCCCTGCATCATGGCGGTGGCGTGGGCATCGGATATTCCATCCACTCCGGTATGGTCAGCGTGGCCGATGGCACGGTCATGGCTGACCGCAGGCTCGAGCGTGTGCTCACGGCCGATCCGGGCACGGGTGTGATGCGGCATGCGGATGCTGGGTATCAGGATGCCATCGACACGGCGGGCCAGCGGGGCATCGACCTGCCCATGATCAACGGGTAGCATAGATGGCTCATCGCATCACGATTGCCAATCTGCCGGACGACTTGAAGGCGGCCATCCGGGTGTTGGAGACCGATCGCTCCCGTGTGGCGTCTTCGCGTTCCACGTTGGAAGCGCGCATTTCGGGTGGTGCGGCCACGTATGGAGTGAATACGGGCTTCGGCAAACTGGCTGGTCAGCGCGTTCCGGACGATCGGCTGTCGGACCTGCAGCGCAATCTGCTGGTGAGTCATGCCGTGGGGGTGGGAGATCCGGTATCGCCCGACATCACACGGGTCATGCTGGCCCTCAAACTGCATTCCTTGGGCCTCGGTTATTCGGGGGTTTCAGAGAGTACATTCGCCCGGTTGTTGGCGTTTGCCAGTCGGGATCTGCTTCCGGTCATTCCCTCCCGCGGATCCGTAGGAGCATCGGGCGATCTTGCGCCGTTGGCCCACATGGCGTTGCCCCTCATCGGACAGGGGTATTTCTGGGGTGATGGGGGAGCGCATGTGCCTGCCGCGGAGGTCTTGGCCGCCCATGGTATGCAGCCGATCGAGCTGGGGGCGAAAGATGGGCTCAGCCTGATCAACGGCACGCAGTTCATGGCGGCCTGCGGAGCGTGGGTCCTGCACCGGGCCACGAAGCTTGTGCGCAGCGCTGACATCCTGGCCGCCATGAGCCTGGAGGCCCTGCAGGGCAGCGCACATCCCTTCGATGAGCGCGTGCACGCCATACGGCCGCACCCCGGGCAAAAAGACGTGGCCCGCAATGTGCGCATTCTCTTGGAGGAGAGCCAGATCCTCGAGTCCCACCGCGACTGTGGCAAGGTGCAGGACCCGTATTGTCTGCGCTGTGTGCCCCAGGTGCACGGCGCCAGCCGGGACGCGTTGGGCTATGCGGTGAACGTGCTGGAGACGGAGATGAACGCTGTCACAGACAATCCGCTGGTTTTCGACGATGGGGACGTAATCAGTGGGGGCAATTTCCATGGTCAGCCCCTGGCGTTGGCCCTCGATTTTGCCGCCATCGCCTTGGCCGAACTGGCTTCCATTTCCGAGCGGCGCATCTACCTTCTGCTCGAGGGGCACGACGGGCTGCCACGCCTTCTGATGCAGGAGACCGGGTTGAACTCCGGTTTCATGATCCCGCAGTACACAGCCGCGGCGCTCGTGTCGGAAAACAAGGTGCTCTGCCATCCGGCCTCGGTCGATTCCATTCCCACCTCACTCGGTCAGGAGGATCATGTGTCGATGGGCTCGATCAGCGCGATCAAGCTATTACAGGTCCTCGAAAACGTGCAGCACGTGTTTGCCATCGAGCTCTTGACGGCCGCGCAGGCCCTGGACTACCGGTTGCCGCTCAGGCCGGGTCGCGGTGTGGCCAGAGCGCACGCCCTTGTTCGGGAGCGCATCCCGCACCGGGAGGGGGATTACCTCTTTCAGGATGATCTCGCGCCGAGTGTTGATCTCATCCGCTCCTCGGCCCTGCAGCGCCATGTGGAAGCAGCCGGAGATGCCCTTGTCTGATACTGCCCACACCTCGTCTGCTTCCGCTCACTCAGGTGTGGGCATCCTGACGAACATCGGCTGGCTGGCCACATGTCGGGCGGAAGGAAAGCAGTCCGATGTACACCCCATTGAACATGCCGCAGTGGCCTTCTCCGGTGGCCGGATAGATTGGGTTGGAAAAGAAGAGGACCTGCCCGTAGAGCTCAGGGAGCGTCCGACGTATTCGGCGGGTGGCCGCATGGTCATCCCGGGCCTGGTGGACTGCCACACGCATCTTGTTTTTGGGGGCTGGCGGACTGACGAATTCCGTCGGCGCCTGGCCGGTGAATCCTATCTGGATATTGCGGCTTCAGGCGGTGGTATCAAGCGCACGATGAAGCAGACGCGCAAGGCGTCGACTGAGGAGTTGCAGCGTCACGCCCTGGGGAATCTACAGCAGATGGTGCGTCTCGGTATCACGACCGTGGAGTGTAAGTCGGGCTATGGGCTTTCCTTCGAGGACGAACTGAAACTGCTTCGCGTGGTGCGCAATATCCAACCGGAGACGCCCGTCCACCTCGTCTCCACGCTACTGGCCGCCCACGTCACACCACCTGAATGTAACTCACAAAGTTACATTCAAATGATCGTACATGAGCTGATTCCGACGGTTTCTGCCGAAGGACTGGCCGCATTCAATGACATTTTTGTTGAGGAAGGAGCGTTTTCGGCCGATGATGCACGGGCGGTACTCGGGGCCGGCGTAGAGCACGGACTGCGGCCCAAGCTGCATGTGGATCAACTGCATGATGTAGGCGGCGGCCGGTTGGCGGCTGAGGTGGGCGCCATCAGTGCCGACCACCTCGAGTTCACGTCGGCCGACGGGCGCCGGGCCATGGCCGCCGCCGGAGTGGTCGGCGTGTGCCTGCCCTTCGCGTCCCTCTATCTCAACCAGCCCCCAATGAATGCCCGCGCCTTTCTTGAGGATGGCGTGGATGTAGCCGTGGCAACGGATTTCAATCCGGGATCTGCGCCCTCCTTTGACCTGCCCCTGGCCCTCATGCTGGCCTGCACCATGAGTCGCATGACCCCGGCCGAGGCGCTCAAGGGCGCCACGCTCATAGCAGCCCGCGCGCTGGACCTCGAGCGCGACCGCGGCTCCATCGAACCTGGCAAACGAGCGGACTTCGCCGAACTTTCGGCGGACAATGTGGACCAGTGGCTGTATCATTTCCGCCCCAACGTCTGTGAACGGACGTGGATCGGCGGACAGCCGCTCGTCTGATCTCCGCCATTCCCACCAAATCCATCACCCGCATGAAGCTTGCCATCTTCACCACCGGAGGGACCATCGACAAGGTCTACTTCGACGCCAAGAGCGACTACAAGGTGGGCGAGCCGCAGATCAAGAGCATTCTGGACCGGGTGGGTGTCACGTTTCCCTTCGATGTGACGGAGCTGTTTTATAAGGACAGTCTGGACATGACCGGGGCGGATCGGCGTCTTATCGTAGATGCCGTAGCTGCAGCGGATACCGATCGTGTAATCGTCACGCACGGCACCGATACGATGGTCGAGACGGCCAAGGCCCTCAAGGACCGGGTGGGACAGGTCAAGACGGTTGTTCTTGTCGGCTCGTTGACGCCAGCACGTTTCAGGGAGACCGACGCCGAGTTCAATATCGGCGTCGCCGTGGGCGCCGTTCAATCATTGCCCTTCGGCGTCTATCTTGCCATGAACGGCAGAGTTTTCGATCCTGAGAGTGTTCGCAAGAACCGGGCAGAGAACCGTTTCGAGCCTATTTGAAGCGGGTTCGTTGTCCTGGTTTTCGAACAGGATACCCATCCGCGTGCGTCCCCCGGTACACATTGTTTTTTTGGCCCTGGTGGTTGTTCCTGCGCAGGCGCAACAGGGAGCCCTCTTGCCTGATCCGGCCATCGAGGCAGCGTGTCCGATTGATTCATCCCTTCAGTTAGCAGGAATGGCCCCTTCAGCGGTGGATGAGGGCGCCATGACGCCGCTGTGGACGCTTCCGATCGAGCCGACGGGAACGTTTCGGCACAGTGCGTTGGCCCGTGTTTACGAGACGAATCCGTCGGGGGGCGAGGCTACGGAGGTTACGCTGCAGGGCCTGCTGGGGAACGGGTCTGCCCTCGACGGCGAGTTCGTACGCGCGGGCTCGGATCGTCTCGATGGCATCGGAGTAGCCGCCAAGGCGATCGATGGGGCCTTCACGTTTGCTCCCGATACGACCGAAGCCGTGCACTGCATGGTCGACCTGGCGGAGTGTCCCGCTTTCGATGCCGTGAATGTGTACTACCACGTGGATCGCTTTGCGAGGGAGTTCTGGGAGCAGAGGATGGGCCTCGACATTGATTTCCAGGCGCAGGCAAGGGTACATGTGGCTGGTGATGGTGGCTTCGCCGATTGGACCACCCGGTCCATGAAATTGGGGGTAGGAAGCATCTTCATGAAGAATGGAGCGCTCTCCGATGACCTCATCTATCACGAGTACAGCCACCTCGTGATGGCCTCTCTCGGCTTCGAAATCGGAATCGGGAATGCGGATGAGCCCCGAGCGCTGCACGAGGCTTACGCCGATTATTTCACGGCCACCTGGACGGATGATCCCCGGATTGCCGAGTGGTTGGTTACCTGTCCACCGCGCGCGCACTGCCAGGGTCCGGTCAATGCGACGGACCTGCGTACCCTTGAACTGAATCCCGAGGAATGGAATTGGCGACGTGGAAGCCCTCTGTCTACGCTCAGGTACGGCAGCTGTACGCGCTACCACGAGGGGGACCGAAAGTGCAAACAGTCGTGGAATAACGCATCGAACCTCTACGTTTGGGCCATGATCTGGGCCGCAACGCTCTGGGATGTCCGGTCGGCGACAGGCCCCGACAAGGCTGATCAGATCATCCTGGAAACAGCGCGTCAACACACCGCGCAAACCCACTTTGAGGAGGCACGTGCCACGCTTTTGCAGACTGCGTTTCGTCTTTTCGGAGCGGCTGTCGCCGACCAGGTACGCTCCGTGCTGCTTCGTCGCGGGTTTGCTGTCGCTACCGTTACCGATGGACGTCCTGCCCCCAGAGAGCGTCCCGAAAAGGGGCGCATGGAGCTGTGGCCCAATCCGGCCTTGAGCACCATTCGGCTTCGCTTGGACACCCGCACCTCAGGATACCCGATCTATTGGGCGGTTGAAGACATGGTCGGTCGGTTGCTCCTGCAAGGACGGGAAGGTCCGATAGGCGAATGGAGCGTCGACATTTCGCGTCTGCCCCCCGGTGTGTACCGCATGCGTGTCCAGGACGGCAGGGTCCTTCGAACGGTCCCTTTTGTGGTTGCGTTCTGACACAGCAACATCACAAGATGCTTCTCGTTCATGCCGTACATCGCTCGCGACCGCTGGCCATCCCACGGCTTCCATCATCTTTTTCTTTTCGCATCATGGACATTCGATTCCTCCGCGTCCTGCTTCTGCTCCTTCTGGTAGCGCCGCTGGCTATGCACCCCGCTGCTCAGGCCCAGCATGTCCTGCTACCGGAGGCCTTCGAGTTTGCCCCGGAAATTCCGCGCAATGACGCCGTGCCATCTCCCTCGGATTTCCTCGGTCGCGATACGGGAGAGACCTATACGCTGCATGCCGACGTCGTCCGGTACCTGTACGCTTTGGCGGACGCCTCGGATCGGGTCACGGTTCAAGAATACGGTCGCACGTACGAGGGCCGGTCGCTGCATCTACTGACGGTCACCTCGCCCGAGAACCATGCCCGCCTCGATGGCATCAAGGCTGCCAACCGGGAACTGGCCGATCCCGACACGGACGAGGCGCGCGCGGCCGAAATCCTGGCTGATAATCCTGTTGTCACGTGGCTCAGCTACAACGTGCACGGCAATGAACCCTCCAGCACGGAAAGCGCACTGGAAGTGCTTTACCTCTTGGCCGCTGGAGAGAGCGAATATATTACCACGCTGCTGGATCAGTCGGTCGTGCTTATCGACCCGGTGCTCAACCCGGATGGTCGGGACCGCTATGTCTATTGGTACAAGTCCATGCGCTCGAGTCAACTACGAGTAAGCGCTGATGACCTCGAGCACACGGAGCCGTGGCCGGGTGGACGGACCAACCATTATTGGTTTGATCTGAACCGGGACTGGATGTGGCTGGTGCACCCCGAATCGCAGGGACGCATCCGGGTCTACCAGGAGTGGATGCCCCAGGTGCATATGGACTATCACGAGCAGGGCTTCAACAACAACTACTTCACCATGCCGGGCAAGGCGCCCCGTAACCTGAACCTGCCCGAGGCCTATGAGTCGTGGGCCGACATGTTCGGGCGCGCCAGCGGCGAAGCGCTGGCGCGCAACCAGGTGAACTATTTCACCCGGGAATCCTTCGAGTTCTTCTACCCGGGATACGGCTCGTCCTACCCGAGCATGTTGGGCGGCATCGGCATGCTGGCCGAACAAGGCGGACACAGCCGGGGCGGACGCGCGGTGGAAACCAATGATGGATATGTCCTCACCCTGCGCCAGCGCGCTTGGGATCACTTTGCAACGTCCATGGCCGTCGTCGAAGCATCTGTCCGACACCGTCAGGACTTGATGTCCTATTTCCGGAGGTTCTTCGACCCCTCCACATCGGACAACCTCACCACGGCGTACCTGATTCCGGATGATGGTGGGCACGGGTACGTGACCGATGTCATCGCCCTTCTGCTGGAGCACGGCATTGAGGTGGAACGTGCCACGGAGGCCTTCACCATCGAAGCGGCGGACTACTGGACCGCACGAACGGACAGGCACTCGTTTGATGCCGGTACCTGGATCGTTCCGACCGATCAGGCGCGGCATGTCTTGGTCAATACGTTGATGCAGCGCCAGATGGAAATCGAGTCCTACGACATGTACGACATGTCCACGTGGTCCGTGCCGCTGGCGTACAACCTGCAAGGGGCCGCTTGGACGCAGCGCGCCGTCGGTGTCCAAACCGAATCCGTCTCTGCGACACCCGAGCGCCCGTCTGGCGTGACCAACCCCGAGGCGCGCTATGGCTACGTCATCGACTGGCGACAGCGCGAAGCGCCACGTGCACTCGGCATGCTGTGGGACGCCGGGTATGACGTTCGCGCCGCTCGCCGCACGTTCGGTATTGGAGAAAAGGACTACCCGGTTGGATCCATTATCGTGCTCAAGGGCCGCAATCGGGACAAGATGGAGACGATCGGCACTGACATGCAGCGGATTGCAGCAGAAGCCGGGGTGCAGATTGAGGGGTATGATGCGAGCCGGGTGGATCGTGGCATGGACCTGGCCTCGGCTGATTCCCGGGTCATTGAAAAGCCTCGGGTCGTACTCATGCTCGACAGCCCGTTCAGCTCAGAGACCGCCGGTCAGATCTGGTACCTGTTTGATCAGCGGGTACAGTGGGGGATCGACCGGGTCCGGGGGGATAATTTCTCTTCCCTGGATCTGGACGAGGTGGATGTCCTGGTATTTCCGCCCGGCAATGTGGGTGCCCTCCTGGACTCGACGCAGACAGCTCGTCTGCAACGTTGGGTTCGGCAGGGTGGTACCTTGGTTGCCTCAGAAAGTGCAGCAGCCCAGGTAACCAAGGAACGCACGGGCCTGACGTCTGCCGAGATGGTCCGGGTGGAGGGCGCAAAGGAGGATGAGCCCGCTGTGGATGAGCGCGTCTACACGCGTTACGAGGATCGTAGCGATTCGACCAATGTCAGTCGGATTTCCGGATCCGCTTTCCGGGCCATCATCGACAACTCTCATCCGCTGGCGGCTGGCATGCCGGACCGGATGTACACCCTGAAGTTCGGCACAGACGCCATCAAACCTTCCCGATCCATGCACTCGGTGGGCTATTATGACCGCGACGCCTCGAATCTGCTGGCCTCGGGTTTCGCCTCCGACGAGAACCAGGAAAAGCTGGCGGGCAACCTGTTTGCCGGCGTGCAGCCGATGGGATCGGGAAAGGTTGTATTGCTGCTCGATAAAACGCAGTATCGCATGTTCTGGCTTGGCCCGACCCGGCTCCTGATCAACAGCATCATGCTCATGCACGGCATGTAGACCTCTCGGGGACCATCCAAAGACACCATCACCATGCTGCCTTATTCGATCAAGGAGGGACTGGCCGGCTTCAGACGGGCATCGTTTTCATCGGTGGCCGCGACGAGTGCCATGACAGCAGCGCTCGTCATGGTGGGTCTGTTCGCCATCGTAACATGGCAGGCACGGGGCATTTCAGAGTGGCTCAAGCAACGGGTCGGGGAGGTAGAGCTGTTCTTGGAGGACACGTCGGATACGGTGGCTGTATCGCTCTTCGAGCGCGCCCGCTCTACGCCCGGTGTGGCGCAGGCCGAGTTCATCAGCAAAGAGCGGGCACAGGAGATCTTCCGGCAGGAATTTGGCGAGGAGGCCGATATCTTCTTTGACGGCACCTTTCTGCCAGCCTCAATCCGCGTCCGCGTAGAGCCGGATTACATCAATGCCGACAGCCTCAGCGTATTGGTTGCCGAGTTCGCCTCTTGGAATCGCGTGGATGAGGTGGTCTTCAACCAGGCCCTGTTGACGAAGGTGGAGAGTAATCTTCGCCTTATATCGCTTATCGGCATATCCATCGGCGCATTGGTCCTGTTGGCCTCGGTTTTCCTCGTCGCCAATACCATCCGCTTGGCCATTTACGCCCGTCGCCTCATGATCCGGACGATGAAACTGGTGGGTGCAACCGATGGGTTCATCCGCAAACCCTTCATTGTCGAAGGGGTTATCCAGGGGTTCCTTTCCTCCATCCTGGCGCTTTTCCTCCTCTGGTTCATCCAGCGGGCCGCCATGGCCTACGTTCCACAATTGGAGCCTCTGGCACTGCCCGGGGTACTCGTGTTCAGCGTGGTACTGACCGGTTCGGGCTGTGCCCTGGGCTGGATGGGATCGGCCAGTGCCGTTGGGCGCTTCCTCAAGCATATCTCGTTGCACTGAGAGCGGATCAGACGGCCACTTCTTGGTTGGCCTCATGCATCCGGCGCCGCCTGCGGCGGATGGGGATGGGCGCCCAGAACATCCAGATGCCGGTGATCCACATGCCGAGTAGGATGATGGCGGCCGGCAGGAAGAGTCCCAGCTTGCTGACATCGCCACCGAACCAAGAGCCATCGTGGAGGGATTCGATCAGGTCCGTTCGGCGGTGCTCGATCTGCAGGATGCGGCCATCCGAGAGGTCGATCTGTACCTCGCGGCCATCTTCCAGGCGCACCTTCATCATGCCTTTTGACGGGCGCACGTCAAAGCGGTCAATGTCCTCCCAGTCGCTGATACCGACCTCGGGATGCGCGGTCATGATGGCCACGGATTCGGCCAAGGTAATCGGTGAATCCGTTGGCGTGCCGCGCTGCTCTTCGGGTTGCACCCACGTCCACTGCTTCTTGACCTGCAGGAGCAGACCCGTTACCAGCACCAGCAGGATGGGCAGGGCAATGAAAAGGGTGGACCAGTAATGGATCTTCCTGGCCAGGACCAACGAACGCATGCGCTCAGGGGCAATTCAGGGTGGATTATCCCTCTATGGACGAACCCAAAGCCTGTTCCATTCATGACCCGTTGGCCAAATCGACCCCGGCGAGGTTACCGCGTGCTCAGCCTTCCGGTACAATGCCCACCATGCGCAGCGGCCCGCCCGAGCCGCCTTCGATTTTCATGGGCAGGGCGATGACGGTGGCGCCCGTTACCGGTAGCTGGTCCAGGTTCGCCACATTCTCGAAGGCAGGGATGTTCTGGCCGAAAAGGATCTGATGGCTTTCGAAGAGGGCGGACTGTCCATAGTCGATACTCGGTGTATCGATGCCGACTGCTTTTATTGAACGATTGTCCACGATCCACTGCGCGGCTACGGGGTCGATGCCGGGGAAGTGAAGCAGCGCCACGGCATCCTGCCCGCGTTCGGCCGTGCCCATGTAGGCTTCTCGGTCCGGCCAGTACTGCCCGAACCCGGTACG